>Ga0075431_100005846_pt1 | contig 12173 bp, 10 predicted proteins | sample RhiMetdeltSRZDD5_FD_75297 | JGI IMG/M metagenome (GOLD analysis project Ga0075431, IMG submission 75297) | Populus rhizosphere microbial communities from Tennessee, USA - Rhizosphere MetaG P. deltoides SRZDD5 | ecosystem: Host-associated > Plants > Roots > Rhizosphere > Soil | place: USA... | reverse complement strand
AGCCAGGATGCGACCAGGCCTTTGTCTTCCATACGGTCCAGTGTGACGTACACCGCTCCTAACGACACCGACCGGGGGTGGGCCATTTTTTCAACGCGGCTGTGGATGGTGACGCCGTACGCGTCGTCTTTGAGAGTTAGGATCGCGGTCAGAACCAACTGTTCGAACTGGCCGAGAGAATCCGATTTCGCCATTTGTCTAACATCGTATGAGAAATGAGGGCCATAGTCAAGAATTTTTTGCGTGACTCCAGCGACCCCGTTGCTTATCGGTTGCTGATCAGAAAACCGATTGCCATGATGACGAAGGCGATGACCAAGCCTATTGCCGACAGTTTCAGCAATCGCCCCGCAGATAGACCTGATGATTCTGCCGCAGCGATCAGCACAAGTAGATAGTGATCCTCTCGACGGATAGTGCGTACAGCCTCAGTCCAAGTGCCAAACTCTTCTACGTTATCAGCGCGGGCGTTGGCGCACATGTTGCGGATGAGATTTCCGATTTTCTGTTCGTATTCCGCTTGGTTGTATTCACGATCAAAGGTGTCATTCACTTCCGCGATGTCTGGCAGAGTCCAGGCGGTCTCGGAGAAATACAGCATTTTCCTTTCTACCTCAGACAGCGGAACGCCCTCGCGCTCTGATTCGGTGATGATCCTACTGACGAGGAACTCTTTCGCATCGCGGGTGGTGGCGAAGGTTTGTACGGTCCAATAGTAGCGCCGTCCGGGACCGATGGCGAAAATGTGAAAGAGCGTGTGGCACACTCCCGAAAAGTGCGTTGTCGCCATCAGATGGGAATCTCGGAACGTCCGACGTCCCCGAGCCGGCGACCCATCTCGCTAAGGGGGAGGCCCTCTTGTTGGGTCTGTTCAGACTGAGATCCCGCTCGACGCGAAGCTAGACTTAGGCGGTCAAGTCTTGCGTCGCTTCCAATCGAATAGGACAATCCCAGCCGCTACTGAAACGTTCAAAGACGAAATCTTTCCGGCGACGGGAATTCGGACGACGGCATCGCAGCGTTTCCGTACCATCTCGTGGATACCCTTTCCTTCGCCTCCCAGCACAAGCGCCGCGGGGGATTGGTAGGCGACCTGGTCGTAGTCGACCGTGCCGCGCTCGTCGACTCCATAGACGGCGAATCCCTGGTCTTTGAGCTCGTCGAGCGCACGGTTGAGGTTACCCACCCGTACCACCGGCAAGTGTTCGAGCGCGCCGGCCGCGGCCTTGGCGACCACTTCAGTTAATCCTGCTGCGCGCCGCTCCGGGATGACGACGGCATCGGCTCCAGCGGCGTGCGCGGTCCGGACGATGGCTCCCAGGTTGTGAGGATCCTCGACGCCATCGAGGAACACAAGCATTGCCGCACTGGTCGCGACGTCCTGAAGGCTTCGATATTTCTGCGACGCTCCAAGAGCGACGACTCCCTGATGAGCGGCGCTGCCGGCCAAGCGGTCCAGCGCCGGCCTGGGTTCGAATCGCAAAGGGACGGAGCCTTGGCGGGCGAGGTCGATGATCTCCTGCAAGCGCGGTCCGCCGGCGCCCTTGGCGACGAGGATGCGCTCCAGGGGCCGGCCGGCGCGTAGGGCTTCGGCGACGGGGTGAATCCCGGCCAGAATCATTCTTCCGGCTTGAGTCCGAGACCGTTGTTGAACCGGTTGGTGAAGTTCGCCATTGAGGCGACCAGCGTGATCTCGACGATCTGCTCTGAGCTGAAGTGCTCGCTCAGGCTATCGCGCGTATCGCGAGCGTCGGCGGTCCGGGTCAGCTCCCTCGCGTACTGGATGGCGGCGCGCTCGGGAGCGCTGAACGGGGGATCCTGCTCGGTGCGAAGCGCGGTCAGCTCGTCGTCGGAGATGCCGGCTTTGCGCGCCGAGGCTGTGTGCGCCGCCGAACAGTAAGCGCATTCATTCGCGAACGATACGCTGAGGTAAATCAGCTCTTTGAGGCGCCGCTCAATGAGGCCGGGGCCTACGATCGCGCCATAGAACGGCACGAAAGTCTTCAAGACTTCAGGCCGATTTGCCATGGTTCGGAAGAAGTGATTAGGCTTGCCGGATTTCTTTTCGAGTTGCGCCAGAAATTCGTTGTCCGCCGGGTCCATCAGTCGAATTGCAGTACCCATAGCCTTAAGTATAACTTGCGGGATGAACCAGGCCGCAGTATAAAGGTGTAAACCTAATCGCGCGCATGGATTACCGGGACAAGAATATTATCATCACGGGCGGGCTTGGTTTCATTGGGAGCAACCTTGCTATCCGGACGGTCGGACTGGGCGCGGACGTTACGATCGTGGATCCTTCGATCGAGGGTTGCGGCGCGAGCCTCGAGAATATCCAGCCGGTGCGCGACCGCATACGCCTGCTGCCGCTCGATATCGGACAGGCGGGTGAGTTCGCCGGCGCCATCGCCGAAGCGGACGTTATCTTCAACCTGGCGGGAGAAATCAGCCACCTGCACAGCATGGAATTTCCCGAGCGCGACCTGGAGATCAACACCACGTCGCAACTGCGGTTCCTCAATGTGTGCAAGAGCGAGAATCCCAAGGCGCGGATCGTATTCGCCGGCACCAGGCAAATCTACGGAGTACCGGAATACCTGCCGGTTGACGAATCGCATCCGATCAATCCGGTGGATTTCAACGGCATCCACAAGTACGCGGCGACGATGTATCACCTGATGTTGAGCCGCGCGGGATTTCTCGATGCAGTGGTGCTGCGGCTCACCAATGTCTATGGGCCGCGCATGGCGCTGCATGTTCCGAGCCAGGGATTCTTGAGCACTTTCCTGCGAAAGCTGACAATCGGGGAGAGTCTGGAAATCTATGGCGATGGGGAGCAGCTTCGCGATCCGGTTTTCGTGGAAGACGTCGTCGATGCGTTCCTGCTCGCCGGCTCGGAGCCGCGGCTGCGATCGCGCACGTATAACGTCGGGGGACCCGAGGCGCTGAGTCTGGCCGAGATCGCTCGCATCTGCAGTTCGGCCGCGGGGGCTCCTGCTCCGTCGCGACGGCCATTCCCGGAAGTCCTCAAAGCGATCGATATCGGCAGCTATTACACAGATACGGCGCTGATCGAGCGCGAGCTAGGATGGAAACCGGCTATCCGGCTGGCCGAAGGCATTGCGATGACACTTGCCTATTGCCGCAAACAGCCCGTCGCATGATGAACTCGGAGGAGTTCGCCAATATTGCGCGCGCCGAACAGGATTTTTGGTGGTACCGGGGGATGCGCGAAATTCTGTTTCGTCTGCTCGATCAGGCGATCGAGGGACGACGGATCGAACATGTTCTCGAAGCGGGCTGCGGAACCGGACACTTCGCGCGGGCGCTGGCGGAGCGCTACCGTTTTCCTGTGTACCCGGTCGATCTCGCATGGGAGGGACTGGAGTATGGAACGCGCCTGGGCGTGCAGAGGTTGGCGCAAGCCGATGTCGCGGCGCTTCCGTTCCCCAGCGGCGCGTTCGATTTTGCATTGAGTCTCGATGTGATTGTCCATTTTCCGCGCGGAGAGGAAGATCGGCCGGTCCGCGAGCTTAGCCGCGTTCTTGCGCCCGGCGGGCTGCTGGCGATTCGGGTTTCGGCGCTGGACGCTCTGCGCAGCCGTCACTCCGAATTTGCCCTCGAGCGGCAGAGATTCACGCGGACGCGCTTGCGGGCTTTAGCGGAGAGGAACGGCCTTGAGGTGCTGAGGTGCACTTACGCGAACTCGCTGCTGACGCCTGTCGCGTTTACGAAGTTCCGGATTTGCGAGCCGCTGCTGCGGTCGGAGCCGCAGAGCGGGGTGCAACTGGTCAGCCCGTGGCTGAACCGCCTGCTGTTTCGACCGCTGGCGTGGGAGTCGCGCTGGATTGGGGCGGGACGGGATTTGCCTATTGGGCAGTCGCTGATCCTGTTGGCGGTGAAACGGTGAAAGAATATCGGCCACCGATGAACACCGATAAACGCAGATAAAACTAGTTACCGGCTGGTTCGGACGCGGCGATTGGACGATAGATGGCGACTTCTTCGCCTTCCCGAACGCCTTGCAGCACGGCAACGTGGACCTTGTCGCTTAATCCGAGTTTCACTTCCTGTGTTTCGTACCGATCGCCGCGTTTGACGCGAACGAACGATTTTCCGTCGCGCGTATCGACTGCCGCCAGGGGGATCAGCGAAGCATTCTGGGTCTGATTGATCAGGACGTCATTGGATGTGGAAAGATCCGGGATGACCCGGTCGTCCCGATCGAGGATGGTGAGGAAAACGGGAATGGTGCGGAGATAGTAGTTGGTCCTCATTCCGGCCGTAGCGATAGCGCCAAGGCTTGCGACTTTGGCTCTCAAAGTAAGATCGGGAAAGGCGTCGAAGGTGACGTTAACCGGCATTCCCATTCGCATCTCCTCGCTCTCCACCTGGCTGACCGCAGCTTGCACCTGCATACTGCCGGTGTCGACGATCTTCATGAAGGGCTGCGCAGGCGCCACCATGTCGCCCTGTTTCACCTGCCCCATTTCGTTACCGCGCCGGACGGTTTGCATCACGACGAGGCCGTCAATCGGCGCCTTTATCCGGAATGCCTCGAGATCGCGCAAATGGCGGTCGCGATGACGGACCTGCAATTCCTTGTCGATTTCGATGACGCGAAGCTCGCTTGCGAACGCAATCTTCTTTCCGGCCAGATCGGACTGCGCTTGCTTATGGGTCGCCTCCGCCTCTTCCACCGTGAGCTTGATGAGCTCAGCATCGATAATGGTGCGAATCTCCGAGACCGACGCGTCGAGCTTGGCCTTGTCGACCCTCGACTTGAGGACCCGGATATTTTGCTGCAGCGTTTCCCAGCTCAGCGCCTGCTCCGCTTGCCGCTTTCTGACATTCGAGTCAAGCTGCGCAATCTGCGCTTCGATATCGTCTATATGGTCTTTCACGGCCTGGGCGTCGATATCGGCAACCAGGTCACCCCGTTTAACAAACGCGCCAGCGGGCGCAAGATAGATCAGCGTAAGAGCGCGGCCGCCTTCCGATCCCCTCATCATCGGAGCCGCCACCGAGCGGAAGTTTTTCGCGATGGTGGAGCCGGTTAAGCGTAGAACTTTGCGGACCGAACCTGTGGTGACGCGCGCGGTCTGGAAAGGGACTCCCTGGGCATTCTCCACTTGGGAGTCCGATTTTTGAAGGAACTTGTAGGTGGCCCAACCACTGGCGGCAAGCAGTGCGAGCAGCGCCCAAATACGAAAGGCCGAGGGTGGCTTGGTCTTCGATGGCATCGCCACCGGGACCCGCGGTGGCGCAGGCGCTGTAGAAGGAGAAGGAATCAGACTGGGCGTCGCCGACATAGTTTTAACTTAGTTCGCTGCTACCAACGGAGCTGCGGCGGGATGGCTGAGCGCAACTTCTTCGCCTTCCCGCAAACCTTCCAGAACTGCGATGCGGACGTGATCGCTTACGCCGAGTTTGACCTCGCGCGTCTCATACCCATCGCCATTCTTTACGTGCACAAACCACTTTCCGTCTTTGGGCTCGACCGCCGCGTGCGGTATCACCTTCGCCTTCGCGCTCTCGCCCACCACAACATCGGTTGACGTGGAAAGATCGGGAATCACCCGGCTGTCGCGGTCCAGAATCTTCACATAAACCGGAACACTGCGTGTATAGTTGTTGGCTCGCGAGGTCGCGGTCGCGATAGCGCCGATGTTGTATATCTTACCGTTCAGCCTCATGCCGGGAAACGCATCGAACGTAATCATAGCCGCCTGACCGAGGCGCATTTCCTCGCTTTGAACCTGGCTGACGGTCGCCACGACTTGAATTCCATTTGGATCCACAATCTTCATGAATGGCTGTCCGGGAGCAACCTGGTCGCCTACCTGGACCTGCCCCATTTCGCTTCCGCGGAAAATGGACTGCATCACCGCCAATCCGCTCATGGGCGCGACGATGTTGAACTTCTCGATGTCGGTTTTGAAGCGGTCCCGCTGCCGGATCGTGATTTCCCTGGTGATCTCCAGCCCTCGCAGGTTGGCTGCGTCGCTGATCTTCTTTGAGGCAAGATCCTCCAACTGCTCCTTGTAAGTCGCCTCAGCCTCTTCCACCGAGAGCTTCAATTGCTCGGCGTCGATCGGCGTGCGGATTTCCGCCGCCGAGATATCCAGCTTCACCTTGTCGAGCTGGGCCTTGGTGGCGCGGAGGTTCTGCAACATATTCTCCGAGTTCAGCGCAATTTCCGCTTTTCGCTTCTTGATATCGGCTTCGGCGGAAGTGATTTGGGCCTCCAGATCGTCCAAGCGGTCCTTCATGGCTTGCGCATCGATTCTGGCGACGACGTCGCCCTTTTTTACCATCGAGCCGGATGGCGCGAGGTAAACGAGAATCAGCCCTCTGCCAGCCTCGCCGGCGGCGCGCATTCTTGGAGCGGCGATCGAAGCGAAATCCTTAGCGCTGGTCGAGCCGGTCAATCGGATCACGCGCTGCACGGTTCCCGTGGTCACTTTTGCGATCAGTGGAGCGCTCGCCGGCGTTGCGGCCGACGGCGTCTGACGTTTCGCGAAATACCGGTATCCTGCCCACACTCCCAAGACAAGCAGCGCCATCAAAAGGAGCAAGCGGCTCCAGGAGCGCTGGCGCGCCACGGTGGGCGCAAGTCCGGGACCCGTCCGCTCAGGCAAACGAGTAGGCGCAGGATTTAGGCCGGGAATCGCCGACATAGATATAGACTACTACAAGGCGTGGCGCCGCCTCCGACGGTTACCTTAGCTTATGGCCGCGATAAGTTCGCCTGGGTCTATAACGTCCGAACAGTGGCGAACCCTCTTGGCAGCCGGGGCGGGATACCTCCTCGACGCCATGGATGTAGTCCTTTACATCTTTGCTATCAATACTTTGAAGTCGGAATTTGGGATGACAAACCAGATGGCGGGCCTGGTCGGCTCGGCCACTCTGGTCGCGTCGGCGGCGGGCGGAATCCTTTTTGGAGCGCTGGCGGACCGGTACGGCCGCACGCGCACCCTGGTTTATACAATCCTGCTGTATTCACTGGCGTCGGGTGGCACGGCGACGGCCCACAGTTACGGCGAGCTGATTTTCTGGAGGGCGCTGGTCGGATTCGGGCTGGGAGGGGAATGGTCGGCGGGGGCCGTCCTGGTGTCGGAGACCTGGCCGGCGGAGCGGCGTGGGCAGGCGATCGGGTGGATGCAGTCCTGCTGGGCGCTGGGATACATGCTGGCGGGTGGGGTGACCGCTCTTGTCCTGCCCCGATTTGGATGGAGGGTGCTGTTTCTGACGGGCATCGCGCCGGCGCTACTCGCTTTGGTCATCCGAAAAAACGTGCCGGAGCCGGAATTGTGGAAATCGAAACAGACGACGGGGTCGCTGTGGGAGATTTTCCGGCCACCACTAGGTCGGAGAACCCTTGCTGCCACGGCGCTGACGACGTCGGTGCTGTTCGCTTACTGGGGACTATTCACCTGGATCCCCGGTTTTCTTTCCGCCAGGACCGCGGAGGGTGGAGCGGGCCTGAGCATTGTCGGAACCAGCGCTTGGGTCTTTCCGATGCAGGTCGGGGCCTTCCTCGGCTACGTGACCTTCGGGATCATTGCCGACCGCGCCGGACGCCGGCCCGCCTTTCTGTTATACGTGCTGGCTTCGGCGGCTTTAGTGCCGCTATACGGGTCGATCCCGCGGCTGGCTGGCGACAGATCGGAGATGTTCCTGTTGCTGCTCGGACCGTTGATCGGCTTCTTCGGCTCGGGCTATTTCAGCCTTTTTGGAGCCATGCTGGCGGAAATTTATCCGACCGCGGTACGTGGGGTGGGCCAGGGGTTCGCCTACAATTTCGGCCGCGCGCTGAGCGCGTTCGCGCCGGTAGCGATAGGAGCGGTCGCTGACAAGAGCGGGCTGGGCGTGGCGCTGGCGTGGAATTCGGGATTCTTCCTGCTGGCGGCTTGTCTCATTTTTACTCTGCCGGAGACCAGGCGGGCTCAGCTTATCCGCTAGGATCAGCCGTTCGTGATCAGGTTGCCGATCTGGAAGGATTTCTTGTTTCTCGTAGCGACAAGATGTCCTTCGTATTTGTCCTGCCCATTCACGATTAGCCGCAGTGGCCGTTCCAGCGGGTAGTCGAAATTGAGGACATGGCCAGGTTCGAGCTTCATCAGATCCTGGACAAGGAGCGTGGGGCCTTCGAGCCGGGCGTCCAAATGCAATTTGGTCGGCTTCAGCAGATTGAGCATCCGGGTCTGCTCGGCCACAGTTGAATCGGTCTTGCGAACCGACCATTGCTGGTCGAACTTGTGCCGCAGCATCTTGATAATGATGGACGGCATCCCAATGTTCATGAGTCCTGTATTGTCGCCAACGCGGATTTCAAGACCTATGGAAACCACGGCTTCATTCGGAGACAGGATCTGCAACAGTTGCGGCTCGGTTTCGCGCGCTTCGACCGAGAACGTGATGTTCGCGACTGCCTGCCAGGCGAGACTCAGGTCGTGCAGGATGATGCGAAAGAGAGTGTCGAGGATACTCTGCTCGATCTCGGTGGTCTCTCGCGAAAGAGCGGCGCCTTTTCCATTCCCGCCGAGCAGCATTTCGAGCAGCGGGAAAACAAGCGAAGGATTCAGTTCCATCACCGCGTTGCCGTCGAACGGCTTCATACCCAGGGCGACCAGGACGGTCGGCGACGGCAGGCACTGGGTGAACTCGGCGAAGGAGAGTTGCTCCACTGAGATCAGGTTCACAATGACATACGCGCGCAGATAGCCGGAAAGACTGGAGGCCAGGTTCCGCGCGAAGTTGTCGTGCAGCAGGTGGATCGACCGTAGTTGATCCTTTCCGATCCGGTCCGGCCGGCGGAAATCATACGCGGCGGCTCTTCTGGCGGCGGAATCGTCGGTATCGTCCTTTAGATTTCTGAATACCTTGTCGATCTCGTCTTGCGAGAGCAAACGACCCATATAGTGAGGTATCGGGAGGCGGCGTCGGGAGCTTTAGGGAAAGGCAAGTCAAAAGTCAAAAGTCAAAAGTCAAAAGTGCTGCGGCTGCAAGGTGAATCGTCAATTCGGGAGGTTGCGTCGCTTCGAAAAGACACACTTTTGACTTTTGACTTTTGACTTTTGACTTTTGACTTGCTTTGATGAACGTATCCCCATGATCTCTGCGCCCATCCCGGAGGGACTCACCTTCGACGATCTGATTCTTCAGCCGGCGCTCAGCGATGTGCTGCCGGCGGAAGCCGATACGCGAACCTGCCTCACACGGAAAATCGCGCTAAACATTCCGATCCTCAGCGCTGCCATGGATACTGTAACCGAATCGCACCTGGCGATTGCACTCGCGCAGCAGGGCGGCATCGGGATTATTCATCGCAATATGGCGATCGACCGCCAGGCCGAAGAGGTGGACCGGGTAAAGCGCAGTGAGAGCGGAATGATCGTCGATCCAGTGACCATCGGGCCGGATAAGAAGATTTCCGACGCGCTCGAAGTCATGCGGCGCTACCGCATCTCGGGTGTGCCGGTGACGCTGAACGGGAAGCTGGTCGGCATTCTGACGAATCGCGATCTGCGCTTTGAGACTCGCACCGATGTTCCGATCCACGAGGTGATGACGAAGGAGAACCTCATTACTGTTCCTGTCGGCACGACACTCGAACAGGCCGAGGAGATTCTGCACCGGCATCGCGTGGAGAAGCTGCTGGTCGTCGACGATCAGTACATGCTCAAGGGGCTCATCACCGTCAAGGACATTCAGAAAAAGCTGAAGTATCCCAATGCCGCCAAGGACGGGCAAGGCAGGCTGCGTGTGGGGGCGGCGATTGGAGCCACGGGCGATTTCCTCGAACGCGCGCAGGAGCTGGCGGCCCGCAATGTCGATGTGCTGGCAATCGATACAGCTCACGGCCACACTGCACGCGTGATGGACGCCGTCCGTGCGGTGAAACGAGCGCTTCCCGACGTCGAGCTGCTGACCGGCAACGTCGCGACGTTCGAGGGCGCCCGCGACCTCATTGCCCTCGGAGTGGATGGGATCAAGGTCGGGATCGGGCCCGGCTCGATCTGCACGACACGCGTTGTGTCCGGCGCCGGCGTCCCGCAGATGACCGCAATCGCCGAGTGCTCACGTGCGACCAAGGGCTCGGGCGTGCCGCTCATCTCCGATGGCGGTATCAAGTACTCGGGCGACATCACCAAGGCCATCGCTGGGGGCGCGGACACGGTGATGATCGGGAGTTTGTTCGCCGGCACTGACGAGAGTCCAGGCGAGACGATACTCTACCAGGGCCGCACGTTCAAGAGCTATCGCGGCATGGGCTCGCTGGGTGCGATGGCGCAGGGGAGTAGCGACCGGTACTCGCAGGAATCGGCGGCGAAGCTGGTGCCGGAGGGAATCGAAGCTCGCGTCCCTCATAAAGGCGCCTTGGCCGAGCTGGTTTATCAGTTGGTCGGCGGGCTGAAATCAGGGATGGGTTACTGTGGCTGTCGCACCATCGCCGACCTACAGGATCGCGCCAAGTTCCTGCGCGTGTCGTCGGCAGGATTGCGCGAGAGTCACGTGCACGACGTGATTATCACCAAAGAAGCTCCGAACTACCGGGTGGAATAGCGTAGCTCAGCGGCCCGCGCCGATAATCTTCAGGAAATCGCTCCACGGAACTGCCCGCCCATGGATCGGGGCAATGGTCGCGACATCGAGTCCCAATCGTTGCACATGGTTGTAGAAAGTCCGGTTCGCCGCAGTCGGAGTGGTGTTCCCGATGGACGGATCGAACAGATCCGCTTCGATGGCGATCTTCTCCTTCGGCAGGTACGCCATCAACATCCCTTCCGCGTGGGCCAGCGGCTGGACATAGGAAATATGCATGGTTCGCGTTCCATCGCTCAGCGTGTAATTCTCGCGCACCGTCTCATACTGATAGCCTTCGGCGACCTCTGTCGGAGGCCACAACGACATCATGTCTGGATCCAGCGTACGGGGCGCGTAGTTTAAAACGTCTTTGGTGTAGAAATTGAAATTCTTCCAGTGCGTGATGATGGTAGTCCCGATATGCATGTACGTTCGCAGACCGCCGATATGGTCGAAATGCTGGTGCGTATTCACCAGGAATCGAATCGGTTTTTTCGGAATGAGCTTGACGATCTCCTCGATCACCGCCAGGTTGCGCCGCTCATCTAGGGGCGCTTCAACAACCGCAATGTAATCCTTGAATTCGACCGCTACGCTGTTGTGGGACGCGCCGCCGAGCAGATACACGCCATCGGCTAGTTTTTGCGTCTCGACACGAACGGGAAAAGTCGCTTGCCGGACTGTCTCGGGGACGGTCACAGGATCGGCGCAGGCGTTCGCCTTGATGTCCTTGAAGGTACCGCCATAGCCGTTGTGGCCGGCGGTGACGGCCTGGGCGCCGAAGTTGTCGTCCCATCCGTCATGATGATGCCAGCCGGTGGGAAACTTCACGCCGTTTCCGATATCGATGTAGCTTTCGTTGGTGAATTCGTGCTCGTAGTTCATGTCGCCGAGCACTGGATCGGGGACCCAGGTATGGATCCTCTGGAGCATGTTCTCCTTGTTGATGGTGGCGTCCACTCTATATTTCCCGAGCACCGTGATCGAGACGACCGTCATTTTCTCCGGAATCGTGGTGTTGCCGTCGCGGCCCGACTCACCTAATTCCCATCGCCACACCGCCTTCGGATTCGCGCCGGGGAGCCTCGCGGCTTTGAGAAAGCCGTGCGGATTGACCCAGAGATCGAGCTGCCATCGCTCGGCGTCATCGGGCGGCGCGGCGACGAGTTTGCCGCTTGGTCCGTCGATGTGCCAGCCGTATTTTCCGTTGACCATGAAGGTCTGGCGTGAATGCTGCTGGAGCGGCGTTCCACCCTTCCATCCCTGGCCGTATTTCCAGGATGCCGGATTCATGCCAGGCTTGCGATCGAACTCCTCCTTCGAAGTTTTCGCTTCCCAGTTCATCGTGCGGGTATAGTTGGCGAGGGCTTCGCCGCGCGGCCAATCGACGTTCCAGCCGGATTCCTTCTGTTGGCCTACGGCGCCGGAATAGCCCGTGCCCGAGATCGTGACGCATTTCAGATTGTCCGTTCCGATGGCTTTGGCGGCCGCGCGTAGGACGGGCTCGGGATCGACGTAACCGGGCTGAAATTGCGCCGACGCCGAGCGGGCTAGAACCAAGAAGACCCACATTCGCTGTG
>Ga0075431_100005845_pt1 | contig 12174 bp, 2 predicted proteins | sample RhiMetdeltSRZDD5_FD_75297 | JGI IMG/M metagenome (GOLD analysis project Ga0075431, IMG submission 75297) | Populus rhizosphere microbial communities from Tennessee, USA - Rhizosphere MetaG P. deltoides SRZDD5 | ecosystem: Host-associated > Plants > Roots > Rhizosphere > Soil | place: USA... | reverse complement strand
TGCAGGGTCGCGTGGCGGAGCTCTTCAGCGGGCTGGGAATGTACGAGCTCGCGGGATCATGGCTCGAGCAGTCGGTCGCGCTGCGCCGCCAGATGTACGGTGAGCAGAGCCCGGAGGTGGCCGAGGCACTGCGGCAGCTGGCGGAGCATCGGCTGGTGACCGGCAAGCTCGCCGAGGCCGAGCGGCTGGCGGGCACCGCACTGGACGTGCAGCGAAAGGTCGCCAGCGACGCCGCCAGCGTCGCTCCCTTCCTGAGCACCGAGGCGACGATCCTGCGCATGACGGGGCAATACGCGCCGGCGGAGGCCCGACTCCGCCAGGCCGTGGCCGCGAAGGAGACGGCGCTCGGCAACCAGCATCCGGAGGTCGCCGATGGGCTGGAGAACCTCGGTGCCGTTTTGAGTCTGCAGGGCCGCTACGGTGAGGCCGAAACGGCGATGACGCGCGTCCTCGACATTCGGCGGACCTCCGATGGGACGGCGCGCGGCGACTTGGCCGAAAGCCTCGAGGGGCTGGCGTGCGTCTACGAGACGATGGGCAGGCACGAGGCCGCGCAGCCGCTGTACCACGAGATCCTGCGCCCGGCGCAGGAGCCGAGGAAGGCGCTCTGGGACGCACCTGACGAGGCGACCGCCGCAACTCCCGGCGAGCTCCACCGGCAGGCCAAGGTGCTCTTCGCGCGCGGCGAGTACAGTGCCGCCGAGCGCCTCTTCGCCGCCGTCCTGGAGCGGCGGCGGCAGCTGCTCGTGGCGCCCCACCCCGAGCTGGCCGAGATCCTCTACCAGCTCGGGGGTGTGCGGGTGCACCTCGGCGACTACGAGTCTGCCGTGCAGCTGCTCGGCGAGAGCGTCGCCATGAACCGCCAGCTCTACGGCGGTGAGCACGCCGAGCTCGCCAATGCCCTGGCCTATCAGGCGGCCGCTCTCACCGAGCTCGGGGCCGCAGATCAGGCCGCAGAGCTGCTCGAGGAGGCCATGGCTCTCTACGGCAAGCTGGCACTCGATCACCACCTCTATCGCGCCGGAGCATTGATGGTGCGCGGTCGGCTCCTGCTGCGCACCGGCCGCGCCGCGGAAGCGGTTCCGGTGTTACAGGAGGCGCTCGACATCCGTCGCCAGAGCTATGGCGAGGGCCATTGCCAGACCGCCCCGGCGGCAGCGCTCCTCGGCGCCTCACTGCTCGCGCTCGGTAGGGCAGCCGAGGCGGAGCCGCTGATCACCGACAGCCACCGGATGCTGACGACGTCGTGTGGGGAGGGCGGCCTCGGCGCCCGCTGGGCGCGCGAGGCGCAGCTCGCGCTGGCCGGCGCCGCATCCTCGCCGGCGCCGGGCTAGAAGCCCGGCGGCCGCGCCGAGAACCTCAGACCACGACCAACGAGCCGTCGAGCCTGGTCAGCGAGAATCCCGCGAACTCCTCATGGAGACAAGGCCGCATGTCCGCTAGCAGCCCCAGCGCCACCTCTTCGCCGAGTCGCAGCCCGGCGGTGGCGTCGGATCGCCAGTGGATGCCGGCGGCGTTCCTGCCGAAGGCGATGTTGCTGGCGAGCTTGTCGAGCTCGCCGCCGGCGGTGAGCGCTGCCCCCCGGTAGGGAAGCAGCGAGCCGCCATCGGCGCTCGCGATCACGGGATCGTCGATGGGGAAGCTCTCGTCGAAGAAGGCCTTGAGCACGGTGACGCACGCACCGGCGACCGCGGCGTGTCCGGAAGGGTAGGACGGATGGAGGGGTGCCCCTTCCGGGTAGGCCTGCGGCAGCAACCACGAGCCCGTGGCTCGGTGCACGAGGTCGAGGGCGGCAGAGTCGAGCAGGTCGCCGTGGAGAGGGTATCGAGCCCTCCCGGCGTGCACTTGATGCACCCGTCCGCCCAGCTCCTCCGGTCGCAGGGTTCGGTGTACCAGCCACTTCTGGTACCAGCAGGCTTTCAGCGCGCCGGCGGCGACGCGGCTCACCAGGTCGAGGGCGTGCGCGACGCCGAAAGTGACGAATCCGGTCTGGCAGCGGCTGCCGCGATAGGGATTGCCGCGATCCCAAGGCGCGCCCTTGTAGGGGCGTTGCGCATCGGTGGTGCCCTGCATGCCGAAGAGGACGAGGCAGGCGGTCTCGAAGGCCTGGTAGCTGAAGTCGAGGTGCACGTAGGAGGCGAGGTCGCGCGCCGAGCTGATGTAGCGGTAGGCGCCGCCATGCCGGACATTGCCGGGCGCGCCGTTCTGCACCGCCAGCCAGTCGTCGTAGGTCCGCTGGTAGTCGATGCCGGCGGTCGCCGTGCGTGGCTGCTGGACCAGCCTGATGGCGCCGTACGGCACCTCCTTCCAGAGGAACTGCGAAACGTACGGCCCGATGCGGTCGCCTGCCGACTCGCCGCGGAAGAGGGTGTGAGCACTGACCTCGCGGAAGCGCGGCAGCCGCGAGAGGTCGGTGACGGCGGCAGCGATGAGCGGGTCGGTGTCGTAGAGGGCAAAGGGGATGTCACGGGTGAGCGCTTGCCAATAAAGCTCGCAAGCCTCGGCGGCGAGATCGGCGCTGTCGAAGGCGGGCGCGGGCGGCACGGCAACAGCGTGCGGATCCGCCCCTTCGAGGACGTAGGCGAGCGCGGCCTGAGGGTTGACGAGGCGTAGCTTGCCGCCCAGCGGGACGGCCTCGTAATCCGCCGCCTTGCCCGAGGTCACGGCGCGCAGCAGCGCCTCGTAGGCGTGCGGGTCGACCTCGCCGAGCGCGTCGTGAGGGAGCCCCTTGGTGAAGGAGGCGATGCGGCCCGGGTAGCGGCCTTCGTCGCCGTTGGAGCGGGAGACTGCGGGAGGTAGGTCGTGGAGGCGCCTTGCCGCCTCGGTGCGGATGCCGAACGCCTTGGCCGCCCGCGACGAAGAGCGGCTCGGGCCGCCGACCGCCGCCGCGAGCGGCGCCGCCCGGGCGCCGACGAGCAGGCCGGTCGCGGCGGCGCCACCCACCTTGAGGAACGTGCGGCGAGTGTCTTTCATGGCACTACTCCGGTACCACCTCGAGCCGGACGCGGGTCGGCTCGTAGTTGATCTGGAAGCGCTTGCCGTTTCCGATCGAGAGACCGCTGCTGGTCGCGAAGGTTCCCGTGCGCGACGGGAAGGAGACGATGTCGAAGGTTTGGCCGAGGGCAGGCTCGAAGCCGCCGACCAGGGTGACGTCGAGCGCTCCATCGAGCGTCGCGGGCTGGGAGAGAGCAAGCTGGTCGTATTGGGTCACCGGCGAAGCGCCGCCGACCTCGATGCCCAGGCTCGCCGTGGATTGCTGGGTGAGCGCGGCGCCCAGAGTGAACCGGCCGGGCGAGGAGCCGGGGGCGATGCCGCCGGCGTTCGCCAGCGCGCCGCTACCGAGGGTCAAGGTGCCGTTGCCACGCAGCGTCGATCCGGGGGCGGTGGTGAGCGAGCTGGCGGTAGCCGGCGCATCGATCACCAGGGTGCCTTCGTTGACGACGCTGGCGGTGAGGGTACGGGCGCCACCGGCACCCAGCCTCACTTCCAGCACCCCGGTCGCCGTGTTGGTCAGCTCGCCGCCGGTGACGGTGAAGTTGGCGGTGTAGCCGCCTTCGATGCTCTCGAGGCGCGTCACTCCACTGTTGCGGAAGCCGGCGGCGGCGGTGACGGTGGTGTGGCCGCCGGCGTTCTGGCCGCGGACGCTGAGCAGCTGCCCGGCCGCCACCTCGCCGCTGACGGTGCCGTTGCCGGTCATGACGAACGACGCCGGGTCGGTGCCGCTGCCGAAGTGCAGCGCCGAGCCGACGAGCAGGATGGGCGTGCCGGTGGTGCTGCCGCCGTCGAAGTTGAGCGTGCTGCCGTTGAGCGTGAGCTGACCGGCGCCGGTAACGGTACCGCCGTCGAGGTCGAAGATCTGGCCGGCCGGCAACGAGAGTGCCTGTCCGGGCGCGATGTCGAGGCTGCCGGTATGGACCAGCCGGCCGGTGAAGGAGCCGCTGACGTTGACCTCGAACGCGCCCTGGTTTACCAGATTGCCCGAGAGCACTCGGGAGCCGCCGGTGCCGCTGTTGATCAGGAGGGTGCCCAGGTTGGTGAGGTCGCCGCTGAGGTTGGACGTGTAGCCGCCGTCGATGCTCTCCAGGCGGATGGCGCCGCTGTTGCTGAGCCCGCTGGGCAGCGACACCGTGGTGTGGCCGCCGGCGTTGCTGCCGCGCACCCACATCTCCTGCCCGGCGGCGATGGTGCCGCTGGCCCGGCCGCTGCCGCCGCTCATGACGAAGCGCGCCGGGCCGGTGGACGAGCCGAAAGCCAGCTCCGAGTTGACGAGCAACGGGGGTGTGCCGGTGGTGGTGCCGCCGTCGAAGGTCAGCGTCGAGCTGGTGAGCTGCAGCAGGCCGGCGCCGGAAATGGTGCCGCCGTCGAAGTCGAACGTCTGGCCTGGGTCGAGAATGAGCTTGGCCGTGATGTCGAGCGTACCGCTGTGGGTGAGCACGCCATTGAAACGGGCCTCGGCGTCGACGTCGATGCGTCCTTCGTTGGCCAGGGTGCCACCGAGGCTGCGCGCGCCGCCGCTGCCGGCGGCGATCTCGATCGTGCCACGGTTGGTGAGAGTGCCCGCCGGGGCGTCGACGCGCGCGGTGTAGCCGCCCTCGATGCTGTCGAGGCGCAGCGTGCCGCCGTTGAGCAGGCCACTGGGCAGCGTCAGTGTGGTGTGGCCGCCGGCGTTCTGGCCCCGCACGGTGAGGAACTGGCCCGGGGCGAGGGTGCCGGTGGCACGGGCGGTGCCGCCAGTGGCGACGAAGCTGGCAGGCCCGGTCGACGAGCCGAGGTTGAGCAACGAGTTGATCAACAGCGGCGGGGTGCCGGTGGTGGTGCCGCCGTTGAAGTTGAGGGTCGCGCCGTTGAGAGTGACGGTGCCGGCGCCGGCAATCGTTCCACCGTCGAAGTTGAGCACGTCGCCGGCGCCGAGCGTCAGTGCCTGGCCGGCGGCGATGGTGAGGGTGCCGGTATGCGTCAGGGTGCCACTGTGCGAGGTGGTGGCGTTGACGTCGAACGCTCCGGCGTTGAGGAGGGTGCCGGCGACGGCGCGTTGCCCGCCGCTGCCGGGGGTGCTCTCCATCGTGCCGCGGTTGGTCAGGGCGCCGCCGGTGACACTGAGTCGCGAGGTGTAGCCGCCCTCGATGCTCTCGAGGCGCAGGGTGCCGTTGTTGGTCAGCCCGGCCGGGATGGTCAGGGTGGTGTGGCCGCCGGCGTTCTGCCCGCGCACCGACAGCGACTGAGCAGCGGCGATGGTGCCGCCGGCGCGGCTGCTGCCGCCGGTGATGACGAACGTGGCGGGGTCGGTACCGATGCCGAAGTTGAGGGTCGAGTTGATCAGCAGCGGCGTGAGCTCGGTGACGGTGCCGCCGTTGTAGTTGAGGGTGGCGCCGTTGAGCACCAGCGAGCCGGTGCCGCGGATGGCGCCCGAGCTCTGCGTGAGAACGCCCCCGAGCGCCAAGTTCTGGCCGGCGGCGATCTGCAGGTCGCCGTCGTTGGTCAGCGTGCCGCTGAAGGTGGCGTTGTAGGCGATGTCGAGGGTGCCGCGATTCTCGAGGTTGCCGGAAATCGTCCGCGCGCCACCGGTCCCGGCGACGGTGCGGATGAGGCCGAGGTTGGTGAGCGTGCCGTTGCTCGACGACAGCGCCGAGGTGTAGCCACCGTCGGCGCTCTCGATGCGAATCGTGCCGCTGTTGATCAGACCGTCGGTGACGTTTAGGGCAAGGTGGCCGCCGGCGTTGCTGCCCTTGATCCACAGCGCCTGCGCGCCGCTGGTGGCGCCGAGGATCAGCCGTCGCACCGTCGTGTTCTGGTCGAGGACGACCTCGTAGGTGCCTGGCAGAGTGATGAAGGCGATCTCCGTCGGGCCGGGGACCGCGTTGTCGCTCCAGTTGGCCGGAGTACGCCAGAGGCCCCCGGCCGGGTTGATCCAGGAGGCGGGGCGCTTGACCCGGAACGTCCAGCCGAACTCGCTGCCGAGGCCATTGCCGGCCCGGTCCTGGATGCCGGTGCCGAGCGCCGCGCGGTAGAGGTCCACCGGTAGCGGCGCCGCGAAGGAGAGGAAGGCGGTATTGAGGTTCTCCCCGTACGACACGACTCCGCCTTCGACCGGCACGTCGTCGGCCGTGCCGATCAGCGAGTCGGGTCCGGCCGCGAAGAGCCGGAACGTCGTGGTGGAGAGCGACGGCACGTCGACGGGCTCGGTGAACGTCGCCGACACGGTGGCCACCGTGGCCTCGGCTTCGGAGGCGCCATTGCGCGGTGTCGTCGCCTTGACCCGGGGGGGAGTGGCGTCGGGGGTGAGCACGACGTCGACGGTGGACGTGCACGTCCGGTTGCCACCGGTGTCGGTGGCGCAGGCGCGCAGCGTGAACGACGCCTGCTGCTCGCGCAGCGGCGTCACGAAGCGGTGCTCGAAGGGGAAGCTGCCGTCGCTCAGCACGCGGGCACCGTCGACGAAGAACTCGACCTTGCGCACCTGGACGTCGTCGGCGACGCTCGCCGTCAGCAGCATGAGCTGCCCCTCCTCGGCGACGCCGGCGGCGAAGTTGGTGCGCAAGGTAAGGGTCGGCGGCACGCCGTTGGCGTCGTAGGGCAGGTAGTTGAGCACCTGGAGCCCGGCGACGCCGTCGGCGGCGTAGGCCAGGCCGTGGAATATGGAGACGGCGCGGGTGATGCCGGGCGTGGTCAGCACCGCCAGCAGACGGGTGGTGACGGCGGGATCGGTGACGTCGTAGAGCCAGACGTCATGGCTGCCATCCTCGCGCGGATTGACACCCACGGCGGCGACGCCGAGACCCGAGCCATTGGCGACGATCTGCTTGAACGAGTTCGGCCCGGCATCGGTGGCGCGGCCGACCAGCCGCAGCGCCGTGGGGTCGCTGGCGTCGATGGTGTCGTAGCCCGGATAGGAGGTGACGTAGGCGAAGCCACCGCCGGCGAACACCCGGCGCCGGCCGGCGACGGCTTCGGGGAAGAGGCTGATGCCGACGCGACCGAGCAGCTCGAGGTCCCCCACCGACAGGCGATAGGCGCGGAGCTCGTTGGCGGCGGCCACGTAGAGGACGTCGCCCTCGATGGCCAGGTCGTGGATTCCCTGCGAGCTGGTGATCTCCTGCAGCAGCGAGCCGGTGGCAAGGTCGATCGCCACCAGACTGCCGGTGTCGAGGCCGACGTAGGCCACACCCGCCGCCGTGGTCACCGCGCGCGCGTTGCCGAGCAGCGGCACCTGCCGCACGATGGCGGCTGCCGGTGGGTCGGTGACGTCGACCACCGCGAGTCCGGCGGGCCCGTCGGCAACGGCGATCGCGTTGCCGGCGCAGGCGACGGCGCGCGCCGAGCCCGGCGTGTCCACCTGGGCGACCACGGTCGGGCTCATGCCGTTGAAGACGTTGAACACCGACACGCCGGCCTCGGAGTCGGCGACGGCCGCCAGGTCGTTGGCGGCGCAGACGTCGACCGCGTTGCCGGGCGTGTCGGCATTGGCGATGACGCCGGTGCGCACCGGCCGGTCGTCGAGGGGGTTGGTGCCCTGCTGAATCTCGGCCAGGTCGCTGAGGCCGTCTCCGTCGGAGTCCTGTTGCTGGATATTGGTGCCGACGATGAGCTCTGCGAAGTCGAAGGCGCCGTCTCCGTCGGTGTCCTGGTCGGCCTGCCAGGACCAGTAGCCGACGGGGATCTCGATCCGCTGGCCAGCGGCGGGAGTGAAGAACTGCGTCTCGGCGACGCGCAGCGTGTCCGGGAACACCTTGCGCAGCCGATAGCGCGCGTTGGGGCGCAGGATGAGGTTGGAGATGGCGCCGCCGATCTCGGTGCGACCGCGCAGCACGGTGCCGTTGTCGAGGTTTTCGACCAGGTAGTGGGCCGAGCTGCGCGGCAAGATGCCGAGTCGGGGAGCGAGCTGCTGGATCAGTGCCCCCAGCTGTAGATAGCGCGGCCCGTAGAACTCGTCTTTCGTCTTGCCGCCGAGGAAGCCCGTTACCGGCGGCAGCAGGGGCTCGATCTGCAGCAGCTCCTGCTCGGTGAGCTCGGAGGCATCACGGTTGCCCATGATGTCGAGGATCGGCTCTTGGATCCGCACGTGCTGGACGGCGTCGTTGGCGAGCCCCACGCCGAGCGCGGCGGCCTGGGTGAGGAGCGCGTCGAGGTCACCGCCGACGGCGGCCTCATCCATGTCCGGGCGCGGAGCGCTCGAGGGGGGCGCAAGCTGCTGCGGCGGCGGATTGCCGGTGAGGATGCAGGTGTCGATGAAGTCGAGGCACTGCCGACCACCGTTGAAGAAGTAGTTGACGCAGCCGTTCTGCGGCACACTGACCACCCGCCCGCAGACGAACTTGGCGATGAAGTTCGGCAGCAGGCGACAGGGGCCGGTCTTCACTGCCGTGCTGACGATGATGCAACCGGCGGAAGCGAAGCCCGCATGAATCTGACATTGCGAGCGGAGTTGCGCCGGATTGGGATGGTTCCAGACGATGTCGCACGTCTTCGGCGGCGGCGGCTCGGTGGGACCCGGCGCAGAGGCGGCGACGACCATCGGCAGCACGCCATGCCAGCCGGGCGCCAGGATGCCCTGCCCGGGGTCGCTGCAGGCCAGTCGCGCGTCGGGGCTGACGGTGGCGCTGCCGGCGAGCTCCCAGCGACCGGTGTCGTGGTTGAAGCTGAAGAGCCCGGTCTTGGCGCCTGCCGGCGCCACCTGGCCGGTGGCGGGATCGGCGAGGTTGGGGAAACACACCGGCACCGGGCGATCGAAGTTGGTGCCACCGTCGGTCTGCACGGTGATCACCAGCGGGAAGGCGAGCCCGGGCGGCAGCGGCTCCGGCAGGCGGTCGGCCGGCACCGGCGCGATGCCCACCATGCCGCCACGGCTGCCGCCGTCGGCGAACAGCGAGTCCGCTGGCACCGTGATCTGCACGCCGGCGAGCTGCGGGAACTCGGCCAGCACGGCGGGCGGGAAGGTGATGGTGGTGTCCTCGGTGCGGCTCACCGGCTGCAAGGTGCCGGCGACCACTCGCGGCAGGTAGATGTCGCCGATGGTGACCGTCTCGCCGGCGGTGGACTGCCACCGCTTGCCGACCACCGGGTAGTAGTCGCCGGCGGGAACCGAGAGCGAGGAGCTGCGGCCGTCGATGTGGACGAAGAACTCGCCGACCGGCGCGGGGTCGAGGCAGAAGTTGCCCGCGCCGTCGGTGACCGTCCGCAGGGTGGTCTCCATGCCGTCGACGGTGATGATCACGTCCGGCAGCGGCACGTTGACCGACCCGTTGCCCGCTCCGGGTGCGAGCTGGGAGGCGAAGACGCGACCACAGACGCGGGTGCCGCCGAGCGTCGTCAGCGTCAGCGTCTCGAAGTCGATGGTGGCCGTGCCGCCCGGCGTGCCGTCGCCGTCGGCATCGACGGCCCGGCCTAGCTCGTCCACGACGGCGTCGCCGACGAAGGTGACGCGCACGCGCGCGCTGGCCGGCAGGTCGCGATCGTAGAACAGGGTGACCGCCCGGCGATCCGGCGCGAGGTGGATACGCGCCGCCAGGGGCTGACCCGCGAAGATGGCGAACAGGTTGGCTGGGGAGATCACGGCCGCGGGCGCTAGCGGGCGTGAGAAGCGCAGGATGGTCTCGCGCGTCACCGCTACGTTGGCTTCACCGCGAGCGGGCGAGCTCTGGACCGTGGCCAGTGGTTGGACGAGGCCGGCATCGACGGTTGATTGGTCGCCCGTCGCCACCGTGATCGGTACGGTCCTTCCGCTCGTCGGGTCGGGATCGCTGTCGCGCGCGTCATTTGCGCCCTGGTCGGCGAGGGTGAAGGCGAAGCCGGGGGGCGCCACGACCTCCACCACGTAGTCGCCTGGCGCGAGGTCGGCGAACCGGTAGGTGCCGTCGGCGGCAGTCTGCGTGCTCGCGAGGAGCGTTCCAGCGGCGCTGTGCAAGCGGGTCACCACCCCGGCGAGGCCGGGCTCGCCCGGATCCTGCAGCCCGTCGCCGTCGAGGTCGTGCCAGACGAAGTCGCCAAGCGACGCCTGCGACACCCCCTCGACGAGGAAGAGCAGCGGATTCGACGGGCCGCCGGTCGGCAGCGGGTTCCTCACCGTTACGGGCACCGTGCGCGCCACCGCCAGCTCGGCCGCAGGGATCTCGCCCCGCAGCGAGCCGGCGTCGACGAACGTGGTCGGCACCGGCACGTCGCCGAAGCGCACCGTGGCGCCGGCGAGGAAGCCGGTACCGGTCACAGCCAGCGACAGCGTGGCGCCGCCGGCGACGGCGCGGTCGGGTGCGATGGCGACCAGCGCCGGAGTGGGGTTGTCGACCACGAAGTCGATCTCCGCCCGGCCGCCGCTCGTCTCGACGCTGATCTTCGTCGCTCCCGCCGGCGCTGACAGCGGCACGAGGAGGGTCAAGGTCGTGGAGCTCGCAGCCGTCACCGTCGCGGGCTCCGCCCCGACCCGCACGAGGTTGCCGCTGGCCACGGGTTCGAAGCCCTGGCCGGTGAGCGTGACCGCAGTGCCGGCGACGGCGTGGCTCGGGTTGGCGGCGGTGATCGTCGGTCCATGCGCAGTCGTGAAGCTGCTGGATCCCGGCGGCAGCGGATTGCCGGCCAGGTCGCGCACGCCCTCGACGGACACGTCGTAGCGAGTACCGCCGGCGAGCCGGGCGGCGGGTACGAAGAACGCCACCAGACCGGACTCCGCGATCGCCACCGTGCCAGCGACCGGTGTCGAGCCCGCCAGCAGGCGGAGGTGAGCGGCATCGACCGTTTGCGGGTGGACGGGCTCCGAGAAGCGGAGCGACACGATGGTGTTGCGGGCCACGTCCGCGGCACCGTCGGGCGGGAACACCGAGGTGACGGCAGGGGCGCCGGTGTCGGCGGCTGGTGGCCCGATCAGCTCGGTGCTCGACAGGCGGCCTTGGAGGCCCAGACCGCCGGTGACCAGGATCTCGCCTGACGGCAGCAGCGTGGCGGTGTGCTCGGTTCGACGAACGAGGAGCGGCCAGGTCGCACGGGTAAAGCTCTGGGTAGCGGGGTCGAACAGCTCGACGCTGCCGAGCAACGAGTCGCCGTTCATGCCACCGGCGATGACCACCTTACCGTCGGGCCGCAGCGTGGCCGAATGCCCGTGGCGCGGCGTCGCGAGCTCGGCGACCAGCAACGTGCTGGCGCCGCTGAGAGGGTCGAGGAGCTCGGCCGATGCGATGTCGCTGACGTCCGACCCGCCGACGACGAGGACGTGGCCGTCGGGGAGCAGCGTGGCGGTGTGATGTGCCCGCGGGACGTTCAGCGCCCAGGGGATGCTGCGGAAGGCGCCGGTCCTCGGGTCGTAGAGCAGGCCGCTCCGGGGGTCCGGCCGGGGGTCCAGAGCTTCGGCGTCCGCCACGTGATCGATGGCCGTTGGGCCGCCCAGGATGAGCACCTGCCCGTCGGGCAACAGCGTCGCCGAGTGGCCCGCCCGCGGCTCTACCATCGGCGCCGGCAACAAGCTGAAGGCAGCGAAAGGAGCTGCCGTCAGCTCGGCATTGCCGAGGACGCCGCTCGCGTTGCCACCGCCCGCGAGCAGCGTCGCACCGGTGGGCATCGCGGTCGCGCTGTGATCGGCGCGTGCCTGCGCCATCGGCGCGGGCAGAGCCGTCGTGGTGAGCGTCTGCCAAGCGAACACCTCGACCGAGCGGAGGGCCCCCTGGGAGCCGCGGCCGCCGGCGATGAGGATGTCCCCGCTGCCCAGCAAGGTGGCGGAATGGCCGGACCGCGACTGGGATAGCCCCCCCACACGGATGAGGCCGCCGACGGTCAGGGTGAGGAAGGTCCCCGGCTGGCCCTCGAGTCGGACTTCGATCGTGTGGCGCCCCGGCGTGAGACGCAACAGTCTTTCGATCAGCGGCACTCCACGGCGCAAGTCGCGAGGGCCGATCACCTGCCTGCCGTCGACGTTGATGGACCCGGCGGTGACGGCCTGCTGCGGATTGCCGCCGCCGTTGATGACGACGAGCAGCTGCGTCGATACCACGGTGGCCGGTAGGTCGAAACTGCGAACGAAGGTGGTGGGGGCGCCACTGGAACGCGTGAAGCGTTCGGGGCCAAAGAACAGTCGCGGCTGATCCAACGCGAAGAGGGGTGGCGTCGGCACCAACGCGAGCAAGAGCAGCGCGAGGCAGGCGAGGCGCCAGCGGAGCGTGCGCCGGAGGACGTCGACAGGCATGGCTTTCTCCA
>Ga0075431_100005843_pt1 | contig 12175 bp, 11 predicted proteins | sample RhiMetdeltSRZDD5_FD_75297 | JGI IMG/M metagenome (GOLD analysis project Ga0075431, IMG submission 75297) | Populus rhizosphere microbial communities from Tennessee, USA - Rhizosphere MetaG P. deltoides SRZDD5 | ecosystem: Host-associated > Plants > Roots > Rhizosphere > Soil | place: USA... | reverse complement strand
AGACATCCAGCTGGCGGGCCATTTCCTCAGGCCCGTCCGCCGAGATCGGCCGCTGGAGAGTCGTCATCGGTGGGTTGCTACCCCTCCTGATCTCCTCCCAAACCGTTTAACCATGCAAATACGCGCGAACATCATTTGGGGGGGACACCGTCCAATGGCGAGGTTCTCGCCGGCCTGTCGTTATCCGCATCGATTTCTGATCCGGATCGACGAAAACAAGCAAGCGCGCTTGATTTTTTCGGGGCCAGGCCGCATCGTGGTTGGGTGGCTATCACGATCGGCAACGCCTCCGGCTTCTACGGTGACCGGTTCGCCGCGGTGCGCGAGATGCTGACGGGCGGCCCGCTCGACGTGCTGACCGGCGACTACCTGGCCGAGCTGACGATGGTGATCCTGGGCCGTGACCGGATGAAGGACGCGCGTTGCGGCTACGCCAAGACGTTCCTGCGTCAGATGGAGCAGTGCCTGGGCCTCGCGATGGAGCGTGGGGTCAAAGTCGTGACCAACGCGGGTGGCCTCAATCCTTCCGGGCTCGCCCAGGCGCTGCACGATCTCGCGCAGAGGCTTGGCGTGCAGGCGAAAATCGCCTATGTCACGGGTGACGACCTGATAGAGCGGGCGGGGGAGCTGGGCCTGGGGATGCCGCTGACGGCCAACGCCTACCTGGGGGCGTGGGGGATCGCCGAGTGCCTGCGCGAGGGTGCCGACATCGTCGTGACCGGCCGGGTCACCGACGCGTCGCTGGTCGTCGGCCCCGCCGCTGCGCACTTCGGCTGGGCACGGGACGACTTCGACGCGCTCGCCGGTGCGGTGGTCGCCGGGCACGTGCTTGAGTGCGGGGCGCAGGCGACGGGCGGCAACTTCTCCTTCTTCACCGAGATTTCCATGGGGTACCTGGGGTTCCCGCTTGCACACATTGAGTCCGATGGATCATCCGTGATCACCAAGCATCCGGGCACGGGCGGGGCCGTGACCGTGGAAACCGTGACCGCGCAACTGCTTTACGAGATCGAAGGGGCGCGCTACGCCGGGCCTGACGTGACGGCGCGCTTCGACACCATCTCGCTCCGGCAGGACGGGCCCGACCGGGTACGCATCGGCGGCGTGAAGGGTGAGCCACCGCCGCCAAAGATGAAGGTGTGCCTGAACCACCTCGCCGGGTTCCGCAACGACGTGACGTTCGTGCTCACGGGGCTGGACATCGAGGCCAAGGCGGAGCTGGTGCGGCGGCAGCTGGCCGACCAAAGACTCGGTCTGGAGTGGACACTGGCACGCACCGACCATACCGACGCGGCGGGGGAGGCCGAGGCGAGCGCGCTGCTGCACGTCACGGCGAAGGGCAGCGACCCGGCCAAGGTGGGGCGGGCGTTCAGCAACGCCGCGGTCGAGCTGGCGCTGGCCAGCTACCCCGGCTTCACGCTCACCGCCCCACCCGGCGACGCAAGCCCGTATGCGGTCTACACGCCCGCCTTCATCGAGCCGATCGCGCACACCGCCGTGCTGCACGACGGCCAGCGCGTCACCATCGAACCCTCCGCCCAGACCCGAGAGCTGTCCAAGGCGGAGGAGCCATCGGTAAGAGTCTTTGGTCGCAGGCCGAGCGTGTGGGCGCCGCTGGGCCGCGTGGTGGGCGCCCGCAGCGGGGACAAGGGCGGCAACGCCAACATCGGTGTTTGGGCGCGTGACGACGCGGGCTGGCCCTGGCTCGCGCAGACACTGACCGTCGCGAAGCTCAAGGAGCTGCTGCCGGAGGCGGCGGACAAAACCGTGACGCGGCACGTGTTCCCCAACCTGCGGGCGCTCAACTTCGTCGTGGAGGGGATCCTGGGGGAGGGAGTCAGCTCGGGGACCCGGTTCGACCCGCAGGGCAAGGGCCTGGGCGAGTGGCTTCGCTCCCGCCACGTGGACGTGCCCGAGGAGCTGCTGTGAACCTCGATTACAGGGATGCCATGCTGGCCAAGCTTGACGAGCTCCAGACCGAGCACGCCAAGGCGCTGGCGGGCGGCGGCGAGAAGTATGTGCGGCGCCATCACGAGCGCGGCAAACTCCTTGCCCGCGAGCGCATCGAGCTGCTCATAGACGAGGATTCGCCGTTCCTTGAGCTGTCGCCGCTTGCCGGCTACGGCACCGACTTCCCGGTCGGCGGCAGCGTCGTCACCGGCATCGGCGTCATCGAGGGCGTCGAATGTGTCATCATCGCCAGCGACCCGACCGTGCGCGGTGGGGCCTCCAACCCGATCACGCTGCGAAAGACGTTCCGGGCCGGCGACATCGCCCTCGCCAACCGCCTGCCGATGATCAATCTTATCGAGTCGGGCGGCGCCGATCTGCCCTCCCAAAAGGAGATCTTCATACCGGGCGGGCGGGTCTTCCGGGATCTGACCAGGCTTTCCGCGGCCGGGATCCCGACGATCGCGCTCGTCTTCGGCAACTCGACGGCGGGCGGCGCCTACGTTCCCGGCATGTGCGACCACGTCGTGATGATCAAAGAGCGGTCGAAGGTGTTTCTTGCCGGGCCGCCCCTGGTCAAGATGGCCACCGGCGAGGAGTCCGACGACGAGTCGCTCGGCGGCGCCGACATGCACGCCCGCGTCTCCGGCCTCGCCGACTACTACGCCGTCGACGAGCTCGACGCGCTGCGGATCGGGCGGCGCATCGTCTCGCGCCTCAACTGGCGCAAGCTCGGGCCGCCACCGACGCCCGATTACGAAGAGCCGCTGGGTGATCCGGAGGAGCTGCTGGGCATCGTGCCGCCGGATCTGAAGCAGCCCTTCGACCCGCGCGATGTCGTGTCGCTGATCGTCGACGGATCACGGTTCGACGAGTTCAAACCGCTCTATGGATCCAGCCTTTTCTGTGGTTGGGCGATGCTTTGTGGGTACCCGATAGGCATCCTCGCGAACACAAGAGGCATCCTGTTCAGCGAGGAGTCGCAGAAGGCGGCCCAGTTCATCCAGCTGGCCAACCGCGCGGACACACCGCTCATCTTCCTGCACAACACCACCGGATACATGGTGGGCAGGGAGTACGAGCAGCGCGGCATCATCAAGCATGGTGCGATGATGATCAACGCCGTCTCCAATTCAGGCGTGCCGCACATCTCCTTCCTCATTGGAGCGTCATACGGTGCCGGGCACTATGGCATGTGTGGGCGCGCCTACGATCCGAGGTTCCTGTTTGCCTGGCCGAGCGCGAAATCGGCGGTGATGGGCGGGGCTCAGCTGGCCGGCGTGATGTCCATCGTGTCGCGCCAGTCCGCGCTCGCCGCGGGCAGGCCCTTCGACGAGGAGGCCGACAAGGTGGTGCGCATGATGGTGGAGAACCAGATCGAGGCGGAGTCGGCGCCGATGGTCCTATCCGGACTGTTGTATGACGACGGTGTCATCGACCCGCGCGACACCCGTACGGTTCTCAGGATCTGCTTGTCCGCCATACACTGCGCACCGGTTGCGGGCGCGGCCGGCTACGGCGTGTTCAGGATGTGACCCGATGGTTGACAGATTGCTAGTAGCCAACAGGGGTGAGATTGCGCGTCGCGTCTTCCGCACGTGCCGGGAGATGGGAATCGAGGCGGTCGCGGTTTACACGCCGGGCGATCTGGCGCACGTTGACTTCGCGGATGTGGCGGTGGCTATCGACTCCTATTTGGACCGTGCGGCCATCGTCGAAGCGGCGCGTGAGGCGGGGGCGGATGCGGTGCACCCCGGTTACGGCTTCCTGTCCGAGAACGCGGCCTTCGCTCGGGCGGTCATCGATGCCGGGCTGACGTGGATCGGGCCGCCGCCAGAGGCGATGGAGTCGATGGGCTCGAAGATCCAGGCGAAGAAGCTGATGGCCGCGGCTGGCGTGCCGGTGCTGCCACTGTCGAGTGACGATTTTCCCTTGCTGGTCAAGGCCTCCGCGGGCGGTGGCGGGCGCGGGATGCGCGTCGTGCGTGACCCGGCCTCGCTGGACAGAGCGTTGGTGGAGGCACGATCGGAGGCTGAGGCGGCGTTCGGCGACCCGGACGTGTTCACCGAGCCCTATGTCGAGGACGGGCGCCATATCGAGGTGCAGGTGCTGGCGGACACTCACGGTCGGGTTTGGACACTGGGCGAGCGCGAGTGCTCGCTGCAGCGGCGGCACCAGAAGGTGGTGGAGGAGTCGCCATCTCCCTTCGCCAGGCTGAAGCGCGACGCGATGTTCGAGGCGGCGCGGGCCGCGGCCGAGGCGATCGGCTATGTGGGCGCGGGGACGGTCGAGTTCCTCGTCGATAGTGACGGGCGTTTCTTCTTCCTGGAGATGAACACCAGGCTGCAGGTCGAGCACCCGGTGACCGAGTGCGTGACCGGGCTGGACCTGGTGCGGCTGCAGATCGAGATCGCCGGCGGTGCGGCCCTTGGCGATCCACCGGCGCCCAGCGGGCACGCCATCGAGGCGCGCCTCTACGCGGAGGATCCGGCGGCGGGGTGGTTGCCGCAAAGCGGTGTGCTGCACCGGTTTGATGTGCCTCAGGGGGTACGCGTCGACTCCGGTGTGTCTGACGGTGACGTGATCGGTGTCTCCTACGATCCCATGCTTGCCAAGGTGATCGCCCACGCGCCGACCCGGGCGGAGGCGGCGCGGAAGCTGGCCGCGGCACTGGCGTCGGCGCGCATCCACGGGGTGAAGACCAACCGGGACCTGCTCGTGCGCGTGCTTCGCCATCCATCCTTTCTGGACGGTGAGCTGTCGACGGGTTTCCTTGAGCGCTCGGAATTGCTTGAGCCGCTGGCGGATCGCGAGGCGGTCCGCCTCTCGGCGATCGCCGCCGCTCGCGCGATCGCGTCCAGGCACCGCGACAGCGGGTGGCGCAACGTGCGTTCCGCGCCCCTTCGCAAGATTTTTCGCGAGGTAGAAGTCGAATTCGAGCCGGAGCGCGGGGACATGCCCATGCGGGTCGTGCTGCAAACCGGCGCCCTGCGAAGGGTCTTCGACATCGCGATCTACGGCGAGGTCGTCGAGGTCGCCTCGTCGCTGGGCGCGGTGACGCTGCACCGCGTCCCGCGCTTCCCGCAGGCTCAGGCGCAAGTGGCGGCGGGCTCGCTGCTGGCGCCGATGCCCGGGACGGTGGTGCGCCTCGGCGTCGAGGTCGGCGATACCGTCCGGAAAGGGCAGACGGTGCTCTGGCTTGAGGCGATGAAGATGGAGCACCGCATCGAGGCCCCGGCGGACGGCGTCGTCACCAGACTCAATGCGTCAGTCAACCAGCAGGTCCAGGTCGGTACCGTCCTGGCGGTCGTGGAGCGGCCGGCGCGCAGCGACGGAGCTGCGACCAATGACTCTGTGCGGCCGGCGCGCAGCGACGGAGCTGCGACCAATGACTCTGTGCGGCCGGCGCGCAGCGACGGAGCTGCGACCAATGACTCTGTGCGGATCAAGGGCTTGGAGGAGCAACAATGATTGTCGAAAGTGAAGAGCGGCAGGCGTTGCGGGCGGCGGTCCGGAAACTGGGCCTGAGATACGGGCGCGACTACTATCTGGGCAAGGCGCGCACGGGCGGCCATACCACCGAGCTTTGGCGCGAGGCGGGGCAGCTCGGGTACCTTGGCGTGCATATCCCCGAGGAGCACGGCGGGGGCGGTGGCGGCATCGGCGACCTCGCCGCGGTCTGCGAGGAGCTGGCGGCCGCGGGCACCCCGCTCGGCCTGCTCGTCGTGTCGCCGGCAATCTGCGCCACCGTCATCCACCGCTCCGGCACCGACGACCAGCGCAAGAAGTGGCTGCCCGGCCTGATCGACGGCACGCTCAAATTCGCCTTCGCCATCACGGAACCGGAGGCGGGCTCCAACTCCCACCGGCTGTCGACTGTGGCCAGCCTCGAGGCGGGGGAGTGGATTCTCAACGGCCGCAAGACTTTCATCACCGGCGTCGACGAGGCCGACGCGGTGCTCGTCGTCGCCCGGACCGCCGATGCCCGCACGGGCAGGCTCAAGCCGGCGCTGTTCATCGTGCCGACCGACGCGCCCGGCTTCTCCAAGCAGCACATCCCCACCGAGCTGGTGGCGCCGGAGAAGCAGTTCGCGCTCTTCCTTGACAGCGTGAGGCTTCCGGCCGACGCACTGGTCGGCTCCGAGGACGCGGGCCTGGCGCAGCTGTTCGCCGGCCTGAACCCGGAGCGCATCACGGCCGCCGCCTTCGCCACCGGGCTCGCCCGGGCGGCGCTGGAGAAGGCGGTCGATTATGCCAAGACACGGCAGGTTTGGGAGGTACCCATCGGGGCGCACCAGGCGATCGCCCATCCGCTGGCGGTGGCGCACATCAACGTCGAGCTGGCGAGGTTGATGACGCAGAAGGCAGCCTATCTTTACGACATCGGTGACGACTTCGGCGCAGGCGAGGCCGCCAACATGGCGAAGTATTCGGCGGGCGAGGCCGCGATCGCCGCGATCGACACCGCCATCCAGACCCACGGCGGCAACGGCCTGGCCACGGAGTACGGTCTGGCGTCGATGCTCGCGGGCGCGCGCCTGATCCGGGTCGCGCCGGTAAGCCGAGAGATGATCCTCAACTTCGTCGCGCAGAACACGCTCGGCCTGCCAAAGTCGTACTGAGTGGCATGACCAGGCAGCCGCAGCAGGATCGCAGCCGGGCCACGCGGCAGAGGCTGCTCGGCGCCGCCATCGAGTGCCTGGCCGAGCTGGGCTGGGCAGGCACCACGGTCGTCGTCGTCGCCGAGCGGGCCGGGGTGTCGCGTGGTGCGGCGCAGCACCACTTCCCGACCCGGGAGGCGCTCGTGACCGGGGCCGTGGCTTACATGAGCGAGGTGCGGGCGGGGTCCATCGTTTCCCTGCCCGCCTGCGAACTTGACACCGAGTCGGTGCTTGAGGTCCTTTTTGGACTCTATAGCGGGCCAGTTTTCCGTGCCGCGCTTCAGCTCTGGATCGCGGCCGCGGCCGACGAGGCTCTGCGGGCGCAGATCGCGCCGCTGGAGGCCGCGCTCGGGCGGCAGGCGCACCGCACGGCGGTGGGGTTGCTGCGGGTGGACGAGAGCCGGGCCGGGGTGCGGGAAATGGTACAGGCCACCCTGGATCTGGCGCGCGGCTTGGGTTTGGCGGACCTGCTCACCGACGACAGCGCTCGGCGGGCGCGGGTGCTGCGGCAGTGGGCATGGACACTGGACACTGTGCTCAAACCCGAGACATGACCTCGTCGGCGAAGCGCTTGATGGCGTCCGGTTTGGACATTCCACGGTAGAAGACCCATGGGGCGACGATGGCATCCGTCACGCCGATGTCGCGCTGTTCCCGGTATCCATCGATGCCAAAGCGATCGATGCAAACCGCTTGATACTCGAAGGGGCGGTCGCCGATGTCCTGTCGCAGGCGCGCGATGGTGCGCTTCAGCTCATCGAGGGTCATCATCGCCGACGTCCAGCCGTCGCCCACGCGGGCGGCGCGCTGCAGGGCTGCCTCGGTGTGGCCGCCGACGTAGAACGGCACGGGCTCGGTGGGTGGCGGGCTCATCGCCAGCCTGTCAAAGTCGAAGAATTTTCCGTGATACTCCACCATGCCACCGCCGAGGACGAGTTTTAATACTTCGATCGCCTCATCGACGCGCGCCCCGCGGTGGGTGAAGGGTGCGCCGCACCACTCGAACTCCTCCGGTGTCCAGCCGATGCCGACCCCTAGGCCGAAGCGATTACCGGTCAGGTGCGCCACTGTGCCGACCTGGCGGGCCAGCAGCAGCGGGTTGCGCGGGCCCAGCTTGAGGACCTGGGTGTAGAAACGGATCGTCGTGGTCACCTGCGCCATGGCGGTCGCGGCGATCAGCGGGTCGAACCACGGGGTCTGCTCGGTCCAGAAGCGGCTGCCGTCCGAGGTGTACGGGTAGGCCGCTGCCACCTGCTCGGAGTAGAAGATGGAGTCGGGCAGCGCGATAGCATCATAGCCGCACTCCTGCGCCGTGCGGGCGAGTTCGGTCAGCTGAGCCGGGCGGCACATCGCCACCGAGAGCGTGAACTTCACACCAAAATTGTAACGTGTTCTAGTTCTACGATATAGGTGTGATCTCGATCGGTCTGTTCTCGATAAACTCTCACGCCTGCGCCTCGCCGGAGGTCGCGGTCGCCGTCGCCCGGCTGGCGGAACAGCTCGGCTACGACTCTGTTTGGGCCGGTGAGCACGTGGTGCTGCCCACCCCGCGGGTAGCACCCTCGCCGATGGAACCCACCGAGCCGATCCTTGACCCGCTGGTGGCCCTCGCGCACATCGCCGGCCACACCACGCGGATCCGGCTCGGGACCGGTGTCATCGTCCTGCCGCAACGCCAGCCGTTGGTGCTGGCCAAACAACTGTCGAGTTTGGACGTTCTAAGCGGCGGGCGGCTCATCTTTGGGATGGGTGCCGGCTACTTGGAGGCGGAGATGCAGGCTCTCGGGGTACCCCTTGAGAATCGGGGTTTACAATCGCTTGAATATCTGGCCGCTATGCGAAGCCTCTGGGAGAACCCTTCGCCCGCGTTTGAGGGGCGCTATGTCTCCTTCAAGGGCGTCGATGCTTACCCGCGTCCCGTGCAGCGGCCTCTGCCGGTGGTGATGGGCGGGCACTCGCCCGCGGCGCACCGGCGTGCCGCGCGGCACGCTGACGGTTGGTACGGCTTCATGCTTCGGCTGCCGGAGGCGGCCGAGCAGATCGCCTCGCTGCGCGCCGAGATGGAGCGCTTTGGGCGGCGGCTCGAAATCAGCGTCACGCCGGGGCACCGGCTCGATGCCGAGCGGGTGCGTGAGTATGCGCGGCTGGGCGTGGACCGGCTGATCGTCATGCCGCCCCCCAATCTGCCGGTTGACGACCTTGTCGCCTTCGTGCACGCCAACGCCCCCGAGCGCCTGGGCGTCGACTAGTCACGATCGGCGCAGGCTTCGCGGCCAGCAATTCGTCCGGCTCTGACCCGTCGGTTAGTTCAAATCGAGGAATTCCTTGAGCGCCAGCGAAATCCGGTTCATCGTCGTTGGTGACATCCGCCCAAGGCGCGCCCGGATGAGATCGGGATCCGCAGGGCGGATCCGGCCGACATCGACGCTTCCGGTCACCGGGTCGGCTGCATAGGTTGGGACGGCAAGTCCATATGCCATGCCTTTGGGATCGAGGTCCGCCACGGGCGCCATCGCGATGCGGCCGGGCGCGTATTGGGAGGCCGAAACGACGACTGCTCTGACGACGCGAGACCCGATCCCATATTCGTGAACATCTCCTCGTCTCAAGCGTCCCACCCCGGCATCGGCGCCTCGTCCCAAGCCTTCAGGTCGGCCTTGACCTCCTCCGGCAGACTCTCGTTCCACACTCGGTAGGCGGCGACGTTGCGTGCTCGCAATTCGCGGCGAAGCGCTTGGACAGTCAGGCTCGCCAAAGACTCACTTCCGGCCGCCTCGCGGATGCGATCGATCTCGTCCTGAGGGAGTGAGAGCGTTATGTTGAGCGTTGGCATACGCGGCAGAATACACTACAAATCTTGCGTCAATTGGAGAGACACACGTGTGTAGGCCTCCTACACCCATTGGTGTTCCTCGATGTCCGAAGAGGAACGCATCCGTGCTCACATCGTGCTGTGCTGGCTAGCCCTGCTGCTGATCCGCATCGCCGAGACCGCCACCGGGCAGACCTGGCCGCGGCTGCGCCGCGAGCTGGACCGCCTGCACCTGGGCACCTTCACCGGACCTGCCGGACTGTTCCGCCAGCGCAGCGAGCTGACCAAGGCTCAACGCGACATCCTGGCCAAGCTCGACCTGGCCGCACCCAGACAGATCATCGAACTGTCACCAGGCGCCTGACCAGCCACAATCTCCAACCCTAGAGACACGGCATATCCGCCAACACCGCCGCGTCCGCCCTGCTCACACCCCAAATTCGCCTCTCCAGCCGCCTCGAATTACGCGGAACGGGAGCCAGAGCCTGCCCACATCACGATCATTGAGCTAGCCCGCCAGTCCGACTCCTACCCGCGGGCCGCAGGGCTGATCAGGCTCTAGCAGCCACGACACTCCACCGGGCTGGTGGACAAGCTGCTGGCCGGTCTGCGACAACTGCATCGCAGACAGTCCGACAGCTCAACTACTCCGGGCTGCGCCCTCTGGCCAAATGACCTGCACGGGCAGGCCTCTCGATCGGGCGAACGCCACCACCGACGCCGTACTGCCCATGTCTACGCCGCCTTGTCCATCCCAGACCGCGAAAAGCTCGTCGCAGGAGGCCAGGAGCGCATCGTTCGCGGCTTCGTACCCATCGCGATTGGCTTGAGCGAACGGCAACGTGTGCACCTCGGACGCCCTACCCATCAGGTCATCGAACTGTGCCGCATGGTCAGGCTTGACCTTGGCCTGCCGGTAGTTCGTCGAAGGCAGGACGACCTCAAGCTTGCCGCCCAAGTCGAGCACCGCTTGCCCAAAGATGGAGTCAGCGCCGCGAGCGAGGCAGCTAATCCCGATCAGTTCCTCGCCAGCGTGGGGTGTAAGCAGATCGGTAATCGCCTTGTAGATCAGGGGAACCGTCTCCGGTGTCAAGTTCATGTGCCCGGTGATGGCTATACGTAGCAAGGATTCCTCCGCAAACGTCAGGCCGGTTGGGCGACAAGTAGGGACTGTATTCGATCGCGTAAACCGGAAATGGCCGGGACACGCGCTTGCCGGGAGCCGTGCTGGTACAGCTCCGCAAGCTTGACACGCACTCGATCCGATGGTGTTTGTTCGACAAGTGTCATGGCGTTGTGCCCAAGGCGAGCCGCCTCCTCCAGCTCGCCTTGTACCAGCCGCGCCTCGGCAAGTCCGATGTGGTCGAGCGCTGAACTGCGCAGCCGACCCGGCTGGCGTGACGCTATGGCTCGTGAGATGCGGTCGGCCGTCTCGCCCGCTAGCCGCTTGCGGTTGGCTCGGTCAGGCCGAGGATCTTGCGGCTTGGGCACGGTGTAGCCGTCGATGTAGGTGTGGGCGATCAGGGCGGCGTTTTGCGGGGTGAGTTCTTTGGGAGTGACCAGGAGACAACCCTCCAGCCGGCAAGCACCAGCAAGAAAACGGCGATGACGGCGAGGACGATTTTCTTCACGGGAAGGGGCGGCGCCTGCGGCGGAGGCGGCGGTTGCGGCTTGTTGTAGAAGTCCTCCCAGTTGTCGGGGGTGGGGTTCGGCTCGGTCACGCGGCGCAGAGTAACAGAGCCGCCGGTTGACAGGGAGCACCTCAGACCGTCAGTCCAAACGGTCAATCCTGAGCCCGCCCGGAGATCACCCGAGTCAGTACCAACGCCACGATGATGACCGCACCGTAGATCGCCTGGATCCAGAACCCGGACACCCCGGCGAGGCGCAGCACGTTCTCGATGAGTCCAAGGACGAGCACACCGCAGAGGGCACCGAAGAGTGTTCCCTTGCCACCGTTGAGGCTCACCCCGCCGATGACGGCGGCCGCGAACACGGTGAAGATCATGCCTTGGCCCTGAGCGGCCGCGACAGAGCCCAGGCGTCCGGTCATGAGCAGCCCGGCCAGCGCCGCCAGCAGGCTGCCGGCGACGATCGCCACCCACAGCACGCGGTTGGTGCGCAGCCCGGCGGCGCGGGCGGCGTCGATGTTGCCGCCGACGGCGTAGATGGCCCGGCCGTGCCGGAAGAAGCCCAGATAGGCGATGGCGGCGAGGAAAAGGACGCCGCAGATCCAGATCGAGGCGGGCAGGCCGAGCCAGCGCGCGCCGCCGAGATAGCTCACCGACGGCGGCAGGGTGAAGAGGTTGCGCCCGCCGGTGAACCCGGTTTGCAGTCCTCTTAGGACGATCAGCATGCCGAGCGTGACGATGAACGCCGACAGCTGGAACTGCAGGATCAGCACGGCGTTGAAGGCGCCGATGAGCACGCCGATCAGCAGGCAGAGCGGGATCGCGCTCCACGCCGGCAGTCCAACGCCTAAACCGTTGGCGCTGATAGGGATCACCAGCGCGACGGCGAGCGCGGGGGCGAGCCCGACCGTGGACTCCAGCGACAGGTCGAAGCGGCCGCCGATGAGGATTATCGCCTCGGCGAGCACCAGCAGTGACAGCTCGGTCTGCTGCCGCAGGACGTTTATCAGGTTCTCGCCGGAGAGGAAGACCGGGTCGATGAGCGCGCCCACGACCATCAACACACCGATGGCGGGGATGAGGGTCAGATCCCGCAGCTTCATTCGGCCACTCCTTCGATG
>Ga0075431_100005842_pt1 | contig 12176 bp, 8 predicted proteins | sample RhiMetdeltSRZDD5_FD_75297 | JGI IMG/M metagenome (GOLD analysis project Ga0075431, IMG submission 75297) | Populus rhizosphere microbial communities from Tennessee, USA - Rhizosphere MetaG P. deltoides SRZDD5 | ecosystem: Host-associated > Plants > Roots > Rhizosphere > Soil | place: USA... | reverse complement strand
CAGGGTGGTCACCGCGCCCACGATGTCGCTATGGCCGTCGAAGCAGGCGAGCACACAGTCGGCCTGGAGGGGATCCCAGACCCGGGCGGTCGCGTCGGCTGAGGTGGTGACGACGACGGGGTGGTCGAGGCCGGGCCAATCCAAGGTGGCGACGCCGTACACAGGACCGTCATGGCCCTCGAAGCGGGCAAGCTCGATGTCGGGCCGGCGGGGGTCCCACACCCGGGCGGTGCCGTCGTCGGAGGTGGTGACCACAGCGGGGTGGTCGAGGCCGGGCCACGCCAGGGTGGCGACACCGTGGACCCGGTCTGTGTGACGGTCGAAGCGGGCGAGCTCGGTGTCGGGCCGACGGGGGTCCCACACCCGGGCGGTGCCATCGTGGGACGTGGTCACCACGACGGGATGGTCGAGGCCAGGCCAAGCCAGGCCGGCGGCGCCAACAACGCCAGCGGTGTGGCCCTCGAAGCGGGCGAGGTGCGTGTCGAAGGCACGGATCCTGCCGCCTGCGCGCCAAGGACGTTCGACGCCGAGGTCCCCCAGCCGATCGGCGAGGGCAGCGTTGCCCTGGGTCCGGCTCACGAACTCGAGCACGGCGGCGTTGACGCCCTGGCCGTCGGGATCTTGGCTGAGGAACGGGAGAGCGACATCGTAGATCGATGCCGGATCGGTCCGGGAGCGGGCCGGGACACCGTTGAGCGCCGGGCGCATCCCGTCGGGGTCCATCCCGACCAGGAAGTCGGCCTCGGTGAGCAGGTCCCGGAGACATCCCGCGACTTGAGCGTGGCTGGGCGCGTGGCGGCGAGCGTAGGGCGAAACATCGAGCCAGCTCCCCGAACGCGACTCGGCACGAAGCGAAGTGAGGAGTCGACGCTCGTCAGCCGGACACGAGCGGCGGTCGAGGAGCTCGTCGGCGAGGGCCTGGTGGAACAGGCGGGTGACGGGGTCTCCGGTCTCGTCGAGGGTGGTCTCGAGCAGGTAGTCAGCGGCCGCGCTGGCGCGCAACCGTTCGAGGTCGTCGGCGGTCGCGCTGTCGCGACCGAGCACGGCGGCGAAGATCAGCCAACGCTGGTCGTCAAGGCCCGCACCGCGCCCATAGGCCAGCGCGGTCAGCAGGTCCTCGACACGGCAGCGCCACCGTCGAGGGAGGTTGTCGAGGTGCTTTGTGAGCGCCTCGCCCACACCCCGGGGCACCACCGCAGGATCGAAACCCGGCCACGCCGGATCGACAACGGCGTCGTCCTCGGCAAGCTGGAAGGCCGACATGCCGGCCACCAGGTAGTTCCGTCCCGCCCGCTCGGCCACCACCGCGGCCAACCGGTCGCGCAGCTCGGCGTCCCGGCGATAGGTCTCCCACGCTGCGCCGGGAGGCCCAGGATGAGCGACCCCTTCCTGGGCCAGCTGGTCTGCGGCGTATCCACGTAGCTCGCCCGGTGCGTGAAAGCGGTCATCGTCGAGGTCGACAAGATTTCTGCTCGCCGCTCCCCGAGCGACGCCCAAGGCGTGGAGGTGACCGCCGGGCCGATAGGGGTCGCCCCGCGCCAGCGGCCGCGTTGCCACCACGACCCGCACCCAATCGAGACGCGCCACGTCGCGCAGCACCTGTCGTAGCTCGGCGATGTCGCTGCCAACTGCCTCGTCGAGGGCATCAACGACCACGACCAGCACCGACGGCGGCGTCAAACGGACCAGCTCCTGGGCCAGATCCCGCCACGAGCCCGCAGCATCGAGCCCACACGCCGCGGCCAGCGCGTTCACGAAGTCACCCACTGTCACCTGCCGGGCGTGGACGCCCAACCCGTCGCTGTGGCCAGCCCGTTCGGCCCTCAGCAACGCCTGCCCCACAACCGTCGACTTGCCCGCGCCCGGCTGACCCGTGACAACGAGCGGCACCCCCGGACAGACATCCGTACGCATCCAGGTGTCCACCACCTCCAAGGCCCTCACCCGGCCACGGAACAAGTCACCGCCTCGCAGCACGCTGCGCTGCCCCGAAGCTCGCTGCGAGAAATGCGCACGAGCGCTGTCGCCAGTGAGCAGCCACGGCCGCGCCAAACCGACCCCCGCTCGGCGCAAGTCATGCACCGGAATCAAACGGTCAAGCCGACCGGTCTGCGGATCGTCAGCCAGGACGCCCACGAGGCGACCAGTCTCCCGATCGCAGACGGGGCCACCACCAGAGCCCAACAGCGGATCGCCCACCTCCCACTCCAGACGACTCGCACCTTCGACCGCCCCGACGATGCGCGCCCCACGCCACACCGACACCGCGACGAGCGCGTCGACATCGCCCGGCAAGCGCCGCGCCGGCCACAGATCAGGTGGCGGTGGTGTCTGTGCCGCCACATCCACGCCGAGCAACACGAGGCCGGGCGGCGCGTCGTGGTCGAGCTCGAGCCGCTGGACCGACAGCTCTGCTCGGCCAGCCTCGTGGGCAAACCGGACAGTCACCTGATCGGCGCCCTCCACGACCCGCGCTGACGTGACCACGCGCCCATCTGCGACCAACGTCCCGATACCGGTGCTCGTGCGTCGCCCACACTGTGCGGTCACCACGCACGCCGCCATCTCTACCGATGACCGCCCCGGTGGAACCGACGAGTGTGGCGAACGTGTCGACTCGGGTCCCGCCTCGGCACTCCGGGCCCCGACCGGGCGCTCCAGCCAGCGCATGACCGCAACGGCGACCGCCACAGCACCCAGTGCAAGCCCCCGAACCGCCCAACCCTTGTAGCCGGGGAACAGCGCGGACAACACCACGACAACAACCCCGAGCACGATGATCAGCGCTTCACGAGCCCAACCACCGCCACCCTCGCGTCGCATCCGCGCCGCCTTCACCTCGGATCCGTCACCTCTCGCACCCCAAGACTAATGGTGCAGCCACCTGCACTTTCCGCGGGTGCAACTCCGCGAAGTGCGCGACCGCTGAAGCCTGCCCATGGCCTTGCCCCGAGAACTGCTCTGCGAGCATTGGCATCGCTCCTTGAACCGAGGGAGTGACCTGTTGTCGGTTCCGGTCCGAGCGACGCAGCGGCAGGACTGTGATGAGTCACACCCCTCACGCGGGGTGGACAAGCTTCTGATCAGGCCAACGCACGGCGACCGGGCCGGCGCCGGCGACAGGGGCGGACATGTCCACTTCAAGGCACCCAGCAGGGCCGAACAGCATTTCGGGTCACACCCCCACCACCGGCGCCAGCCTCAACCACCAACGCTCAGGACCGGTGGATCCTCACACTCACAGACAGCTTTCAAACCCTCAACCAGCACTAGAGGCTCTCGCTCACCTGGACATCGGCACTCCTCGAGGGCTCCCACCAGAGAAGGCCCACGCCGCTCACCGGATTCCACGCAGCAAGGCGCGCGCCGCTCGGCCTCTCAACTCCACCGAGATCGACGCATTGGTGGCCGGCTACCGGGCGGGCAGAACGATGAAGGAGCTTGCTGCCGAGTTCGGCATCAACCGCCTGACAGTGTCCGCGCATCTACGACGGGCTGCGGTTCTTCCCCGCCGGGGCTGTCTCGATCGAGAGCAGGCCATGGAAGCCGCTCGCCTCTACGGGGACGGCTGGTCGTCCGGGAAGCTGGCTAAGCGGTTCAACGTGAGCCCCGACAACGTGCTCAAGGGACTGCGAGCGGCCGGGGTCGAGATCCGGCCGCGACGTGGCGGACCCCGAACCAGCCGGGCGGGCCGGCCGTCATGAGCTGCTGATCACACACCGCAATGGCCTGCAGGCTCGGCGCGCTAGAGCACCAACTCTTCGGAGGCGAGGTCCGAGGCGCCAGGTGGCAGGGATCGATAACGGGAACAAGAGTCGCCCGCGTCGGCGCGTTGTCATCGGCTCGTGAGAATCGCGTGGGGTGAACCTGCCACCCGTCCAGAGATCGACGACTGACCATCGCCACGCACCCAGGCCGCGCCACGACCGCCGCAAGCGCCACGCAAGCCGCCCGAGCCCGACGAGCCTCATGACTCGTCCCGGAGCAGCGTCGGCAACTCTTCGAGCATCAACATCACATCGACCTCCCCTCCGCCGCTCGCTGGCGTGGGGTCACCCACCCCCGCGGCCCGGAACCCCTGGCGCAGAGCGACACGCGCGCCGCCCGTCGCCTCACGGGTACCCTCCGGCCTCGACCCAGAACTCGAACACGACCTGCCTCCCCGCCAGGACACAGACTGCTGGACGGCCACCGACGGGCCGAGCTGCTCCATCGCGTCGAGGACCACCGACAATCCGGCATCGACGTTGCCCGTCGATTCGTCCACGACCCGCCCCGCGAGGACACGAACCACAGCTCACCGGTGTGTACGTCACCCGAGCAGTCACACGACCCGGGGCGACTCACTGCGCTTCAGGCCACCATCCAGGATGGGCGCCATAGAGTTCGGTGGTGGTTGGCGAGGGAGGGCTGGAGCAACCCGGCGACGTCATGGAATTCGTCCGTAGGGCCGCTCGCGAGGGCGAGATAGCGGATCTGAGGCGGTTGCGGTCCGACCGGCGGCGGGTTCCCGCCCAGCTGCTCAGCGAGCTGTTGACGATCGGGGAAACTGATGCCCGGGACGTGCGTCTGGCGGGAGCACGGATCGTCGGTCCGCTCGACCTTCGGTCCCGTCGATGCCTCGTTGGCCTGAGCTTCGTCGACTGCACGTTCGCCGAAGCGCCCGCTTTCGACCGGGCGACGGTACCCGCCCTCGATCTCCATCGCTGCGTTCTCCCAGGTCTCTCCGCAGACGGTGTCCAGGTAGAGCACGATCTTGAGCTGAGTGCGTGCCAGGTCGTCGGCGAAGTGAATCTGCGCGGCGCAAGGATCGGCGGTTCGCTTCGTTGCGGGGGTCTCACGCTCACCAACCGGGGCGCAGATGCCTTGATCGGCGACCATGCCGACATCGGGGCCGATGTCCTGCTCGTCGGTGCAGCAGGACCGAGTGACGAGCCGATGGCCTGTCGGATCACGGGCGCAGTCAGCTTCCTCAGCGCGCGTGTCCGAGGCTGGATCTCATCTGCGGGCGCCGTCCTGGCCAACCATGGAGGCGATGCTCTCGTCGCTCATGGAGCCGAGATCGGCGCTGGAGTGTTCCTCGGGCCATTGGAGCTCGACGACGGCGCCATCCTGCAGTGTCGGATCGAGGGTGCGGTGCGCATGTTAGGCAGCCGAATCGGTGGTCCCCTGCGCTGTGTCGGAGTCACGCTCGACAGCGCGGGAAGCGACGCTCTGGTCATTGACCAAGCGGAGGTCGGTGACGTCTCGCTTGAGCCTTGGGACTCGAGTCGCGGGGAGACCTTTGAGTGCAACGTCACGGGTGCAGTCAGGTTGGTGGGCGCACGGGTCGCCGGGGGCGTTTCCCTACAAGGCGCCACGCTGAGCAATCCGGGCGGCGCCGCGCTCGTTGCCGAGGATGTCCATGTGAGGAGCAGTGTGCTGCTTCGCGCTCGATCTCGCCCCGGATCGACGCCGGTCCCGTGCACAGTTGCCGGCGACATCTGGTTGCCCGGTGCACAGATAGGCGGCGTGTTCAATTGCACCGGAGCCGAGTTGGCTGGTGAGCTGGATCTTCGGCGGTGCCGTGCATCGGAGCTCGTTGACGATCTCACTGTTGAGGACGGTCGAGTCAAGGGATCCTGGTCCGGCGCGCGGCCGCTACGGCTTGAGGGTTTCAGCTATGACCGGTTCGGCGGTGAGGCGACGTGGGACCACGTCGCCCGCTTCGCTTGGCTGGACGGGATGGACGGATACCGCCCCGGCCCGTGGGAGCAACTGCAGCGCGTGTACCTGCAAAATGGGCACGAAGACGAAGGCCGACTGGCTGCCATCGAGAAGCAGCGGGATCGGCTTCGGCGTGGCGGCCTGTCGCATCGTCAAAAGCTGTGGCGGTGGATACTCGCCGCGATAGTCGGCCACGGCTATCGCCCAGCCCGCGCCGGCTGGTGGGCACTCGGAGCCATAGCGCTGCTCTCCGTTGTGACCTGGCTGGCGAGGGGTGACATGACCTACGTCGGGGAGGCGAACCGCAGCTTCCGTCCTTGGACGGCGTTCGCGTATGCGGCGGACACGTTCCTACCGGTCGCTGAGTTCGACGTCGCGGGTGACTGGCGGGCTCACGGGTGGCTCGATGCAGTCCGGTTCGGATTCGTGGCCATGGGTTGGGTGCTCGGATCGATCTTCGTCGCGGGCTTCACCAAGATTGTGCGGAGTTGACCACAGACAAGCAGGTCACTACCCGCAGCCGACCACGCAAGTCGCGAGGACCCGACCACGGTCAGTTAGTCAGGCCCCGTGCTGCGTCATCGAGCGTGTCGGGTTTGAATAGGGCGCATTAGGTCTGTGGATAGGGGACCTAAGTGGACAGCTTTCGAACCCTCAACCTGTCCTTGAGGCTCTCGCTGACCTGGACATCTGGACATTTCCTGGAGGCTCCTCATCAGAGAAGGTCCATTTCTCGGCGCCGATTCCACAGGTCAAGTCACGGAACTCGCGGCCATTGAGGTCTGACCAGGTCGATGCGCTGGTGGCCGGTTACAAGGCCGGCAGGACCATGAAGGAGCTTGCGGCCGAGTTCGGCATCCACCGGGTGACGGTGTCGAGACACCTGCGGCGTACGGGTGTTGCCGTCCGCGGGAGTCGTCTGGGCGAGCGCGAGTCCCACGAGGCGGCAGCCCTCTATGCGGCTGGCTGGTCGGCAGCGCGGGTGGCGGAACGCCTCGGGGTATGTGCTGACACGGTCCTTCGATCACTTCGGGAAGCCGGCGCAGTGATCCGTCCTCGTCAGGGTGGACCACGTCGCCGGGTGGAGGCCGACTGACGCTTGGGGCCGAATCCGTCCATCTGTGCGCGTGAGGCGGGTAGAGGCGGCCGACGCCGGCCTCTCGGACCCAGGACGTCGAACGAGTGGCTACCGGCACCGTGGGGGTTCGAGTCGGGCCGGGAAACGGACTCTCCCGCACGCGGCATCGGCCCAGCTAGCGGGTTTGCGTGCGTGAGGGTTGGTGTCGGGGGTGGCGGCATTAGGTGCTTTGACGCACCGCAGGTTCGATTAGGTCATTTGCCTGGTCAGATCCTCAATCGGACAACGATGGTCCACTTCGCGGCACGACTGGGACCGGGGGCTTTCCCTGCACCGGCGGACTCGGTCCCGTTCGATTGCCCTAGCCAAATCACTCTGACGTAGTGAAAGGGCCTGTCAGGGGGCGGGTGTCGCAGTGAGGCGTTCGCCTTCGAGGGCGCGGATGTGGGATTCGACGAGGGCTTCGGTTTCGGCGTGGCCGATGTCGACGTCGAAGGCTTCCTCGATCAGGAGGAATCGGGAGACGCCCGAGAGCATGACGATCACCGAGGCCGGCGGCCAGCGCTGTGGGTCGATGCCGTAGGCCTCGAGCACGGTCGACAAGGTGTCGAGCTGCGCCCGCCGGAACCGGCGTGAGTACTCGGCGATCTCGGCCCGGATCGCCTTGCGGTGGTTGGCGAGGGCGATGAACTCCATCGTCAGGGCCGAGCCGGAGCGGTCGTGGATCAGATCCCAGAACCCCCACAACGGCTGCGGCGACGACAAGGCCTTCTGCAGTCGCTCGAAGCTCCGCTCCGCGCCCCGCTGGAACAGGGCGATGAACAGGCCGTCGATCGAGTCGAAGTAGTAGAAGACCAGGGCGCTGTTCACGCCCACCTTGGCGGCGACCCGGCGGGTGGTGACGGCGGCGTAGCCCTCGGCGAGCATCAGCTCCTGGGTGGCGTCCAGCAGCGCGTTGCGGGTGGTGGGGTCCCCGACGTTTCCTCGCCGCGCAGGCATGGCCGCAGTCTCGCACCGCATCCGGGGTTGCCCGCGTCTGGTGTCCGTGTTAATCATGTGATGAACTCGTTCATCAGTTGATGAACATGCGACTCGGGGACACCGGAAGGGGGACGATGCGCGCTGCCGACACGGCGCCGATGCTCGACGGTCGTGCCCGCGCCCGGTTCCACCCGGTCCGGGTGCAGTCAGTGGTCGACGAGACGGCCGACGCAAGGACGTTCGTGCTCGCCGTCCCGCCCGGGCTGGAGTCCTCATTTGCCTACCGGGCAGGGCAGTTCGTCACTGTCCGGGTGGAGATCGACGACGAGGCTCACCTCCGGGCCTATTCGATGTCCTCGACGCCCGGGATCGACCGCGACCTGCGCATCACGGTCAAACGCGTGCCGGGCGGCCGTGTGTCGAACTGGCTGGCCGACAACGTTCGTGCGAGTGACACGCTCGAGGTGACACCGCCGGCCGGCAGCTTCGTGGTCCCGGCCGACGCAGGCGACCTGGTCGCGTACGCGGCCGGCAGCGGGATCACCCCGGTGGTGTCGATCCTGGCTGCTGAGCTTGCCGAAGGCGACCGGCGGATGTCGCTGCTGTACGGCAACCGGGACCGTGCTTCCACGATCTTCGCCTGGCAGCTCGACCAACTCGCCGAGAGGCACAGCAGTCGCCTCCGCGTGGTCCACCACTTCGACGTCGACGCCGGGTTCGTCACACGGGCGGCAGTGGCCGCCTTCGTCCGATCCGCCGCCGGGACCGACCACCACCACTTCGTCTGCGGGCCGGACGGGTTCATGGCCACCGTCGAGGCGGCGCTCAAGGAGAACGGCGTCGATTCGGCACGGGTCCACGTCGAGCGATTCACCCCCGCCGCGCCGATCGGACGAGGCCTCGAGACTGGGCCGGAGGCAACGGAGCGGGAGATCACGATCAGGCTCGGCGGTCGGAAGGTGACGGTCAGCCACCGGCCGGGGACGACGGTGTTGCAGTCGGCTCGGTTCGCGGGGCTCGGGGTCCCGTCGTCGTGCGAGACGGGGAGCTGCGCGACGTGCATGGCCCGGGTGCTCCAGGGCGAGGCCCGCATGCGCAACAACGAAGCCCTCACCCAGGACGAGGTCGCCGACGGCTGGGTCCTGACCTGCCAGGCCGAGCCGGTGACCCCGTCACTCAGCGTGATCTACGAGTAGCGAGTAGAGGGAGCAGCGCCGATGAGGGAGCAGCAGACCAGGGTGGCGGTCGTCACCGGCGGCGCGTCCGGCATCGGCGAGGCCACCTGCTGCCACCTCGCCGCCGCCGGCCGGCGGGTCGCGGTCCTCGACCGCGACGCCGAAGGCGCCCGGCGGGTCGCCGAGGAACTGCAGGCCGACGGCCACCAGGCCGTGGGGCTCGGCGTCGACGTCACCGACCGTCCCGGCATCGACGACGCGTTCGCCAAGGTCCGGGCCGAGCTCGGGCCCACGCAGATCCTGGTCACTGCCGCGGGGATGGTCGCCTTCGACGACTTCGCCGACATCACGCCCGAGCGCTGGGACGAGGTCGTCGCCGTGAACCTGACCGGCACGTTCCACCCCTGCCAGGCGGCGCTGCCCGACATGGTGGCGGCGGGGTGGGGTCGCATCGTCACGATCTCCTCGTCCAGCGCGCAGCGGGGCTCGCCCCGCAACGCCCACTATGCGGCGGCGAAGGGCGGGGTGATCGTCCTGACCAGGTCCCTGGCCCGGGCCTACGCGCCAGCGGGGATCACCGTGAACTGCATCCCGCCGTCGGCGATCGAGACGCCCATGCAGCACGCCTCCCAGCAGCGCGGCGACCTTCCCGCCAACGACGTCATCGCGGCGACGGTCCCTGTCGGCCATCTCGGCACCCCCGACGACATCGCCTTCGCGGCGACGTTCCTCGCCTCGGAGCACGCCGGGTTCATCACTGGCCAGGTCCTCGGTGTGAATGGCGGTTCGGTCCTGTGAGGCTGGCGCCGCTCGCCGCCGAGCGTTGGGGCCGGGCCGACCGCGACCTGCTGCGGGGCCGCCTCGCCGCTGCGGACCGCTACCTGTCCGGCCGACCCGACGCCCCGCCCATGCCCGGCATCCTCGGGCTCCTCGGCCACCATCCCCAGCTCGCAGCCAACTGGCTGGCCTTCAGCGGCGGCCTGCTCGACGAGCCGACCCTCGACCCCCGCGACCGGGAGCTCCTGATCCTGCGGGTGGCCTGGCGGACGGGGTGCCGCTACGAGTGGGCCCAGCACACGAGCATGGCGCTCGCCGCGGGCCTCACGGCCGAGCAGGTCGCGGCGGTCGCGGGATCAGCCGACGCAGCTTGCTGGGACGACCACCAGCGCGACCTCCTCGCCGCCGCCGACCAGATGGTGGCGGCCCACCGCGTCGACGACGCCACCTGGGAGCGGCTCGCCGCGCGCTTCGACGAGCGAGCGCTGCTCGAAGTGCTCTTCGTCGTCGGCAGCTACCTCTGCCTGGCGCTCGTCCTCAACAGCGCCGGCCTCGAACCCGACGAACCCGACGAACCCGGGACGCCGATCCCCGGATCGGAGGCACGACCATGACGACGACATGGCCCAAGCCCGCAGCGGGCAGCTGGACCGAGCACCACCCCGAGCTCGGCACCGGGCCGATCTCCTTCGACGACTGCACGTCGGCCGAGTTCTACGCACAGGAGCGCGACCGGATCTTCAAACGGGCCTGGCTCAACATCGCAAGGGTCGAGGACCTCCCCCGGCCCGGCTCGTACCTCACCAAGGAGATCGAGATCGCCAAAGCCTCGGTCCTCCTGATCCGTGACCGAGACGGCGAGATCAGGGCCTTCCACAACGTCTGCCGCCACCGCGGCAACAAGCTCGTCTGGAACGAGGACCCCCGGGCGGAGACCCAGGGCACCTGCCGCCAGGTCACCTGCAAGTACCACGGCTGGCGCTACGACCTCGAGGGCCAGCTCACCTTCGTCCAGCAGGACAGCGAGTTCTTCGACCTCGACAAGGAAACCCGCGGCCTCGTCCCCGTCCACACAGACATCTGGAACGGCTTCATCTTCGTCAACCTCGACGACGAGCCCCGCCAGGACCTGCGGGAGTTCCTCGGCCCCATGCTGACCGGCCTCGACGGCTACCCCTTCGACCGCCTCACCGAGCGCTACGACTTCGTCGCCCACAACAACAGCAACTGGAAGCTCTTCGCCGACGCCTTCCAGGAGTACTACCACGTGCCCGCGCTACACCCGCAGCAGGTCCCGCCGGCCGTCCGCAACCCCGACGCCGGCTTCACCTGCGCCCACTTCCAGTGCGACGGCCCGCACCGGGTGGTGTCGACAGCCGGCCCGCGGCGCTGGACCCTCGACCCGGCCTACATGTACCCCATCGAGCGGGCGACCCGCAGCGGCCTCGTCGGCCCCTGGCAGGCGCCCGACCTCGGCAACATCCCGCAGGGCGTCAACCCCGGCGGCGTCGAGTCGTGGGGGATCAGCAACTTCCAGATCTTCCCCAACGTCGAGCTACTCATCTACTCGACCGGCTGGTACCTGCTTTACCGCTACTGGCCGACCTCGGTCGGCACGCACCGGTTCGACGGCTCGCTCGCCTTCCACCCGGCCCGCACGGTCCGCGAGCGCGTCGAGCACGAGGTCGCCGCGGTGGTGTTCAAGGAGTTCGCGCTGCAGGACGCCGGGATGCTCGGCGGTACCCAGGCGGCGCTGGAGACCGGGGTGCTCCACGAGTTCCCCCTGAGCGACCAGGAGGTCCTCGTGCGCCACTTCCACAAGGTCGTCGCCGACTGGGTGGCCCTGCCGTGAGCCCGCTCCTCCCCGTGCCCTTCGCCGACCTCGAGCGCTACGCCCCGACCTGGTGCCTGGCGACCGAGGCCGACCGGTGGGAGCGCCGCATGACCAGCTCGATGGCCGAGCTCAGCGCCTTCTACGACGACGCCTTCCCCCGCCTCGAGGAGGCCATCGAGCACTGCGACAAGTACCCGCTCGATGATCTGCCCCCGGAGGAGGAGCGGCTGCTGCAGCTCGTCCACTCCCTGGTCATGGTGGCGATGGCGGTCGAGATCTTCTGCCAGCCCAAGACCGTCGACTCCGCCGACGCCGTGCTGCACCGGGTGAAGGAGCCGCTGCCATGAGCCCGACCACCGTCCCGGTCACCCGGCTGTCCGACACCGTCGGCGCCGAGGTCCACGGCGTCACCGCCGATCAGCTCGCCGGCGACTCCACCGTCGCCAGTGCGGTGCGCGACGCCCTCGAAGCCCACGGCGTCCTGGTCTTCCGGGGCCTCCACCTCGGGCCCGAGGCGCAGGTCGAGTTCTGCAGCCACCTCGGCGAGGTCGACCGCTCCGCCGGCCACCACCCGGTCCCCGGCATCTTCCGGGTCACGCTCGACAGCACGAAGAACAAGGCCGCC
>Ga0075431_100005841_pt1 | contig 12177 bp, 10 predicted proteins | sample RhiMetdeltSRZDD5_FD_75297 | JGI IMG/M metagenome (GOLD analysis project Ga0075431, IMG submission 75297) | Populus rhizosphere microbial communities from Tennessee, USA - Rhizosphere MetaG P. deltoides SRZDD5 | ecosystem: Host-associated > Plants > Roots > Rhizosphere > Soil | place: USA... | reverse complement strand
GTCGGTGAGCGAGATCGCCAACGACGGCAACATCAAGTTCCTCGGTCTCGACGCCGAGACGACCAAGGCGCTGCTGCCCCTCGGCTACGTGACGGCCACCATGCCGGCGAACACATTCAAAGGGCAATCCGAGCCGGTGACCACCGTCGGGTTTCCGACCGTGCTGATCACGAACAAGGACTTGCCCGACGCCGTCGCCTACACGGTGACGAAGACCGTGCTCGAGAACAAGGACGCGCTCGTCCGCGGCCACGCCGGGCTCGCGGAGTTCGATCCGAAGACGGCGTGGCAGCCGGAGAAGGTCGGTATCCCTCTCCACCCGGGCGCCGAGAAGGCGTACCGCGAGAAGGGGTGGATGAAATAGCCGCCGACTGGATCTTCGACAACGGCCGCGTCCTCACCCTCGATGCCCGCCGGCCCGCGGTACGGGCCCTGGCGGTGGCCGGCGGGCGCGTGGTGGCGGCGGGCACCCGCGCCGACGTGAAGTCCTGGCGCGACCGGCGCACGCGGGTCGTGGATCTTCGCGGCGCCACCGTCGTCCCCGGGCTCGTCGACACCCACGCCCATCTCGATCGTGAGGGGCTGAAGGGCATTCACGCGTCGCTGGCGCGGTGCCGCTCGATCGCCGACATCCAGGCGGTCGTGCGGCGTCTCGCCGCCCGCACCCCGAAGGGGCAGTGGATCGTCACCATGCCGGTCGGCGCGCCGCCCTTCTATCCGGACCAGGCGGCCACGCTCGCCGAAGGTCGCTGGCCCACGCGGTCGGATCTGGACGCCGCGGCGCCCGATCATCCCGTGTACATCCGGGGCATCTGGGGCTACTGGAACAAGCCGCCGGTGTATTCGGTGGCGAGCTCGGCCGCCCTCCGCGCCGCCGGCGTGACGAGCGCCACGACGCCCCCGAGCGGTGTGGAGATCCTGCGCGATGCCACCGGCGAGCCGACCGGTGTCTTCGTCGAGCACAACCTCATCCAGGTTCTCGAGTTCACCCTCATGCGCGCGGCGCCGCGCTTCACGCCCGCGCAACGCCTGGCCGCGCTGGCCGAGTCGCAGCGCGTCTACGCCGCCCGCGGGGTGACCGCGATCTACGAGGGTCACGGCGTGGCGCCCGAGGTGCTCGCCGTCTATCGTGCGGCCAACGAGGCGGGGACGTTGCGCGTGCGGGCAACGCTGGCCGTGAGCCCCACGTGGGACGGGGCCAGGGACGCCGAGCACGCGTTGACGGAGCTGGCCGCGTGGGCCGGGGGCCGCGGTCTCGGGGACGACCGCCTGCGCGTCCAGGGCGTGTGTCTGCACTACGGCGGCGATCCGGAGGTCGCGCGCATCCTGAACGCGAGTCAGCCGTACACAGGCTGGGCCGGGTTCGTCGAGAGCGCCAACTCCCGCGAGGAGTACGCGCGGCAGGCGACGCTGGCCGCGCGCCTCGGGCTCCGCGTCAACACACTGGTGACGCGCTGCCTCCCCGAGGTGCTCGAGGTCTGGGAGAAGATCGCCGCCGTCACGCCGATCGCCTCGCTGCGCTGGGTGCTCGTGCATCTCGCCGCGGCCACGCCGGATCAGCTCTCCCGCATCCGGCGCCTCGGCGTGGTCGCGACCACGAACCCGATCAGCTATCTATGGCGCTCGGGCGCCGCCGAGGTGGCCCGCGTTGGCGGCGCCGCGGACACGCTGCTGCCGCACCGGAGCCTTGCGCGCCTTCGCATCCCGTTCGGGGTGGCCACCGACAACAAGCCGCCAGATCCCTGGCTGGTCTTCAACGCCATCGTCGAGCGCCGCGACATGGCCACCGGCGCCCTGCTCGGCGGCCGCGAGCGGCTGACGCGCGCGCAGGCGCTGGCCGCCCTCACCGTCGGCGGCGCCTATGTGACCTTCGCGGAGCGCGACCGCGGACGGCTCTCGCCGGGTCACGCCGCCGATCTGGCGGTGCTCGAGCACGACCCGCTGTCGGCGCCGGTGGAGGCGCTGGCGGGCCAGACGGCGCGCCTGACCATGGTTGCCGGAGAGGTCGTGCACGGTGCCTGACGTTCGCTCGCCGCGCGTGTGGCTGGCCATCGTGTGGTCGGTCTTCCAGATCTACACGGCGTACGCGGGAATGTGGGATCTCCTCGTCCAGCTTCCGCTGCACGTCGCGTTCGCGGTGGCCCTTGGATTTCTCACCGCGCCGACGCCCGATTCGCCGGAGGCGGCCACCCGGCTCGCGCGCCGCCGGTCCCGGCGCTGGGTCGATCTCGGTCTCGCCGCCCTGGCGCTGCTCTGCGCTGCTCACTACGTCTGGCACAATCCGCGGCTGGCGAGCCGGATGGCGATGGTCGACGATCCGCTGCCGATCGATGTGGCGGTGAGCATCCTGTTCGTCGCGCTGCTGCTCGGCGCGGCCTGGCGGCACATCGGTCCGGCGCTCGTGATCATGGCCCTCGCCTTCATCGCCTACGTCTTCGTGGGGCCACGGCTCCCCGGCTTCCTGTCGCACGGCGGCGAGTCGTTCCTGATCCTCGTCGACCAGCAGATGCTCACGACGCAGGGCGTCTTCGGCATTCCGACGCTCGTCTCCGCCACCTTCATCTTCCTGTTCGTCGTCTTCGGCAGCGTCATGTCTCATGGCGGGTTGCTTCGCTTCTTCACCGACGGTGCCCTTGCCGTGGCCGGCAACACCAAGGGCGGCGCGGGCAAGGTGGCGGTCATCTCGAGCGGCCTCTTCGGCACCGTGAACGGCAGCGCGATGGCCAACGCCGTGACCACCGGCGCCTTCACCATCCCGCTCATGATCCGCGCCGGCTACCGGCGTGAGTTTGCCGCTGGCGTCGAGGCCACGGCGTCGATGGGCGGCCAGCTCATCCCGCCCGTCATGGGCGCGGCGGCCTTCATCATGGCGGAGTCGCTCCAGATGCCCTACAGCAGCATCGCCATCGCCGCCGCCATCCCCGGCATTCTCTACTTCGTCGCCGTTGGCGTGATGGTCCACTTCGAGGCCGCACGGCAGGGCCTGCCCGTGCTGCCGCGCCACCAGCTGCCACAGCTTGGCAGCGTCCTGCGTCGCGACGTTCATTTGCTGGGCGGGCCGGCCGTGCTGGTGTGGTTCCTCGTCGAAGGGCGCTCGCCGATGTTCGCGGGCTTCTGGGCGCTCGTGGCCGCCTTGGTGCTGTCGTGGGTGCGTCGCGACACGCGCATCGGCGGGGTCAGGGTGCTCGCCATCCTGGCCGACAGCGCGCAGGCGGCCATGCCGGTTGCGCTTGCGTGCGCCACCGTCGGCATCGTGGTCGGCGTCGTGTCGATCACCGGGCTCGGGCTGAAGCTCGCCACCGGCATCGTCGGCCTGGCCGGCGGTAGTCTGGCGATGACGCTGCTGCTCACAATGGTGGCCGCGCTCGTTCTGGGTACTGGTCTTCCGACGTCGGCGACTTACATCATCACCTCGATCATGGCCGCGCCGGCGCTGGAGCAGCTCGGCGTGCCGAAGCTGGTCGCCCACATGTTCGTCTTCTACTTCGGCATCCTGGCCGATCTCACGCCGCCGACCGCGATCTCGACCTACGCCACGTCGTCGATCGCGGGCGCCGACGTCTGGAAGACCCAATGGCTCGGGATGATGCTCTCGCTATCCGGCTTCATCATCCCGTTCAGCTTCGCGTACGACCCCGCGCTGCTGCTCATGAGCACGTCGGTCGCTCACATCGCACTGCGGACCATCATGGCGACGCTCGGTATCGTGATGCTCGGCGCCGGCCTCATCGGCTACTTCCAGCGGCCGACGCGCCCCGTCGAGCGTGTGCTGCTACTGGCCGGTTCGGTGCTGCTGATCTTCCCCGGGCTCTGGAGCGACCTTGGCGGCATCGCCTGTCTGGTCATCGTCCTGGTTTCGCAGCGTGCGGCCCGCGCGGCCCGCGCCACGGAGGTCGCCTGATGGGCTTCATGGACATGCGTCAGTGGATCGGACTGCTGGAGAAGGAAAACGAGCTGCACCGCATCCGGACCGAGGTGGACTGGGATCGCGAGATCGGCGCCATCGCGCGCCGGGTGCTCGAGCGCAAGGGGCCGGCCCTGCTCTTCGAGAACATCAAGGGCTACCGCGACGGGCGCTGCACGCAGCTCTTCACGGGCGGGCTCGGCGAGCGGCGGCGGCTCGCGCTGGCGCTCGGCTTCCCGCGGGACGTCTCGAACGCCGAGCTCGTGCAGTACGTCATGAAGAAGAACAAGGAGACCATCGCGCCGCGCCTCGTGGCCAGCGGGCCCGTGAAAGAGGTCATCGTCCGCGGCGACCAGGTCGACCAGACCCAGTTCCCCGTGCCGCGGTGGGGGTTCCGCGAGGGCGGGCGCTACATCCACACGTTCTCCGGCATCGTCACGCGCGACCCGGACACGCGGATCATGAACGTCGGGATCTATCGCGGCATGATCGGCAAGAAGGACACCGCGCCGTTCCTCCTCATCAAGGGTGGGCAGCACTGGGGCCAGCACTTCGTGAAGTACGCCGGCAAGGGCCAGCCGATGCCGGTGGCCTGCGTCATCGGCTGGGATCCGATCATGCCGTTCCTGGCCGGCTCGCCCATCCCCGTGGGCGTCTGCGAGTGGGACGTCATGGGCGCCTACCGCGGCGAGCCGGCGGAGCTCGTCAAGTGTGAGACGGTTGACCTCGAGGTGCCGGCGAGCGCGGAGATCGTGCTCGAGGGCTTCATCAGTGACGACCCGGCCACCTACGAGCAGGAGGGGCCCTTCGGCGAGTTCACCGGCTACGTCTCCGACGTGCCGACGCCGCGCCCGACCATGAAGGTCACCTGCGTCACGCACCGGCGCCAGCCGATCTTCCGCGGCTGTCTCGAGGGCACGCTGCCGGGCTCGTACAGCGAGAACAGCGTGATGTCGTCGGTGCAGCGGGCGGCCATCGCGTGGAACATCCTTGCCGGCGCCGGCATCCCGGGCATCCGTGACGTCTACGTGCACCCCATCACCAACGGCGTGAACGTGTGCGTCAAGATCACCAAGCACTATCAAGGTCAGCCGAAGCAGATCGCGGCCGCCCTCTGGGGCAACAGCGCGGCTCAATATCGCTACAAGCATGTCTGGGTCGTCGAGGACGATATCGATGTCGCGTCCTACGAGCAGATCGACTGGGCGGTGGCGCACCGCCTGAATGCCGGCGAGGGGGGGCTGGTCGTGTTCCCCGGCCTCTTCGGCTCGCCGATCGATCCCTCCACGCCGCTCGAGGACCGGAACGTTGCGCAGCTCGGCACCGGGCTCTGGAACCGCGTGCTCTTCGATGCCACGCGGAACTGGAAGTTCGAGAAGCGCGCCGAATGGAGCGGTGAGCGGTTCCCGCCGACGGTCCGTCCGGCGCCGGAGGACGAAGCTCGCGTCCGGTCCCGCTGGGCCGAGTACGGCTTTGGAGACCTGCGATGAAGATCACCTCGGTGCGTGCCATCCCGCTCGCGGTGCCGATCCGCGAGTCGGCGCCGGTCACCTCGACCTGGTCCGCGCGTGCGTCCAAGCAGATCCTGGTGGAAGTCCGGACCGACGCCGGCCTCACCGGCTGGGGCGAGGCCTTCGCGTACGGCGTCCCACTCGCCGTCTGCAACGTCATCGACGACGGGCTCGCGCCCATCGTCGTCGGCGCCGATCCCACTGGCATCGAGGCGCTGGTGGACCGCATGCATCGCGCGCTGATGATCTGGGGCCGCCGCGGGCTGGCCATGATGGCGGTGAGCGGCGTCGAACTGGCGCTGTGGGATCTCGCTGGCAAGGCGGCCGGCGTGCCCGTGTACGCGCTGCTGGGCGGGCTCGTGCAGCGTAGCGTCCGCGCGTACGCCAGCCTGCCGCGCTACGAGTCGGCCGCCGACGTGGCGCGGGCGACCGCGGCCATGGCCAAGGACGGGTTCACCGCCATCAAGCTCCATCAGGTCGACGTCGCCTCGGTGGCGGCTGCGCGTGAAGCGGTCGGGACCGATGTCGAGCTGATGCTCGACACGAACTGCCCGTGGACGGTGGAGCAGGCGATCCGCATGGCGCGCGCCCTCGAGCCATACGAGCTGCGCTGGCTCGAGGAGCCGGTGTGGCCGCCGGAGGACTACGTGGGACTGGCGCGTGTGCGCGCCGCCACCCGGACGCCGATCGCGTCCGGCGAGAACGAGGCGACGATGTTCGGCTTCCGGGAGCTGATTCGCGCCGGCGCGGCAGATATCATCCAGCCGAGCGTGACCAAGGTCGGCGGACTACTCGAGCTGAAGAAGATTGCGACGCTGGCGACGGCGGCGGCCGTGACCCTGGTGCCCCACTCCTACTACTTCGGGCCAGGTCTGGCTGCCACGCTTCACGCGGTGGCGTCGACACCCGGGGTGCCGTACGTCGAGTTCCCCGCCGGCGAGCTCTCGCCATCGCTGTCCAGGGTACCGATCCGGTGCGCGGCCGGGACCGTGAGCATCGAGGACCGGCCCGGGCTCGGCGCCGATCCCGACCCCGAGGTCATCGCGCGTCATCCGTACTCGCGCGAGGGCGCGCGCCCGTTCTATCTCACCTGATCAGGCGACGCGCCGATACCGCTCCGTGCGGGGCGGCTCCTCGACACCGACGCGCTCGGCGTACACGAGCTCGGCGCCCAGCCACCCCGAGATGATGATGCCGATCACGCCGACGACCGACAGCGCCAGTGGCCACGACGACTCCGGTGGCACCCGGGTGCGCACATACCAGTTCACGGCGAAGAGCGCGACGGCACCGAGGTTGAGGACCATGTGGAACGTCGCGATGCGCCGCGCGCGGCCGGCGAGGTCCAGATAGTCGACGAAGCCGGGCACGGCCGCGAGGAGCGCGCCGATGATGCCGCCCGCGATGTTCCAGAATGCGAGCGTCCGCCAGACGGGACCGCCGCCCAGCGCGTGGACGATGTCGAACGCGAGTGCCGCGATCCACAGCCCGAGGGGCAGGACCACGAGCATCGGGTGAATGGGATGCTTGCCGATTCGAGCCGGGGTCGTTGCCATGACGTCCTCCTGCAAACCTGTCCGCGTTCTCCTGCTGCATCCGATGTGCCACCGACGCACGGCGCCCGCGCCGTTCGCGCCGGCGCTCGCCGGTTACGGCTCTTGCTCGGCTGATCAGCCGCGCGCGGGGGCGGCCACGGCGGTGCGGAGCAGGAGACACAGCGGGATGGTCGTCAGCACGACCATGGCGATCAGGCTGAGCGTCGTCGCGGCACCGACGGCGTCGCCGATGACGCCATAGAGTGTCGGGCCCACCGCGGAGGCGGCGATCGTCAGTGTGTAGTAGAGGCCATACGCGCGCGACCGCCGCTCGGCCGTGACCAGGTCTGCCACCGTCGCGTAGAGCACCGAGGACGTCCCGTTGAGCGCGACGCCGAGGGGCACCAGCAGCAGCATCGCCACCGGCAGCGGCGAAGCAAGGATGGCGATGATGGCCACCGACGTGGCCGCTTCCGTGAGCACCACCGTGCGGATGATGCCGACGCGCTCGGCGACGACGCCGCACACGAACTTGCCCATGGCGCCGCCGGCGAAGACGAGGGCGAGCGCGCCACCCACCCCGGCCACGCTCATGCCCTTGGCGATGAGCACGAATGGCAGGAACGTGAGCAGGCCCGAGCGCGTGGAATTGTCGATCATGCCGATGGCCGACAGCGCCTGGAAGCCCCGTGCGTCGCGGATGCCCCAGCCGGCGGGAACAGCGGCGTCGTCCGCGGCGACGCGGGCGCGCGCGGGGGCGCTGCCGGCGTCGAGGCTCGCCAGCACGATCACCAGCACCACCGCCGCCGCGATCCCGACGGCGCCGTAGCCCGTGGCCGCCACCCGCCAGCCCGCGAAGGCGGCGACCAGGCCGATCAGCGCGGCGCTGGAGACCTTTCCGATGTCACCCGCGAAGTTGTACGTGCCGAGCGCCGCCCGCCGCGGACCGTCCTCGTACGCCTTGGCCACCACCGACGACGACAGCGGATGCTGCACGCCGGAGCCGAGCCCCGCCAGCGTCAGCAGCAGGAGCAGCGGAACGAAGCTGTCGGCGAGCGTGGCGACGGCGATGAACGCGCAGGCGGTGACGAGCGTGCCCAGCATGAGCAGCCGGCGCTCCCCGAAGCGCTCGGCCAGCAGGCCGGCGGGGATCTGGAAGGCGGCCATCCCGCCCGTGTAGGCGGTCCTGATGAAGCCGACCTGCCACAGCGACAGCCGGAACTCCGCCGCCCACACCGGCAGCAGCACGTAGAGGATCTCGGAGAAGCCGTCGTGCACGAAGTGCATGGCGCCGGCGGTGGCGAGCACGGAGCGCGGACGCGCGGAGCGCATGGCCGATCATCGCCGGGGGCGCGCGAGCGTTCAAGTAGAATGGGCCGCGTCGTACGAGGAGGCGCCCATGACGATCAGCATCACGCGCGTCTACACGCGCACCGGGGACGGCGGCGAGACGGCACTCGTGGGCGGTGCTCGCGTGCCGAAGGACTCGCCGCGGATCGTGGCCTACGGCACGCTCGACGAGCTGAACGCCGCCGTGGGCCTCGCGCGCGTCTTCAACGCCGAGCGCCTTCGCGAGCCGGCGCCGGCGCGTGCCCGGCACGAGTGGCTCGACGGCGTCTTGAAGAAGATCCAGAACCAGATCTTCGACCTCGGCAGCGAGCTGGCGACGCCGGCCGCCGCCGCGTACGAGGGCATGTTCCGCGTGAGCGAGGCGGAAGTGACCGAGCTTGAGCGGTTGATGGACCACTGCCAGCAAGACCTCGGGCCCCTGAAGTCGTTCGTCCTCCCCGGTGGCGGTCGGATCCAGGGCTTCCTCCACCAGGCGCGGACGGTGTGTCGGCGCGCCGAGCGGGAAGTGCTCGCCCTCTCGCGGGCCGAGCCCATCGGCGAGTGGCCGCTGCGGTACGTCAACCGGCTGAGCGATCTGTTCTTCGTCCTCGGGCGCTGGGTCGGCAAGCACATGGGCGAGCCGGAATACCTGTGGGAGCGCGGTCTGTCGGCGCACGAGCGGCGGCGCGCGCGCTGACCGCCCCGGCCGTTTGACAACGTCGGAGGGAGTTCGTATAAGCGGGTACCCGTGAGCCGCTCGGAGCCCATCCTCGCCGTGCGCGACGTCACCGTCCGCTTCGGAGGCATCGTCGCCCTGGACAGCGTGTCCTTCGACGTGGCCGAAGGGGAGATCGTCGGCCTGATCGGACCGAACGGCGCCGGCAAGACGACCCTCTTCAACTGTCTGAGCCGGCTCTACACACCCGAGCAGGGGGACGTCCGCTTCCGCGGACGCTCGTTGCTCGGGCTGCCCGCCCACCGGATCAGCGAGCTCGGTGTCGGGCGCACGTTCCAGAACCTGGCGCTGTTTCCCACGCTCACCGTGCTGCAGAACGTGATGATCGGTGTGCACGGACGCACGCGCTCCGACTTCCTGAGCAACGCCCTGCAGCTGGCATGGGTCGGTCGTGAAGAGGCCGAGATCCGCGCGCGGGCCACCGAGCTGCTGACGTTCCTGGACCTCCAGGCGGTGGCCGGCCATCCGGCGGCCGGGCTGCCGTTCGGCACGCTGAAGCGGGTGGAGCTCGCGCGCGCACTCGCGGGCGCCCCCGAGCTGCTGCTCGTCGACGAGCCGGCCGGCGGTCTCAATCACGAGGAGGTCGGCTCGCTGGCCGCGCTGTTGCGGACGATCCGCGACCGGCGCGGGGTGACCATTCTCCTCGTCGAGCATCACATGGGCCTCGTCATGCAGGTCTCGGACAAGGTCGTCGTCCTGGACTTCGGCCGCAAGATTGCCGAGGGCAGTCCCGGCCAGGTCCAGCGCGATCCCGAGGTCATCCGCGCCTATCTCGGCGCCGACGAGCCGGCGGAGGCACGGGGCTGATGGCGGCGCTCCTCGCCGCTCGCGGCCTCACGGCGCAATACGGGTGGACGCGCGTTCTGCACGGGGTCGACTTCGCCGTCGAGGCGGGCGGGATCACGACCATCCTCGGCGCCAACGGCGCGGGCAAGACCACGACGCTGCGCGCGGTGTGCGGCATGGTGCGCACCGGCGGGGAGATCGTCTTCGACGGCCGCAGCATCGCGGGCCGGGCCACCGAGGACCTGGTCCGGCTGGGGATCGCGCACGTGCCCGAGGGCCGCGGGACGTTCGTCAACCTCACGGTCGAGGAGAACCTGCGCCTGGGCGCCTATGGCCGTAACCGCCGGGACGGCCTCGCCGATGGGTTCGAGAGCGTCTACGCGTACTTTCCGGTGCTCGCCTCGCGCAAGCGTCAGCTGGCCGGCACGCTATCGGGCGGCGAGCAGCAGATGCTGGCGGTGGCGCGCGGCCTGATGCTCCGGCCGCGGCTGCTGCTCCTCGACGAGCCGTCGCTGGGGCTGGCCCCGCTGGTCGTCCGGGAGATCTTCCGGATCGTCCGTACGATCAACCGCGAGCGCGGAGTGAGCGTGCTGCTGGTCGAGCAGAACGCCTCGATGGCGCTGTCGCTGGCCGACCACGCCTATCTCATGGAGACCGGGCGCATGGTCCAGTCGGGACCGGCCGCACAGCTCCGGCAGAACGACGCCATCCGCCGCGCCTACCTCGGCTACTGAGCGATGGACATCCTGATCCAGCAGGTGATCTCGGGACTCGCCACTGGCGGGATCTACGGCAGCGTTGCTCTCGCGCTCGTGATGATCTACCAGGCCACCGACGTCGTGAACTACGCTCAGGGCGAGATGGCGATGTTCAGCACCTACCTGGCGTGGACGATGATCAACGCCGGGCTCCCGTACTGGGTGGCCTTCTTCGGCACGCTCGTGCTGTCCTTCGTCGGCGGCGTGCTGATCGAGCGAATCGTGATCCGACCCGTCGAAGGCGCGCCGATTCTCACCATCGTCATCGTCTGCATCGGTCTGCTGGTGATCCTCAACAGCGTGGCCGGCTGGATCTATTCGTACATCCAGAAGCCCTTTCCGAGCCCGTTTCCGGCGCGGCCGATCAAGATCGGCAACGTCGTCTTCGGCGCCCACGACGTGGGCGCCATCGCGGTGACGCTGATCGTGCTCGCGTTGCTCTACGTCTTCTTCCGCTTCACCACGCTCGGGCTGGCCATGCGCGCGGCGGCGCAGAATCCGGCGTCGAGCCGCCTGTGCGGCATCCGAGTCGGCTGGATGCTCGCCATCGGCTGGGGCCTCGCCGCGCTGGTCGGCGCGGTGGCCGGGATGATGGTGGCGCCGATCGTGTTCCTCGATCCCAACATGATGGCCGGCATCCTCATCTACGCGTTCGCGTCGGCCACGCTCGGCGGCTTCACCAGTCCCGGCGGCGCCGTCCTCGGCGGCCTCATCGTCGGCGTGATCGAGAACATCGTGGGCACGTACGTGAGCTTCATCGGCACCGAGCTCAAGCTGACGGTTGCCCTCGCACTCATCCTGGTCGTGCTGGTGTTCAAGCCGAGCGGCCTGTTCGGTCGCGTCGCGGTCCACCGGGTGTGACGCGCCGCGCGCCGCTCCTCGCGGTTGCCGTCGCGCTGGCGGTGGCGCTGTCGCTGCCGCTGCTCGTCTCGAACTTCCGGCTGTTTCAGTTCACCCAGGTCGGGATCTATGCGATCGCGCTGCTCGGCCTCAACATGCTGACCGGCTACAACGGTCAGATCTCGCTCGGGCACGGAGCCTTCTACGCCGTGGGCGCCTACACGACGGCCATCATGATCGATCGCTGGCAGGTGCCCTACCCGGTGACGATCGTGGCGGCGGGCGTGGTGTGCCTGGTCGTCGGGTTTCTCTTCGGCATTCCGGCCCTGCGACTGGAGGGCCTCTACCTGGCGCTCGCCACCTTCGCGCTCGCCCTGGCCGTGCCGCAAATCTTGAAGTATTTCGAGCACTGGACGGGCGGCTCGCAGGGCATCGTGCTCTCGAAGCCAGCGCCCCCGTGGGGTTTGAAGATCTCGCCCGACCAGTGGCTCTACCTGTTCACCCTCGCCATCCTGGTCGTGCTGTTCGTGCTCGCCCGTAATCTGCTCGCGGGCCGTACCGGACGCGCGATCGTCGCCATCCGGGACAATCCGATCGCCGCCCAGGCGATGGGCGTGAACACGGCGCTCTACAAGTCCCTCACGTTCGGCGTGAGCGCTGCCTACACCGGCGTGGCCGGCGCGCTGAGCGCACTCGTCATCGCGTTCGTCGCCCCCGACAGCTTCGATGTCTTCCGGTCGATCACGTTCCTGGTCGGCATCGTGATCGGCGGGCTCGC
>Ga0075431_100005840_pt1 | contig 12178 bp, 10 predicted proteins | sample RhiMetdeltSRZDD5_FD_75297 | JGI IMG/M metagenome (GOLD analysis project Ga0075431, IMG submission 75297) | Populus rhizosphere microbial communities from Tennessee, USA - Rhizosphere MetaG P. deltoides SRZDD5 | ecosystem: Host-associated > Plants > Roots > Rhizosphere > Soil | place: USA... | reverse complement strand
AACACGCGCGTGATCGAGCGGCTGACCCGTCAGGGCAACACGCTGACGTGGCAGGCCACGGTCGAAGACCCGGAAGTGCTGGCGGAGCCCTGGAAGTTGAACCCGCGAACGCTGACGCTCAGACCCGACGACGAGATCGAAGAAGCCGCGTTCTGCGAAGATCGCGACATGCCACTCAAGCAGGATCTCTCGTACCACCGCAACGTTCGCTAATCACTTCGCCTGCTTGGCGCGCTCCTGCTCGGCGAGCTTGAGGAACTGCTCGACGTTCTCGTTGTTGGTGCAGAAGTTCTCGGTCAGGTCTTCGTTGTTGACTGACAGCGAGTAGGTGCGCCAGGCCGACGTCCACGGTTTGGTCAGGACCTCCGGATCTTCAACCGAGAACTGGTACTCGAGGTAATTCATCGACGGACGCCGGAGGCGTTCGGTCACTTTGGCCTGCTCGCTGCGATACCACCCGTTGCCCTGAATCCACGTATCGGGGTAGACGTTGATGGTCTCCAGCACCAGGGTGTCGCCCTCCCACCGCGACGCCGTGTCGCCCATGTAGAGCAGCTCCTGTTCCTCTTTCGGCTTGTGCTGCCGGGGGATGCGCACGACCCGCCAGTTGTTGTTGCTCTCGATCAGGTGGATGAAGAGGTTCGGCTTCATCACGATCTGGTGCGGATACGGATTGTTCGTCCACATGCCCGGCACGCCGAGCGGCCTGCAGGTGACCTGCGCGCTGCCCAGCTCGAGTTCCGCCCGGGTCATCGACTTGATCTTCGCGGCGACTTCAGGCTTGAAGGGAATCGGATCCTGCTTCAGCGGCTCGTCCGGCACGACGCTCCAGGCGTTGGCCTTCCCGGTCGGGCCGCCAAACCACACGCCCGAGAAGTCCACGTGACCGTCGGCCATGCGCGGAGGCGGCCCACCCGGCGGCAGCGGCACGGGCTTCACGCTGCCTCGCGCTTCGACGAAGGTCTTGTTCCGTTCGCCGCTGTCTTCAGTTTGAGCGAATGCGGGCGCGGCGAGCGCCACGGCCGCCAGAATCAGTGCGATGTGCCGGCCCATACTCACCGCCAGATCTTGGTGCCGAAGATGCCTTCGACGTCCTGTCCGAGTCGCTGCACGGTGCCATCGGCCAGCTTGATGAACGACGCCGCGTAGCGGTTCTTCTCGCCGTTCCTCGAGGCGCAGCCGCGAATCAGCACTTCCTTCTGCAGGCTGGCGTTCAGTACCGCCGGTGTGGCCCCGCCACGGCGCAGATTCGACGTCGACGACAGCTGAAACGTCGCCTCCTCGGTCTGGCCGTTGGCGCTCTTGACGTCCATGAACAGGTAGGCGTGCGGATTCTCATACGCCACCTTGGTCAGCACGCCGGTGACGTCGGCGCAGTTCTTGGCATCGAACTCCGCGGCAAATGCATGATGGGCGCGCACGGGCGATGCCGCGAGCAGTATGAACAGACAGGAAAGAATACCGACCGTCGCTTTCATATCCAGTACCTCCAGGAAACCACGACGGCACGACGAACACGACGTGTCGTGACCGTCGTGGACGTCGTGATTATCATCCGTTTAGAAATCGTACTTCACACCGAACTGAATGATACGCGGGTCTCCCGACTGCGTCGTGATGCGGCCGAAGGTGCCCGCGTTGAAGTTCGTGGCCGGGTTGCCCCAGTTGAAATGGTTCAGCAGGTTGAACGACTCGAGGCGCAGCTCCAGCCGTTGTGTCGCACCCAGCGCAACCAGCCGCGAGAGCGCCACGTCGATGTTCCAGAAGTTCGGGCCGACGGCGGCGTTGCGCTCGAGGTCGCCCAGCGTTCCAGGTGCGGGTTGTGCGAAGGCAGCCCGGTTGAAGTACTGGGTGATGGTTCTGTCCGCGGCGTAAAAGTCGTCGCTGACCTTGTTCACCCGCTGGGCTGCCAGCCCGGTAAACGCACCGTCCTGCCCGGTCGTGATGTTCAGGCGGCTGCCGGAACGCGCGGAGACGATACCCGAGACCCGCCAGTGCGAGGCGATCACGTCCAGCGCCCGGTTGGCGAGTCCCGGGGTCTCATATCCCGTCGTCAGACTTGCGATATGCGTCCGGTCCTGGTCGCAATAGCCGGCGTCGAACGACGGGTCCTCCGGCTTCAGGTAGCCGGCGCTCTGCTGGTTGAAGCCGGTGGCTGTCGGTGTGCCCTTGCACTGGGACAGCGTATAGCTGCCATTGAGACTCACGCCACCTGTTGACCGGCGCTGAGCCGACAGCTTCAAGCCGCGATAGTTCTGATAGCCGACGTCAGTATTGAGATCCAGCGCGCCGATGAGACCCGCCTCTCTGGGATTCTGCTGATAGAGCGCGCGGCGCTGGTTCAGGTTGGCGTTGGTCGAGCACACAGGGTAGGACACACCGTTGATGACACACGGTCCCAGCCCCATGTAGACGCCGGGGTTGAGCGCGACCTGCGCCCAGAGCCGGTCGGAGTGACTGCCCAGATAGCTAACTGACACACCCCACTCCGAGCCGAGCTGCTGCTCGACGGTGACGTTCCACGACTGGATGCGCGGCGAGTTGATGCCGGGGTCCATCGTTCCGAACGTCCCGAAGGCGGGGTACTCCGTGGTCGGACCGGTGACAATCGGATGGGGATCGCGACCGCTGTACGGATCATCGAACCGGCCGGGAGGATCGGTAATCAGAGATCGGTTGCCGAACGGCGGGGCGTTGGCATTGATGTTGTGATACTCGCCCGACATGAAGTCATACGCCATCGCATAGGACGACCGTACGGCCAGCCGGCCGTCGCCGCGCACGTCCCACGCCACGCCGAAGCGCGGCGAAAGATTCCACCACTGCACATCGAGCCCGGTCTTCCCGTTCTCCGGGAACCCTTCGTCGCCGGCGTAGAGCAGACCGGCCGGTGCGTTCAGGAACACTTTGCTCTTGATGCCGCGCTGGAAGTTCTCCATGCTGAACACCGAGATCACGCCGTTCTCGACGTTCTGCCCGAAGAACGGTTCCCAGCGTACGCCACCATTCACCGTCACCCGGCTCGACGCGCGCCACGTGTCCTGGATGTACGCCGCCGGGAACCAGCTGTTGACGGGCAGCTTCCCCAGTCCACCATGCTCAACGCTCGTTACCCGGCCAACCAGCACATCCGCCAGCCCCAGACCGGTCGCTCTGCCGTCGAAGATCCAGTTGCCGTTCGCCCGGGAGGTGGAGGTGTAGTCGGCTTTCCAGTACTGCACGTTGGCGCCGACACTGACCTGGTGGTTGCCGCGGACCATCGTGAGATCGTCCGCAAGCTGATACGTATCGTTGAAGAACAGGGCCTTCGTGTTCGTTCCTGAGTAGATCTGGAACCCGGGGGTCACGGTCACGCTCATGTAGCCGGGCAGATAGCTGTAGATGTTCGCGCCAATATCCCTCGGCGAAAAGAACGGGGTCTGGAAATTGTCGACCTTGGCCTTGTTCACCGCGAAGCGGACTGAGTTCACGAGCGATGAGCTGAAGACTGCCGTCTCCCCGAAGGTCGTCGAGTGAACGATGTCATCGACACCGGAGACGTTGGTCTTCAGGATGCTGTCCGACCCGCCGGCATAGCCCGGGGGCGCGGTGAACTGTGAGACCAGATACCGCCCGAAGATTGAATGGTCGGCGCCGATCTGATAGTCGACCTTCCCAAGCGCCTGCCTCTCGTCTCGGTCCGACTTCACGGCGAACGTGATCTGGCCGCACGGATCGGTGGACGTGGGAAGCCGCTTCGCGAAATTCAAGCCCGCCGGACTGAACAGCGCCGGATTGATCTGGTTGTTGACGAACGGGGCGGCAAGATTGATCTGGCGGCCGCCATTGCATGCCGGTGAGGTCACGGCCCTGAAATCACCCGCCAGCATCGCCGCTGTCGGTACGTATGCGATGTTGTCGGTCGGACGCACACGCACCACCGTCCCCTGATAGGCCACAAAGAAGAACAGCTTGTCCCTCATGATCGGGCCGCCCAGCGTGCCGCCGAACTGGTTGCGCTTCAAACCGTCGTCGGCGCGCTTGCCGTCAGGGCCGACCAGCGCGAAGGTACTGGTCGAGTTGAACCGGTGATGACGAAGGAACTCGAAGCCGTTCCCGGAAAACGTGTTGGTCCCTGATTTCACAATCGCGTTGACCGACGCGCCCGAATGGAATCCGTTCTGCGCGGTCAGGCCGCTGGTGGCGACGCGGAACTCCTGAAGGGCATCGGGAAACGGCAGTGGGAGGTTCACGTTCTGCTGAGGGTTGTTGTGCTGCGCCCCGTCGAGGCTGTAGCCGACGCCGGTTGAGAGACCTCCTGCGACGGAGATGTTGATGCCGGTCGGCATCCCGCGAGCGCTGACGGTTCCGGTCTGGACGGCCGCACCGACGCTGAGAACGAGCTCCGCGGCGTTACGTCCGTTGAGCGGCAGCTCGAGGATGCGCTCGCTCTCGACGACGTTGCTGATGCCGGCGCTGCGGACGTCGACGATCGGCGCCGCCGCTTCAACGGTGACGGTCTCCTCGAGCGAGCCGAGCTCGAGCGCGGCGTTGATCGTCGGGGTGGCGCCGACCTGCAGCACGATGCCGGTCTGCACGTAGGTGCGGAATCCCTGCAGCGCGACCTCGAGGCGGTAGGGCCCGGTCGGCAGGTTCGAGATCAGGTAGCCGCCGTTTTCGTCGGTGACAGCCGTGCGGACGAGGCCGGTGGCCGTCTGGGTCACGGTCACGGTGACGCCCGGCAGCACGCCGCCGCTTGAATCCGTCACACGGCCATTGAGTTCGGCCGTGGCGAGCTGCGCCCCTGCGGTCGCAGTTGTGAAAACACAAACCAGCGAAAAAATGCAGAAATCTCGTACAAAACGCGTCATGTGCCAGTTCTCCTGCCTACGCAAAAACGACGGTAGCCGCCACGGTTGAGGTTGTCAAGACCGCCCCGCGGCGTCGTTCAGAAGTCGTACTGGACGCTGAATCGAACGAAGCGCGCAGTAAGAATGCCCGTCGGCGTGCGCCACACCGCGAAGCTGCTGTTCTCGGTAAGCACCGGGTTGGCGTTCAATGCATTGAAGATATCGACGTTCAACATGATCCGGTCGCCGGCGTAGCGAAGCAGCTTGGCGATGCGCAGGTCAAACGAACCCGAATTTTAATGGGGAAACTCAGCAGGGGGAAGGGTTTACGGCAGGGGGAAGGGGTTAGGGGGACGGGGCAGGTCTCAGGATTCAGGCCTACTTCCTCACACAGCCCTGCCTCCTTCCCCCCTGCCCCCTTCCCCCTAAATGCATCGAGCAGGAATACCGCCAGCCACCTCCCGATACTTATCGTGGCAGTTCTGGCACGCCGTGGACATGACGTCGGCCGCGTTGAGCACCTCGTCCATGCTTTTCGCCTGGCCGGCCTTGTAGGCGACCGCACCCGCGTCGCGGAGACCCTGCACCCACATCTGCCAGTCGGCGTTCTGGATCGGCGCCGGCTTCCCGTTCATGCACATCCGTCCCGGGATGATGAGGAGGTTCGCGGCTTCCGACAGCGCAATGCCGGCGTTGGAGACGGCTTCCCATCCGCCGTAGCTGCTGCTCAAGGGGTTGGGCGAGGTCGACGGGTCGCTGCCCTCCAACTTCACCTTGGTCGGGTCTTCCGACTGCGCGAAGAAGATCACGTTCGATGCCGGATAGAGAATGCCGCGCATCACCTGCGCGAGGTTGCCGTGCACCTGCGGGGCCTGCGCTGCCGGTTGGTCCGCAGGGGGCTGCCCCGCCGGCGGCTGGTTGCACGCCGCTGCCAGCGCCAGCAGCGCGACTCCCCCGCAGACGCTCAGCACAAATGTCGGGTTACGAACTCGCATCGCGTTACCTCCCGGCTGGCATGCTATCCGGCTGATTGGAGTGACGGCAACTGAAGATTCGTTCAGATCTATTCCTGGCTCACGACGGGCACGTCGAAGTGCATCGTGTTGACCACGCCGTCGCGCTGGAACTGGATCCAGATCCGATACGTTTGCGGACGCGGGAACGCGACTTCGAATTCAACCTCCGGGCCGCCGTCTGCGCGATAGGGGTGCTCGTGCATCATGTCGATCAGGTCTTCGCTCGCGGCGAGCATGTGGCCCCACGCGCCGAGATACTTCTCCAGTCCGCCGTCATCCAGCATGAAACGGATCTGCGTGCGGTTGCCGACCGTCGGCTGCTCGGGAATCGTGCGCATCGACACGCGCATGTTGCGATCGGCCTTCGCCGAATAGTCGCGCTCGAGCCGCACCGGGTCCGGCGACGGCCCCGGTACGAAGACGGTTTCCGTGGTGAGCTGTGGCGTGGCGCCGATCGGATAGAAGTCGCTCAGCACGCGGTACATGCCGGTCTTCGGAAACGTGATCGGATACTGGAACATCCCGTCCGCGGCGAGCCGTGGATGGCCGTGCTCGAAGAACTGCAGATCCTCGCTGACGACGAACGCGTGAAAGAACTTCTCGTGGACGACGTTGTAGGTCGTGACGGGACGGTCCTTCCAGGGATCGTGCACGAAGAACTGGAGGACCGCCGGCCGCCGCGGCTCGGGAGACGCCGGCAGCACGCGGGTGTCGAGGTGAAACTCCACCGGGTCGGGCAGGCCGGCAACGAGGTTCATGCCGCAGCGGCGGCAAACGCCGCCCTTGTACGACCTCACGTCCGGGTCCATCGGACAGATATAGACCACACTCGCGGCCGGATCGGGGCTCGTCGCGGGTTGGATCTGGATCGCCTGCACGACGGCCGGTTCGGCAAGCAGCGCCGTATCGGACCGTGCCACCAGGCACGCGACGCTCAACACGGCAACCAACGCGGCGCGCGAGAGCATACGTCCCTTGTAGACCCTGCAGCGGCCGATGTCAAAGGACCGGCGTCAGACTATGCTGAGAGGTCCGGCTGAAGCCGGACACTACGGAACCGGATGAAGCCGCTCTACCTCGGTCTGACGCTCGTGCTGCTTGGCGTGGCGGCGCACTCGAGCGCCCACGGCATCGGGCCCACTCCCACCTGGAACCTGGAGATTTCCAGGCTCGTCTACGACCGCTGCGCCTCCTGCCATCGGCCGGGGGGAACGTTGTTCTCGCTGATGACCTACAGCGATGCGCAGCCGCGCGGCAACGAGATCAAGGACGCGGTGCTGGCGCGCCGCATGCCGCCGTGGGGCGCGGTGAAGGGCTTCGGCAACTTCAGGAACGATCAGAGCCTGATGCAGGAGCAAATCGAGCTCTTCGCGCGCTGGGTCGACGGCGGCATCCGGCGCGGCAACAATCCGCGTCAACTTCCAAAGGTGCCCACGTTTACGACAGGCACTCCACCGGCGCCGACTGAGCACGGAATTGCAGTCACCGGTCCGACGAGGCTACGGCAGGCAGTCGTCCTCGACGGATTGATGCCCCAGCAGGTGCCCCCGGGGCGCTCGATGCGAATCGTCGCCCTGCTGCCGGGAGGTACGGTCGAGCCGCTGGTCTGGTTGCACGGATACGACAACCGGTTCGCGCATCCTTTCCTGTTCCGTAAGCCGTTGTCGCTGCCGCCCGGCACAGTTCTCGGCGGAATTCCGGCAGACACGGTGATCACGTTGCTTCCGTTCGCCGCACCGCACTAAATCTGAACAAACGTTCAGAAAGTCTTCAGGTACCGGCCACGCGGCTTCCACCTAAGATTCGTCTGATCACCCCGGCGACTTATCACCCTATGGAGGCAGGACGATGAACTACCGGTCTTTACGCGTCTGCGGGCGGAGGCTCGGCCAAGCGGCCGCGGTTCTGCTCCTGATGCCCTGGGCCACGCTGGCGGCAGCGCAGCAGCCCGCGGCGCCCCAGATGAACATGGCAGCCATGGATCACCGCGGCGCATTGCAGGGCCGGGTGCGCAATGACGCGGGTGCCGCCGTCGCCGACGCGACGGTGATGGCGGTCAATGTCGAGAACGGCGCGCAGTTCACCGCGGTCACCGACGTCCAGGGCGCCTACGCCTTCGCGGCGCTGCCGGTCGGCCGCTATGACGTCTCGATCGCGTCGGCCGGGGTGGTGACGTTCAATCAGCGCGGCGTCGAGGTGACCGAGGGCCAGCCCCGGACGCTCGACATCACGATGAATCCCGCGAACGCCGCAGAGGCAGCGGTCGTCGAGCGAGAGGAACTGCTGCAGAAGATTGCGACGCTCGAGCAACGCATTAACGACCTCGAATCGAACACAGTGCTCTCCGAACCGGAGACCCGCGTCCGACGCGTGGAAGTCTACGTCGACCCGACCGGCGGCGAGCACGAGGAACCCGTGGCGGGCGCGACGCCGGTCGTCACCTACCAGCGGGAGCGCGTCTACCGCCGGCAGACCATCAGCGAAAAAATCGACGAAGCGCTCGAAGACGCCGAGAACCGCAATGTGAAAGTCGGTGTCGACGCCGCGATGGGCACGCAGTTCGCCAGCCGGACCCATGGCGAAAACGATCCGAACTCCAGTGCCTACGCGCTGGCCTCCGCCGATCTGTTCTTCACCGCCGGCCTGGCGCAGTACACCGTCTTCTTCGCCGACATTGTCGGTCTGAGCGGCGCGCCACCCGACGCGGAGATTCCGTCCCTGACCCTGCTCAACGGGTATACGGCACGACTGATTCGACAGAACGAGCTGAACCTGCGGGAAGCCTGGCTGCGGACCGAGCTCTTCGGGCAGCGGCTGGCGTTGACCGCCGGACGCCTCGACCTGACGAACTACTTCGACGCCAATGCATTCGCCAACGACGAGAGCACCCAGTTCATCAGCGATGCGCTCGTGAACAACCAGATGCTCGGGCTGGGCAGCAACGGCACCGGCGTGGCGACAGAATTCGATCCCAAGAACGGCTTCCGTTTCAAGTTCGGCTTCCAGCAGAGCAACACCGATGCGACCAACCTCTCCGACTCCCTTTTCACGCTCTCCGAAGTCGGCTACACGTTCACACCATTCGCCCTGCCGGAGGGAACCACTCGCGTGTGGTTCCGCACCGACAACACCCCGGACGACGTTTTGGGCAAGGGCCTGGGGTTCAGCTTCGATCAGAAACTGACGCCGGTCGTCGGCCTGTTCGCGCGCTACGGCATCCAGGGGCTCGAAGCGGACGACCGCGATCACTTCTACAGCGCAGGGGTTTCATTCCAGAACGGGCTCAATGTGAGCCCGCTCGATACCTGGGGCGTCGGCTACGCCCACATGGATCTCGTCAGCGGCGATCGTGAACACCTCGCCGAGGGCTACTACAATTTCCATCTGACCGAACGGCTGCGCCTGTCGTTCCACCTTACTCATGTGCTTGACCAGCCAGAGGGGGGCGAGAAGTTCGGCTATCTGCTGCCCGGGATCCGGTTCCAGGCGGCGTTCTAGCGCGTAGGAGTAGCACCATGACCAGCTCAATCACTCGCTTTGGAACTGCTCTCACGGTCGCCCTGCTCGGGGCGGTCGCTGCCGGCTTGCAGGCGCAGGAAGTGAAGATCACCGATCCACGATCGGTCGTGATGATCGTGAACCGCGACTCGAACGATATCTCGTTCATGGACATCAAGACCCGCAAGATGGTCGGCAAGACCTTCCTGGGGAACAACGTCAACCCGCACATGGTGATGATGTCGCCCGACGGTCGCTACGTCGTCACCGGCGGCACGCGCGCCAACAAGGCGTTCATCATCGACACGCGGACGCTGCAGCTGGTGAAGGTGATTCCGACCGACATCGCACCCGAGCATCTCGCGTTCTCGCCGGACGGCCGCTGGTACTACCAGGGCAATCCGGACGGCGACTCGATCTCGGTGATTGACATGCAGTCGCTCAGCAAAATCAAGACAATCCCGGGCTTCGTCGAGCCGCTCAACGTGACCTTCCTCGCCGACGGTTCCAAGGCGTACGTGGGCAACTACGGCGCGCACTGGGTGGGCGTCATCGACGTCCGGCGGCACGAGCTGCTGAAGAAAATCCAGGTGGCGGCGGTGCCCGGCGTGGCGCGGCTCGACCCGGAGAAGTACCTCGGCGAAATCAAGGGGATCAACATCGCGGCGCCGTCGAACGACGGCCGCTACCTCTACGCGGCCGACAGCGATCTCGGCGTCGTCGGCGTGATCGATACCCGTGAAGACAAGGTGATCAAGACGATCCGCGTCGGCCAGGATCCGTGGCGCATCTACATGAGCCACGACGGCCGCTACGGCATCACGGCGAACAACGGCGACGAAACCATCTCGATCATCGACACGCGCAGCAACAGCGTGGCGGCGACGCTCGAGGCCGGACCGGACATGACGGGCATCAACTTCGCGGCCGGCAAGGCCTTCGTCATCAGCTCGACCAGCGGCTTCGTCTACGTCTACGACCTCGGCAGCCTCAAGCCGGCGGGCCGGATTAAGATCGGCACGAACGTCCAACTCGAAACCGCGACCACCGATACGGCGGACGAGAAGCTGTACCTGGCGGAATCAACCAACCATGAGATCGTGATTATCGATGCGAGGACCCACGCCATCGAGCGCGTGAAAAATGTCGGCCTCTTCCCGTGGGGCACGCATATCATGGACAGCAAGGACAACTACTGCCACTAGACTTCAGTCCGGCCGAAGCCGGACCCTACGGACGAGAAGGCGAAACCGGACGCTACCTACGACACGTCGTAGCGTCCGGCTTCAGCCGGCCTGGCGGACCGTGACACGAACATGCACCGCACCCTTCTTCCCTTCGCCATCGCCATCGCGGCACTGTTCCTGTTCGCCGGGTTCGCTGACGCGCAGAGCGTGCGCGACCACGTGCGCATCACACCGGACCGGTCGACGACAGTCTCCGAAAAACAGGCGACCGAGCTGACGCTGACGGTGACCGAAGCATCAGTCCGCCCGATCCAGATCTGGGTACGCACGGCCGGGCTCATCGATCCGTCGAAAAAGACCGTGACCGCATTTCTTCCAGCACACGAGGCTGCGCTGGTGAGGGCTGGCCAGCGGGTGCGCGCCTTCTCACCCGAATCGCGATCGCGGATGTACCAGGCGACCGTCTCACGAGTGGCGCCGCAGGACGGCCGGACGGCGGTAACGGCAACGCTCACCGGTCAGGCGTTCGAAACCAGCACCCGCTACGTGCTGGAGATCGTGGCCGAAGGTGGAGAGTTCCTCTCGGTCCCGAACGAAGCCATCCTCGAGACCGGCGGCAAGCAGATGGTCTACGTGCAGCAGGCAGGCGGCAATTACATTCCGCGGGATATCAAGGCCGGCATGCGTGGAGAGCTGTTCACACAGGTGCTCGAGGGACTCACGGCGGGTGAACAGGTTGTGACGATCGGCAGCTTCTTCATCGACGCCGACCACAAGCTCAAGAACCCGTAGCGCCACTCCCGATGATCACCGCCATCATCGAGCACGTCATCCGGTTCCGCTGGATCGTGTGGGCCGGGGTTGCCCTCCTCGCGGCTCTGAGCATCTACGCCCTGCGAACGGCGGCGCTCGACGCCATTCCCGACATCTCCGATCCGCAGATCATCGTCTACTCGAAGTGGCCCCGCAGTCCCCTGCTGATCGAGTCGGAGGTGACCGAGCCGATCATCCGCGCGCTGTCCGGCTCGCCCGACATTCGAGCGATTCGCGGCACCTCGCACATGGGGTACTCGTTCGTCTACGTCATCCTCGAGGACCCGGGGCGCCGCGCGGCGGTCCGCCAGTTCGTCGCCGAGCGCCTCAACGCCATGCGCATGCAGCTGCCGCCCGACGCCAACGTCGTCGTCGGACCGAACGCAAGCAGCATGGGGTGGATTTTTCAGTACGCGCTGCGCGACCGCGAGGGGAACCACGACCTGCGCGAGCTGCGGCTGCTGAACGAGAGCCTGGTGAAGCCGGCACTGCAGTCGGCGCCCGGCGTGGCGGAGGTCGCCTCGGTCGGCGGACTGGAAAAGCAGTACCAGATCAAGCTGTTTCCGCCGCTCCTGAGCGAACGCGGGATATCGCTCGCGCAGGTCCTCGGCGCCGTCCAGGGTGCATTCCAGGAAGCCGGCGGACGGACCATCGAGGTCACCAACCGCGAATATCAGCTGCGCGGCGGCGCCTCCGCCGACAGTATCGACCGGCTCGAGTTCCTCGTCCTCGGGCGCGATGCATCCGGGGCGCCCGTGCAGCTCAAGGATGTGGGCTACCTCCAGGTGGGCTACGACCTGCGCCGCGGCATTGCCGATCTCGACGGCACGGGCGA
>Ga0075431_100005825_pt1 | contig 12187 bp, 4 predicted proteins | sample RhiMetdeltSRZDD5_FD_75297 | JGI IMG/M metagenome (GOLD analysis project Ga0075431, IMG submission 75297) | Populus rhizosphere microbial communities from Tennessee, USA - Rhizosphere MetaG P. deltoides SRZDD5 | ecosystem: Host-associated > Plants > Roots > Rhizosphere > Soil | place: USA... | reverse complement strand
CGCCAACATCACCATCCAGCGCCGATCGCTCGCCTTCGCTTCCGCAACCTACGACGACGCCGCGCACACCGTCACCCTCCTGCCGCTCCGCGGGACCTTCAGCGCCAAGCGCTTCCCGCGCTTCGTCTTCGCCGACGCCCTCGGGGACGACGCGGTCACCGACGTCGCCGGCAACCCCCTCGTCCGCGGCCGCCACCAGGAGTACGCCGACGCCGACGAGCGCCACGGCGTCGCCGTCCTCAAGGTGAACCCGCCGGTTCGCGGCAGGTCGATCACGTACCACGACGGGAACCATTCGATGGTCCGGCTGCGCCTCAGTGGCGGCGGGTACCTCGTCCTGCTGCGGCGCGACGGCTGGGCCGACTTCGATCCCATCTTCGACTACTACGCCGATGAGGACGACCGCCGGGAGCCGTTCGGCGAGGCCGAGCAGGTGTGGCTCGCCGGGAAAGTCACCGCCCGCAGCGTCCTCACGGGGCGGGTGACCTTGGGGCGGCGCGGCCTCGACGCGACCACCACCCTGAAGACCCTCGCCGGCGCCGGCCCCGCCCGCATCGAGCTTCTGAACGACCCTGCGTTCCTCGTCGGCCTCGTCACCCCATAAACCGGACTGCGTTGGTTCTGCAGCTACTCCGTTGCGGCCTTGTCCACGCGCCGCCCGCCGGCCGTGGACCCCCGCCCCGCCCTGGCAGTTAAGGGCAAAGTGCCAATGGACGCCCCAGCGGTTGCGGCGTAATTCCGCCGGTAACGGCACCCGATTCGGCGGCGACTCTTACTGGCGACGGATGCCGTGCGTGCCAGTTCCGTTTCGGATTTCGGAGTGAGGATTGCGGATCGAAGGAAGCGGCGGAACGCCCCGGCAGGCGCGCCGCGCTTACCCAGATCCGCAACCCGAGAATCCGCAAGCCAGAACGGGCCAGTGTCTCCGGCGACGGGCTTCGTTGACACCCGTTTCCGGGCCGGATAGAAAGGCCGCCGGATCGCATTCCGTCCCGGAATTCCCGCGGCCGCGGCCGTGCCTGTTGCGCCTAAGATCTGTTGTCACGCCGACCCCGTCGCGCGTGCGACTCACCCGGCGGAACTTCGGCGCGGTCGCAGGTGTCCAAAGGTCGTCCGGGGCGCGCTCGCACCATCGCCGTCGGAAAGGCGGAACAGCCGAAGGCGCCAGAACAAGCCCAGCGGATGGAGGGGCAATCGTCGGCCGGCGGGCCGAGTTTCTAGGGGGACGCGTAACGCCCCCGGTGTGACGGCCGTTACGTCACACGCCCGCAGGCAGGACCGACCCAAGCCATCCGCCGCACCCGGTCGCCCACGCAAGCAGCGCTCGACGCACCCTCGAACCACTACCGCGACCGCGAACGCCGTTGCCAACGCGAAATCGCAACTCGTACGCGAATCGCCGCCAACGCCGTCGCACGCACGACGAGGAACGCACCCGAGTCAGGCCCCCCACCGATTTACACCGTCAGTTTCAGTCCCGCGCCCAACCGTGCCGACGGTTGTGGACCGTGTGGCTGAGGAGGATCCGCTAGATGCTTACGTCCGCCGCCTCGAAGTTCTTCCGCACCGCCTTCGCCCGCACCCCCTTCGCCCGCCACACCCGCGGCCGCTCCGACAACCCTCCCCGGACCAACTGGGGCGTCGAGCAGTTGGAGCGCCGCTGCCTCTTCGTGACCCTCGTCGGCGGCGACGTCTTCACGTACGTCGACGCCAGCAACGTCCTGGGTGACGAGCAGAACATCGGCGACGAGGGGGAGATCGTCCGCATCCGCCTGCAGGGGAACATCACCGCCGAGATCGTCGGCGGCGGCGTGAGCGGCCTGACGAACCTGGCGGAGATAGGCAACCTGTCCGGGAACCTCAACGGCAACGCCGTGTTCGGCGGGCTGGGCGGCCCCGGGGGCATCGACATCATCGGCCCGGTCACCGGCCTGACCATCGACCCGGACATCAACGCCATCGCCGCCGACGTCGACGGCAACATGTACGCGCTGGAGATCGTCGAGGTCCCGATCCCCAACCCGCCGAACGGCGGCGAGGACACGGAGAACCTGGTCTTCCTGGTCCAGCTCAGTTTCCCGACCAACCCGCCCCCGCCGCCCACCGCGTACGGCCCCGGCAACGAGGTGATCGTCACCGGCACGCGCCTGGCCGAGATCTCCGACGAGATCGTCGCGCAGTCCGGCGGGGTGTTCGACGTCGTCAACACCGTCCCCGCCGCCGACTTCAACCCGGCCAACGGCCTGCTCTACTTCGTCGCCACCGGCGGCGAGAACAACTTCGACAAGCTCTTCACGATAGACGTGGACGCCGGGGAGGGCAGCGTCAACGGCATCCCCGGCTTCTTCCAGGACCCGGGCGAAGACGGCATCACCGTCCCCAGCATCGCCTTCGACCAGACGGCCGGTGGCGTGCAGCTCGTCGCCCTGTTCGCAGATGACGCGGGCGGCGCCGGGGGGGGCGGCGGGGGCGGGGGCGGGGGCGGCGGCCCGGGCGGCGGCGGCGGCAGCGACGTCGTCTCCGGCGATAACCCCTTCCTCGCCGTCGTCAACCCGAACAACACCGACGTCATCGCCGGCATCATCTTCCCCAGCGCCGGCGACGACGAGATCTCCGACCTCGCCGGCATCGAGATCCTCAACGACGACCCCGCCGTCGTGAACGACGTGCTCTGCATCGGCGGCGGCGAGGCGTTCCAGGTCGTCCGCAACCCCACCGCCGGTGTCCCCTTTGGCGTCACCGTCGCACTGGGCCCTCTCAACGAGCCCAGGCCGCCGGGCCAGCAGCAGGACGACCCCACCGGCGACGAGGCCTCCGCCCTCATGTTCGTGCCCACGCTGATCGACCCCTTCACCGGGACGCTCGGCGCCTACGTCGGCTTCGACACCGGGGAGGAGTCCAACCGCCTGTTCTTCGTCAACCGGCTGGAGCAGCGCGGCATGCAGATCTTCCAGATCTACGTCGCCTCTGCCGACCCCACCAGCCAGATCGTGATCTCGCGCATCGACCCGAACACGGGGCTGATGACGCCATTCACCGGGGACGTGGGCGGCGTGCGCCACGTCAATGCGCAGGACCCGGCCCAGTTCCCCGACCCGGTGGATCCCGCCGGCCAGGACATCGGCCAGGTCTGGATCGGCGCCCGCACCCGCGACCTCAACGACCAGGACCCCAACGACGACCGCTGGCCTCTGCTCACGGCCACTATTCCGCCCAACATCAACACCGGCGTGCTGCCCGTCGACGAGTTGCCCCTCGACCCGCTCGGCCGCCGAATTGTCGGCGCCGGCATGCGGGTCAATGGTGAGCTCGGCAAGTTCCTGCTCAGCGGCGTGATGTCCGGCGACGTGATCGTGAACGGGTCCCTCGACCAGTTCTATGCCGGCTGGGTCCTCACCGGCAACGCCCGCGGCGACATCGACGACACCCCCCCCACCCGGCCGCAGAACTTCCGCGTCACCGGCGACCTGCGCAGCCTCTACGTGCTCGACTCCCTCGGCACCCACGACGGCGGGGCACTCCAGAACCCCACCTACGTCACCGGCTTCGACCTCCAGACCGGCGGCACGATCGGCCACATCCGCAGCGGCGACTCGTGGATCGGCGCCTTCCAGTCGCGCAACCAGCCGGGCGAGGACGTGACCCTGGGGTTCAACGAGACGATCGTGCAGACCGAAATGGAGGTGAAGACGGACAACCTCGCCCCCGCGTGGGACGGTCTGGCGTTCTCCGGCCACCCGATCGTCACCAACGACACGTTCGATACCCCCGAGTACCGCGGCGCGATCGGCAGCCTCGGCCAGACGGACGTCGTCCGCGCGGCCGGCACGCTCCAGCACCTGAACCCGGTCAACGACTGGGTCGACTACTACGCCGTCTCCCTGCTGGCCGGGCAGACGTTCCAGACGCAGTTGATCTCCGCCCTGCCCGGGATCGCCAACGTCGGCGTCTTCGACCCCGACGGGCGGCTGGTCGCCAGCGACTTCTCCAACACGCTGAGCGTGTCCGGTGAGATGTTCCAGTTCACCGCCGACCGCCCCGGCGCCTACCGCTTCGCCGTCGGCGTCGGCAACGCCAACTTCGTCAACGCCCGCCAGGCGGGCCTGAACACCGCGATCCCCTACGAGATCCAGATCCGCAGCGTCGGCGACATCGCCGTCGGCGGCATCGAGATCGCCAACACGATGCTGGACGTGACCGTGCTGGAGTCCATCGGCCCGCGCGGCTACCTGGTGGAGTTCGGCGACCTGGGCGTGCTGCGGACGGGGGCGAACCTGCTGTCGGAGCTCGGCGGCTCGAACGCCTCGACCATCCGGATCACCAACGGCCACCTGCGCGCGCTGGACGCCGGCACGCTTGGCGTCGGCACCGCCGGGACGCCGCCCGACCCGAACGACCCCAACGACCCCGGCACCGCCGCAACGATCGGGCTGGGGCCGACGGTGGACGTGCCGGCGGGCAGCGTCGGATTGTTGCGGGCGCGCGCGGGCGTGCTCGACTTCAATACCGGCGCCTTGTTCTTCGGGCGGTCGATCGGCGGCGACTACCAGGTCGTCGACGGTGTCAGCACCGTTTACGTCGAACTGGTCGCCGACCGGGCGCTGGGCGTGCTCCGCGCCGGCGACATGGGCACCACCGCCCCCAGCGCCATCGCCGTCAACTTCGACGACGTCGGCCGCGACGGCATCATCGACCTCATCGACGTCGTCGGGACTCTCGGCCTCGTCGGGGCGGGTGGGCCGGCCATCAGCACCGGCACCGGCGGCAACGTCCGCTACATGCGGGTCGGCGGCCCGGCCTTCCTCGACGCGGAGTTCGGCGGCGGCGCGCCGATCCGCACGATCCACCTCCCGGGCGAGCAGGTCAACCTCAGGGACGACAGCGGCGCGAACTTCACCATCACCCCGCTCGGCGACCCGGTCCCCAACCCCGCCTTCGACCCGACCAACCCGCAGGGCGGCGGGAACCCGTTCCTCTTCCTCGACCCCAGCGCCCTGACGCTGCGGAGCTACCCCATCCGGGGCAGCGGTGGCGTGGTCGTGCTGGACATCAACACCGACGACTCGGTGGCGATCGAATCGTCCGGGGAGTTCGAGGGCACCGCCGAGATCGGCGTCATCCGGCTGGCCGGCGCCCGCGCGGTCGGCGCGCCCGTCGTGCGCGATCCGGCGGCGCGCGTCGCCGACTTCACCAGCCTCCTCGACTTCTTCCTGCCCAACGCCCGCGACTTCGGCGTCCGCGGCAGCGGCTCCCCCCTGCCCCTGCCGCCGGGCTTCGACCCCGTCAACCCCGGCTCCGGCGGCGGCCTCGGCGAGCAGGACTACCGCCGCGCACCCAACCCGCTGCTCCTGCAGCCGCCGGCCGCGCCGGGCGGCGCCGCCCAGGGCCAGCAGCCGATCAAGCAGGACCTGGAGGTGATCATCCGCGGCGGCATCAAGACCGACATCTTCTCGATCGTCGGCGTGGACGCCGGAAACGAAGGCGACGGGCAGTTCTCGGTCATCCGCAACGACACCCGCGGCGGCGAGATCGTCAACATCAGCGCCACCTCCATAGGCGAGCTCATTTCCGAGGGCACCATCGGCCTCGCCAGGCCCAGCGTGTCGAACACGGCGTTGAACCCGGCGGTGTTCTCCCCGGAGGCGAGCGTCCCCTTCCCCGGCGACACGTTCCCGTTCCAGCTCCAGCGCTCCGGCATCTGGGTCCACGGCGACCTGGACGAGGAGCACCCCGCCCAGCCGTCGCCGATCGACGTCTTCACCGGCGGGGACCTGCCCGAGCCCGGCAACGTCATCTCGATCCGCGCCCGTGACGGCCTGGGCAACATCATCGTGAACGGCAACATCGGGGAGCTCATCCCCAACAAGGACAACCTGCGCAACCGCACGGGCATCTTCGCGGGGATCCAGGGGCCCGTCTGGGCCCGCGGCAACCCCGACATCGCCCACGTCGGCTTCAGCGACGAGGGCGGGGACATCTACTTCGTCAACATCGGCGAGGGCATCGCCGCCAGCGGCAGCGGCGCTCTCTCCCGGTCCGGCATCTACGGCGCCCGCCGCATCGACACCGTCCAGGGCGAGGACGCCGACATCCGCGGCGACATCGTGGCCGGCGACGCGCTCAACCCCCTGGACACCGGGGTGGACAACGCGGTCGTCAACGGCCAGCTCGTCGCCCAGGCCCGCCTCATCAGCATCCCCGACAGCATCGGGAGGATCGTGCTGCGCAACGGCTCGATCATCAACGCCGACATCATGCAGACGACGCGGGCATTCGAGAGCCGCGAGCAGCCCTTCGCCATCTCGTCCTTCGAGTACCCCGAGTCGCTGACCGAGCCGTTCTTCGAGATCGGCCGGATCGAGGTGTCGGGCAACGGCGGGATCATCGGCAGCTTCATCAGTGGCTCGGACGTCGGGATGGTCGACGTCAACCGCGGGTTCGGCATGTTCAGCACCGTGCTCCTCAACGACGCCGACGGCCGAATGCGCGGCATCGAAACCGACAACTACGGCATCCGCCTGGTGTCGGCCAACGCCGGCGCCACGCTGAACTCGATCAATGCCCGCGGCGACGGCAGCAGCGTCAGCACGGTCTCGTTCAACCCGACCGTCCGCCGCAGCGAGCCGCAGTTCAGCGCCCTGGGCGCGTTCAACATCGACCCGCTCACCGGGATGCAGCCGAACTACCTGACGGACATCCATTCGGTCCTGCTCACTTCCCAGACCCAGCCCGAAGTGCCGGGCCGGACGGACACCGGCGTGATCGAGGACGTCGACTTCCGCGGGCAGCGCAACCTCCAGAACGTGGCCGCGCAGCAGATCCGGGCCACCGACCCGGAGCTGGCCCCCAGCGTCTTCAACTTCGCCAACAGCATCGGCAACGTACTCGTCCGCGACCAGATCAACGGCATGCGGATGACCACCGGCAAGCTCGGCAACTTCCGCCCGCGGGCCGACGTCTTCGCCCTGGACCTCACGGTGGCGGGGCCGATCAAGGACCTGCTGATCGACGGTAACCTGGGGGGCAACTCGACCATCCGCACCCAGGGCACCTCCGGCAACATGGGCTCGATCCGGATCAACGGCAACCTCGACGGCGACATCCTGTCCAGCGGCAGGATCAAGCGGCTGTTCATCGGCGGCAACGCGAGCGGCGACATCTCCGCCCGAGGGCGCAAGGGCAACGCACTGAACCAGTTCATCCTCGGCGGCTCGCTCACCGAGGGCGGGCTGAACATCGACGGGAACATCGGGAAGATGACCGTCGCCAGCTCGCTGGGCATCACCGGCACGCTGCTGCAGGTGACGGGGAACCTCAAGTCGCTGAGCGTGCAGGGCGACCTGTTCTCCAACCTGAAGGTCGGCGGGGTGCTCAGTCGGCTGAACGTGACCGGCTCGATCATCACCGGCGTCTTGATCGAGGCGCAGAAGATCGGCACCGTGACGGTCGGCGGCGACGTGCAGCCGGGCGTGATCTTCCGCACCCGCCAGATGAAGCCCCCGAAGGTCGGCGGGCAGATGCTGGGCACGATCGAGATCGTGTAACGGCGGCCGGTCTCACGACCGCACCGCTTTCGGCGAAAGCAATGACCGGCCCGTGCGGCGAGCGCGGGCCGGTCATTTCATTTGTCCGTTTCGCCCGGGAGGCGTGGGAACCAGAGGTGCCTCCGGTCTGGGGGATGCGAGCCGACCCCGCGCGTGGAACGGGCGCGGCGACCGGGGGCCGCCACGCCCGATGTCTACGAAGCGATGGGTACAGCCTTCTTCACTACGCGTCGATCAGCCCGAGCACGCCGTCCTCGTCACGCTTGATCTGGAGCTGGCCGAACACGCTGTCGCGCAGCGCCGAGGCGACCGGGTCGAGCAGCCGCGGCTGGCCCGCGGTGCGCGGCGGGCGGACCTGCACGAGGAAATTGGTGATCGTGCCGGCCTGCGTCGTCGTGCCGTTGGTCGCGGTGATGGCGTTGGCCTGGAGCAACACGGTGTACACGCCGTTCTCAAGGTGGTCCCACGTCCCGCCCGGCGGGGTGAGGCGGTAGGTCGCCTGCACCGCGTTGCGCCGCGGGATGGCCTTGGCGCGGATGAGCTGCATGTTCTGGCTGAAGTTGTTGACCGGGCTGGTGACGAGGATGTCGTTGTCGCCCACCGTCGCGATGTTGATGCCGGACGGGTCGCTGTACGTCATCCGCAACTGGTAGAAGCGTCCCTTGCGGACGAGCGAAACCGGCCGGGTGACGGTCGGGCTGAGCGGCGAGGAGGGGGTGACGAAGGGCGGCGTCGTGGTGGTGTCGGGCGTCACGCGGACGCGGGCGGCGTAGATGTCGAACGCACGGAGCGTCCCGGACGGGTTGTCGCGCGTGCTGTTGGAGTTGTCGGGCCAGGAGGCCCAGAGCTGGTTGTTGTGGAAGTCCAGCGCCGTATAGTCGCCGTAGTCGTTGCCGAAGTTGCCGGTGAAGCGGGCGTTGGACAGGCCGACGTTGAGCCGCAGGTTGGGCGCGAAATCGACGCCGTTGCCGACGGCCTGGCCGACGGTGGCGTAGTAGCCGATCTCGTCGTCGGTGTCGCCGCCGCCCACGTCGTCGCGGGAGTCGAGCCAGCCGACGCCGACGTACCCGGTGGTCTGGTCCACCGCGACGCGCTGGAAGAACTGGGCGTTGGGGTCGTTGAGCGGGTCGTCGTTGACGCGGATGGCGGGGCTCCAGGTGGCGCCGTTGTCGTCGGAGAAGCGCAGGAGGATGTTGGCGTCGCTGCTCGAGGCGATCGGGAGGCCGTCGGAGCCGATCCGGTCCTCGGTGACTTCCTGGGCGTAGGCGATGTAAAGCCGCCCGTTGTGCGCCCCGCCGGACCGGTCGTACGCCAGCGTCGGCACCGACGCCACGCCGCGCTCCGGCTGGCCGGGCAGCGGCTCGAAGAACGTGAGCTGGGTGGCGTCCACGAACACGGAGTCGCCGAAGGGCAGCGGCCCCAGGCCGTCGGGGTCGGTGTTGACGAAGATGCGGTCGCGGGGGTTGCGGCCGACCTCCTGGTGCGTGACCGACACCTGCCCCTGCGGGCCGATGGAGACGTGGCCGAGGTTGTGCGGCAGCGTCGCGCCTGTGCCGGGCCCGCCTTGCGGCAGCTGGTGCCGAGTGAAAGCCCCGACCTGGCCGAGTCCCGTGACCAGCGCGCCGGCGGCCGACTCGGTGAACGCCGTCGAGCTGAAGTCCACGTAGCTCACCCACACTGATCGCGTCTCCGGCGTCGGCCCGGCGCCCGTCGCCACCTCGCAGCGGTCCACCGAGATGGGCTCGGAGGGCTGGTCGCCGAAGATCTCGCTGACCTGCGTGAAGGTGTTGCCGCCGTCCGCGCTGAGCAGGACCACGACGCTGGTGCGCTGGCTGAGCGGGTCCATCGACAGGTAGACGAAGAAGAGGTTGCCGAAGTCGTCGTAGGCGGCAGACGGGTCGCAGCAGGCGGTGGGGAACTCGTCGTTGCCGGCGGCGAGGAGGCGCGGGTTCCAGGTGGCGCCGCCGTCCAGGCTGTTGCTGATGAAGATGCCCTGCTCGGAGATGGGGTCGTTGGGCCCCTGGTCCGGCTCGCGGAAGGCGCCGTGGTTGGAGGAGATGAAGATGCGGTTGTTGTTCGTCCGGTCGAACGCGACGGCCGTCTCGCTCTGGTTGGCGGGGAACTTGGAGGCGTTGACCAGCGTCTCCAGCGCGAGGCCGATGGCGAACAGCCGCCGGGCCTCCAGCGGCTCGACGTCCGCGGCGCCTGCGGTCTCAAAGGCCGAACCATTCTCCATAGCGGCGGCGGGCCGCTCCACCCTCTTCACGTCCATTTGGTGCTCCTCGCGCTGTTTTGGTAGGTACGACCCGGCGGGGCCGGTCATTTGCGGGCTGTGGCCGCAGGCAAACAACTACGAAGTTTAGGGCGGCGCGGAGTTTCGCACAAGAAAAGAGTACGGCCGTCAACTGCCGCACCACCGCTGTAAGACCGGGATGATTTCTTGCGGCGGCGGCCGCGGGGGCGTTAGAATGCGCGGCGGCCTCCGACATTCCCAACTGCGGCGTCTCAGCCCCCGTCCACAACGTCATGGAGTAGCACCGATGAGCAGCCCCCAGCCGGTCGAGTCCCTGGAAACGCGCCGCCTGTTTGCCACGTCCACCCTGGGCGCGGACGGCGTGCTCTCGATCGTCCTGAACCCCGGCGCCGACCGCGTGCGCATCCTGGAGCACGGCGCCGGCAGCGGCGTCATCGACGTGATCGTCCGACGCGAGGCCTTCCAGCAGTTCAACGGCGTGACGTCCGTCCGCGTCGAGGGGCTGACGGGGAACGACGTGATGTACCTCGGCGGCACCGTCAGCATTCCCGCCGTCATGATCGGCGGTCCGGGGCGCGACGTGCTGATCGGCGCACTCGGTGACGACACGCTCGACGGCGGCGTCGGCAACGACTTCATCGACGGCGGGCCCGGCAACGACACGATCGTCGGCGGGATCCACGACGACATCATCAGCGGCTCGGCGGGCAATGACACGATCGACGGCGGGACCGGCCGCGACCGGATCGACGGCGGCGTCGGCGACGACGTGCTCACGGGCGGCGGCGGCGCCGACGCGATACTCGGCGGCGAGGGCAACGACCGCATCACCGGCGGCATCGCCCGCGACGTCCTCACCGGCGGCGCCGGCGCGGACACCTTCTCCGCCACGGACCGCGACCGCGAAATCAGCGACCTGACTTCTGAAGACACCCGCGGGTGAGAATCAGCGGCGCTGGCGGCGTAAGAGGAGGGCGCCCACGGCGCAGAGCAACCCCAGCGCGCCGGGCTCCGGCACGGCCGTGGCAGCGGCGAAGGTGGCGGAATCATCGGGGGCCAGCAGTCGACCGAACTCCCCCGACTGCGCTGACTGCCGGCCGAGCCGGGCCGACGCCGTTTGCGCGTCGCGGCGGATCATCTTGTTGACCCACTTGGCGAACGACGACACGCGGACGTGGCCGGTGACGTCGCCGTAGTCGGAGTCGTCCTTGCCGTCGGGGATCTCGGCGAACGAGTGTACGCCGATCAGCACCTGCCCCTCGCCCAGGTCGGCGAACGCCCCGCCGCCGCTGTCGCCGACGCTGATCAGGTATTCCAGGTCCGTCGGCTCCGGCGCGCCGATGACGTTGTCGGCGGCGTTCGCCGGGTTGTCGAAGTCGACGACGAACAGTCGCGCGTCCTTCGGCAGCTTGTTGCGGAACGACAGCCCCGCCTTGCCCATCGTCCCGTCGACCACATTCTGCCCCGCGCGCTTCAGACCGTCATACGTCTGGTCCCCCGTTACGCCAGTCCCCGTCCGCCCGAAGCCGGCGAAACTGGCCGTCGCACCGAACTCGCGCTTGCCGGTGTACATGGGGACCGGCGCCACGTTCGCCACCGGCTCGGCAAGTTTCACCAGCGTCAGGTCGAATCCCCGCCGGAGGTTGCCGTTCCACTTCGGGTGCGTGTGCCAGTCGGCGACGTTATAAGTCTGGTCGCCGACGGTGAACTGGCCGGACGTGGCGTTGTCAAAGGTGTGGGCGGCGGTGAGGACCCAGCGGTCGCCGATCAGCGTGCCGGAAGCGACGAATCCCGGCTCCGACTTGGCGATGTCGAACCGCCCGACGGCGGCGTGCTGGGCGCCGTAGTTGAGGTACTGGAGCGGGTCCCGGTCGTGCCGGATCGTCCCCGCCGCCGCGCGCGGCGACACCCCGGCCACCGCAGCTGCGAGTGCGGCGAGCAAAAGCGTCGGGAAAAACCTGAGGGGAATGGAAAGGCGCACTGAGGTCCGGATCATTCGTTGCAACACCCTCCGCGTGCGGCGATTATAGAGTCTCTCGGCAACCGGGGACGTGACGGTGCACCTTTTACCCGGCATTCTTCTAAACATAACCCTGCTCACAGCTGCGGTTTGCGGTGAAAACCCGGACCCCGCGAAGGACCCGGCCGGCTACCTGGCCCGCCTCTCCGGCGACGACTGGAAACAGCGCCAAGCCGCCGAGGAGGAACTCGTCCGCATGGGGCCCGCCGGACGGCCCCTCATCCACAAGCTCCTGTCAGATCCGAACTTACGCGACCCCGAAGTCCGTTCGCGCTTGGAAACGGCCCTCCGTCGCATCGACGACAACCGCACCGCCGGACCATCCTACCTCACGTTGCACGTCAAGGACGCCGCCCCCGGCGACGTCGC
>Ga0075431_100005824_pt1 | contig 12187 bp, 10 predicted proteins | sample RhiMetdeltSRZDD5_FD_75297 | JGI IMG/M metagenome (GOLD analysis project Ga0075431, IMG submission 75297) | Populus rhizosphere microbial communities from Tennessee, USA - Rhizosphere MetaG P. deltoides SRZDD5 | ecosystem: Host-associated > Plants > Roots > Rhizosphere > Soil | place: USA... | reverse complement strand
CAGCTGGACTTGCTAGCCCAGCCCAACTCATTGAGCCGGTCTGTGGCTCTCAATCTCCTCTGCATTGCTGGAATTGCCGGCAGAAATATCGCACGGATTGGGAAGCATTGGCCAGAAAGAGCCCGCCACACCCCTTAGGCACTGGCATTCAGGGAATTCAAGCGCGTCTGGTAGGATTTGCTGAGAATCTGTTTCAAAAGAGGGTTCCCGATCTCGGTTTGGTCGATGCGTTCCTGCACTTCTTCTAACTCCTCCAGCGATTTGGCCTGCTGAATGACGTTCTTGAAGTAGCTCAGGTCGCCGATAGTCATAATCTCCTGGCTTTCTTCATCTTCAATTATGGCCAAGTGCGAAGAGGGCAGGATCGCCCGGATCCGCTGATAGAGCCGTTCTCGATATTCCAAGTTGCCGTCTCCAAGTTCGGGATGGAACCATTCTGCGGTGAGACCGCCAGTGAAACGTTGGATATTGAGTTCTGTGTGAGTTTGGGGGTCAGCTTCAGAGATCTCGAAAACCAGCTCTTCGATATCGTCGACAACATTGGCGTTCGAGTAAACCGTTAGAATCGTAACTTTCATAACTTTTCACCCAACTGAAATCCTGCAGAGATTCTTTGCATCCACAATGACGGCAGATTATAGAAAGAACATCAGACTACTGGCAAATCTTTTTCCCCGATAGAACTTACAACTTAGCAAACTGTCAGAGATCAACCTTCTCCAAACAATCCGGCAAAACGCTCTTCCATCCGAATCGCTGTTGGATTTTTTCTGCCAGCGAATTTCGCGGCTGCGGTGGGGTGAGTGAGAATAACATGATCGACTGAAGAGGGATCGATCGGGAATCGGGCCCAGTTGCGGAGGCTTAACTCTTTGGTCCCTTGAAACAGGCCGCAATCGATCAGCATCCGATCCTTTCCGGCTTTCAGGACGAAGCGCCAGCCCGTCACGCATCCCGTCGCGCCGAGGAATTGCAGTGTGGTTACCAACTGAGTTTTCTCCCGAAAATCGTTCTCGTCGTCTTCCTCATTCTCGGCTGAATGCCCAGGACGACACCGAAGGATTTTTCATCTTTGAGTAGTGCAGTGGCACAGGCAGCTTGCCTCAAAACGCTAGAAATGTTTCCAGCTGCGGATGGTCAAAGCAATTCTCTTGGCTCTGATCGAATTCACAGGCTTGAAACCCGGCGGTACTCTTGAGACCTTCGGGCGAGCCTTACGGTTTGTCGGCCAGGTAGCCCTTGCGCGTTCTGACCTTTAGTCCCGAACCTTGAGAGCCTTTGATCTTGACTTCGATTGAGTGAAAATTGCCTTTCCCTGTCGTTGCCGTCGGTTGATAGGTCAAAACATACTGCTGGCGCAATTCTCTGGCAATTCGCGAAAAGAAAGGCTCGAGCGGGTCACCGAGCTTGGGGAAAAAGGCGCGCCCTCCGGAGAGATCGGCCAGATAGTTCAAAACCCAGACTGGATTCAAGTTTACCTCGACCTCGGGAAGCTTGTAGTGCTTCTTGCCGCTCATAAATAGCTTGCGGTCTAGTTCGGCATACTCCCCAATTGAAAACAGCACTACATCGCTGGCCTGAATTTTCTGATCCAGGCCAGCGAACTTCGTTGAACTGTCTTCATCCTTACCATCGCTCAGGAGAATAATTACGTGTCGGGGATGCGGTGCGGTTTCCATGAGCTCTATTGCCTTGGAGATGGCGTCGTATAAGGCTGTACCTCCACGAGGAGTCAGCGAATGTACTCCAGTCCGGATCTTCAGCAGGTCTTGGTCAAAAGGATGAACTACTTGGACCTTATCGCCAAAAGCAATGAGGCTAACGGCGTCCCGTGGGCTGATCTCGTTCAGAAATGCCAGAGCCGCCACCTTGGCTTCCACAAGAGGCGACCCCTGCATGCTACTACTCGTATCGACTAATAGAATCGCGCTAATAGGTACGTTCTCGCGTCCAAAAGATTTGATCTCCTGGTCCACCCCATCTTGGAAGACTGCGAAATCCTCTCTGTTGAGGTCTGTCACCGGACGACCGGCAGCGTCTTCCACCGAGATATTGAGCAGGATCTCCTCGACGGCTACCGAGAGTTTGAATGGCTCCTCCTCTCCTGCCTCAGGAAGCTTCTCCACGGTCGCACCCGGCTTGGTCGAAGGCTGGCTCATGACACTGTGGTCCCGCGTAAGCTGCACGGTGAGCTCTTTGTGAGATGGCTGCACATCTGCCACTGTCGTCTGACTGTAGCCATACTTGGTCACGACGAGGCGGTAGAGGCTATTGCTTCTCAATCCCGAGACGCGAAACCTTCCGGAAGCGTCTGTCTTAGTATCGTTCATGCCCGCGGCTTGTTGGTCCAAGACGCCAACCAGGGCTCCAGCTACCACTTGTCCGTCCTGATCCGTCACAACGCCAGTTATCTCGGCCTCATCTTGACCAAAAGCGCTCAGCAGACCCGCGAGCAACAGCAGCAGCGCGCCGCGGAGGTGGACTGTGCGAAAGGCCACGAACTTTGTTTTGATTTTCATCGTGTGAGCCCCAGAGGACTAGGAAAATTTAGATCAAGGATAAACTCAGTCGCATGCACGTCGACTTGGTCAGCGCAGAGAAGTCAGAAGGTAGCCTAGCGCTGAAGTGCTCGTCTTCGGAGTTTCTATTCTACGTTTAGAATTTGCTGCTTCACCTTTTGCTTACTTGGCGAATGGACCGGACGATTCTGCGAGGCGAGCCCGAAGCTTGGACAGGTCGAAAAGCGCGGCCACAGCAACGCCCCAGCCTCAAGACCGAAATTGATCCTTGCCCTGAAGGGGCAACACCGTGAGCCGCTTCGTCGCGCTAATGAATCGGCTGAAACTTTGCCTCGCCTGCTAGAGCTTGATCCCCTTCCTTGTCTTCAATGACAATCTCCACACGTCGGTTTTCCTGCCGGCCTTTGGCGCTGTCGTTGGAAGCGCGCGGTTGTACCTTTCCGAATCCCTTCGTCTCCATGGTGGAAGACACCCCTGAGTGTACCAGGTAGGCATGAACGCTTTGAGCACGGGCTTCCGAGAGTTTTTGGTTATACTCATCCGAACCAATGGCGTCGGTATGCCCCTCAATACTGAGATGATAACCTGAGGAAACCATCAGGATACCCGAGACCTTCGCCAGCACCTCGCGGGTTTCTGGACGCAAGTCAGCTTTGCCAAACTCGAAGAGAATATCAGGGAGATTCAGGATGAGGCCACGCGCCGTGCGACGAGTCTCAACCACTTTGCTCAAAGCCGCCTGCATTTTGTTAGAAGCCTCTTCAGCTTGTCTGCGGGCGGCTTCGGCCTGCAGTTGGGAGGCCAGGGCAGCCGCATCGGCTTCGGCTTTGGCCCGGCGCGCGGCTTCTGCATCGGCGGCTGCTTTGGCTGCTTCTATGGCAGCTCGGGCTGCAGCAGCTTCGCTAGCTTGGCGCGCGCTCTCTTCCATCTCCCGTTTCATTTTTTCCTGTTCGGCCAGAAGACGAGCCCGTTCTGCGTCTGATTGCGCTTCCTGAATATTCTTCTCCAGACGGGCTGCTTCCTCTGCCTTGGCCTTGCGCTCGGCGTCCAGAGCTGCTTGGAACGACCGTTCCTCGGCCAATTTCTGGGCCTCAACCGCCAGACGAACGATTTCTTTGCCCTGGATCATTTGAGTCCCAACTCCAGTACCTATTGTGACGCCACGCTCGGCTTTGAGCAGGTTCTCTTTTGCCCGGTTCAATTCCTCAGGCGCAAATCTGGCGGCACCGGCACGCTCGGCCAGCGCTACGGCTGTCTTCGCCTGGGCGATGTCTGTCCGCACCTCTTTCTTCGCTTCAGCCGACTTGGCCAGGGTCTCCTGCTCGAAATGATAGACACCCTCCGACTCACGATACTTGATTTGGGACGTTGAGACCACACCGCCCAGTTGTCGCGTGGGACGGGTATTCTCCATCACGACAAACCGGCTGGGATAGGGCGCCAGGTAATGGGGTTCCGCCGTGATGAACATGCCGAAGGTTTCAAGAGTCGTGGTGACATTCAGCTTGGAGCGATTGCCTCTTACAATGAACTCACCTGCATTCACCGTATGTCCTTCTGGGGAGACAGTCCACAGCACGTAGGTGTTGTAGTCGCCGCCAAACAATGATGCCGGCTTGATTTCGTCGAGCTCGATTTCAATCTCGGTGGTACCCCGCTTCCTTTCCACCTTGGCTTCACCCGTGCCGAAGGGCAACCGCTGAGTTCCTTGAAATTTCACCGCAATGTGTACTCCTTCTGGATACGTGATGGCCAAACTCTCCCGGGTCGCGGTGATGGTTTTGATGGCTTGGACTTCTTCTGGTTTGGCTTGAGCGTCCTTAGTCTGTGCCCAGGCAGGTTGCAGGGCCAGCAACGTGAGCCCAAGGACAGAAACAGCGATTCGATTTGGGATTTTTTCCATGGAAACTCTCCTTGAACAGTGATCTATTTGTGATACGTCATCTTAGTAGGAATAATGGTACCCAGCCCCACTTCCAAAGTGGAGGTCCTGCGATTTCCTCGCCCAACCATGTGTGACAGGCCTCAACCTGCCGCCTGGGCCGGACTCCAGTCCAGTCTCGGGGTGCCTGGAAAAAGGACCCAACTGGCAGACAAAAAAGTCGCCCAACGCTAGCGGTCTTGCGGGGGCGTCGCTGACCAACTTCGGGAACTAGACTTGGTTCAATACCCGTGCTGGGCCAGACTTCCACGGATAACGCTGGGTGACCGCTTCATTGACCTCGGCTCCCAAGCCCGGTGCTGTGGAAACGATTAGCTCGCCGTTTTCAATAACAACCGGCTGTTTCAGCAAAGCATCTCCCAAGGCAAATGGGTACTTGCCCGCCCGCTCTCGAGTCGAGTAGCAGGGCCATTCAATCCCTTCGCAAACGGTGGTTGCAAAACAACTGGCTAGGTGGGCTGCCGCTAAGACCTCGAGTGGACTGGTCGCACCACACAAAATAAAACGACAATTCTTGTCTGCCACATTAGTCAAAAGTCCTCTCGCTGCGTTCAATCCTCCCAGAAGCACCGTGTTGGCCTGCAGCACGTCGACGCACCCTTCTCCGGCGAGCTCGAGCCATGTTTGCGGATCAACTGCATGTTCACCGGCAGCGACGGGCAAGAGCTTTCTCTTTGCGAGCGCATGATAGGCAGCTGTGTTGTCAGGATGAAAAGGCTCGGCCAGCCAAGACTCCGGCTGGTTCGCAAGCTTGCCGAGCCAGGGGTCGAAGGCCGCAGGTGGGTAGCACGAACTGCCCATTTGCCACCAGGCCTTGGCATCAATGACCAGACGGCGGTCCTCCGGCAGGGCTTTTCGCACAGAACGCACGGTTGCCGCATCGGTGTCCGGCCCAAGTCCGATCCTGAACTTGTAGGCCTTAAATCCTTGTTCCCCAATGGCACGCGCCTCCTCACAGGCTGCCTCTCCAGACAAGTAAAACCCGGCGCCGGCAATCAGCGGAAGGCGCTGCCGGACGCGTCCTCCGAGAAGCTCCGACACTGGACAACCTTCGATTTTCCCCAGCACGTCCAGAAGTGCCACTTCGATCAGTCCGAATGCCTGGACCAATCCTGGAAACGATGGGCGCCTCTGGAAAACTTTCTTTCTGAGTCCGTCGACCTTGGTTGGATCGATGTTGACGACTGCTGACTTCAAGTTCCGGTTGATCAGCTGCGCCAGATTTGCGGAGGCTGGTCCGGCTGCGTACCCGCTCAGCCCCAAGTCAGTGCGAACTCGAAGCAACAAGCAATCCTGCTTGTACACCGTCAGCTGACCCGCCGCAATCCTCACCTGGATAGGACTGGGTAAAGGCGACGACAACAAGTAGGCCTGCAAGTCAGTTACTTTCATCTGGGTACCAATTCAGCTCTTTGCTCCATGAGAGGGTGGCCACAGACGTCTCTAAGCCGGAAGTCCAAAGTGTCGGCGAGAGCCAAGTCACAGGGGCTCCTGTGCTCGGGCTTCGCTCCCTGGGCCTAGCTAGGCCCGGATTGCACGCCCGTCGGCATGATAGCCACAGGTCAAGCCTATGCTTCCCCTTTTGTTTGCAACCCCTTGTTGGCTTTTGCCTTGAGTTGGCTTCCCCGAATCACTAATATACCCAGGCCGACCCCGACTGGAAGAAACCAAGAAAGGCATGAAAAAAGAGAAACCTCCCGTTAGGAACTTCATCGCCAGAAAACATAAGCGCGTCCACCTAAAGATCCGTTTCAAAGTCAATGGTCGCGACCAGCATGGCAACCAGTTTGAGGACTACATCGATACGGTTGACGTTGGCAGCAATGGCGGCAGTTTTTCCACCAAGTGGGAAGTCAAAGTCGGAGCGACACTCAAGCTTACTGGACCGAAAGGTTTCATTTCCCTCGTTCGGGTAGTCTGGGTTAAGGAGGATTTCAGAACCGTTCGTCGGATCGTTGGATTTCAGCTCCTCGAGCCGCGCAAAGACTGGGTCTTACAATCCCAGAGTCGCAACGCCCCGCTCGAGACGGCAAGATCCCCAAAGAAAGATTAGACGATCTGGGGTCCGCTGGCACGTTCGAGATTCGCGGCTGACTGTTTCATCTCAGGGGTTCCACCAAATGACAACGCCTCTTCTCGATTTTCTCAATGCCGACCAGTTAGCTCGGCCACTCTCGCCGGCTGACTCGGAACGAATCGCCGGCGAGTTGAGCCGGATGAGTGGCCTTTCCGTCTATCCACGGTCCACTGCCGCACTCGAACACTCCCTTCTCTTCCTTGGCCGTTATGACCAGGACAAGTACCTTGGCGTTTTGTCTGCGTCCTCTTCTTTGAGCAAGCATTTCGACGGAGAGCACAAACCAGTCAGTGTTGCCGGAGTGGAGCGCGCCCTAAAGATCTGTCCAGCGACTCCAGACAATGCTGCCGCCTTGAGGCGAGCCCTGCCATTTCTCGTTGCCAGGCCACTGGGCCTGCAAAAGTCAGTGGGTTGCGGAGACCGGTTGGGACTGGCAACCCCAGGCCATATTCGCGCCATTTGCCATTCTGACATGGCTCCCATTCTCGCTCAGCAGTCGATGCGTGAGAACGCCCGCACCGGACGGTCCCCACAACAGGTGATGGATGATGCGATGTGGGGTGTCTTTCAGGAGGGATGGAGAGGGGGTTACGGCGCAGATGCTGATCACTTGAAAACCCTCGCCGACGTCGATCTGTGTACAGCTGCCGGCTACACCTTCTATACGATCGATCCGGGCGACTATGTCGATAACGCCGCGAATACGGCGCCGGTGGACGTGCTGAAAGAAAAGGTGCACGGCTTGACATGGGATGAGCTGGAGACCACCTGGAAAGACTTGGAGGCACTGTTGGGGGTCCGACCGGTCGATTTGGGTGATTTCAAATTGACCATCAGTACCGAGGAACTCTTGCGAGCGGCTGCCAAATACGGCAGAGTCGTCGCCCAGACCGTGAAGATGTACCGTCATCTCGCGAGCATTATGGGAGACCGTCCGTTTGAACTGGAAATGAGTGTGGATGAAACGGAGACAGTCACTTCTCTTGCCGAACACGTTTACATCGCTCACGAATTGCGGCGTCTGGGAGTTCGATGGGTCAGCTTGGCGCCCCGTTATCTAGGCAGTTTTGAGAAGGGAGTTGACTATATCGGCGATCTGAACTCATTTGAGCGGTCCTTTACCCGTCACTTGGCCGTCTCCAAAAGGTTTGGGCCCTATAAACTCAGCCTCCACTCCGGCTCCGACAAATTCAGTGTGTATCCCATTGCATCCCGCGTGGCCGGCTCATTGGTACATCTGAAGACGGCCGGCACCAGCTACCTGGAGGCTCTGAGAGCCATCGCTCAGTTGAACCCCAAACTCTTCCGTGAAATTGTTGCCTTCGCGGTCGAGCGCTATTCCACCGACCGCGCCACTTATCACGTCTCAGCAGAGGTTTCAAAGATGCCGTCTCTCGCAGACTTAGCCGATGGCCAACTGGCAGGGCTGCTGGATGATTTTCACGGCCGGGAAGTACTGCATGTGACGTTCGGCTCGGTTCTGAACCATCCCACCTTCCGGGAACCGTTCTTCGCAGCGTTACGCAGCGGCGAGGAGGTCTACTACGGAATGCTCGAAGAGCATTTCAACAAACATCTCCAGCCGTTCAGGCAGCCTGCGGACACGGGTGTGGCAGGCCGGTAGTTGCCGATTCGCTGCCTTCAATTTGCCGTCGGGCGAATGAGCGCGCAGCCGGGAACAGAGGGCGAACATCTGAGACCCAGAATCGCTTCTTGGAAACACATCTGATGGATCTGACAGAATTAACGCGGATGTATGACTTTACTTCTCGCTCGATCGTCGTGACGGGCGCTACGGGCGTGCTCTGCAGCAAGATGGTCCAGGCGCTGGTTGGCTGCGGGGCTCATGTTGCTGTCCTGACTCGAAGCGAAGAAAAAGGACACTCTCTCTTAAGGTTGTTGTCTGGGCCGGGCCGGGCTATCGTCGTTCGAGCCGACGTTTTGATAAAAGAGGATCTTCAAGAGGCTGCCAGAAAGGTCCTCCAGGAGTTCGGCAAGGTTGATGGTCTCGTCAACGGGGCGGGCGGCAACAGCCCTCAGGCAACGACGCGACAGGATCTGTCCTTCTTTGATTTGCCCGAAGAAGCGTTGCGTTATGTTTTCGACTTGAACCTTCTGGGAGTGATCCTCCCCAGCCAGGTGTTTGGCAAGCACATGGCCAACCAAACCGAGGGTGTCATCTTGAACATGTCCTCGATGAGCGCGTTTACACCACTGACGCGCGTGGTTGGTTACTCCGCAGCGAAAGCAGGTGTCAACAACTTTACCCATTGGCTGGCTGTTCACATGGCTCAGCAGTATTCACCGCAATTGCGCGTCAATGCAATTGCGCCCGGCTTCTTTCTGACCGAGCAGAATCGCTTTCTGCTCACTGACAAGGAGACGGGCCAGTTGACTGCCCGAGGTCAAAGCATCATTAGCCACACGCCGATGGCCCGTTTTGGCCAGCCAGAGGATCTGCTGGGCGCCGCGCTGTGGCTGCTTTCGCCAGCCTCTGCGTTTGTGACTGGCATCGTTGTCCCTATCGATGGAGGCTTCTCGGCTTTCAGCGGCGTTTAAAATCTGCCCAGAAGTCCCAGAACTCTGCTTTTTGGCTGCAGAGTATCCAGAGGATTGAGATTTGAAGCCAATGGTGTGGGGCGTGGAACCTCACTTCTCCGATTGGCGGATTTGGGGCCCGCTGCGCCGAACCTCGAGCTTCCTCAAACGTTGTATGTGCCGGAAGCGGTCCGGCCGCCGCGTCCCGTCCAGTTCGTATGGAAAAACTCGCCTCGCGGCTTGTCGACACGTTCGTAAGTATGCGCGCCAAAATAGTCACGCTGAGCCTGCAGCAGGTTGGCGGGAAGCCGTTCGCTGCGATAGCCATCGTAGAATGCCAGAGCGGTTGAAAAGGCCGGGGTTGGCACGCCAATCTCGATAGCCTGAATGAGGGCACGCCTCCACGAGGCTTGGTAGTCGTTCAGCAGCCTGTTGAAGAAATCGTCCATCAACAGATTCGCAAGATCCCGGTTCTTGTCATAGGCCTCTTTGATTTTTCCCAGGAAGCGGCTGCGGATGATGCAGCCGCCGCGCCACATCAGAGCGATCCCTCCAAAGTTGAGGTTCCATCCCTGGTCCCTGGCTGCTTCACGCAGCAGCATATAACCTTGCGCATACGAAATAACCTTGGAACAGTACAAGGCTCGCCGCACGTCTTCGATAAACGTCTTGCGGTCGGGAGCCGCTGGGCGCCTCGGCCCGGTCAAAACCTTAGAGGCTTTGACTCGCTCCTCTTTCAGCGCCGAGAGGCAACGGCTGAAAACCGCCTCACCAATTAGCGTGACAGGAATACCCAAATCCAAGGCGCTAATGCAGGTCCATTTGCCGGTGCCCTTCTGTCCGGCTGTATCGAGAATCTCGTCGATCAGAGGCGCTCCGTCATCATCTTTCTTCGTGAAAATGTCGCTAGTGATTTCAATCAAGAAACTGTCCAGCTCGCCGCGGTTCCACTCCGCAAATGCGTCATGCAATTCGTCGGCGTCCAAGCCAAGCCCGTCTTTCAGCAACTGATAGGCTTCACAGATCAGCTGCATGTCGCCATACTCAATGCCATTGTGAACCATCTTGACGTAGTGGCCGGCGCCATCCTCTCCCACCCAGTCGCAGCAGGGTGTGCCGTCGTCTACCTTGGCCGCAATCGCCTGGAAGATTTCCTTGACATGCGGCCAGGCTGCCGGATTCCCGCCAGGCATGATGGAGGGCCCGAAGCGAGCTCCTTCCTCGCCTCCCGATACACCTGTGCCGATAAAAAGAATTCCCTTCTCGGCTAGTGCCTTGGTGCGGCGGTTAGTATCCGGGTAATGCGAATTGCCTCCGTCGATCAAAATGTCTCCCTTTTCCAGGTGGGGCAGCAAACTGCCGATCATCTCATCAATCGTCGAACCGGCTTTGACCATCAACATTACTCGCCGCGGCTTTTTTAGCGCCCGGACCAGTTCCTCGATTGAATGCGTGCCGACCACTTGGGTGCCTGCAGCTTCGTTATGAATGAAATCATCTACCTTGGATACCGTTCGATTGAACACGGCAACCCGATAGCCGTGGTCGTTCATGTTCAGCACGAGGTTCTGGCCCATGACAGCCAAGCCAATCAGTCCGATGTCACAACTTTCCTTTTGCATAGGCTCTCCTCTGAAAATGGCCCCGACGGATCAAGAAAACGTTACGAAATGGTTAGAGGGCATTAAGCTTCGTCAAGGTGGCGCCACAATGCGACAAAAAAACCTCTGAAAGCACCACCGCGTAGCGCAGACCTGCGCTACGTTGGCAGGTCTGCGGCTGTTCGTGCGTCTCAGGACCAAATGCTCAAGCAGACGTCCGCCTCCAGACGTCACTTGGACAAAGCTCGCATCTCTGCGAGACCGCGGTCTCCCCTTGCCAAAGGAGGCATTTTCAACGCTGGATCCGCGCCGACCCTCCCTTGGCAAAAGCCCGCACTTGCTCCACGGTCGCCATCGTTGTGTCACCTGGGAAAGTAGTCAGAAGCGCGCCGTGAGCCCACCCCAACTTGACTGCCTCTTCCGATGGCTCCCCGGTAAGCAAGCCGCAAAAGAGTCCGGATGCGAACCCATCCCCACCGCCGACGCGATCGAGAACATTGAGCTCGCACGTAGGAGCAACATAGGTTTGGCCGTCGATCCAGGCCACCGCTCCCCAGCTGTGTTGGTTCGTCGAGTGCACCTCCCGCAGCGTCGTAGCAACGATTCTAATTTGCGGATGCAGCTTGACAACCCGGTCGATCATGCCGAAAAACGCGCTGGGATCAAGCTTCGACTTAGCAGCAACTTGCGGACCGGGAATGCCCAAGCCCTTCTGCAAATCCTCCTCATTCCCAACGAGGACATCGACATTCTTCACGATTCGCCCGATGACGTCCACCGCGCGCCGCTGGCCGCCAAAGATGCTCCAGAGCTTCTCGCGGAAGTTCAGGTCAAAGGACACCACCGCGCCGGCTGCCTTGGCCGCCTGCATGCCTTCAATGATCACCTCCGAGGTCGTCTCTGAAAGCGCCGCGAAGATACCTCCACTGTGGAACCAGCGCACACCGCCTGCGAAGATCAACTGCCAGTCGAAGTCGCCCGGCTTCAAGCGCGCTGCCGCCTCGTTCGCGCGGTTGTAAAAGACCACCGGCGCGCGGACGCCCTGTCCCCGGTCGCTATAGACGGTGGCCATATTCGGTCCCGTGACCCCGTCATGCTTGAACCGTTTGTAAAAAGGTCTAACACCCATTGCCTTGACCCGTTCGGCGATCAGATCGCCAATGGGATAGTCAACCATGGCACTCACGATGCCGGTTTGCATGCCGAAGCAATCCGCCAAATTGGCGGCAACATTAAACTCACCGCCACTGACATGAATCTGGCATTCACTTGCCTTGCGGAAGGGAATAATCCCAGGATCGAGGCGGTGAACCAGGGCGCCAAGGGATACAAAATCCAGCCCGCCCTCCGGACGGATGCTCAATCCATACGCCATCTGATGCTCCTCGCGAACAGTAGTCGCTATAACCTAATCGGCGGGCGAAGCAGCCGCACCCCAAGATCGGAAGCATTATAGTTGGCCCTGCCATTCGCTGCATCTGCAAAAAGCATAGCCCTTTGGCTTCATCTC
>Ga0075431_100005821_pt1 | contig 12192 bp, 9 predicted proteins | sample RhiMetdeltSRZDD5_FD_75297 | JGI IMG/M metagenome (GOLD analysis project Ga0075431, IMG submission 75297) | Populus rhizosphere microbial communities from Tennessee, USA - Rhizosphere MetaG P. deltoides SRZDD5 | ecosystem: Host-associated > Plants > Roots > Rhizosphere > Soil | place: USA... | reverse complement strand
AGACACCAATTACCCAGTGAGTCAGAGTTCCCGAGTAGTTCTGGGGTAATTGGTGTCTGACCCCAATTTCTCGCTAATTCGAGTCTGACCCCAATTTCCTCCGATGAAGATCAACGCTCCCTGGCACGCGAAACATCCGATGCCGCCGCGCGCCACCATGGCCCAGCGGATCAAGTGGCATCGCGCGCACGCGAAGCACTGCGCGTGCCGTCCCATCCCGAAGACCGTAGAGGCCGCGATGCGGGGTGAAAGCGTGGCGACCTCGAACCGACGCCGCGGAACGAAGCACGCCCGCTAGCTTTCAGTACTGCCGCGGTCACACGCCGCGCTGGCGTCGCCGCGGTTCAAGCGGATGCAGAACGCAGGAGGAACGATGGTGACCCCGTATCGCCGCGAGTTCTTGCCCGCCACAGGGCAGATTCGCGACACGTTCGCCGACGTCATCGCATCACTCGGCGGCCAAATCCCGGATGTGTACAATGATGGTGAGCGTCTCTACGCTCGCGCGGTGCTCCTCGCGGAAGGGGAGGTTCGTCCGGGCGACCGCATTCGCGGCGGCGTCGCGGTGCGCGCGCTCGGTGCCGAGATCCAGGTTCATCCCTACACCTTCCGAAAGGTGTGCAGTAACGGGGCGATCGCCGCGCATGCGCTCGAGACGCACCGCCTCGAGCGTGTCGAATCCACCGAGGTGTTTGCGCCCTCGTACGACGTGGCGGTCGTGCTCGCGGAGCTGCGATCTGCCGTAGAGGCGTGCGCTGCCCCGGAGGTGTTCGAGAAGTCGACCAACGAGATGCGCTCGGCGGCCGAGGTACAGGCTGACGTGGCCCTCCAGTTGCTGCCGGCAATCGCGCGGTGGCCGCAGCACATGGCGGCGAGTGTGCTCCCCCTGATCTTTCAGCGCTTTGCGGCGGACGGCGACCAGTCGGCGTTCGGGCTAGTGAACGCCGTCACGTCCCTGGCTCGCGACACGCGCGATCCGGAGACCCGCTGGCGTCTCGAGGAGTTAGGTGGCACTATCCCGGCTCGTCTGCGGCACCGCCCGAGAGTCGGGCCGACGGCATCGGCTCTCGTCCAGGTGTGATCTCGTAAGCTGATCCGAGGCCATGGCAACCCGAGAGCATGTGACAGGCGTCCCGGGCGTCGAGGGCGGGGGCGCTCGAGCCGGCAGCGAGCCGCTTGCACGCTCGGTGGTCTCGACTGCGTACAGCTACGAGAGCGGGCGTACCTACCGGCTCGATCGCCTGATCGGGAAGGGAGGGTTTGGCGAGGTGTACCTCGCGACGCCCACGCCGCGCGATGGCTTGCCCGAACAGGTCTGCATCAAGATCAGCGATCGTCTGTCGGCGTGGCTCCGGGAGGCGTACTTCGCCGAGCTGCTCGGCAGAGAGCCTCGAGCGCTGCGCGTGTACGATCGGTTCGCGGAGGTCGACGGGCACCGCATGCGCTACTGCCTCGCGATGGAGTATGCGGAGCACGGCGACCTCGGCGCCTGGCTGAAGCGCAAGGGCGCTCAACCCGAGCGTTTCGTCAGGCGTGAGATCGCGGCGATCCTGCGGGCGCTCGACGCGCTGCATCGTGGGCAGGCGCTGCACCGCGACCTCACGCCATTCAACGTTTTCGTGTGTGGTGACGAGCAGCTCAAGCTTGGCGACTTCGGCATCGCGACCCACCAGCTCAGCGGGCGTGGCGTCACGGCGGAAGCGTTCAACCCGTTCAACGCGCCGACTGAGATTGCGTGGGGGAAAGTCCGGCGCTGGCAGCAGCGCGATGACATCTATCAAGTCGGTCTCATCGCGGCGATGCTGCTACGCGGCGACATCACGAGCCCGATGCGGAGCCGCGATGTGCGCGGCCTGCCGTGCAGCGATCACTTGAAAGAGGTCATCCATCGCTGTCTCGGCGCGCGCGGGAAACGATACGAAGCCGCGCAGGAGCTGATCGCGGCACTCAGGCAGCGGCCAAAGCAGCCGACGATGGGGCGGCTCGACACCCTCGCCGGCAAGCGGCTGTCGTTCACGGGGTTCTTGAGTCGGAAGCGCAGCGAAGCGATCGCCGCGGCGAGAAAGGCTGGCGCGGTCGTCCAATCGAAACCAGGGCCGTCGACTGATGTGCTGGTCCGTGGTCGGCCTAACGTGCTCCAGATTGCCGGAACCGTCGGAGGGCTCAAGCTGATGGAGATCCGCCGCCTCGCCGCGCGCGGGTACGTCGTGAAGGTGATTGGCGAAGGGCAGTTCTGGAGGCTCGTCGACGCGCCGCCAGTCGTGGACCGAAGCCGTAAGCGGAAGTCAGCCAAGGGTGCTGGTCGGCAAGCCGGCGGTCGTTCACCGACGAAGGTGAAGCGGGCTCGTTCGCAGGTGCGCTAACTCGCACCCGTCGTGCGCCCGCGCCTGGTCCTGATCGCGACGACGGCCCTCGTCGGCCAGAACGCGCTTGCGGGGCAGGGCGCACCGGTCGCGATCACCGATGTGGCGGTCATCGATGGATCCGGTGGTGCCACGCGGCGTCACCAGACGGTGGTGGTGCACGGCGGCCGAATCACGGCGATCGACTCCGCTGGGCGCGTGGCGCTACCCGCTGGCGCAACCGTCGTGGACGGCCGCGACAAGTTTCTCATTCCCGGCCTATGGGACATGCACGTCCACCTGGCCAAGGCCGGTGCCCCGTCGCTGAGTCTTTTTCTCGCGAATGGTGTGACCAGCGTCCGCGACATGGGTGGGGACTTTGCGGCTGTCCGTGCGTGGCGCGCCGAGATTGCCGCGGGCGCTCGCGTCGGGCCGCGCATCCGGACGGCGGGGCCGATTCTGGAGAATGCCGCGCGGGTGCGCCGGATGAAAAAGCGAGGGACCGTCGAGCCGGTCGATCGCTATCGCGCGAGCGTGGCCGACACCATCGACGCGCGGCGCGTCGTCGATTCGGTGGCGGCACTCGGCGCGGACTTCATCAAGGTCCGAACGGTGGCGTCCGACGAGGTGTATCGGGCCATCGCGTCGGCAACACGTCGACGCGGCCTAACGCTGGCCGCGCACGGTGACATAGCGTCGCCAGAAGCGATGCTCGCGGCGGGACAGCGCAGCATGGAGCACGCGATCTATCCATCGCTGCAGAAGCGTGATCCGCAAACTCGCACGCGACTCGTTCGCGAGCTCGCCGACGCCGGGGTGGCAATCGTGCCGACGATGGTGAACTACTACCAGTGGCTGATCGTGCCGGCGTCGGACGCCCGCCGGATCGTCGAGGATAGTGCTGGGCGAATCGACCCTCGTCGGCGCTACATCTCGGGGTATCTTCTCGAGGACTGGCGCGAGCAGGTGGCCGAGCGGGACGGCGTGACAGACGCGCTGATCCGACGCTTCTATCTGCCGCGGGCGTACCGGAGCGTGCTTCGCGATTTCCGTGAGCTGCATCGCGCCGGAGTTCGCATCCTTCCCGGGACGGATGTTGGCGTTGCCCTCCAGTACCCCGGGTTCAGCCTGCGCGATGAGCTGACCTTTTTCGTCGACACGATCGGCATGACCCCGATGGAGGCGCTGGTGAGCGCGACTCGATCGGCGGCCGAGTTCTCCGGGCAGCTCGACTCGTTAGGTACCGTCACGATCGGGAAGCTCGCCGATCTCGTCCTGCTCGAGGCGGACCCGCTCGTCGACATTCGGAACGTCGGCCGGATTCACGCCGTGATCGCGCGCGGCAACGTGTTCGACCGGGCAGCGCTGGCCGCCATGCTCGAGACGGTCGCGCGTGGCGCGACGGCACAGGGTTCACCGGTCCAGCCGCGCCAGTAGCGCGGTTACCTCCGGGTCTGCGTTCGCCCACGTGGTCCGCACGTACCCCGCGTACACCGAAGCACTGTCTTCACTCCCTACCTGACGGAAGGCGACGGCCATCCACAGGTCGATTTCGGAGCGAGGCAGATAGCGCCCCATGGCGTCGGGGTGGGCTGCATACGCCTCACGAAGGGTCGCGATGGCATCGACAGGACGACCGCGAGCCAGCTGAACTTTCGCGAGCTCGAGAACGGTCCGCGTCCAGCCGCCGGCCGGTACCCATCTCGCCTCCCGGAACTCCCGCTCGGCGCGCGCGAGGTCGCCGCTTCGCCGTGCGACGAGCCCACGTACATGGTGGTGGAGACGCCAGTCGCGCCCGTAGTAGCTGCGGGCGGCGACACGCTCGATCGAATCCGCGATAGCCGTGAGCGTAGCCACGTCCGCCTGCTCGGCGAGCGCATCAGCGAGCAGCGCGTGGTGCCACGCGAACGTCCGCGCGTCACCGCCTCGGAAATATGACTCCGCCACGCCTAATGGGTGGAATGACTCGTACGTTCGCTCGGCGCCCTCGAAATCGCCGATCCGCGCGAGGCCGTTGGCGCGGATGAGGTCCAGGAATGACAGGTCCGGAAACGTCGAGATCGCTCGCTCAATTGTCCGGTTCGAGGCACGGAACTGGCCGCGCTCGCGTTCCACGACGGCCTGCAGGTCTGCAGCGTGTCGCTGGAGCGCCAGCGTCCCCGACGCGTGCCATGCGGCGACGAGCGAGTCGGCCGTCTCGAGCCGACGTGCCATGACGACAATCCATCCGAGCTGTCGCACAATGCTTGGGTCCCCATCGCCGAGCGCGATAGCGCGGTGGATCGCCGTCACCGCCTCGTCACTGCGCTGTCGATACGCCAGCACCCGCGCGAGACTCGCCCACGCCGGCGCCATCTCGGGCGCGAGTGCGATCCACCGACGGGCCGCGTGTTCCGCGCCGTCGTTGTCGGCGAGCACGAGGCGCGCGTTGACGAGCCCGTCGAAGGCGGCGCACGGCGCGCACAGTCCGTTGCCGGCTTCCATACCTAACGAATCGAGCGCCAGCAACCGATCCAGGAGGCGTGCGTGCTCGCTCCACCGCCCGGCGTTCGCGTACAGCTCGGCCAGCAGGACGTAACCGCGCGTGTCACGCGGATAGCGCGAGACCAGCACACGAGCGAGCTGCACGCCACGCTCGCCCTCGCCGCCAAGCATCGCGAGACGTGCTTCCCATTCGAGGCGATCGCGTTCGGGCACACGATTGCCGCGCCTGTGGAGCGCCGCGTTGAGCGCGGAGACCACCGAGTGTTCATTCAAGTGGGTCGCGTGAATGAAACGCGCGACTAGTGCCGCGGTGAAGCCGGAATCGATGGCGATGGCGGCATCGAGCTCCGGGAGCGCCTCCGTGAGGCGGCCTTCGGACGCGATCTGGATGTACCGCGTGAAGTGCTGGTACGCCGCGATGCTCGGCGTCTCGAGCTCAGCCAACGTTGGACCGAACCCACTCGAGCCGATCGCGCCCAGCAGCTGGACCGTCGCCTCGTCGACGAGCGTGAGGATGTCGCGCGCCATCGCGACGTTGATTCGGTGGACGCGTCCATCAGGCAAGGACCGAACGTCGAGGTCCAGAACGACGTTCACTCCGGCCCGCGTCACGCCGCCGCTCACGACGATCGTCGCACCCACGCGACTGCCGAGGTCCACAACCTCATCGGCGGTCAGCGGGCCACGTGCAGCTGCGGCGCGGACTCGGACGGCCCGAATCTGTGCGGGTGGGACGACCTCGACGTCGGCGCTGCGCGAGAGCTTCGCGGCAATCATCTGCGGGAGGCCGTCGGCGAGCCAGCCGAGACTCGTGTCGGCTCCGGACGGCTCGATGGCGGCGATGGCGACGACAGCCGAACTCCGAGCCGGCGCCGGGTTCGCGGTGGTTCGGTTGGCGCCGGCGACGAACGCCGCAGCGACGACGATGAGGCCGAGAATTCCGCCGGCCGTAAAGGGCGTGAGTCGCCGGGGTGCCGGCGACGAACTGACGGTGGCGTCGTTCCGACGGTGGTCGACGCGCTCAGCCTCCACCAGTGTTGCCACGACGCATTCACGTCGTCGCGCCGCCACGTTCGCCACGAACGCCGACACCGCCGGATCCGGCTCGACCTCGTACTCGCGCCGAAGGCGAGCGCGTAGCCGCTCGTATGCCGCCAGCACCTGTCCGTTCTCTCCCACGTTCGCGAGTGATTCGAGGTAGCAGACAGCGGCTTGCGAAGAGAGCGGCTCCACGTCGAGCCACCGCTCGGCGACATCCTGACACGCGGTCCACGCTTCAGTTGCAGCGAGTGCTTTGCACTGGCCGGCAGCTGCTCGAACGAACACTCGCTCCAGCCGCGCGCGCTCGTGCGTCACCCATTGGTCGAAGGAGGCGGATCCTTCGACGTACACGCTGCCGAGAAACGGTCCCGTGTACAGCGCGAGCATTCGCTCAAGGGCGGGTCCATGCCGCTCGGCGCTGTCACGGCCAGTCGCGGCCGCGGCGGCGAACTCGACCGCGTCAACCACGAGGGGCGCACTCGGTGCGAGCGCAATGTCCGACCGCGTTGCGACGAACGCGTCCCGACCGAGGACGCGACGTAGGTGCGACACCGCGTCGCTCAGCGAATGCCGCGCTCGTACTTCCTCCTGATCGCCCCAGAACATCTCGACCAGCGCGTCCCGCGAGACCGGGCGGCGGGCGAGTGAAAGTACGGCGAGCAACGCGACCTTCCTGCGACGTGCGTTCAGGCTGGCGAGGGTTTCATCCGCCTCCCCATCGCAGCACTCGAGTGCGAGCCGGCCGAGGGTGACGAGTCGGAAGTGCCTACTCTGCATGGTGTTGAAGCTGTTGAAGCGCGGGCGACGTGCCGCGCTACCTTCGACGCGCATTCGAAACCTGCCTGCTTCACCTAACGATTTCGGCTCTGCGGGCGTCGCCCGCTTGGCCCTGCGAGGAGAGACGGTCAATGACGTACGAGTCTCGCCATGAACCAGGAACGCCATGGCCACTACCAGGATGGACGCACCGGTGCGTCCCGATTCTCACCGTCGCGATCGCACTGGCGTGCTCCGATACCTCGCCCGCCCAACCGGGCGGGCCGGAAACTCAACCGCCGGGCGGTGGCACCCCATCGAACCCCAGCGCGGCCGCCGGGACCATTGCCTACGTGCAGCAGGGCAGTGAGATCAGGTTGATCAAGCCTGACGGAACCGGCGACCGACTGCTCTGGCGGACTCCGCAATCCGACCTCGGCTTCACCGTGAGCGGCATTTCGTGGCGGCCCGATGGCGCCGAGCTCGCGTTCTCGAGCAATCACGAGATGGCAACGTCGTGGTTCGAGCGCGACGTCTACGCCGTCGGCGCAGACGGGACAGGGCTACGGAAGCTCACGAACGCGCCATCGTACGAGAAGTTGGGCGGCATGACAAAGGGCACCGTGACGGTGCGCCTGCAGAACGTGAACGCGCCGCCGGGACCGTACTTCGTCTACATCACCGGCGCGGCGGAGCCGCAGCAGATCACGCTGAGCGCTGGTTCCGCGCGCACCCTCACGTTCACCAACGTCGCCGACCTCGGCCCGAACGTCGAGCAGGTCGTGGTCGCGATCAACGGGATCGCGCGTTGGTTTGGGAGCGCGGTAGCGGACGTGCGGTCGGGCCAGACCACCGATGCCGGCCAGCTGACGATCACGGCGTTCAGCGGCATCGAACATTACGGTGCCGATGCGCCGTTCTGGCGCGCCGACGGGTCCCGCGTTGGCTACTTCAGTCTGCCGGCGTGCTTCCTCATGCACATCTCCGCCAACCCGCCGGCCGGTCCATCGCAGCGCCAACTGCTGGACCCTAACGTGTTCGGCCCGACGTGCGCCGCCGACTGGGGACCAACGCCCGCCACGGCCGACCAACTGATCTACCTCGATGAGCGGAACTATACCGCGAAGGGGCAGCTCGAGCTCTATCGCGTGAGCGAGGGGAACGGCACGCGCGGCCAGCCTATCGTCACCATCGACAACTACGCGCGGCTGATCGACCTGCGCTGGCTGCCCGACGGTTCCGGGTTCCTCTACGCAAGGCAGAACGCACTGACGGACGAGGCGATCAACATCCACGCGTATGACTTCGCGACGCGCACGACGCGGCAGATCACACGGTTCAGCGGGCAGTTCGTGCGACGATTCGCCATCTCACCGGATGGAAAGTTCATTGTGTTCGAGCGTGTGACTGCGTTGAACAGCCCGTCCGATCTCTGGGTCATGGGCATCGACGGCTCGAATCCGCGGCTGCTCGTGAGGCAGGCGGAGATGCCGGCCTGGAATCCGCGAGCCCAATGAGCGCGCATAGATATGTCGGCGCGTTGATCGTCGGACTGGCGGCGGCCGCGCGTGGCCAGACCCCCTCATCTCCGCCGCCGACCAACCTCTGGGCCGCGCAGACATCGGCGATCGAGATCACGCTGGCCTGGCGGCGGGTGCCCGGCGCCGTCCAGTACCGACTCTACACGTTGGCGGGCGACTCTGCACAGTCGATAGGCTGGACCCAACGCTCCGGCGATCGGTTCGTGCAGCGCGTGTCCGAATACGGTGTCGCGCACCGATACGCGATCGACGCCGTCTTCGAGAACGGGACGATCTCGGAGCGCGTGCGCTTCAACGACGTCGTGCCCGTGCGAGCGACGCCCGTCGTGGTCGCGGGGCCATCGTCCGTCACGGCCGAGCCCATCGCGTCGGGAGTCATCGCGGTACGCTGGAATGCCGTGCCTGACGCCACGGCGTACATGATCAGCCGTTCTGTTGCACCTGCTGGGTTCCGCTTACTTTGCTCGCTCTGCCCAACGGGCACCACGTACCTGGACAGCGCGACAACCGCAGGGGCCACGCACGCCTACATGGTCGTCGCGCTCTCGCCGCGCGGCCCATCGCGCCCGACACGGTCGGGCACCGCGGTTCCACAAGGCGCAGTCGTCGCGACAGCCGCGACACCTGCGCCTAACGCCCCCAGTCTGACTGCAGCCCCGAGAGGCACCATCCGCGCAACGCCGCGCCCGGGTTCCTGCCTCGCACTCGGAGCTGAGGGCAACTTCATCGTCCGATTAGCCGACGGGAGCGTTCTCGTCTACGAGCGCGTCCAGTGGCTACGACGAGGGCCGACGTTCCCCAAGGAGCCGAAGCTGGTGGTCGTGCCCGGAATCTCGGACGCGGTCGCGGTGGCGACGTCCGGAGAGCACTGGCTCGCTCTTCGGTCCGACGGAACGATCCTCTCGTGGGGGAAGGAGAGCGCGGGCCGACTCGGTCGAGACATGTGGTTCGGGAACGGTCCCGCGCCGGAAGGAGCAGCGCCTCCCCCGGAGACCCCGGCGCCCGTGCGAGAGATCACGAATGCCGTCGCGATCGCGGCCGGCGCCGACCACTCCGTCGCCCTGCTCGCCGACAGCACCATCCGCACGTGGGGCACCGGCTCGCGTGGAGTGCCGGGAGACGGCTCGCCGGCCTCCACCACGCGCTCCAGGCCGGCCCGAGTCAAGGGTATCGACAATGCGGTCGCCGTGGACACGCGTGGCGGCTACGCGACCTACGCGGTCCTCGCCGACGGAACCATTCGCGCCTGGGGATGGAACCGGCTCTCCGCGACCACGCTCGGCGCACTCGGCTCAGGCACGGACGTGGAAAGCACCAACGTGCCGCTTCCGGTGGTCGGCATTACGAACGCCATCGGCGTCGCCGCGGGATCTGGAGTTGCCGCCCTGATGGGCGATGGCACGCTGCGTGTGTGGGGCTTCGGCTATGGCCCGCCGGCGAAGCGCGGACTTTGGGCATCGAACACGCCATTGCCGATGGAGGGGGTTCGCGATGCGATCGCGATCTCGCCGTTCATGGCTCTCCTTCGCGACGGCACTGTCCGGGAATTCGGCGCGCGTGAATGGCCGTGGGCCACGCCGAAGCTGCCGACGGCCGTCGTCGCGGTCGCGTCGGACATCGTCAATAGGCTTGCGCTTCTCGCCGATGGGAAGCTCATCGCCTGGGGCCACAAGCGGTGGTATCCCAACGGTCCCGTGCTGCGCGGCGAGCTCGGAGCGGAAACTGCGCGGCAATGTGCGGCACGCGGCTTGAGCGCATTCTGAACCACACGTAGGTCACCAAGGAGGCCGAATGTCGTTCCCACTGGTTCGCCCGCCCCTTGTCCTCGTCGCCACGGCGATGCTGCTCGTGCCGCGCGCGGCAACCGCGCAACGCCGTGGGGCGCCGGGGACGGTCGTCCCAATGACGGACGCGCAGATTACGTTAGGCACCAAAACGGTGACGGGTCGTGTGGACGCGAAATGCGGCATCGACGAGAAGGCCACGAAGAGCACAACGCGATCCTACTACGTCCTCATGTATCCCTGGTTCGGCCAGCGCGTGGCGCCGGACAAGCCGCAGTGGCGGTTCGACCTCGCGATCCGCGGGGACTCCACCACCACCACGTCCGAGCAGTTCGTGTTCTCGTTCATGGATGGTGCTCGATCGGGGACAATCCAGACGATTGCCGGCACCGAGCGCATGGGCAGCGGCACGGTGCGAATCACGCGCCGTGGCAAAGGCGCGCGATTCGACGTGGAAGGCCGAACCAAGGATGGCCAACCCGTTCATGCTGCGATTGATTGCTCGGAGTTTCAGCGGGCGGAGGCTCCCGGCGGGTAATCGGAGCTGCGTACCCCGCTACGCTGTGCCCGCGGCCGTGTCGTCGATGGGCTTCGGATGTACGACGCGCTCGAAGTCGCGGTACGGCATCTTGATCAGCTCCGTGTGCGTGCCGGCGTTGAACGCGATCTCCTCGTCTTCGGCGAGGCTTCTCGTCACGTAGGTGTCCAGGCCGTACAGATTCCCGAACGGCGGCATCGCGCCCACCTCACAACCCGGGAACAGCGACGCGAACTCCTGTTCGGTCGCGAGCTCCACGTCGTGCGCGCCCGTCTTCGCACGGAGCTGGTCGAAGTTCACCTTCTCGCCCGCGGGAAGGACGACGAGCGCCGGCTTGCCATCGATCTTCGTCACGACGGTCTTCGCCATCTCCCTGCCGGACACGTGCGCGGACGCCGCGACTTCCTGCGCGGTGTAGGCGCGCGAATGCTGGATGGTGACGTACCTGATGCCCTCGCGGTCGAGGAGCTCAGTGAGCATCGCAGTCGGCATGGGTCCTCCTTGGCGGTGACCGCCGTGAATCGATAGCGTCGCGCGGGGACGCTCGCTGGCCGTTTCCCGGTAACATGCCACATCCGTGAAGCGGCCACCATTGAAGGGCGACCGAACGCCTGCCGGCCTCAACCGGGCGCTCGTACGACGACGCCTCATCCTTGTCGATTCGAACCGGTGGCTTTCGGTACAAGTTCGTCACCGGTCTGAAATGCGTTAGGCATGCTGAGCGGACCGACAGACCGGCTCAAAGGGCCCGGGATGTGCAGCACGCGTTGCCGAACGACCACCCGTCATCGCGGCGGGTTTACGTGTAATCCGGGCAGCGGGGCGACATATGGCTGAGACGCGCGAACCCCAGAGCACTTCCGTCGTAGCGCCATCGACGGACATCGGACCGCCTGCCGTGGGCGAACGAGTATCTCCGCCCGCGGTCTCGGCGGCAGCAACTGATCTCGACGCCCTCGCGACTGGCCCGGTCAGGCCGCGACCGACAGCGGCTGTGGCTGCGCTCGCGATCGGCGCGCTCGCAATCGGCGCGGTCGCCGTCGGAGCGCTGGCGATTGGCCGCCTCGCCATAGGTGCGCTCGCATTGAGGCGTGGACACATCCGCTCCCTTGCCGTCGACGACCTCGTGGTCGGACGACTGCGCGTCGGAGAGTTCGTCGTGGAGTCAGCGACGTCCGGCCGCGGCGAACGGGTTGACTACCGGCGTTAGGTGGCGTGATCACTCGCTCCGCATCACCTCGACCGGCTGCACGCGCATGGCTCGTCGAGCCGGAACGGCGGTTGCGGCGACGGCCGCGAGCGCGAGCATAACCGGCGCGGTGACGAACGTGCCGATGTCGTGAACGGTAACGCCATACACGAGGCCTGCCATCGCGCGTGACGCCACCCACGCGAGCGCGGCGCCAGTCGCGACGCCCACGCTCACCACCACGGCCATCTCGCCGCCGACGTGCCATGCGAGATCACTGCGGGTCGCCCCGAGGGCGGCGCGGATACCGAACTCGCGCGACCGCTGCGCGACGGCGTTCGCCGTCACGGCGTAGACGCCGAGCGCCGCGATCAGCAGCGCGAGGAGACCGAAGAGCCCGATCAACACGGTATTCGCGCGTCGCGCCGCCATCGATTTACCGATCACCTCGTCCATCATCCGCACGTTGTACACAGGCTGCGCTGGGTCCACGCTGCGCACGGCACGGGACAGCGCC
>Ga0075431_100005818_pt1 | contig 12198 bp, 11 predicted proteins | sample RhiMetdeltSRZDD5_FD_75297 | JGI IMG/M metagenome (GOLD analysis project Ga0075431, IMG submission 75297) | Populus rhizosphere microbial communities from Tennessee, USA - Rhizosphere MetaG P. deltoides SRZDD5 | ecosystem: Host-associated > Plants > Roots > Rhizosphere > Soil | place: USA... | reverse complement strand
GTCCGGCGCTATTTAGTAGCCGCGCCAGTTGGCGGTACGGCGGTTGATATCGATGTCGCGGATGCGGCCATCGTAACGGACTTCGCAGTTGAAGCTCAGGTCCGCACCTTGGTTGTAACCATAGCTGCCGTAGCCGCGGCGGCCGTAGCCGTCGTAGCCGTTGTAGCCCGAACTGGCGACGCCGAAGACCTTCAGGCCATAGCTCTTGCGGTCAACCCTGGTGATGCCCAGGACACGCCCGCCGCCATTGCCCTGGCCATAGCCTTGGTTATAGCCATAGCCTTGGTTGTACCCGCCATACGGGCTGCCGTAGCCTTGGTTGTACCCGCCATACGGGCTGCCGTAGCCCTGGCTGTATCCGCCGTACGGGGTATTGCCATAGCCGTAATAGCCACCGCGATAGCCGTTCAGCCGCGCTTCAACCGTGCGGGCGCACTGGTCGATGGCCGTGCTTTGGTTGCCATATTGGTTGTAGCCATAGTTGCCGTATGGGTAACGGCCATAACCCAGTACCTGGCCAAGGATCTGGCCCACGACATTGTTATTGCCGTAGCCATAGCCGGAGCCCGGATAACCCGGGTAATATTGCGCCGCTGCCGGGGCTGCGAAACCCACGACCGCCGCAAGACCGGCCGCTCCGGCCAGGATCTTCGTCGTCACCGACATAGCACTCTCCCTAATCACTCAACACTAGAGGCCGGACACTATCGCCCGGCTTGCCGTGGTTGATACGCACTTAAGGATGCACCACCGCTGAATGTTGACGATGCCTAATATTCAGGTTGGAGCTAAGGCTAATAGCCCTGCCAATTATAGCTGCGCCGCCTGATATCGATGTCGCGAATCTGCCCACTGCGGTAGACCTTGCATTCGAACCGCAAGTCGGCCCCGTTGCTATAACCATATGTGCCATAGCCCCGCTGGTTCCATCCCTGGTAGCCGCCGTATCCCGAGCTGGCGACGCCGGTGACCTTCAGGCCGTATTTTTTGCGCTCGACGCGGGTGATGCCCTCGACCCGGCCAAAGTTGCGGTAGCGCTGGTTATTGTAGCCGCCGTAGTAGTTGTTGTTATAGCCATTTAGGCGCTGCTCGACCGCGCGGGCGCAGCGGTCGATGCCGGAGCGCTCGTTGCCATACTGGTTGTAGCCATAGTTGCCGTAAGGATAACGGCCATAACCTAGGACCTGCCCAATGATCGCATCGGCAACCCCACCCTGCTGCGGCGGCGGATAATATTGCGCTTCGGCCGGCGCTGATGCGCCCGCCACTGCCAAGCCGGTCGCCCCGGCCAGGATCAACCACTTTGCCGACATCGGCACCTCCTTTTACAAACTGCTGCAACGCGGGCGGCGACGCGCCCCGGACAATAACGTTACAGACCCGAAAAGGATGCAGCTAGTCGGTTCGGTTTTCGCCTTGCTGGCTGGTCGCGTCGCGAACGGACTGATCATGGCCGCTCTTGTCGCTGAAGAAGGATAAAGCGAACAGGCCACAACCGAGCAGCACCGAGAAGAAGACGCCCAGGATGGTGGCAATCACCAGGTGGATATAAAGCTCGCCGGTGGCCGCCAGATAGGCGATCGCGCCGGCCGCCATCAGCACGGCGATGCCGGCGATCCAGCGCACCATCCGCCAGAATTCCGCCTCGGCTTTCATGCGTTCGTTGCTCATGGCGTGGATATGGTGACGGCGACGTCCCCATTCCAGCCAGCGAAGAAATGCGAAGGGCCGCGAGCCCGAAGGCCCGCGACCCTTCCGCCCCTCTGGTCCGGGGCTTGCCGCTAGATCAACGCAATGCTGTGGGCCGCCATTTCCGCCGCGGACTGCACGCCATGGTCATAGCCCATTCCGAACGATGAGCCGTGCGCCGGGGAGGCTGCGACGTCAAAGGCAGACGGCGCGACTGCCGGCGATCCGAACTCGAAGTCCGACGCGTGGATCTGGCTGGGCTTCACGCCCTGGACCAGGATGGAATCGCTTGTTCCCCAGGTAATCAAGGTGCTGTTGCCCGGGGCCGCTGTCAGCGTCAGGTCAGAGAAGCTGTCGACCCCGCTCGATGGATCAAATACGATCGAATCGACGCTCTTGAAGTCGGTGATGGTGTCATCGCCGCTGTCGGCCTCGATGATGAAGCGGTCGGCATTCTGGCCGCCGGTCATCGTGTCATTACCCCGGCCTCCGTACAGATCGTCGTCGCCCTTGCCGCCGTTCAGCACATCATTGCCCGAGGTGAAGTCGGGATCGCCTGGATTAAAACCGGCCTCGTCCGCGGCATTGCCGAACAGGGTGATCGGGCCGGCCCCGCCGCCTTGCGCCGGAATATGAATCCGCCCATCGCCATAGAGCGTGTCATTGCCGTCACCGCCCGACAAATTATCGCCGCCGAGGTCGCCGAGCAGGATGTTGTCGGCGGTGTCACCGGTCAGGATGTCGTCGAACAGCGAACCCGAGACATTCTCGAACCCGCTGGTGTTCATCGACCCCTGCTCGGTCGCCTGGGCCGCGCCCTGCAGCGCCAGGCTGTAGGTCACGCCGGCGGTGCTGATTTCGACCCGGCCGCCGAGGAAGGACAAGGTGTCCGTGCCGGTGCCGCCGTTGAGCGTGTGTCCCCCGGCACCGACTTCGATCAAATCGTCGCCGCCACCACCGTCGATATTGTCGTTGCCGCTGCCGCCTCCCGTGACCCCGTCGGAACCGTCCCAAAGCCAGTTGGAGCCACTGTTGCCGATCAGCGTGTCGCTGAGCACCGTACCAGAGGCATGTTCGATGCCGATCAGCGTATCCATTCCCTGGCCGGTATCCTGCGCCACGCCCTGGATGTTGAGGTTGAAGGTGATGCCTGCGGTCGGCGCCACGACGAAGGAGGAGACGCGGTCAAAGCCGCTGCCGCCGTCGAGGATGTCGGCGCCGTCACTGCCGCGCAGGAAATCGTCGCCGTTGCCGCCGATCAGCGTGTCGTCGCCGCCCCGCCCGAACAACGCATCATGACCATCGCCGCCATTTAGGACGTTGGCGTTATTGTTGCCATTGATGAAGTCGGTGAAGGCCGAGCCAGTGATATTCTCGATGCTGACCAGCTGGTCGAACTCGCCGCTGACTTCCTGGAAGGCAGAACCGTTGCCGAGGTCGTTGATGCCGACTTGGACGCCCTCGGCCGCGCTAGCAAAACTGGCGGTGTCGGTCCCGCCGCCGCCGTTCAAAATGTCGTCGCCCGCGCCGCCGTCGAGCACGTCATTGCCGGGCGTTAGCGAGAAGGTCGCGGCAGCATCGGCATAGGTGGTAATCGGTCCCGAGAAGCCAGTGCCATGGGTATCAGGCGCATTGCTGCCATCCCCATACAGCGTGTCTGCGCCCGCACCACCGCTCAGCGCGTCGTTACCGATATTGCCGGCGAGGATGTTGTCACCGCCATCACCGGTCAGCGTGTCGTCATGGGTCGTGCCGGTCAGGTTCTCGAAGCCCGTTAGCGTGATGTTCGATCCGGTCGCCACCGTCTGGGCCGATCCCTGGAGGGCCAGCGAGACGTTGACGCCGGACGTAAAGCTGTCTTGGCCCTGGAAACCGGCGGTGTCGTTGCCCAGGCCGCCGTCGAGCACACTATTGCCGGAGTCGGTTTCAACCAGATCGTTGCCGCCGCCGCCACTCAGCGTGTCGTCACCGCCCTCACCCCAGATCCAATTGTCGCCGCCGTTGCCGGTCAGCGTGTCGGCATAGGCCGTACCCGAGACATTCTCGATGCCGATGAGCGTATCCATGCCATGGCCGGTGTTTTGCGCGATGCCCTGGATGTTGAGGTCCACCGTCGCGCCGGTCTGCACGCCAGTCTCGCCGATGCCCGGATTGTTGGTGAGCACGGTGAACGCCGCGCGGTCGACGCCGGCGCCGCCGTCAATTACGTCGTCGCCTTCGCCGCCGCGCAGATAATCGTCGCCATTGCCGCCGTTGAGGGTGTCATTGTCGTCACCGCCGATCAGGAAGTCATGGTCATCGTCGCCGTTGAGCGTGTCATTGCCCGCCCGGCCCCGCTCGATATCGTTGCCGGCAAATCCGTTGATGATGTCGTCGCCGCTGGTGCCGAGCAGCGAGTCGTCGCCGGGTGTTCCGTCGATAGGTGGCATGATGAATCCCCTAGTTGGCGCAGCCAAGACCGGCCGCGGTTCCCACGGGGAATCTTCACCTCAGGAGGCGTCGTCCAAGTCCCCCGAACGGTTGAGGACATTAATCCGTGTTATTGACTTATCCAAGACGAAGAATCCGTCCCGCGGTGAAACAAGAAGGCGGGCGCGCAGGATGTCCGGGGGACATCTGAGCACCCGCCTCCGCGGCTCGAAAATGCTAAATACTTAGGCCTCGACGTCCTCTTCGACCAACACCGGCCCGCTGTCCTGGCCCTTGGCTGAGACGTCGCGGTCGACGAACTCGATCACTGCCATTGCGGCCGCGTCCGACGCGCGGATGCCGGCCTTGATGACGCGGGTGTAGCCGCCGCTGCGATCGGCGTAGCGCGGGGCAATGGTGTCGAACAGTTTCACCAACTGCCCATCGTCCATCAGGCGCGCATAAGCGAGGCGGCGGTTCGAAAGCCCACCCTTCTTGGCCAGCGTGACCAGCTTCTCGACGTAGGGGCGCAGCTCCTTCGCCTTGGCCAAGGTGGTAGTGATCTGCTCATGCTTGATGAGCGCGGCTGCCATGTTGCGGAACAGGGCGTTCCGGTGGGCCGTGGTGCGCTGAAGCTTACGGCCGGCGACGCGATGACGCATATCTTCTTCTCCGTTCGTCAGGAGCCCGTGTGAGGTAGCTCCAGCCAGGCCGCACTTCGGGTGGCGACCCACAAACCCGTCATCCCGGACTTGATCCGGGATCCATCTTCATCGCTGAAGCTTGGTGAGAGCGCGCCTCAAGCCGAAATGCCGCCGAGAGTCAAGGTTTGTGGCCGCACAGTTCCATGTCATAACTCGGTTCCATTGCAGCAGGGGGCCGGGGCATGGATCAAGAACCGCAGGCGCCACAGGAATCGGCTGACGACCAGCCGAAGATCTTCAAGAGCATCAACGGCTGGATCGCTGGCGTCACTGGTATCGTCATCGCATTGGGCGGCCTCGCGGCAACATGGGATCGATTGTTCGCTCCCAAGCAGGCCGAAGAGAACGTCGTTGCCGAAGGCCACCCAGTGGCGGCCGCCGACGCCCCGGACGAAGCGGCCGGTAGCGATCAGGCGCCGACGGAGGCCGCCAATTCCTACACCACAGACCAATATGGCCGCATCGACTATCAGGAGGGCGGCACGTGGGCCGAAACGGACGCCCAAGGCAATGTGACCGAATATGCCCACCAGTCCGACAAGGACGGATGGACGACTGCGGTGATCGAGCAAGGCGGTGAGGAAGGCGAGGACGCCCTGCTACGCTGGCCGAACGCCGGTGGCACCGCACAAAAGAGCGTCGATGGCGGCGACCACTGGCAGGATGCCTACAAGGTCACCAGGGTCGAGGAGGAGCCCACGGGCTAATCCAATAACGGCACCTTAAGCTCCATTGTCGATGTAATCCATGCCGCCGGACGGCAGCGAAGCTATTGTAGTTTCACCATACTTCCATCCGAAACGGATCGAAGTTCAAAACTTGGTTTAGCTCGCTTGGTTAATCTGCCCCTCATGCAGGAAGTGAGGAGCATCCTTGCGCTCGGCGCGCATCCGGACGACCTCGAGCTGGGTTGCGGGGCAACCTTGGCCAAGCTGGTTGCGCGCGGGGCTGAGGTCACCGCCGTGATCCTGAGTGACGGCGGTCTCGGAGCTGATCTTGGGTTCGACCGAAGCAAGGAAACCCGGGAGGCTTTGACCACCCTCGGCGTCCAGAGCGTCGTCCAGCATCGCTTTCCCGACACGCGGCTGCACGAGCACCTCAACGAGCTGATCGCCGCCATCGAGGCGCATGTGAAAGAGGTCGCGCCGCAGCGCGTCTACACCATGTTCCATGACGACCGGCACCAGGACCATCGCGCCGTCTATCATGCCTCGATCGTCGCTTGCCGCAAGGTTCCGCAAATCCTCGCCTATGAGACACCGAGCTCCTACCCGAACTTCGTCCCGACCGTGTTCGAGCCGGTCGATGAGTTCATGGAGCGCAAGGTCGGCGCGCTGAAGCTCCACAAGAGCCAGGGCGACCGGCTCTACATGCACGAAGAAAAGATCCGGAGCGCCGCGCACTTCCGCGGGGTCCAGGTCGACCTCGGCCAGACCGAAGGTTTCATCCCCTACAAACTTGTCCTGTCAGGAACGGTCGCGTGAAAACCATCCTCTTTTTCATGATGTGCGCCGTCGTGCTCACATTCATCCTGTGGCGCCTGAGGCGGCCGCCGAGCCGCCACTACGGGCAGGTGGACGTCATCGTCCCCGCCTTCAACGAAGAGCCCTGCCTCGAGCAGACGCTGCGCAATCTGCATGCGAACAAGTTCGTCCACCGCGTGATCTGCGTGAACGACGGGTCGACCGACGGGACCGGCGCGGCGCTCGACCGGTGGGCCAGGGTCGCCCGCAAGCTGGTGGTCGTCCACCAGGCGAATACGGGCAAGGGCGGCGCGATCATGAACGGCCTCAACCATGTGACCATGCCCTATGTGTTCCTGACCGACGCCGACACTTATGTTCCCGCGCGGGGGAACGGGCTCGGCCACATGCTCGCCGAGCTGGAGGCCGGTGCGGACGCGGTCGGCGGAGTGCCCTCTTCGGACCTGAGGGGCCTCGGCCTGCTCGGCTATATCCGCGCCACGGTAAAGCTGCCGATGATCGTGCTTAAGCGCACCTTCCAGCAGATCCTCGGCGGTGCGCCGTTCATCATCTCCGGCGCCTGCGGCATGTTCCGTACTGAGGTGATCCGCAAGGTCGGTCTGTCCGACCGCACCAAGGTCGAGGATCTCGACCTCACCTGGGAGCTGGTCGGCCGCGGCTACAGGGTCCGGCAGGTCAACCGCTGCATCGTCTATCCGCAGGAATGCAAGACGATCCGCGAGGATTGGCGCCGCTGGCGCCGATGGATCATGGGCTATGCGGTCTGCATGCGGCTGCATCGGCGGCTGCTGTTCACCCGCTTCGGCCTGTTCAGCATCCTGCCGATGTTCCTGATGGTCGTCGCCGGCGTGGCGATCCATGCCGTCGCCTGGACGCAAACGCTGCTCGCCGGAACGCCGCAGGATATCCCGATGCTGCTGTTCCCGCCGGTCTGGGTCGCGGCGGTGTGTGTCATCGGCCTGATCAGCGCGCTGCATCATGGCAAGGCGCGGCTGATGTTCCTGGCCCCGCTGGCCGTCCTCTATGTGCTCCTGTCCTATGCAGTGTGGATCATCCACGGGCTATGGGCGCTCGCCACCGGCCGCGAATTCGGCCGCGACAAGCCGACGAGGTACGCCCGTGTGGTGGCGTGAACTGCATCGCCAACCGGGCGGTCCGCCGGGTGAACTGCGTGTCGACCCGTCCGCCGACATCGCCGCCGATGCGGTCCTCGACACGCGTCACGGACCCATCTCGATCGGCGCTCGCACCAGGATCTGTCCCGGCGCCTACATCGAAGGGCCGGTCGAGATCGGCGACGATTGCCTGGTCGGCAACCTGGCGATGATCCGCGGCGCGACCTCGATCGGCAACGGCACGCGCATCGGCTTTTCGACCGAGATCAAGAATGCGCTGATCGAGGAGCGGGTGTCGATCGGGCCGCAATGCTTTGTCGCGGACTCGAAGGTCGAATGCGACGCATACCTGGGCGCGCAGGTTCGCACCTCCAACCACCGGCTCGACAAGCGCACCGTCGAGGTGATCGTCGATGGGAAACGGATCGACACCGGGCTGGAGAAGCTCGGCTGCCTGATCGGCGCCCGTGCCGCGCTGGGCATCCAGGTGATCCTGCTGCCCGGCCGCGAGGTCGCGCCGGACTCGATCTTCGCCCCGCGCATCACCGTCGAACGCAACCTTCCCACGGGCCGCTACCGGCTCGCCCAACAACTCGAAAGCTATTGAAGAGGGATCGTCCAAATGGCCAAGGCACATATCGTCCTCGAAGCGGCGCTGCTGGTCAGCGCTGCTTCGGCCCACGCCGCCGACGGCAGCATATCCAAGGCAGCCGATCACCGTTTGAAGGCGGTCGACACGAGGCTCCTGCTGACCAATGAACTCACCGACTATTCGGCGGGTTTCGGCAGGCGCCGGGAGACCACGGCGGAATATAGCGCCGACTTCGGGAAAACCGCCGTCACGCTCAGCGCGTCGCACGCCAAGCGCAAGTTCGAGGCGGACAGTTTCAAGGCGGTCGAGTTCTCCGGTACCGTCTACCACGACTGGAACGACCGGCTTTACACCCGCACGCATGTCGCGCTGGCGTCCGACAAGCCGGTGTTCGCCTCGCGCCAGCTGGCGAACGACTTCAACGTGAAGCTGCTGCCCAACACGGTGGTCACCGTCGGCGGCAAATATGCGCGCTACTTCGGCGACCGCGACGTGCTGTCCTGGTCGGCCGGCGGCACCTGGTACTTCCGCGGCGGCTTCGCCAGCTACCGCTACAGCAATTACGACGTCGACCGGCTCGGCAACAGCCACAGCCATCTCGCATCCTTCCGGTTGAAGGACCCCCGCGGCGAGGGCCTCACCCAGCTGTGGCTGGGCAGCGGCACGTCGCTCCACGAACAGGAGATCACGCTCAGCGGCCGCAAGGGCAGCTACCGCAGCATTGCGCTGCAGCGCGTCCAGCCGATCAAGGGGCCCCTGGCGGTCAATGTCACGCTGGGCCGGACCTGGTACGACACCAACGCCGCCGACTATCGCGGCACGACCGCATCGATCGGCCTCAACTACAGCGGCTGGCGGATTTTCTAAACGATTGATTGGCGACTTCGGCGTGCCGGGCCGACGGGGGGCGGGTGCTGCTCGGTGCACCCGTTCCTTTCGGCTGACAGAGGGGCCGATGTTGTGCGGCATCCGCGAACTGCCACCGCAGTCACGATAGGAAATTTCCGGAAAGCTTTGCAGCGCGCAAATGCCGAAGGTTAGGCGAAGGTTAGGCCAAAAGCGGCGACTGCGTGCGCGGAAGTTGACGAAGTTGACGCCACGTCCCGGTAAGATTTTACCGGAGCGTCGACGTTCGCGCTCGGCCGCCCTGCGCTGCAGTGCCGCCGGCGCGGCGTACCCGGACGCCCCCCGGCATGGCTGCGCGCAGAACGCTGTCAGCGCCAGTTGAATGCTCACCATGTTCGCTCTGACGTGCGCATGGGGGCGAGCCTGGGGCGGGCGAGAGGCACGGTTGGATAGGCGAGTGAGGATCTGGGCGGTCACCGCCGAGTCTATGACGAATTCAATAGCTGTAGGACAGGGTTTTCTCAGCAACTTTTCTCGTTGTGCCATTGACCGATAATGTACCCCTTTTGGTACAATCTAGGAAAGTAAAATTCCCAGATTTGGATCGCTAATCCCTTTTTACCAGCTGCGTCAGCATGGCAGCGAGCGCGCCGCCGAACAGCCAGCCGAGGATAATTTCAAGCCAGCGCAAGATTCTTAGCGCCCGGCCCCAATACTTTGTTTTTGGGACATCCGATTTGAGGACCGGCTTCCAGGTTTCGCTGTAGCCGAGGTCGACGATGGGCAGCAGGACGTCCGCGGAATAGAATAAGGGATCAAAACTCGACGCATCCTCCGCATTGCCCTCCTTCGGCGCGGAAATGAGGATGGGGTCGAGGTCGTCTCTGGGATTGGCGGCCCCTTCGTAAACGGCTGCGCACGCCAGCCAAACCGCAATTGTGACGATCAGCAGCCGGACAGGCTCGTAACCGTAGCCGACAAACAAGCCGTACAGCCGGTGCAGGGTGCGCGCGCCGAGCACGACCTTTCCGGCACGGCGAAGCTGGTCATTCCTGGCGATGACAACCTCACGCGCACTGATGGGATGTCCGCCCGCGCGAAGGGCGGTAATAAGCTGCTCCCAAGGCTGCGGGCGAAATTCATTGCCAAGGTGCTTTTTCCGTTGGTGCTTGAGCCAGTTGATCCTTTCATTGGCACCGGTTGGGCCGTTCAGCCGATCATAGGTAAACCCGTCTAAGAGCAGCCTGCCTTTGCACCCCGACCAGCTTTTCAAGTCGTCGTGAAGGACGCCAGCATGGGCCGACGTCAAGTCGACAGTGCCCTTCAACTTGACCCTGCGGAAGGAAAACGACCCGGAGATTTTGGCGTACCATAAGCTCAACGCTCGGTGTTTGCCGACGAATTCACCCTCTTCACAATTCAGCGATTTGCCAATCGCCGCATTATCCAGGCAAACCGTACCCGCCGCGTGAAAGTCAGATGACAGCAAGACATTCCCTTTAATTTCGGCGTTGTCGCAATCGAGTGCGAAGCGCTTGCACAAGAAGCGGCCGCCCTGGCAATTTAGATCTCCCCCAATCTTTGCGCCGGCCAGCGTAACTTCTTCGGACGCGATGAAATCGCGAGCTAAGCGCACGTCGCCCGACACGGACGCTCGCCGCCCGGAAAGCACATCGAAATCGCCAGCGCACTGAACGCCACCCGTAACCGATGTGCGATTTAGATTGATTGGCCCAGCTGAATGAATGCCCGGTCCAAGAAGGACGCTACCGGCGACAGATCCCCGGCTAATCGAAAGACTCTCGATGCCTCCATCGTCGCTCGGCCCGCTAAGCAATAGGTCGCAATCTATCGAGGGTTCGTCAAACGTCACTTGCTGGCATCGGAGGTCACGACCGATTTTCGCACCACGCAACATCACCGCCCCGGACACATGCGTCTCGCCCTCGATCAGGACCGACAAGGCGATCGACGCATCATCTAGGCTGAGCGCGACACTATTTGGATTTTCTAGCCGTATATCATTGCAGCCGAAATTTCCTTTGATCTCAGCGCCAGAAAAACTGATCTGCCCCTTCACTGAAAATTGCTCGGACAGCTCGACGTAGCCGATGGCTGCCGACGAACAGTCCAGCGCCAAGCCTTCGGGAAACTCGAAACATGTGCCCCTGCAAATCAGGGCGCCGCTAATCGATGTGGAATGCAGGCTCACCGATCCGATGAAGCTACTGTGCGACATGAACACCGGACCGGAAACCTTCGTCCGCTCGCATTCCAGGGCGCGCTGCGACTTGCCCTCGAAGCGGGCCTGGCTGCAGTCCAGCGTCAATCCGATCTTGGCGCCGATCATTCGCACGCCGCCCTCGGATCGAAATTCCTCTCTCAAATAAGCATTGTGCCCGACATCGATGCCATCGCATCGGATCGCAAAGTCGGAGTCTGACCGGAAATTTGCGCCCCTGCACTCCAGATCACCCTTGATGGAGGAATTATCGAGCCAGATGGTGGCGTTGGCGGTGAGCTTATTAAGGGTTGCGCACCCCTCGATCGTTGCAAAACTCAGGTCCAATGAGATTCCGGCTTTGCTGGGAAGGTCGAACTCGGCTTCCTCGGCGTTGAATTCGTCCAGCCTCGCGCCGCGCAATATGACTGTGCCGGACGTCCTGACTTTGGACATCCACACGCCGAAGGCGGACCGGATATCCTCGGCGTCCATTCCCTTTTCCAACAGGCTTCCGGTCAGCACCAGGGTCGGGATGGTGGCGCGAAAGGCATTGATCTTCTGGATCCGGCAATTCTGCAACGCGAGCGTGGAAGGGAGAACGGCATCTTCCAGGTAAAGGATGCCCGTGATCCACGCGCCACTGAGCATCACGCCATATTCATGGACCGGGGCGCTATCGTCGCCGCCCAGGGCAAGGAATCGGATCAGCTTGGCCCTCACCCGATTGGCCGGCGTCCCCTTCTCGGGACGTGTGTCGGCGATGTTCACCTGCAGCCCGCGCTGACAGCAGTCCACCAGGAACTTCTCGGCTCGGGAGAGTCGCCCGAATTCACTCAGCGTGCGCCCGGATGGTCGGCACGGCTTCGGCCTTTCGGGCCGCTCGGCTACAGGTGATTGCTTCGGTTTGGCAGCTCGCTTGGCGCCAGGCGATCGTTTCACGCCAGACCGGGGCATGCTTCGCCTCCCACGGTGTCCCGAGCGGGCCAATGATACTCCGACGCAACGAAATTGCGAGTCCGGTCAGGAACTACGGTGGATTATTGGGGCCAGGTGCAACAATCCCTAATTACCGATTGGAAGCGGCACCTTGTTTTACCTCGCGCCAGCTTTAGTTCGGTCGGTTGGGCCTGGAGCC
>Ga0075431_100005815_pt1 | contig 12203 bp, 10 predicted proteins | sample RhiMetdeltSRZDD5_FD_75297 | JGI IMG/M metagenome (GOLD analysis project Ga0075431, IMG submission 75297) | Populus rhizosphere microbial communities from Tennessee, USA - Rhizosphere MetaG P. deltoides SRZDD5 | ecosystem: Host-associated > Plants > Roots > Rhizosphere > Soil | place: USA... | reverse complement strand
TAGGACTGAACGCCGCGCCGCTCTCGACCTCCACTGTCCGCAAATTCAGCCGCCAGGCCGATCTGACCCATGCCCACGACGCCCGTTCGCACACTTTCGCCGTGATCCTTTCGGCCGCCCCGGTGATTGTGTCGCGGCGCGTCAGCTTCCCCGTCCGTGGCGGATTGTCGCGCTGGAAGTACGCCCGTCCGCGCCATTTCATCGCCGTATCTAATCACGTAAGACATGCGCTAATGGCCGGCGGAGTCAGTCCGGAGAAGATTTCCGTGGTGTACGATGGAGTTCCCTTGCTGCCTTTATCGAGACCCAGCCGGCGGATCGTCACACCCGATTCGCCCGATCCACAGAAAGGAACCGCACTCGCCCAGGAGGCCGCACGCCTGGCCGGAGTACCTCTGCATGCTTCGACGAACCTGGAACTCGATCTCGCCGACGCCGGCCTGTTTGTCTACATCACCCGCAGCGAAGGACTCGGCTCCGCAGTCCTACTGGCGATGTCGGCGGGTGTTCCCGTCGTAGCCAGTAACGTCGGTGGACTGCCCGAAATCGTTAACCACGGCCAAACAGGGCTGCTCACCGCCAACACCCCGCCTGAGATCGCGGCCGCCATTCTTCGGATCCGCGACGATCATGACTTCGCTCAACTTTTGGCGGCGCGAGCGCGTCATCAGGTGGAGGAGCGATTTTCGCATGCATCGATGGTTGCCGCGACCGCTCGCGTCTATGAGTGCGTGCTCGGAGGATCCGGATGTTAGAAGCGGCGCTGGCCGGTCTGTTCGGCCTTCTGATCGGCAGCTTCCTGAACGTCTGCATCTACCGCATGCCGCGCGATCTTTCCGTCGTACGGCCAAGGTCCTTCTGTCCTGGGTGCGAAAAGCCGATCGCCTGGTACGACAATATTCCACTGCTCAGTTATTTCCTGCTGAAGCGGCGTTGCCGGTACTGCCAGGCGCAGATCCCGGCGCGATATCCGATTGTCGAGGCGCTGACGGCCGTACTCTTTTTTTTCTTCGTCGCAAAGCTTGGGTTAACGCTAGTCGCGCTGAAATTCTGCCTGTTTTCCGCCTTGATTGTCGGGATGATTTTCGCCGACCTCGAAGAACGAATCCTGCCCGATGAGTTCACCATCGGAGGCATCGTCATTGGATTGGGGCTGAGCTGGATCATCCCCATTGAAGACGGCATTGCCGGGTTCATTCTGGCGATAGTCGGCAGACCGCTCACCGGCCCCCCGCTTTCGCTGGCTGAATCGGCGATGGGCGCTTTCGTGCCAAGCAGCTTCCTGTGGCTGACCGGCGAGCTGTTTTACAGGCTGCGGCACAAAGAGGGACTTGGATTCGGCGACGTGAAAATGGTGGCCGCCATCGGAGCCTTCCTCGGTCTTCGAGGCGCGCTGATGACCTTGATCGTCGGCTCTCTGCTGGGTTCGCTGATCGGCCTGTTTTTCATCCTGATCACCAGGAAAGACCACTCCAGTTACGAGCTCCCGTTCGGCAGCTTTCTCGGAATCGCGGCCCTGGGCGTAACGCTTTCCTGGCAGCAGGTCTTCGGCGGATTATTCTAACGACGTATTGGCGCGAATGTGGAATAAGCTTTAGCTTGTTCGCAAGTCCAAAGCAGGGAAAGTTTCGCTTGAAGTAAGCTAAACTTGAAATTTCCCCTTACAAGACATGCTTTGGAGCAAACTCTTCATTCCCACTCTGCGGGAGAACCCGACCGAAGCCGACGCCATGAGCCACACGCTGCTGCTTCGCGCCGGCTACATCCGCCAGCTTTCGGCTGGAATCTACAGCCACCTGTTTCTTTCCCAACGGGCGCTCAATAAGATCATCGCGATCGTGCGCCAGGAAATGGACTCGATCGGCGCCCAGGAAATGCTGCTACCGGCGCTGCACCCGGCAGAAATCTGGCAAGAGTCCGGCCGCTGGGACGTCATGGGCCAGAACATGTTCCGCCTCAAGGACCGCTTCGACCGCGACCTGTGCCTCGGCATGACGCATGAAGAAGTGGTCACCACCCTCGCCCGCGGAGAGCTGCGCAGTTACAAACAATTGCCCCAGATCTGGTACCAGATCCAGACCAAGTTTCGCGACGAGCCCCGGCCGAAATCCGGTCTGCTGCGTGTGCGGCAATTCATCATGAAGGACTCCTACACCTTCGATCTCGACGCCGCCGGTCTCGATGTCGCCTACGAGAAGCACTACCAGGCCTATCGCCGTATCTTCGAGCGCTGCGGCTTGAACGCCATCGCCGTCGAAGCGCATTCCGGAGCGATGGGTGGCAGCCAGTCGCACGAGTTCATGGTACCCTCCAACGCCGGCGAAGACTTTGTGGCGATTTGCGGAAAGTGCGGCTACCACGCCAACCTGGAGAAGGCCGTCTCTGTCGCTTCGCCGGCCCCACCGGATCCGGAAGCCGATTCAGCTCCCGAAAAATTCCACACGCCGGGACGAAAAACGATCCTCGAAGTAGCGGAATTCACCAAACTCCCCCAGACATCGCAGATGAAGAGCCTCGTCATGGTGGCCGACGGGAAGCCCGTGCTGGCGCTCCTGCGCGGCGATCATCAACTCAGCGAGACAAAATTCGCCTCCGTCACCGGCGCCACCGAAGTCCGCCCGGCGCATCCTCACGAGATTCGAGAGTGGTTCGGCGCCGACGCCGGATCGCTCGGCCCAATCGGGATCACAAAGATGTCGATCGTGTCGGACAGGGCGCTCGAAGCCCGCAAAAACATGATCGCCGGAGCCAACGAGGATGACTACCATCTCCGCAACGTCACCCCCGGCAAAGACTTCACGACCAAGTTTGAAGACCTGCGCCAAGTGGTAGCGGGCGACGCCTGCGCGACGTGCGGCGCGCCGCTCGAAGTGACCAAGACCATCGAAGTCGGCCACATCTTCAAGCTCGGATACAAATACTCCGAGTCCATGGGTCTGCGAGTTCTGAACGCTGACGGCTCCGAAGTCACCCCGATCATGGGCTCCTACGGTATCGGCGTCGAGCGAATCTTAAGCTCCGCCGTCGAGCAGCATCACGACAAGGACGGCATGAAGCTGCCGCCCTCAATCGCCCCGTTCGAAGTCGTGGTGACCCCGGTCAACAGCTCCAACGCCGAGCAGATGGACGCCGCGCAAGCGCTCTATCGCGACCTGATCGACCGCAAGATCGACGTGCTGCTCGATGACCGCGACGAGCGCCCTGGCGTCAAATTCAAGGACGCCGATCTGATCGGAATTCCCTACCGGATAACCGTCGGCAAGAAGATCGGTCAAGGCATCGTCGAGCTGGCCGAGCGGCGAAGTAAGCAGACAACAGAAGTTCCCCTCGCCGAAGCCGCAGCCACGTTGTCCGGCCGGCTTCGAAGCTAGTATATTGATGTCACCCATGCGATTCTCCGGCTTGTTCCTGCTCACATTACTGGCCCCTGCCTTCGGGCAAGAGATAGAAGCCGGCCGGCGCCAGTTCGAAAGTCGCTGCGCTAGTTGCCATGGCGGCGACGCCCGAGGCGGCGAGCACGGCCCCGGCATCGTCAACCAGCTCGCTGCAAAAAATAATGAGCAATTAGCCGCCTTCATCCGGACTGGAGCCCCCGCCGCCGGGATGCCGCCCATCAACCTGAACGACACGGAAATGCGTCAGGTCATCGTATTTCTGCGCTCGCTGAGACCAACCGGACCGCCAACCGAGCGGCTGAAGGTGGAGACGACAACCGGCAAGACGCTCGAAGGCCTTGTCCTCAACCAAAGCTCGCAAGACCTGCAACTGCAAACCGACGACAAACAGATCCATCTGCTGCGCAAAGAAGGCGCCCGCTACCGTCCGGTAACGTCGCAAACCGATTGGCCGACCTACAACGGCCAGGTGAATGGCAATCGCTACACCACGCTCGACCAAATCAAGCCGGCCAACGTATCGCGGCTCGCGCCAAAGTGGGTCTTCACTCTCCGCAACACTTCCAATCTGCAAGGTACTCCGATCGTTTCCGAAGGCGTGATGTACGTCACTGCCGCCAACGAATGTTATGCGCTCGACGCAGGTTCCGGACGCCAGCTCTGGCTCTTTCGGCGGCCTCGCACCCCCAAGTTGATCGGAAACGCCGCCGGAGGCATCAACCGCGGCGTCGCGATCGCGAAGAATCGCGTGTTCATGGTGACCGACAACGCCCACATCATCGCCCTCGACCGCTTTACGGGAAAGCTGGTCTGGGAAACCGAGATGGCGGATTGGCGACAGAACTATAACGCGACATCCGCGCCGCTGATCGTAGGTGATTTGGTGGTCTCCGGCACCGCCGGCGGCGACGAGGGTGTTCGCGGCTTCCTCGCCGCGTTCGATCAGAACACCGGCAAGGAAGTCTGGCGCTTCTGGACGGTCCCCCTACCCGGCGAGCCCGGATCGGAAACGTGGAAGGGTGATGGTATCAATCACCCCGCCGCCGCTGCCTGGTTCACTGGATCTTACGATCCCCAGCTCGACACCATCTACTGGCCGACCGGAAATCCCGGCGCCGACCTGGTAGGCGACAATCGCCTCGGAGACAATCTCTACGCCAGCTCCATGCTGGCGCTCGACGCCAAGACCGGCAAGCTGAAATGGTATTTCCAATACACGCCGCACGACGTATGGGACTGGGACGCCGTCCAGACTCCCGTACTAGTCGATACCGTCTGGCAAGGCCAGCCCCGCAAACTGCTGCTCCACGCCAATCGGAACGGTTTCTTCTACGTGCTCGACCGAACCAACGGAAAGCTCCTGCGCACGACGCCGCTCGTCAAAAAGATCACCTGGGCAACCAAAATAGGTGACGACGGCCGTCCTGTGATGACGCCCAACAACGAGCCCACGCTCGAGGGAAATATTATCTGCCCGGCGCTGGAAGGCGCGACGAACTGGTATTCGCCCTCCTACAATCCGCTGACCGGATTGTTCTATGTCCAGACACTGGAAAAGTGCGAAGTTTATCGGAAAAGCCCTACCGAATGGGCCGCCGGCAAAGGCTACATGGGCGGATCGACCCGGCCGGCTCCTGGCGATAAGCCGCAGAGAATCCTTCGTGCCTTCGATCTGAAGACTGGCGATATCGCCTGGGAATTGCCCCAAACCGGACCCGCGAATTCCTGGGGCGGCGCGCTGTCGACGGCCAGCGGCCTGGTCTTCTTCGCCGACGACAGTGGAGCCCTGGTCGCCGCCGACGCCAAGGCAGGCAAGCCACTCTGGAGCTTCCAGACGAATCAGCTCTGGAAAGCATCCCCGATGACCTACGTATTCGACGACAAGCAGCACATCGCCATCGCCGCCGGCCCCAATATTCTAGCTTTCGCCCTGACGCAATAAGGAACCGACATCACTGTGGAACAAGCTTTAGCTTGTTCGTTGAGTAGTTCACACTGGTCACACGGTCGCGGCTACGATGAGCGTCGGTGTCGTGCCCGCATAGATTTGGCAGGTTACTCCAACGTTGACGGGGCGCCAAGCGGTGTGATAGGTTGTGTCTTATATAAGTTGTAGTCTGCGGCTCCCCTTTTTCAATGGAAGAAACACTACGAGCGCTTAGCGGGATACTGTTACGAGCAATCCCTACCTTCGTCCTCGTCGTTTTGCTGCACTTTTACCTCAAAGCCGTCTTCTTTAAGCCGCTGCAAAAAGTGCTGCGACAGCGCTACGAGGCGACCGAGGGAGCCCGAAAACTGGCCGAGTCCAGCCTGGCAAAAGCCGCTGAGAAAGCCGCCGAGTACGAAGCAGCCCTCCGCGCGGCGCGCAGCGACACCTACAAAGAGCTCGAGCAGTTGCGAAGGCAATTGCAAGACGAGCGCGCAGCCGGCGTCCGTGAAGCTCGCGCCCGCGCCGAAGCCGCCGTCGCGCAGGCCAAAGCTACCTTAGCCGCCGAAGTGGCGAGCCTCAAGAAAAATCTGGAAGCAGAAAGCGAGACTCTCGCCGACCGCATCGCGACCAAGATCCTGCGTGGGAGAGCCGCGTGAGACGATCCGCGATCTGGTTTGCGCTGCTGTTTGCTCTTTCGTTTACCGTGTTCGCCGAGGAACACGCGCCCAAAGCTGAAGCCCACGGAACCAAGGCGGAAGCCCATGGAGAAACCAAGAGCGGAGCGCATGGAGAAGAGCATGGCACCCAGAACGTCATTCTCTGGAAATGGGCCAACTTCGCCATCCTCGCCGCCGGCCTTGGCTTTCTGATCGTGAAACAGGCCGGACCCTACTTCGCCACCCGCTCCATCGAGATCCAAAAAGGGATTGTCGACGCCCAAAAGCTGCGCGCCGACGCCGAAGCGCGCGCCGCTGCCATGGACGCGAAGCTGGCCAACCTGAGTCTCGAAGTCGAGGCCATGCGCAAATCGGCCAAGGACGAGGCGGCGCAGGAAGGTCAGCGAATCCGTCAGGAGACCGAGCGCGAGCTCGCGAAGATACAGGCGCACTCCGAGCAGGAAATTGCCGCCGCGCTCAAAGCGGCGCAGGCCGAGCTGAAGAAGTACTCCGGCCAGCTCGCGGTCAGTCTGGCGCGCGACAAGGTCCGAGCCCGCATGACCCCCGCCGATCAGGACGCGCTGGTTCAAAACTTCGTCGCCGATCTTTCCGGTAAGCTCGACCAGCAGCAAGCGACGCCGTAGATTCTATGCCAGCAGCAGTAGCTTCCCGATACGCCAGGGCGCTGGCCGATGTGGTTCTCGCGCCAAGCTCACGCGTCGAGCCTGATCGCATCCTCCAGGATCTTCGGTCATTCGAGCAGACTCTGGCGAGCTCACCCGAGCTCGCGAATGCGCTCGAATCCCCAGCCGTCAAGCGACCCAAAAAGAGATCCATCATCGCGCGCCTCGGACAATCGCTCGGCCTGACGGATACGGGTCAGAATTTTCTGCTAGTCCTCGCCCATCACCGCCGGATCGCCGACCTTTCGGACACGATTACGGCATTTGAGAGAATAGTGGATGAACGCCTTGGCAGACTGCAGGTCGATGTTACTTCGGCTACCCAGCTCAAGGATTCGCAACAAACGGCGCTGATCCGGCAGCTCGAAACCACCACCGGTAAAAAAGTCTCCCTGAATGTCAAGGTTGACGACGGCCTGGTAGGTGGTATGATCGTGCGCCTCGGCTCAACAGTCTACGATGGCTCGGTGCGGGGACAACTGGATTCCCTCAGCCGGCAGTTGCAAGCGGAATAGAAGATAAAATATGGCTCAAATTCGGGCAGACGAGATATCTCGCGTACTCCGCGAAGAGATTGAAAACTACGAAGGCGCAATCGACGTCTCCGAGACCGGATCGGTGATCTCGGTCGGCGATGGCATCGCGCGCATCTACGGCCTGGAGAAGGTGATGGCCGGCGAGCTGATCCAGTTTCCCAAGAATGTGGCCGGCATCGCCATGAACCTCGAAGAGGACCAGGTCGGAGCCGTGCTGCTCGGCGACTACACCGAGATCCAGGAAGGCGACGAAGTCCGCCGCACCGGCCGCATCATGTCGGTTCCGGTGGGCGACGAACTGATCGGCCGCGTCGTCAATGCGCTCGGTGAGCCCATCGATGGCAAAGGACCGATCCTAACCAAGAACTTCAACTCCATCGAACGCATCGCGCCGGGCGTCGTCGAGCGTATGCCCGTGAAGGAGCCGCTACAGACCGGCATCAAAGCCATCGACGCGATGATTCCGATCGGCCGCGGACAGCGCGAGCTCGTCATCGGCGACCGCCAGACCGGCAAGACCGCCATCGCCGTCGACGCCATCATCAATCAGAAGGGCGGCGACGTGATCTGCATCTATGTCGCGATCGGCCAGAAGCGTTCCACCGTGGCGCAGGTCGTCAAGACACTGCAAGACGCGGGCGCGATGGAATACACGATCGTCGTCTCGGCGTCCGCGTCCGACCCCGCTCCCATGCTCTACCTCGCCCCGTTCGCCGGCTGCGCGATGGGCGAATTCTTCCGCGATTCAGGCCGCCATGCTCTCTGCGTCTACGACGATCTTTCCAAGCACGCCGCCGCCTATCGCGAAATCTCACTTCTTCTTCGGCGCCCGCCAGGCCGGGAAGCGTTCCCCGGCGACGTTTTCTATCTGCACAGCCGCCTGCTCGAGCGCGCCGCCAAGCTGAAGACCGGCGGATCATTAACCGCGCTGCCCTTCATCGAAACCCAGGCCGGCGACGTCTCCGCCTACATTCCGACCAACGTCATCTCGATCACCGATGGCCAGATTTATCTCGAAGCCGATCTGTTCAACTCGAACGTGCGCCCCGCCATCAACGTCGGACTATCCGTGAGCCGCGTCGGCGGCAGCGCCCAGATCAAGGCGATGCGTCAGATCGCCGGCACCTTGCGTCTCGACCTCGCCCAATATCGTGAGCTAGCCGCGTTCGCTCAATTCGGATCGGATCTGGACAAGTCGTCCCAAGCCCAGCTCAATCGCGGAAAACGCCTGGTCGAGATTCTCAAGCAAGGCCAATATCAGCCCCTGCCAGTCGAAAAGCAGATTCTCATTATCTATGCCGGCACGAACGCATTCCTGGACGACCTTCCGGTAGAGCAGTGCCGCGCGTTCGAATCGTCACTTTACAAATTTGTCGAGAACGCTCACCCCGGACTCTTGACCGAAATCCGCGAAAAGAAAACTCTCGACGACGCGCTCAAAGGTAAAATCAACGGCGTTCTCCGCGAGGCCAAGGAGCGATTCCTGGCCACCGCTTCCGCTGCCGTGAAATAAAGCATGCCTAGCCTGATCGACATCCGGCGGCGCATCCGCTCGGTGAAAAATACGCAGCAGATAACCAAGGCCATGAAGATGGTTTCGGCGGCCAAGCTGCGTCGCGCCCAGGAGCGCGTCATCGCCGCGCGACCCTATGCCACGCTGCTGCGACAGATGCTGGCCAACGTCGTCGCCGCCGTGCAGTCGACTGAGGAAGGCGCTTCGAATCCGCTGCTGACCGTCCGCCCCGAGAAGCGCATCGAAGTCATTCTCATTACCGGCGAGAAGGGATTGGCCGGCGCGTTCAACTCGAATCTGATCAAGGCGTCGATGCGTTTTGCGCTCGAAGACCATGCCGACGCAGTCATTTCGTATGCGTTAGTCGGACGCAAGGGCCGCGATTTTTACCGTAAGCGCCAATTCCCCATCACCGGTGAGCACGTCGGCGTACTTGCCAACGTGAAATTCGAAGACGCCTCCGCCATCGCCCAGAGCGCCATCGAGCGCTACCGCAATGAAGAGATCGACGCGCTGTATCTGCTCAATAACGAATTCAAAAGCGTGATGTCGCAGAAGCTGACGATCAGTCGCGTGCTCCCGGTCGAACTGCCTGCCGAGCGCGCCAATATCGACTACATCTTCGAGCAGCCGCCGGCCGAATTGCTGGCCGCGCTGCTGCCGCAATATGTGGAATCGGAAGTCTATCGCGGCATGCTCGAATCGGTGGCCGCCGAACATGCGGCGCGTATGACCGCCATGGATGCGGCCACCTCGAACGCCGCCGACATGATCGAGCGCCTGACGCTGTACATGAACCGCGTGCGGCAGGCCAGCATCACTAAGGAAATTATCGAAGTCGTGAGCGGCGCGGCCGCCGCGGGTTAAGAGTATGTGTGAAAGCGCACGGATTGCAAATTGTTGGTTCGACGCCGTAGGACAGGCCTCCCGGCCTGTCTCTTGCTCAACTCCGTCTCATTTTCACCAAGGAACCGCAACCACTGTGGAACAAGCTTTAGCTTGTTCGTGGGTTATTGAACGCAGGCTCTAAAGGATAAGCAATGGAAACATCCGCAAAAGTTATTGGCAAAGTAGTGCAGGTGGCAGGTCCGGCAGTCGATTGCGAATTCGCCGAAGGCCAGATTCCCCCCATTCACACGGCGATCCGCATCACCAGCGAGGGCTTCAACGTTCCCGAGCCGATCGACATCATCTGCGAAGCCGAGCAGCACATCGGCGAGGGCCGCGTGAGAACCATCGCGCTGCAGCCGACCGAAGGCCTCGTCCGCGGCATGAAAGCCATCAGTCTCGGCACGCCGGTCATGGTGCCCGTAGGTAAGGAGACGCTCGGCCGCGTTCTGAACGTCATCGGAGAGCCCGTCGACAAGATGGGTCCAGTCAACGCCAAGAAGTATTACCCGATTCACCGCCCCGCGCCGAGCTTTGAAGACCAGTCCACATCTCTCGAAATGTTCGAGACCGGCATCAAGGTCATCGACCTGCTCGAACCCTACTTACGCGGTGGCAAGATCGGACTGTTCGGTGGCGCGGGCGTCGGCAAGACCGTCGTCATCATGGAGCTGATCAACAACATCGCTCTGAAGCACGGCGGCGTTTCGGTGTTCGCCGGCGTCGGCGAGCGCACCCGTGAAGGCAACGACCTGTGGCTCGAAATGCAGGAGTCCAAGGTCGTCGACCCGCACGACTACACGAAATCCAAAGTAGCGCTGGTCTACGGACAGATGACCGAGCCGCCCGGAGCGCGCCTCCGCGTCGGACTTACCGGCCTGACCGTAGCCGAATACTTCCGCGATGAAGAGAAGCAGGACGTGCTGCTCTTCATCGACAACATCTTCCGATTCACGCAAGCCGGTTCGGAAGTATCCGCGCTGCTCGGCCGCATGCCGTCCGCCGTAGGTTACCAGCCGAACCTCGCGTCGGAGATGGGCGAGCTCCAAGAACGCATCACGTCGACCAAGAACGGATCGATCACCTCTGTCCAGGCCATCTACGTGCCCGCCGACGACTACACCGACCCGGCCCCTGCGACCGCCTTCGCGCATTTGGACGCGACCACGAACCTGTCCCGCGCCATCTCCGAGCTGGGCATTTATCCCGCGGTCGATCCGCTGGCGTCGAGCTCCCGAATTCTCGATCCGCGCATCATCGGCGATGAGCACTACGGCGTGGCCCAGCAGGTGAAAGGAATCCTGCAGCGCTACAAAGATCTGCAGGACATCATCGCGATTCTCGGTATCGACGAGCTGTCGGACGAAGACAAGCTCAGCGTTTCACGCGCGCGCAAAATTCAGAAATTCCTGTCGCAGCCCTTCCACGTCGCCGAGCAGTTCACCGGTCTCAAGGGCATGTACGTGAAGCTCGCCGACACCATCCGCAGCTTCAAGGAAATCGCCGACGGCAAGCACGACGACATCCCCGAGCAGGCCTTCTACATGCAAGGCACCATCGACGATGTTCTCGCCCGCGCCGAGCAGATGAAGGCGGCAGCCTAGCCGTATGGCCGAGACCTTCGACCTCGAAGTCGCGACGCCGGAACGCCTCGTCATCCGCGAAGCGGCCACCGAAGCGCAGATCCCGGCCAAGAATGGCTACATCGGCGTGCTGCCCGGCCACGCGCCCTTGCTGTCGCAACTCGGCACCGGCTACGCAAGCTATACCGCGAACGGTCACAAGTCTTTCTTCGCCGTGAACGGCGGATTCGTCGAAGTCCTGCCGGATAAGGTGCGCGTTCTAGCCGAAACCGTGGAGAAGGCTGAAGAGATCGACGTGCAGCGCGCCGAGGCAGCTCTCAAGCGCGCACAGGAGCAGCTCGCCGATCCGCACGTCGCAGTCGATCCGGCGCTCGCCCTCAGCGCGATGTTCCGGGCGCAGGCGCGCCTCGAAGCTGCCGCCCAGCTTCGGAAGTAAATTCCGTGACGCCGGCTACAAGCTCGCACTGGAGACCTGCTCTCGGGTGTCTGCTCCTCGCCGGCCTGTTCTTCTGGTGGTTGGTCGGCCACCGCGTGGACCTGCTCAACGACGAAGGCATTTACCTCGACGGCGCCCGCCGCATCGTCGCCGGACAAGTCCCTTACCGCGACTTTTTCGCTCTGACCGGCCCCGGCGTTTTCTGGAATCTGGCCGCGGCGTTCTACCTCCTCGGGCTGAAGTTTTCCAGCGCCCGGCTGATCCTGGTTCTCGACATGGCGCTGCTCGCCGGCGGATTATTCTGGCTGGCGGCGCAACTCACGTCGCGCCGCGTGGCCGCCGTCCTGACATTCGGATTCTGCAGCTTCCTCGCAGGCAACGCCGGGATGCTCAAGGTCACTCACCGTTGGGATAGCAGCGCTCTCAGCCTTGCCGCGATCGTTCTACTTTGGGCCGGCCTGCAGCGCAATCGCGGCGTCCTGTTCGCGCTTGCCGGAATTGCAGCAGGATACGCAGCCTGGATCACGCCATCGATGCTGGCTCTCCCGATCGCCATCACCCTCTGGCTCCTGCTTCAATCATC
>Ga0075431_100005807_pt1 | contig 12211 bp, 12 predicted proteins | sample RhiMetdeltSRZDD5_FD_75297 | JGI IMG/M metagenome (GOLD analysis project Ga0075431, IMG submission 75297) | Populus rhizosphere microbial communities from Tennessee, USA - Rhizosphere MetaG P. deltoides SRZDD5 | ecosystem: Host-associated > Plants > Roots > Rhizosphere > Soil | place: USA... | reverse complement strand
CGTCGCGCAACATATGATCATCGAGGCTCGCCAGGTGCTTGACCGAGCGGTGCGCCTGCCAATGGCGCCACAACGCCCCGATGTTCAGGAAAGAGGTGATCTCGCCGAGCGCCCCGGCACGGTCTTCGAGATATTCGTGCGTCGTGGTCATTTTCGTCACCTTCTTGGTTTGATTCCGCTTCACCAACTAGGCTTAAGGTGATGCTAAAAGCGCATTGCGACAAACGAGTAATCGGCCGTATATTTGTGACGACTGATCACAGATGGAGCTTGGCGTGGCGGCCCGTCGTCTTCCGCCTCTCAATGCCCTCCGCGCCTTCGAGGCAGCGGCCCGTCTCCTGAGTTTTTCCAGGGCCGCCGACGAGCTGCACATCACCCATGGGGCGGTCAGCCGGGCCATCCGCCAGCTGGAAAGCGATCTCGGAATTCACTTGTTTCAGCGCACGACACGCTCGGTGAAACTGACCCCGACGGGCGCCTCCTATGCCCGCGAGGTCCGCGATGTCCTCGACCATCTGGCGGCCGCCACCGTCGCCGCCACCGGCCCGCAATCATCGGGATTGCTCAACCTCAGCACGGTCGACTCGCTCGCCGCCAAATGGCTGGTGCCCCGGCTCTTCCGCTTTCGCCGCGCCCACCCCGAGATCGATGTGCGGCTGTCGACCTCGGAGCGGCTGGTCGACTTCGTCAATGACGGCATGGACATCGCCATTCGCTATGGCCAGGGGCGCTATCCCGGGCTCCAGTCGGATCTGCTGATGGAGGAGGACCTTTCGCCCGTCTGCAGCCCCGCCCTGCTCGAAGGACCGCACCCGCTGCATACGCCTAAGGATCTCAAATATCACACGCTGATCCATGACGATTTTCACATCGATTGGGCGACGTGGCTGCGCACGGCAGGAATCACCGACATCGATCCGCATCGCGGCCCGCGCTTTTACTCCTCCGAGCATGCAGTTCAGGCGGCGGTGCTCGGCGAAGGCGTCATCCTCGGCCGCAGTGCGCTCGTCTCCGACGATCTCGCGTCGGGGCGCCTGATCCGGCCGTTCACGATCCGCCTGCCGGCCGGCCTTGCCTATTACGTCGTTTATCCCGCCCGCTCCCTCCGGCGCGCCAGTGTCAAGATGTTTCGCGACTGGCTCCTGGCCGAGGCTGCCGCCGAGAACGAGCAGGAACTCAGCGACTCGCCGCAGCGCGCCGCAGCCGATCGTTGATTGCCAGCCCAAGCCCGGTTTCGGGGATCGGCATGATGGCGATGCGCGCGACATTGCGCCGATCGAGCTGATGGAGAATGCGAAACAGATTGGCGGCAGCCTCGATGAGATCACCGCTTTCCGAGAGCGCGACCATGTCGCCCTGATGCGCGCCGACAGATGCACCGAAGGTGACGAACACTTCGTCAGGCCGCGCGGCCGTCGCGTTCAACCGGAGAGAAGCGCGCGGCGCATAATGGCTGGCGAGCTGGCCGGGGCTCGTCGGCCGATCGGCATCGGCTCTGGCATCCGGCAAGCGGCGACCGAGCACCGCCTCGATCGCCTCGCGCGGCACCCCGCCCGGCCTGTGCAGCGCCGGCCCGTCGCCAAGGCAGGACACGATCGTCGATTCGACGCCGATCGCCGTCGGCCCGCCATCCAGGACCGCGGCGATGCGCTCGCCAAGCGTCGCAACCACATGCTCAGGCAATGTCGGGCTAAGCCGACCGGAGGGATTGGCGCTCGGCGCCGCGATCGGTCGCCCGACCAGCGCGAGCAGCCTCTGCGCCATCGGATGCGCCGGCAGGCGCAAGCCGACGCTGTCGAGGCCGGCGGTGGCGAGAGGCGAGATCGCCGATTTTGCCCGCCGTGCCACCACCAGCGTCAGCGGCCCCGGCCAGAAGGCCTCGGCGAGCTTCTCCGCCGTTGCAGTGAACGCGCCATGCTCGGCCGCCGCCGCGACACTGGCGACATGGATGATCAGCGGGTTGAAACTTGGGCGGCCTTTGGCCTCGAACAGCCGGGCAACCGCCGCATCGTTGCTGGCATCGGCCCCGAGCCCGTACACCGTTTCGGTCGGGAAGGCCACCAGCGCCCCGTCCTCGAGGAGCCCTGCAGCCACTGCAGGGTCGTGCGTCACGATAGTCATTGGGCTCGAATCGGCCAGGAGAACACCACGCCCTCGAAGGCATCGGCGCCCCGGCCGATCGCCGTCACCGCATCGACCATTCGGCCATCGCGCCCCAGCAGCGTGTCGGCAATCGCCACCATCCGCCGGTTGGGGCTCGCCACCGCCGAGTGTCCCCTGAGCTCCCAGGCAAGCTCCGTCTCGTCGGCCCGAGGCGCCAGCGCGCACATGGCGGTGAAGGCGGCAGCGGTCGATCGGCTGATTCCGGCATAGCAATGAAAGAGCAAAGGACCGGATCGGTCCCATGCCGCGACGAAATTGAGGATTTCCTCGACATGCCACGGCTCGGGATGGGTATAGCCCTCGAGTGGCTCGGAGATGTCGTGAAGCGTCAGCCGGAGGTGGCATCCGGTCGGCAGCGGCAGCATCGGCGGCGTCATTTCCGGGCCGAGCAGGCTCACCACATGGCTCACCTTGTGGCTCTCGACCAGGCCCGACACGGCGTTGAGCGGACAAACGATGATCATTGGCTGCAACACCTACACCAGCGCCCGAAAGCGCGCCAGATAGCGCTGGCTCGCCTCCTCCGCCGGCATTGGCCGCAGCGACGTCAGGTGACCGGCTTTCCGGCTCCTGAGATTGGGCGGCCGGCCGAAGAACCGCTCCGCCTCATCATGGCTGAAGCCGGCAAGCTGCGTCGCCTCGAGAAAGGCCGCCGCCTTGTCGGCCCGCTTGACGATGCGGGCAATCGGCTCGGGAACCTCCGGCGGCAGGCTGAACCGGACATGGATCGCCCGGAGCAGCCGGTCCTCGAAGGCGCGATAATCGAGGCCGAGCGCCGCCTTGAAGGGCGAGATCATGTCGCCGATCACATATTCCGGCGCGTCATGCAGGAGCGCGGCCAGCCGCCAGATCCGGTCGAGCTCCGGCTCGACCATGACGGCGATCTCCTCAACCATGAGGCAGTGCTGCGCCACCGAGAAGGCGGAATCGCCGCTGGTCTGACCGTTCCACCGCGCCACCCGCGCCAGCCCATGGGCGATGTCCTCGATCTCGATATCGAGCGGCGACGGGTCGAGGAGGTCGAGACGCCGTCCGGACAGCATGCGCTGCCAGGCCCTGGGCGGCGCCTCGCTGCCGCGCTGCACCGCCATCATCGTCTCCGCGTCGCCAGCCGCTTCACCGCCCCATGGCGGTAGCACGTCACCACATGGTCGTTGACCATGCCGACCGCCTGCATGAAGGCATAGACGATCGTCGGCCCGACGAATTTGAAGCCGCGCTGCTTGAGATCCTTGGAGATGGTGCGGGCGAGCGGCGTCTCCGCCGGGATCTCGCCCATGCTGCGAAACGTGTTCTGGACCGGCTTGCCGTCGACGAAGTTCCACAGATAGGGTGCGAAGCCCTGCTGCGCCTCGATCTCGAGATAGGCAATGGCATTGCTGATGCAGGCATCGATTTTGGCACGGTTGCGTACGATGCCGGGATCATTCATCAGCCGCTCCCGGTCGGCAGCGGTGAAGCGGGCGATCTTCTCCGGATCGAAGCCGCGAAAGGCGGCACGGAACGCATCGCGCTTGCGCAGGATGGTGATCCAGGAGAGCCCCGCCTGGAAGCCGTCGAGCAGCAGCTTCTCGAACAAGGCCTGCGAATCGCGCTCCGGCACCCCCCATTCGTCGTCATGATAGGCGACATAGAGCGGATCGGTGCCGGGCCAGGCGCAGCGGACGACAGTCTTGGCTTCACGATTCTGGGCAGTGCGCGCCATCGTTCCCTCTTGTCTTCAGGCCGCGGCGCCGCCGGGGACCTTGAACCGCGCCCAAGTCGGCTGCAGGACCGCGACTGCCGCATCTCCGGCGACGATCGGATCACCGCCATCGAGCGCCTCGGCCAACCGGTCGAGCCGAATGAGCGCCAGGGCACGCGTTCCCTCGATGGACAGAACCTGCCCAAGCGCACGGCCGCGCCCGGTGATGTCGCTGTCCTTCACCAGCGGCCGGTCGCCGGCGATCGGCAGTATCCGATTGCGCGCCGTCCCCCGATGCTCCATGCGCGACACGACCTCCTGGCCGACATAGCAGCCCTTGGTGAAGCTGACGCCGCCGAGCTGATCGAGATTGGCCTCATGCGGAAAGAGCGCTCCCGATCCGATATCCTCGACCGTATCGGGGATGCCCAGCGCGATCCGCCGTGCCCGATAATTCGACGCATCGGAATTGAGCGCCGAAACATGATCGCGAGAAATGAATGCCCGGCTTCCCATGTCGGATAGCCGAGGATCAGCGAAAATGATTGCCGAGGCGTCATCGATTCTGGTCCCTGGCGGTAGCGCGACCACCGCCATCCCTGCGACCGGCTCGACGCTCACCTGAGCCCGGAGTTGGTAGAAGGCGAACCGTTTTGCGAGCTCTGTGAGCTGACCGCGGGCACAGTCGATGAGAGTGCCATCACCCTGTTCCACCACCAGAAAATCGAACAGGATCTTACCCTGGGGCGTGAGCAGCGCCGCCCAGCGGGCCTCGCCATTGGCAAGGCCGGAAATGTCGGCCGTGACCAGTCCCTGCAGGAACGTCGCGCGATCCCTGCCGCTGAGCCTGAGCACTGCCCGGTCGACGAGGACCGACGCCTTGGATGCCGCCATCGCTGTCTGAAACGTTGAGATCGACTTGCCTCTCGAAGCAGATTTACGTAAGCCCACCCGGTACATCAAGGGATGATCCCGGCATGCCGGCCACCTATGATCTGTTGCTGAAAGGCGCGACCGTCGTCAACCATGACGGGTCGGGGGTGCGCGACATCGCGGTGACGGACGGCCGGATTGCCGCCATCGGCGATGTTCCGCCGCATGCCGCCGGCGCGACCGTCGACTGCCGGGGGTTGCACATCATCCCGGGCGTCATCGACACCCAGGTTCATTTCCGCGAGCCCGGTCTCGAGCACAAGGAGGACCTCGCAAGCGGCAGCCGTGCCGCGGTCGCCGGCGGGGTAACCGCCGTCTTCGAGATGCCGAACACCAACCCGCCGACCACCACGGCGGAGAGGCTCGGTCACAAGCTGGCCCGCGCCCATCACCGCATGTTCTGCGATTTTGCCTTTTTCATCGGCGGCACCCGGGAGAACGCCCATCAGCTGCCGGAGCTCGAGCGGCTTCCCGGCTGTGCCGGCGTCAAGGTATTCATGGGGTCCTCGACCGGCACGCTCCTCGTGCCGGACGATGAGGGCGTGGCCGACATCCTCCGCCGCATCGGCCGCCGGGCCGCTTTTCATGCCGAGGACGAGTTCCGCCTGGCCGAGCGGCGCGGCCGGCAGCTCCACGACAATCCGTCGAGCCATCCCGATTGGCGGGATGAGGAGGCAGCCCGTCTGTCGGTGGAGCGCCTTCTCCGCCTTGCCCGCGCCGCCGGCAAGCGGGTGCACGTGCTGCATGTCACCTCGGCGCCGGAGTTCGATCTTCTCGCCCGCAACCGCGACGTGGCGTCGGTCGAGGTCACGCCGCACCATCTCACCCTGGTGGCGCCCGAGGCCTACCACCGGCTCGGCACCCTCGCCCAGATGAACCCGCCGGTGCGCGATGCCGCGCATCAGGCGGCGTTGTGGCGGGCCGTCAACTCCGGCCTGGTCGATGTGCTCGGCTCGGACCATGCACCGCACCACCGCGAGGAAAAGGCCAGGCCCTATCCGAGTTCGCCTTCCGGGGCCCCCGGCGTCCAGACCCTGGTGCCGCTGATGCTCGATCACGTCGCGGCCGGGCGGCTGACCCTCGAGCGGCTGATCGATCTCACCAGCCATGGCCCGGCCCGACTGTTCCAGATCGCCCGCAAGGGACGGATCGCCGAGGGCTATGATGCCGATCTGACGGTGATCGACCTCAAGGCCCGCCGCACCATCACCAACAATTGGATCGAGTCACGCTGCGGCTGGACGCCCTATGACGGCATGACCGTTCAGGGCTGGCCGGTCGGCACCCTGGTGCGCGGTCGCCGAGCGATGTGGGAAGGCACCATTGCCGACACGGCCGGGGGCGAGGCCGTCGCCTTTCTCGAATGCCTGCCCAGGCGAAATGCGGAGGACGTATGAGCGAGCGGTTTCGGGCAATCTTGGTGGACAAATCCGACAGGGGCGAAAAAGGCCAGGCATTCCGCTTTGCCGAAATGACCGAGCCGGAATTGATGGAGGGCGACGTCACGATCGCCGTCGAGCACTCCAGCGTCAACTACAAGGATGGACTCGCCATCACCGGCAAGGCGCCGATCATCCGGCGCTTTCCATTGATCCCCGGCATCGATCTCGCCGGTGTGGTGATAAGTTCGACCCATGACGGCTTCACCGCCGGCGATCGGGTGATCCTCAATGGCTGGGGGGTCGGCGAGAGCCATCATGGCGGCTTTGCCCAGCGCGCCCGGGTCAAGGGCGACTGGCTGGTCAAAATGCCGGAGACCCTCGATTCGAGCCGCGCCATGGCGATCGGCACGGCCGGCTACACCGCCATGCTCGCGGTGACGGCACTCGAGGATAACGGCGTCCTGCCGGCCTCCGGCGATGTCCTGGTGACCGGTGCCGCCGGCGGCGTCGGCTCGATCGCCATCGCGCTGCTCGCCGGTCTCGGCTACCGCGTCGTCGCCTCGACCGGCCGGCTCACCGAGGAACCCTATCTGCGCTCGCTCGGCGCCTCTCATGTCGTCGATCGCAGCGAGTTCGCCGGACCCGTCAAGCCCCTCGCCAAGGCGCGCTTTGCCGGTGCCATCGACTCGGTCGGCTCGGCCACCCTCGCCAATGTGCTGTCGCAGATCAATTATGGCGGCGCCGTTGCCGCCTGCGGGCTGGCCCAGGGCATGGACCTGCCGACATCGGTGGCGCCCTTCATCCTGCGCGCCGTCACGCTCGCCGGCATCGACTCGGTCATGTGCCCCACCGACCGTCGCGAGCGCGCCTGGTCACGCCTTGCCCGCGATCTCGACTTCAAGAAGCTCAGCGTGATCACCAGCCAGATCCCCCTCGACGACGTTCCGCTGGTCGCCGAGGAGATCGTCGCCGGCAAAGTCCGGGGGCGCGTCGTCGTCGATTTGTAGGGAAATAGGCATTAGGCGTTAGCCAATAGGCAGTGAACGGCGCGATTGCCCACTGCCTACTACCTACTGCCCACTGCCTACTGCATGCTGCGAGGGATGGTGAACTCGCCGATCCGGATGCGCTCCGACAGCCGCTCCGCCATCTTCGCCACTGGCTCCTCGCCATAAGTGGCGATCATGTCGGACAGCGCGGCAAAAATCGCGGCGGTGGCGATGCAGTCCGGATCGATGCCGTCATGGATTGCTTCCTCCCAGGCATCGAGAATGTAGCGCAGTGCCGCATGCCGCGGCTCCCGTTCCTGCCGCAGACTGTCGATGGTATCGGCCATTTTGCACGTCGTCGAGCCCACCGGCACGCTCCCCTTTTGATGCGCGCCTGCCGTCCCACCGGTGCGCGCGATGCTTCCAACTTTAGCAATCGACCACTCCCGGCGCAGCGCCGACCTTGCGGGAAGGTTAATATGGCTGTGACCCGCGCTCTATGCCCTGCCTACTGCCTACTGCCTATGCCAGCGCACGCTCCACTGCCTCGCGGGTTCCAGGCAAGAGCGGCAGCTCCGGCAGCGTGGCTGGGTCGGCCCACATCACCGCCGCGGCATCGCTCCCCGGCTGCAGCAGGCCGCTGATGAGCCGCCCCAAAAAAACGGTCAGCGCATAATGGGACCGCACCGCCCGGCCTTCATCGCGGTTGATGACATCGATCGTGTCGACGAGCCTCAGGATCGCGATGGTGAGGCCTGTTTCCTCCAGGACCTCGCGGACCGCTGCGTCGCGCAGCGTCTCGCCCCACTCGACATGACCGCCCGGGAGCGACCATCGACCCTGCCAGGGTGGCTTGGACCGCTCGACCAGCAGCACCTTTCCGTTGTGATGCACCACGGTGCTCACGCCAACAAGGGGACGAGGATCGGCTTCGGTCAACTGTCGCGGTAGAAGATGTGTCGCCCGATCTTTATAAGGCGCTTCATCGTGCCTGCCCAGCGCGGCTGGACATAGTCGGCGTGATAATGGGTCGCGGTCGAGACAATCTTCACGTCAGCTTCGCCGGCCAACGCCCGGTTGGCGATCTGCTTTGCCTCCTGCCAGTCCCTGCCCGATCGCGGCTGCTCGGCCCGCCCGTCGCAGGCAAAGGAGAACTGGCAGCCATGGCTCTTGTCGGCCCCCTGATAGACCACGCCGCAAATCGTCTTGGGATAGGCCGGATCACGCACCCGGTTGAGAATGACCTTGGCCACTGCTAGCTGACCGAGCTCCGTTTCCGAGCGGGCCTCGTAATAAATGGCCGTGGCAAGACAGGACTGCTCCGCCAGCCGCTTCTTGCGCTCGGCCAGAACCTGATTCTTCAGCTCGCGCTTGAGCTTGAAGGACTCCTCGAGCTTCCACGCCGGCGGGGTCACTGGAAGATTGGCGAGCCGCGGCGTCTCGTCCTCACGCGGCAGGATCGTCTCCTCGATGAAAAAATCCCCCTTGGTCGCCAGCTGCACCATCTGCTCGTCATGCCTGACGCTGACCGGCAGCGCCTCGAGCTGGAACGGCATCTCGAGCATCGATCCCTTGGTCGAGATGCTCGACACCGGCGACGCCTCCACCGCTTGCAGCTCGAACTCCGGCAGGCTCCGCGCCACCGCGTTCTGGCCCATATAGTGGCCGGCGAAAGCAAAAGCGGCGACCAGCGAGATACCGCCCAGAACATAGGAAAGGACTTGCGAGATGGAGAACTCCGACTCGGTCTCCGGATGAATTCTGGAGACGTCTTGAGACGGCCGAACAACGCGGTCGTACGAGTTCACCTGACCCCTCGGTATTTGGCGACCCAGCAGCCTGCCCCCAGGCCGGAAACTGACTCGCACACCCCACGAAAATACCTTCTATGCCTTTAGCACGGGTTAACCTTAACGCACAATCGTTAACACGACCCTTGGTTGGAAAAACTCGGCTCCACGTGGATTACTTTCACTTTTTGATTGCAACCATGTGCGGGCCCGCTAGCCGCAGGCGGCACATTTTTTCGCCGCAATTTACTCGTCGGGCTTGAGCGCGGCTTGCGCCGCGGCCAACCGCGCGATCGGCACGCGGTAAGGCGAGCAGGAGACATAATCGAGCCCGACCTCATGGCAGAAGCGAATCGATGCCGGGTCGCCACCATGCTCGCCGCAAATGCCGAGCTTGAGATCGGTCCGCGCGCTGCGGCCGCGTTCCACCCCCATGCGCACCAGCTCCCCGACGCCCTCCTGATCGATCGAGATGAACGGGTCCTGCGGCAGAATTCCCTTGGCGGTGTATTCGCCAAGAAACCGCGCCGAGTCGTCGCGGCTGATTCCGAAGCAGGTCTGGGTCAGGTCATTGGTGCCGAAGGAGAAGAATTCGGCCGACGCGGCGATCTCTGCCGCCCTGATACAGGCCCGCGGCAGCTCGATCATAGTGCCGCAGAGATAATGGATCGAGGTCCCGGACGCCGCTTCGACCTCACGGCACACCGCGGCGATCCGCTCCGCCACCGTATCATACTCCGCCCGCGTCGCGATCAGCGGGATCATCACTTCCGGGATTGGTGGCGTGCCGGTGCGTTTGGCGACCTCCACCACCGCCTCGAAAATGGCTCGCGCCTGCATGTCGGCGATCTCGGGGTATGAGATTGCGAGCCGCACCCCCCGATGGCCGAGCATCGGATTGAACTCGCGAAGCTCCGCCACCCGCGCCGCCAGCGCTGCCGGATCGGCGCCGATCGCCCGCGCCACCTGTTCCACTTCGTCGTCCGCCGGCAGGAACTCATGCAGCGGCGGGTCGAGCAGCCGGATCGTCACCGGCAACCCGGCCATGATCTCGAACAGCGATATGAAGTCCTGCCGCTGCATCGGCAGAATCCTGGCCAGCGCCGCCCGCCGTCCCTCGGGGGACGAGGCGAGGATCATCTGACGCACCGCAGCGATCCGCTCGGCGTCGAAAAACATGTGCTCGGTGCGGCACAGCCCGATGCCCTCGGCCCCGAACTCGCGCGCCAGCCGCGCGTCGGCCGGTGTATCGGCATTGGCGCGGATGCCGAGGCCGCGCAGCTGATCGGCCCAATCCATCAGCGTGGCGAAGTCGCCTGACAGCTCCGGCTTGATCGTCGGGATCTGCCCCCGCATGACCTGTCCCGTCGAGCCGTCGATCGTGATGATCTCGCCCTTCTTCAGCACCTGTCCCTGCGCCGTCATCTGGTCGCCGGCCTGGTCGACATAGATCCCGCCCGCCCCCGACACGCAGGGCTTGCCCATGCCGCGGGCAACCACTGCGGCATGCGAGGTCATGCCGCCGCGGGTCGTCAGGATTCCTTCCGCCGCATGCATGCCATGGATGTCCTCCGGGCTCGTTTCCACCCGCACCAGGATGACCCCCCTGCCCTGCGCCTTGGCCTTCTCGGCCTCGTCGGGATCGAACACGATTGCGCCGGTCGCCGCACCCGGCGAGGCCGGCAGGCCTGTCGCAATGATGTCGCGCCGGGCCTTCGGATCGAGCGTCGGGTGGAGCAGCTGATCGAGCGATGCCGGGTCGATGCGTCCGATCGCCTCCTTGCGGCTGATCAGCCCCTCATTGGCCATGTCGACCGCGATCTTGAGCGCCGCGCGCGCCGTGCGCTTGCCGGAACGCGTCTGCAGCATCCACAGCCGGCCATTCTCGATGGTGAATTCGAGATCCTGCATGTCGCGATAGTGCCGCTCGAGCCGATCGAAGATCGCCGTCAGCTCTCGGAAAGTCTCCGGCATCAGCTCTTCGAGCGAGGACGCATCCGACTGGGCGGCGACCCGCGCCGCCTCGCTGATGTTCTGCGGCGTCCTGATCCCCGCCACCACATCCTCCCCCTGGGCATTGACCAGGAACTCGCCATAGAGCTCATGCGCCCCCGTCGAGGGGTTGCGCGTGAAGGCGACGCCGGTTGCCGAGGTGTCGCCCATATTGCCGAACACCATCGCCTGCACGCTCACCGCCGTGCCCCAATCCTCCGGGATGCCGTGAAGCCGCCGATAGGTGACCGCGCGCGCCGACTGCCACGACTGGAACACCGCCGAGATCGCACCCCATAGCTGCTCGTTCACATCCTGCGGAAACGGCCGGCCGGTCTCCTCCTCGACCTGGGCCTTGTAGCGATCGATGATGTCGGTCCAGTTCTCGGCCGTGAGCTCGGTGTCCAGCACGACGTTCTCGGCGTCCTTGAACTCCTCCAATATGTCCTCGAAGGCACGGTGCTCGACGCCGAGCACCACATCGGAATACATCTGAATGAAGCGGCGATAGCTGTCATAGGCAAAGCGCCGGTCGCCCGAGCGCCGCGCCAGTCCCTCGACCGTCTCGTCATTGAGCCCGAGATTGAGCACGGTGTCCATCATCCCGGGCATCGACACCCTGGCACCCGAGCGGACCGACACCAAGAGCGGCCTCTCCGCATCGCCGAAACGCGAGCCGACCGCTGCGCCGATCGCCTCGACCGCAGCGCTGACCTGTCGATCGAGCCCCTCTGGATAGCTCTGGCCGGAACGATAGAATTCGGTGCAGATCTCCGTCGTGATGGTGAAGCCGGGCGGCACCGGCACGCCGAGATTGGCCATCTCCGCCAGGTTGGCGCCCTTGCCGCCGAGCAGATTGCGCATCGAGGCGTCGCCCTCCGACTTTCCGCCACCAAAGCGATAGACCCATTTCGCCGCCGCCATCGTCACGTCCTTTCAATTCGGGCAAAGTCAGCAACCGCCAGAGTGGCCGCGCGGATCCGGTTGAGCAGCCGCAGCCGGTTCTCGCGGAAGCTCGGGTCATCGGCATTGACCGTGACCTTGTCGAAAAATGCATCGACCGGCGCTCGCAGCTTGGCGATTGCGCGCATTGCAGCCTCGAAATCCTCGTTTGCAATCGCCACCTTGGCCTGCGCCTCGGCGCGGTCGATGGCCGAAGCCAGCGCCTTCTCCTCGCCCTGCACCAGCAGGTTCTTGTCGGGCACGCCGTCATGGCGCCGTCCATCCTTCTTCTCTTCGATCTTCAGGATGTTGGAGGCGCGTCGCACGCCAGCGAGC
>Ga0075431_100005805_pt1 | contig 12212 bp, 9 predicted proteins | sample RhiMetdeltSRZDD5_FD_75297 | JGI IMG/M metagenome (GOLD analysis project Ga0075431, IMG submission 75297) | Populus rhizosphere microbial communities from Tennessee, USA - Rhizosphere MetaG P. deltoides SRZDD5 | ecosystem: Host-associated > Plants > Roots > Rhizosphere > Soil | place: USA... | reverse complement strand
GGGCGCGCGTAAAGAACGTGGCGAACGTCGAGGCAAACGGAACTTTGCCGCGCGTGCCCAACCCGACTGCGACGCCAACCATGTTTTGTTCCGCGATAAAGCATTCGAAAAAGCGATTCGGGAACTTTTTCAGGAAGCGTTCCGAAAATGTGGAGTTCTTCGTGTCGCCATCCAGCGACACCACGCGTTGGTCGGGATCACCGATGCGGGCGAGGGCGTTCCCGAAGGCTTCGCGCGTGGCAACCATTTGGCCCATGGAGTAATTCACCGGCGGATAACTCGCTGGCGCGGTTGTGTTTGGCGCAGGCAGATTCGACGGAGATTCGACATGCACGCCGATGCCGGAAGTCGCTTTGGGTTGGAGTTCGGCGATCGCGCGCGCTGCTTCCTCCTTCGAGAGCGCTTTGCCGTGCCAACCCTCTTTGTCCTGCAAGAATGAAACGCCGGCGCCTTTGAAGGTTTTCGCGATGATCGCGAGCGGCTGGGTTCCGAGCCCGACGGCCGCAAGCACCTCGATGATTTCTTCCATGTCGTGCCCGTCGATGACCTCGGTGCGCCAATTGAAAGCCTTGAATTTGTCTTCGTACGCCTTGAGGTCGTGACCGTAAGCGGTGGCCTGGCTTTGACCCAGGCGGTTCACGTCGACGATCGCGATGAGATTATTCAGCCCGTAAATCCCGGCCAGCGCCGCTGCTTCCCAAACACTGCCTTCCGCGCATTCGCCATCGCCCAGCAGCACGTAAGTCCGGAAATCCAGATTGTCCAGGCGCGCGCTGAGCGCCATGCCGACGCCGACGCTCAAACCTTGCCCGAGCGAGCCGGTCGATACGTCGACAAATGGCAGGCGGGGAGTCGGGTGGCCTTCGAGATCGCTGGTGAGTTCGCGCAACCGCAGCAGTTCGTTGACTGGAATGAGGCCGTTCTCGGCCCACGCGGCGTAGAGGACCGGAGCCGCGTGCCCTTTTGAGAGGATGAATCGGTCGTTGTTATAGTGCCTGGGATCGTTCGGAAAATAGCGCATGTGTCCGAAGAACAGCGCAGCCACGAGATCGGCGGCGGACATGCTCGAAGTCGGATGCCCGCTGCCCGCGGCAGTCGTGGCGTTAATGGAATGAATGCGCAACTGGTTGGCGATACCCGCCAACGTCTCCACTGAAGCTTCTTTCGTCTCAATCATTTTTCGTGCTGCGCAACCTACCCTCCAAAAATCCAAAGGAAAAGCACATTTGCTTTCCACGGGCGGGCAAGGATCGATGCAATTGTGAGGGTCGCCACTGACCACTGACCAAGGAAATCCCAAGTCGAAAACACGTTTTCGCATTTTTTGCCGTAGTAGGCCGTACTAGGCCGTATTTGCTCGGAATTACTCGGGATCGGTCGGCACCCCGCGGAGCGCCGTGTGAGGGCACGTGGCCTACCACAAATCGGCCGGAGCCGGTTTTCACATTTTTTAGGCCGGCATAGGCGTCCAATTACCTGGCACCGGGAGGCGGTTTTCACGTGTTCTTGGTCGGAATTGGTCGGAATGGAACGCGGAACGCGTGCAGGGGCGCGGAGCCGGAAGTCCATCAACCACGAAACCCGATCGGATCGGGACAGGTAGCCGCGAATGAACAGCCATGGGACCGCGGATTGCGCGGATGGCGCAGATCCATCGCCTTTAAGGCTATGGTGGACACGTGAAGACTGGATGAACCAAGTCATCGGCTGGAGTATACCATATATAATATCGGTATCGGTATTTCAAGTTCTGACGCTTAAGCGAAACGGCGTGAGATCTCGGCCCACGCCGTTTGTATGCACCTTCCCGTCAGGTCACGGGGTGAATTTCTCTGAAAATGCGAAATCCAGTTGCAGATGCTGCACGAGTGTTCCTGCATTATTCTCATCGAGCGTCACTATCCACAGATTGTTTAAACCTCTGACGGCGCCTGTGGCAGTCTTCGGGAATCGCGATGACCTGCTCGTGTCGATTCCCAGACCCTGCATGATGGGGTAAATGCTTAGGCTGTGTCCGACAACAACGGCCTCGCTTCCCGACGGCATGGATTGAATCGCATCGACCATCAGCGAGTAGAAGTTGTGCGCGACTTCGAAACCAGGTTCACATTCGTCCGCGAAGGCCGGTAATTGCTGCACACCGTCGCCCGGATTCTTGTCGAGGTCGGCACCGTCCGGGATGCCATCGCCGTTCAGGTCGCGATTCAGGCCCGCGGCACGGGCGATCCCGGTGACTGTCTGGAGGGAACGTGCCTTGTGGGTCGCGAAAACATGAGTGATACCGGGCAGCAATCCCTTGTCCTGAAACCATTTAACGAGCAACTCGGCACGCTTTTCGCCGAGAGGGGTGAGAAGCTCAGTGCAACATTCCGAGAGAAGCGCTCCATCCATGAAAGGCCTGCAATCCGGGAGCCATGCGTTACCGCTGTTGCCTTGTTGGAACAGGCCGGGTGCGGATTCCGCGTGCCGGATGAAGTAAATGGTTTTGGTGGGCTGGGCGGTGACTCCCTGGGTCAGGAGCACACTGGAAGCCACGGTCCATCCGAGAAGTCTGAAGAGTGATATTTTCATGTGTTTGCTTGGTTCATGTGTTTGGTTGGTTTGGGCATAATTGCCATTCACCCCTTCCAAAAGCAGAAGGCGCGAAAGGTCACAGGAATTTTCCAGATTCGTTCAGGAGGGGTTGAGCAGCGGGAAGCAATTGCAGAGGCGGCTCTCGCGCGCAGCCCCACACCGGCCTTACGGTTGGTCGAACAGCAGTGCTGTTGGCATTATGTTGCGAACGCCATCGTAGTCGCTGTCGCTCGCAATTCTGAATCCGATCAGGTCCTCCTCGATCCGGGCGAGGATTTCCCGGTTCTTCAGAGAAAGAAGGCACTTTCCCACACTCTGAGTAAGCTCCGCATTCAGGTTTGTCGTCGCCACCCAGGGCATGCCGGGAATGGGATAAGTCAGAATTTTCGTCAGGCTGGGATTTCGCGTGACACTTTCTTTCGCAGCGCCGGCGGCGAAACCATCCTCCAGCACGGCGCGCGCTACGTCGTTGTGATTGCGACGATAGACCAGGTTCGTCGAAAAGTCCCTGTGCCGGATGCCCAATTCGACGAGCGCCGCCTTTGCAATCAGTGTTGCTGTTGAATTCCGGGGACCAAACGCGAAACTACGGCTCTCTTTTAAATCGGCCGGGAGTTTGATTGCGTTGCTTCTCAGGGTGAAAATGGCTCCTCGAAAATCCTCGTGTGCTTGCCGGGCCAGCACCGTCAGTGTGGGGTTTTCTTTTCTGGCCATCACGTACGTGGCCGGGCCCACTCGCATGAAATGCACCTCTCCCTGCACCAACGCGGCTTCGCCCAGCTCATAGGAGGAATAGATCAGGAAATCGATGAGGATAGGCTTCCGCTGGTCTTGCGTCAGCGTCTTTTCCAGGTAAGCAAGGATTGGGTGAAACGCATCAACCATCTGCATCGGTTCGGAGTGTTGATAAACAGCAAAGGTCAGTCTCACGGGTGCCTGGCCCTCGGCCAAGGGTTCCAATGCAGTTCCGGCCAATAAGGCGCGCTGTTCCGAACCGACGCGCACCACCTTGGCATGGCTGTCAGTGATCAAAACCTTTAATTCTTCCGCCAACTGCGCTCTCCAGCGTTGCCGTGTCCGCTCGCGGTCCCCTTCAACCTTCAGATTCACCGCCAGCAGACGCGCTTTCTCCCGCTCGTCCCGGTACTTGATCGACAACAACGCCACCAGGGAAATCACGAGCAACAGCGAACTCAAACCTGCCGTGGCCAGGACCGGGTTTTTGCGTGCCCAACGTTTCAGGCTCACAAAGGCGCTCGCGGGACGCGCCAGGATCGGGTCGCCCCGCAGCCAGCGTTCCAGATCCTCGGCGAAGGCTTGCGCGGAGGTATAACGCTGTCCCGGTTCCTTCTCCAGACACTTTAAGCAGATCCTGGCCAGGTTTGGGTCTATCCCTTTATTGAACGACTGCGGCCGCTCCGGCTCACGCTCAATCACCTTGCGAAGGACCTCGACAGGAGTGTCCCCTCGAAACGGAGGTCGTCCGGTGAGTAGTTCGTACAAAATGGCGCCGAGGCTGTAGATATCGGCCGCGGTGGTCAGGTGCTTGGTCTTTCCCGCAGCTTGTTCGGGCGCCATGTAACTCGGGGTTCCAATTACCGCTCCCGTCAAGGTGAGTCCCCCGCTCTGATGCGCGATTTTTGCTAATCCGAAATCCGTAAGATATGGCGTTCCTTGACGATCCAGCAGAATATTGCTGGGCTTTAGATCGCGATGAAGCACTCCATGCTGGTGGGCATAATGCACGGCACGTCCCACCGTTGCCATCACTTGCGCGGCTGACGCCTGAACTTTGCGTCCTGCTTGTTTTGAACTCGTCGGTTCGTCGCCACTCTCGAATCCGCGCGGCCCTATGAGCTTGTCGAGTGACTGACCTTCAACCAACATCATGCTTAGGTAGTGTCGTCCCCCGTGAGTTCCTACTTCGTAGATTCGGACTATGTTCGGGTGCTCCAGACTCGCAACCGCTTCTGCTTCGATCCGAAAACGCTGTTCGACAATCGCAGAGGGCAGTTCAGACGCGATCATCTTGAGAGCTACGAGACGGCTGAGACTCCTTTGGCGCGCCTTGTAAACCAAGCCCATTCCCCCGCGACCGATCAGCTCAATGAGCGTATAATCTCCAAATCGGTCAGGTGCGCCGCCAGCGGCCATGTTTGAGTTTGCGTCGTCTGGCAACTCTCCAAAGCCCAATTCGAGCAGGCATTTGGCGCAATGGCCAAATGGAGCATCCGCTCTGACTGCGGCGCCACAGTGCCTGCACTTGGATGTTTCGGTCATGCCACGAGATCCATTCCATCAGCTACAAAAGCAAATATGCTGAAAGGTCACGCCAGACCTATTGCCGACCGAGTACGGCGAGCAAATACCGGATTTCTTCGTCGATTTCCTCGCCAGCCCCGATGGTTTTGCTGATCTCTGTCCTCAGCAGCTCTCGGTATCGTTTTCGCAGGCGAACGGCTGCCATTTTTACCGCGCCTTCGGTAATGCCGAGTCGTTCGGCCAGGTCGGCATAGGAAACATCGGCCTTGTCCCCGGATACGCATGGTTCGAGCGCATCGAAAAGCGAAGACTTTTCAGCTGCGATAAATTCTCTTTTTAGGCTGCTTCGTACGGTTTCCAGCAGCACCATTGCCCAGGTCCGGTCGAAGTCCTCCTCGGGTGTCCGTTGCCCGCAGGTTCCGCGCTGGAAAAGTTTCTCTGCCGTTTCTTCATCGCAGGAAATAAATGAGCACCGGCCGCCTCGCTTCAGTGCATGCCTTCGGTCCCAATCGTTGGCAAGAAAGTTCTTTATCGAGGAGAGCAGAAAAGAACGGAACTTGCCTTTTTGCCGGTCTACACCACGGAGAATTTTCTTTTCCACTAAACGCATGAAGAAGCCCTGTGCCAGATCCTGCGCGTCATGCTGGGTGTAGCCCTGTCTGCGCACAAACGCGTACAGCGGAAACCAGTAGGCGCCGCAAAGTTTTGCGAGCGCCACTTCCGCTGCGGCTGATTCTCCGGCGCCAGCGGACAAGACGGCGGACCAATCCGTCGTCCTGAAATGCCCAACCTGCGCCGCGTCAGCCCCACAGTCACTGGATGGCAGACGTTCATTCATAGCAGCATCCCGCGGATCTTTAGGCGATAAGCACACTGGCCGGTGGACCGACATGGAGGAATCGCTCAAGCGTTAATCTTAGAACAAACGTACAATCGGGTCCACATCAAAAGGGCATGTTGCCCAAAATGTAAGTTTCTAATGCGGCGGATCAAGACAGATGGAAGTAAACCTGATTGCATCAGGCGGCGTTTCGCATAGCCTGTTTTCATGTTTAAACCGGGTGACTTGTTCGATTTGAAGCAGACGCGGCATGCGGCGATTTTCGATGGCTGCCAGTATGCGTGGGACGCTTTAAAGAAGATCAAAGACTACGTTAAGGCGAACCTGAAGCCTGGGCTCTATAACACTTGCAAAGGCAACGCATATGTCGGCGATGACGTCTTCATTGGCAAGGGCACCGTGATTGAAGATGGCGTGATGATCAAAGGGCCGGTGATCATCGGCGAGAATTGCGACATCCGGCACGGCGCTTACTTCCGGGAAAATGTGATTATCGGGGACAATTGCGTGATTGGGAACGCGTGCGAATTGAAGAACACGCTTGTGTTCAACCAAGCAGAAATTCCACACCTCAGCTATGTGGGCGATTCGATCTTTGGCTTCCAGGCGCATCTCGGGGCGGGCGTGAAAATTTCGAACATCAAACTGATGCCGGGCAATGTGACCGTCGAGATCGATGGCAAAGCCTTTGACACTGGCTTGCGCAAGTTCGGCGCGTTACTGGGCGATTTTGCCAATGTTGGGTGCAATTCCGTCCTCAACCCTGGGACCATTCTTGGCCGCAACTCGGTGATTTATCCGAACGTGAATTGGCGCGGCATCCTGCCCGCCAATATGATCGCCAAGAACAAGGCGGAAGTGGAAGTTGTCGTGCGGCGGCCGCGCGAATAGCGCAGCTTGCCCGCATTTCCGCGCGGACAAGCTGTCCGCGCTCCTATCGCTATGATACACTGGCTTCGATAATGATCAGCAACATCGACGCGCAGCCGAGCGGCAACGGCAAGATCGACCTGCTGACGCAGGTGGAGGAGATTTTCTCGCCGACCGGAATTTTGTCGCGCTCGCCTAACTTCGAGTATCGGCCGCAACAGCAGGAAATGGCGGTGGCGGTCACGAAGAGTTTGCTGCAGGGCGGCCACTTGATTGTCGAGGCAGGCACGGGTGTCGGCAAAAGTCTCGCATATCTGATCCCGTCGATCCTGTTCGCGGTCGCGCACACGAGGAAAGCGGTTATCTCGACGCACACGATCAATTTGCAGGAGCAGCTTACGAAGAAGGATTTGCCCATGCTGAATGCGATCCTGCCGGTGAAGTTCAGCTTTTGCATGCTGAAGGGTCGCGGCAATTATCTGTGTTCGCGGCGATTGCTCAAGGCGCAGCAACAGGCCGCCTCACTGTTCACCTCTAGTGAGATCAGCGAACTGCAGCGCATCGCGGAGTGGGCGAGCAAAACGACTGACGGCAGCTTATCGGATTTCGAAGTAGAACCGGACGCGAAAGTGTGGGCGGCGGTGTGCTCGGAGCGCGGCCTTTGTTCGCGCAACCTTTGCGGACCGGCGTCCGATTTCGCGAAGGAACACCCGGTCTGTTTCTTTCAGCGCGCGCGCCAGAAGTTCCTGTCGGCCACGGTGCTGGTGGTGAATCACACGCTCTTTTTCACTCTTCTGAATACGATGGAGGAGAAGGAGGATGACGACTTTGGCCTGCTCTTCAAAAATGACTTCGTGGTGTTCGATGAAGCGCACACCGTTGAGCACGTCGCTTCGCGGCACATCGGTCTGAGTGTTTCCAAGTTTGCAGTGAAATTTGCTTTGAATCGGCTCTGGAACCCGAACACCAAAAGAGGCCTGCTCGGCACGGTTGCGCAGCCGCAAGGGCTTGGGGCGATCGAGCAGGCGCTGGCGGCGACCGACCGCTTCTTCGACGAAGTTGAACTCGGGTGCGATGAAATCGCGCGGCGGCAGAACGCGCGCAAGGTGGAGAGGGACGATCTCGGTTTTGCTTACAACGCGCCGCCAACGTGGAGCGAGTTGCGCATCCGCAAGGCTAATTTTGTGCCGGACAAACTGACCGATCATTTGCAGCGCGTGCGCGAAACGGTCAGCGCGGCGGTGCAGGCAAGCGAGGACAGCGACACCGGCAAGGAGTTAATGGAATGCAATCGCCGCGTGACGGAAATCCGCGACAGCGTGGCTGTGTTTCTGGCGCACGACACGCCCGGTTACGTGCATTGGGTAGATCGCACAGGTAAGACGCAGCGGAACCTTGGCCTGCACGCGGCGCCGGTCGATGTCGCGAATTTTCTGCGTCGCCGGCTGTTCGGGAGTGGCACGTCGATCGTTATGACCAGCGCGACGCTTTCGATGAGCGCGCGGCAATCCGATTCGCAGGGGCTGGACTATTTCGCTTCGCGCGTTGGCGGCGAAGAGGCGTTGCTCTTGCAAGTCGGTTCGCCGTTCGATTACGAGCGACAAATGCAGCTTTACATCGCGAATCAAATGCCTGATCCGCGCGACTCGGGTTATCGCGCGGCCCTCATCCGGTGGATCGAACATTTTGTGAAGAAGACCCACGGCAAAGCCATCGTCCTTTTCACGAATGCGAAGCTGATGCGCGAGACGGCCGAGCAGATGGAGGACCGTTTCGACAGCCTCGGTCTGCAATGCTTCGTGCAAGGCACCGGCATGCCGCGTACGCTGATGCTGGAAAAATTCAAGGAAGACACTGACTCGGTGCTCTTCGGGACGGACAGCTTCTGGCAGGGCGTGGACGTTCCCGGCGAATCGCTCAGCAACGTCATCATCACTCGCCTGCCTTTTGCGGTGCCCGATCATCCTCTCATCGAAGCGCGCATCGAAAAGATCGAAGCGGAAGGCGGCAATGCCTTCGCGCAATTCTCACTGCCCGAAGCGGTCCTCAAATTCCGGCAGGGCGTCGGCCGCCTGATCCGCACCAAACGCGACCAGGGCATCATTGCCGTTCTTGATAACCGGATCCTTACGAAGTTCTACGGGCGCACCTTCCTGAACGCAATTCCCAAATGCCCGGTCGAAGTGGTATAAGAGGTAAATATGAAGCCGTATCAATCCTATCAAGGTCTGCCGCCGCTCGGCGGGTTGTGCACCATGGAAGAAGCCATGAAGCCCGGCCTGTCCGTGGACCAATGCGTCACACGCCTCAAGCGTTATCATTACGCCTTCAAACGCCTGCACCAGATTTTCACGGCGCGCATCACCGCCGAGCCAATCCTTGAACTGAAGAACGCCTTCAGCCTTCACTCGCACATCTGCGCCGAACACACCACAACGTTGCGCAAGCGCGTGGGCGAAATGCGCGAACCGCCGTTGGGACTTGAGGAGATTCCGCATCCGTCACTGGAAATCGCTTTCGATGAAATGCTCGCTGCGCCCGCGACGGAACTGCTCGTGCTCGGATTGTACGGCAAGGCAATCCCCGCGTTGAAGACTGCTCTTGAAAGGCACGTGCTGGACACCAATAAGCTCGCCGACGCGCCATCCGTGCGGCTGATTCGCTTCGCGCTGCTGGAAATTCAGGACATGCTGGCCTTCGGACAAAAGGCCATGGAGGGGCTGGGGAAAAGCAAAGAGAATGCAGCGTGGCTCGCTTTGCTCGACGACGCATTGGCTGAGAAGTCGGTTGAGCGGCACTTTTCCAGGACGCCCTTCAAATACAATGGCGTGCCCAAACGCGACGAGCGCTTCCCCGATCCCTACAACATGGGTGTCAACGCCGAGGTCTTTCTCTACGACCCGCAATTTCCGCCGCAGCCCAAGACCGTGATGATGTTCTACAAGCGCCTGCGCGAAGTGGACGTGCCGGAAATGATGGCCAGCATCATCGCGGAAACCACGGGCAAGCCCTGGGGATATTACCGCGACATGACGCGCCAGCTTTGGGACGAAGCGCGCCATTCAATGATGGGCGAAGTCGGCTTCGCGCAACTCGGCATCGATTGGCCGAAGAAGGTCATGGTCAATTTCACGTGGTCCCTCGGCCTCAACACGCAACTCGCCCCCATCGAGCGCCACGCGGTTCTTTATTTTATCGAGCAAGGCCTCATGCCGAAAAACGGCAAACGCTTCGAATGGGAAGTCGGCCAGAAATCCGGCAATCCGCTCTCCGCTCTGTTCCAGGATTATGACTGGGCCGACGAAGTTCTGCATGCGAAGATCGGGCGCGATTGGTATCTCAAAGATTTCGAAAATCCGCAGGAAGCGATCCGTTATGGTGATCAATGCTGGTCCAAGGTTCTCATTGGTTGGCGTGAATGGCGCGACCAGGGCCTTACCCAGCATCGCAATTGGTGGCCGGACGTCTACCGCGACGCCTGCAAGACCTGGGGCGTCGAACCCGACCCGAAAGTGCTCGCGTTCAATACCACCTACGAACAAGTCCGCGCCGACCTGAAAGCAGTCACCGGGTCTGCTTAAATCACTGCGCCGCGGAGTTCGCACATCCGGTCGTCACCCTATTTGCGATTATCACCGTAAGATGGTTGGCTTCCTTGGAGAGGCACCGACCCGAGCACTAATCGGTGGGTACTCAAGAAACGTTGTGGAGGCGCAACCGCGCCTGGAAAGGAGATTATGAACACGCAAACGCAAACAAAGCCTGACCAAACCAAACAAAGCCAGGACGCGCCGACCGTTGTCTGGTTTGAAATCCCGGCCGACAACATCGAGCGCGCAAAGAAATTCTACGGATCATTGTTTGGCTGGAAGATGGAAAAGTTTCCTGCCGCGGTAGCCGACTATTGGGTCATCAATACAGGCAACGGCGAGGACAAGCCCGCCGGCGGCCTTATGCCGCGCATGCATTCGCATCAACCCATCACCAGCTACGTCGCTGTCCCCTCCGTGGACGAGTCCGCAGCGAAAGTCCAGAAGCTCGGCGGCAAAATCATGAAGCCCAAGACCGCCGTCCCCCACATGGGCTATTTTGCGATTTGCACCGATACCGAAAACAATGAATTCGCCCTGTGGCAATGCGATGAAAATGCAGAGTAGCTCGCTGGAACTCACCTCATAACATGCGAACGGAATGCGGCGTTTACGCCGCTCTTCGTTCGCCCGAACCAAATTCAAAGGAGAATCATATGAAGACTACTTCATTGGAGAAAACCATGCACGCCGCTGCTATCGATAATTTCGGCGGCATCGACGCGTTAAAGATGCAGACCTTGCCTGTGCCCAAAGTCGCTCCAGATGAGATCCTCATCCGCGTGGAATCGGCCGGCGTCGGCGCGTGGGACCCGTGGGAGCGGGAGGGCGAGTTCGCCAAGCTGTTCGGCACCAAACCCAAGTTTCCGTATGTGATTGGCACCGAAGGAGCAGGCACCGTCGCCGCGGTTGGCGAGCAGGTCAATCGCTTCAAAGAGGGCGACCGGGTTTACGCCGTTCGCCGGGTCGAAAGTGCAAGGGGCGGGTTTTACGCCGAGTACGCCGAGGTGAAGGCTGACTACGCCGCACATGTCCCCAGGCAGTTGTCCACCGAACAGGCCGGCGTCGTCCTCGCCGATGCTCTCACCGGCCTCCGTGGCCTGGACGACGTCCTGCGCCTCAAGCCCGGCGAGTCGGTGATGATCTTTGGCGCCAGCGGTGGCATCGGCCACATGGCCGTCCAATTGGCCAAACGCATAGGCGCACGAGTCTTCGCCGTCGCATCCGGCGATGATGGTGTCGCACTGGCGAAACGATTGGGCGCTGACGCTGTTGTCGATGGGCGCAAAGAGGACATTGCCGCCGCTGCGCGGAAATTCGCCCCGCAAGGTTTGGACGCCGCCCTCGTCACCGCGGGTGGCGAAGCCGCCGAGAAGGCGCTGACCGCCGTGCGTGAAGGCGGGCGCGTTGCTTATCCCAATGGCGTCGAGCCCGTGCCCAAAGCCCGGCCCGGCGTGAAAGCCACCGCTTACGATGGCGAGCCCGACCGGGAAGCCATCGAGAAACTCAATCGCCTGATCGAGGCCGGACCCTTCGAGGCTCACGTCGCCCGAACCTTCTCCCTCGCCCAGGCGGCCGACGCCCATCGCGCACTCGACCAGCATTACCTCGGCAAACTCGCCTTGCGCCCGCGCTGATACGAAGCGTAGAAGACACCCTGGGTCTTGTAGCCGCGGACGTCAGTCCGCGGCTGACTGGCGTCGGCCCTGCCTGTCGATACCTCGCTGTCAACGCTGATCAAGTTTGCGCTGCGGCCGCATTCAGTCTGAAACGACAAAATGATCTAAAGATGATCAAGATTGAGCACAGAATCATTTTGTCTTCCCATCAAGCTTTCGCGCAAGCTCTGCGGCCAGTGCGGGATGTTCCTGAGCTGTCTTTTTAATCTCGGCTAGAAGATTCGTATCGCCACCCTTGGCATGATAAAGGCGGTAATAGCTGCCGATGGCTCGCACTAGAGCTTTTTAAATAAAACTGTAGCCATTTGTTCTGACAGCTGTCATGCTCGGGCGCATGCGAACTCTGTCGCTGGATCTACGGGAACGGATTCTGACGTCGTACGATCGCCAAGAGGG
>Ga0075431_100005803_pt1 | contig 12214 bp, 12 predicted proteins | sample RhiMetdeltSRZDD5_FD_75297 | JGI IMG/M metagenome (GOLD analysis project Ga0075431, IMG submission 75297) | Populus rhizosphere microbial communities from Tennessee, USA - Rhizosphere MetaG P. deltoides SRZDD5 | ecosystem: Host-associated > Plants > Roots > Rhizosphere > Soil | place: USA... | reverse complement strand
GTCCAAAATTCTCGTTCGACAGAAGCCAGTGGCCGGGAAACTTTTTTGTCGTCAGGAAGAAATTGCTTGGGTGCAGGGACGGAAGTGTCCGCCGCCGCCTTTTCCACAAAAAAACAGGTCGTTGAAGAAAAATTATCCACAGCTGTGGATAAGTGTCGTTTGCTCGGAAACAAGGTGTTCTTATCGAGAACATCCACAGGCTATGAACAGTTGCATCGTCGTCCGTGAAAAAAAATTTTTAATAACGACGATTTCCGCTTGACAAATTTGCCTAGAAAAATTTAGATTCGATTCTCCTCGCACCAAGGTCGGCAACACAATTTAGTTTTTACTGCGAAGGAATTTTTTATCGTGTTTCCCAATAGCGGGGACACGGAAAAGAGAGAGGTTTGCCCGAACCCGGCAATCACAAGCCCGCACAGGAGGGTAAGCAAATGACCGAACTCCCAAGCTCTCAACAGCACAAAGCCATGTTTGAGAGTCATTTTGGGTTTCGCGAAATGCCTTTTGGCGTAACGCCCGATCCGCGATTTTTTTATGAGCACCCACTTTATCTCGAGGGGCTGGCTTCGCTTGTTCACGGAATCGAGTCTAAGAAGGGTTTCATGCTCGTGACCGGCGAAGTGGGAACGGGTAAGACGATCCTTCTGCGCAAGCTGATGCGCCATCTCGAAGCGCGCGTGCACTTTGTATTTGTCTCGAACAGTCATCTGACATCCTACGGTTTAACCGAGTTGATCGTCCAAAATCTGGGGATAAACAGCAAAGAGAAGAGCCGGTTGGAAATGATTCAGGATTTGAACAGCTACCTCATTGAACAGCTTCAGGCAGGCCGCACCGTTGCGCTGTTGATCGATGAAGCCCAAAAGCTTAGCGATGAAGCGCTCGAAGGCCTCTGCGACCTGTCGAATTTGGAGACAGACGAGGAAAAGTTGCTGCAGATCGTGCTCGTGGGACAGCCGGAAGTGGCGACTAAACTAAACAAAGCCTCGCTCCGCCGCATCAAGCAACGCATCGCGCTACACCACCGTCTCTATTCGTTACAAACGCCGGGCGAGGTGGATCATTACATTCGTCACCGGCTGCAGATTGTAGGATACGACGGGCCGGAGCTTTTCAACAAAGAAGCCGTCGAGGCAACCTGGCAATATTCGGGGGGAACGCCCCGGTTGATCAACATTCTTTGCGACAATGCCCTCGCGATGGCCTGTGCGGGAGCCAAAAAGAAGGTCTCTCCTTATATGATCATGAAGGCAGCCGGTGGCCTGCTGCTGGAGCCGGGGACGGAAGCGCCCAAGATCACGCCGTCCGATGTTGGACTCCTCAGGATGAAAGTTCCCCCTCCAAAAATGAATCAGAAGCGCTCTGAAACCAACGGCGTTGAGGTGAACGGCAGCGATCGGCACGAAGCGCCGTTCATTCCTCTGCGCGAGTCCGATCGCGTGAGGCTATCACGCCTTGCGGTCAACGGGCCGGCCGTCTCTTTGCATTTTTTTGATCGCATGACTCGCCTCGCCACCGAAGCCATGGGACCGATGGCCAATAGAATCCTCGGCGATCAGATTTCCGCCCTCGGCGAATCCCGGCAGGCATTTCCACAGGCAAAGCTGGCGGAACTCATACTGAGAGTGAGCGGCGAAATTTTGAATGAAACGATGAGAGCGCACTTCCAGAAAACCATGATCAGCGAAATTGCCACTCTCAAAACGATGTGAACCAGTATCAAGGAGAGACAAATGAATCGGGAATCGCGACGTCTGGGCCTCAAATGGAAGATCGGCGGAATTTTCACCGGTGTGATGTTGCTCTTGGGCGCTCTAGTGGTTGGCGCAGTGTACCGGCTCACGGAAAGTACGCTGCGAGAGCAACTCGACAAGCGCGCCGTTGCCGTCGCCACCAACTTCAGCGATGCGGTCGCGGGACACGTCGCCGGTAAAAATCTTCTCGCGCTTCATGCGCTGGCAAGAAAGTACACGCTTCTCGATGGCGTCGCTTACGCTTACATTGAGGACGGCAAGGGCGAGATCATTGCGCATACCCTGGGAACTTTTCCGGAAGCACTGCGGCAAGAGGTTTCCACCGGCGCCAGACGCCAAGTCCTGCGGCGGGAATTATCGCTCGGCGACAGAACGGTGTACGAAACCGCCGTGCCGGTTTTAGAAGGTCAGTTGGGCGGGGTTCACGTCGGCTTCTGGGCGGATGCGGTGCAAATGGAAATTCAACGGGCGCTGCTGCCGATTATCGGCGTCATCGCCATCGTTCCTTTCGTCGGCGCGCTTTTGTCGTTTTTGTTAGCGCACTGGATTGTTCGACCGATCATCGGCCTCAGAGAAATCGCCGACAAAGTGACCATGGGTGATCTGGAAACCTCGGTGGGCGGGGACTGTGTAAGCTCGAGCGACGAGATCGGCGACCTGGCCCGGGCGCTTGAACGTATGCGCTCGAGCCTCAGAGCGGCGATGTTGCGTCTCGGCAGGGAAGTAGCGTGAGTTATCGCTAAAGGAGGAAATCATGCGCGCTTGGTTGCTCAAAATCGCTTTCATGCTGGTTGTCTTCTTGCCTGTGAGCGCGATTTCGGCGGAAACCCCGCTCGAGAAAGTGACGATCGCCTACAGCTCCATCTCAGGCAACATGGCGCCGTTGTGGATCACTCATGAGCGTGGATTCTTCCGCAAATACGGTCTTGACGCGCAGCTCGTTTTTATCGAAAGCGGGAGCACCACGGTGCAAAGCCTGATCTCCAAGGACGTAACTTTTGCTCAAATGGCGGGGGCCGGCGCGATTCAAAGTCGCCTGCGCGGGTCCGACGTCGTCATGATCGCAGGCGTGATCAACACGCTGACCTTCAAATTTTACGTCGACAAAAGCATCAAGCAACCGGATCAGCTCAAAGGAAAGACCGTAGCCGTTACGCGCTACGGCTCCTCCACCGACTTCGCCTTGCGATATGCGCTCGAGAGATACGGCCTCAAACCGGATAAAGACGTGACGATTTTGCAGGCGAACAATATGCCGGCGATGGTTGCGTCGCTCGAGAGCGGCAAGGTTCAAGGGGCCATGTTGTCCGCGCCGTTTACGCTGAAAGCAAAAAGTATGGGGCTCCCCATGATGGCCGATCTGCAGATGCTCGGCCTGGAGTATCAACACACCGGTTTGGCGACGACCCAGGCGTTGATCAAGTCGCGGCCGGACCTGGTCCGTAACGCGATGAAAGCCTATGTGGAAGGAATTCACTTTTATAAAACTCAGCGGGCCGAATCCTTGGCGATTCTTGCAAAATATTTGAAGACCAACGACGCGGAAGTTTTGACGGAGGTTTATGAAGATGTCGGGCTCAATTTGACGGCGGAGAAACCCTATCCCACGCTGCGCGGGATCGGCATCATGCTCCGTGAGCTCGCCGCGACCAATCCTAAATCCGCTGCGGCTCGTCCGGAGGATTTTGTTGATTTGACCTTTATCAAAGAACTGGACGGCTCGGGGTTTATCGACCGGCTGTACAAGAAGCCCGCGGCCGCGCTCGCCAGCCGCGAAAGCTCCGCGCCTCTTCCCGTGAGTAATAAAGAAAAGGCGCCGTCGGCAAGTGATAAAACCAAACCGACCACGCCAACGGCAAAGTCGGTCGCTGCGGTGAGTCCAGCCGATGCGGCGCGCGAATATATCGTGGGGCCCGGCGATACTCTAAGCAATATCGCGCGCAAGTATTACGGCACCGGGTTCAAATGGGAAAAAATATTCCAAGCGAATCAGGGGGTCATGAAGAACCCCGATTACATTTACGTCGGGCAGAAAATCATTATTCCGTCTTGACGGCTTGGTGCGAAGCGCTCTTTACATGAAACGTCGTATTTCGGTCAAATAGCAATAGAAAGGAAAACGAAAAAGATGTCCGAGGAGTCTAAAAAGTCGGAGCAACCGTTCGATCAGCTCGTGCGCGTGGTTCAAGAGGGTGAAGCTCGAAGAATCAGCGAGTGTATCCAGGAAATCGATCATCGATTACTGGATTGCCGGAAATCGTTGGACGAGTACAGGCGATTGCGCACAACTTTGCGCACGATTAACGGCCAGCTATCCCGGTTAGGCGCCGAGCCCTTGGCGGTGGCGGATGAGTTGCCTACCCAAGATTTGACCGAGATCATCAAAAGCCGTATCGATCACTTCAGAGCCACGGGGAAAATCTAGCCCGGGAAACTACGTTCGGCTCCGAAGTTGTGAAAAAAGAACGGGGAGGATGTCTCTCCCCGTTTCACTAACGCATTTTTCTATGCGAGATCTATGTTTTGCTCGAGGCCGTCTTCGTCGCAAAGAACGAACAAGTCGACACTCTCACCCGTGGTTGGGTCAATGAGGCTTCCTGCAAAACAATAATCGACTGCAGCGATTTCAAGGGCTTCAGTCCTAATGATGTCGCTAGCGATACCGGCACCTTGAGAAGAGCCGTTTTCTGTGTTGTTTGCCGAAGCGGCACCATTACTTCCGTAGAGCATTCCTGCCAGTAGTACAGTTGCGAAAAATAGACGTTTCATAATGCGCCTTCCTTCCCTGAATAGATAAAGAAGGCAAAGGCGATGCCAAGATCGCCCTTCATTTTACAGAGGTTTTTTCGAAAAAAATCCTTTTATCGATGATCTGTCAGGGAAAATCCGCCAGAATCGCCTCCGCGCGGATCAGTGGAAAAAACACGGGTAGTCCTGGGTGGGCGTCCTGCATAGGCCGACTAGAAGTCGATGAGACGCCACGTATTCGCCGAATTCGCTCTGATAACGACTCAAGCGGAAACTTGCTTCAGGGCAGGGAGAACTTCTCGCAAGAAGATATCGAATTGTTGATCTAAGTTATCGCCGATCGGCCGAATGGTGACGTGGTCGACGCCCGAATCGATGAATCCGCGCACGCTATCGACGCAATGTTCGACGGGCCCGCAGGCTGTCCAGATTTCCACACCTGCGCGCGTAAAGTCTTTTTGATAATACGCGTCAAGAAAAGTTTTTGCTTCGCGAAAAGCCCGATCACGATCGTTATTCACGGCGACGCCGTAGTACAAAACTGTCTTGAATGCGCTCGGATCGCGACCCTCTTGAACCAACATGTCGCGCAGGCGGGCGAAATACTCCTGAAACATCGCCAGCTCGATTTGATTCGTCATCCAGCCGTCCGCATAGCGCGCGATGCGCCGTAAAGAACGCTCCACGCCGCCGTTACCGATCTGCGTAGGTCGCGGCGTACCGGCGATGTAAATCGGGCACGGACGTTGCGCCGGCTTGGGCAGCAGATCGACATCGTCAAAAGAATAATACTTGCCGTGAAAGCTCGCATGCGCGTCGGACCAGAGCAGCCGCAACGCTTGGATCATTTCCTCGAGACGCCCCGGACGCTCTTTGCTTTTGACGCCCATTACTTCGAGTTCTTTGGCCGCCATCGGATGCTGACTCGCCGGATAGCCCATGCACGCGGCCAGCCACGTGCGACCGCCTGAAAGTACATCGAGGCTCGCCCACTGCAAGGCCAGCAGCACCGGGTTGCGTTGGGCAATGGTGGCCATGCACGCAACGCCAAGTTTCACGCGCGAAGTATGCGACGCGATGGCGCCCAAAAGGGGAATGCATTCCAAACGAGGCTTACTCAGGATGCTGTCGCCGACCCATATCGCGTCGATGGCGCCGGTGTCCTCTGCTTTCACCGACATGTCGATAAGGTCTTTGGCTTTTGCTCCCTGCGTGAGGAGGGCGCGGTTGGACAAGGTAATTCCAAAAGTTGTTCTCTTTTCCGACATGGCGCCGAGCATAGGCCGATGCGGCGGTTCGTTTCAAGCGCCGCAATTCTTGTTTGCGCGATTGGAGCGAAGAATTAACGTCGATGTGCGGCGACCTTGGACTATGACTGATCTATAAGAATGGATTGACGACCGAGCAATCAAGCGCTTTGCGCCGATACCGTTTGGAATTTGAAACTCGCCTGATTTCCAGCAAAGTAGAGCACTTCGATGGATTCGGAATAGTCGACGTCATTGGCGCGCGCAAATTCGTCGAAGCATGGCAAACACACAACCCTATTCCGATACTGGCGCGGCACGATAGCTTTCCAAACTTCGTCCTGAACGTAAAAATTAAACTTATCGTCGCATCGACACACACTACATTTCTGACGCTTGAAAGCGCTAAAATCGCTTGTTCTCTGTCGTATTCTCATCGCGGCGTCCTTTCGCTTTATAGAGCGGCGCTGAGCATGGAGAGAGCAACGTCCGTACCAAGGCGAAACTCGTTGGATTTTGCGCTTCTTACAAAAAAAGCTGTAGGAGTTTTACTCCACAGAATAAATTCGTCTGAATTTGTCGTGTGATGCGAGACTTCTCTGGTAAAAATGTTCGCGAGAGCTATGCCTCATCAAAGCGGCGGCGGCTTCGATTCGATCGGCAACCCGGCGGCTTGCCAGGCTTGCCAGCCGCCGACCAGCGCGCGCGCTTTCGTCCATCCGGCTTTCTGTAGCTCTCGCGCCACCCGGGCGCTTGTCGCCTCGTCCGGTCAAGCACAAAAGGCGAACAGCCACGTCTGGCGCGGCACGTCGAGCTCTTTGAGACGATCGACCGGGCGATCCGGTGGAACTCTCAGCGCTCCCTGGGCGCGCAGGTCGCTGCTGGCGAGACTGTGTTCAGCGCGCACATCGAGAACAAGGCTCGGCGCGCCGGATTGCTGGATAGCGCGCATCTCGGCGATCGTGATGAGGCCGGGGTGTTTGTTTGTGTCCGTTGACGTTGGGTCCGCCGTCAGATCTGCCGGCGCGCTGGCGGCGACGGTTGTCGCGGCTGTCGCCGGTTCTCTCGTTTGAGCTCCATCGCGTTTAAGGAACATCAGCGAACCGCCGTGCACAGCGATGGAAAGCAAGACGAAAAAGCAGCAGATGAAAAACAAAAACTCAGTGCCAGGAACGGCGGCGAAAACCGGCACGAGGATCAACAGCAATGAGCTGAGACCGCGCGGTCCGAACCAGGCGATCAACATGCGGCTGCGGAAATCCAGCCGGGTACCGGCGAGGGAGATGAAAAAGGCGACTGGACGGATCAGCAGGGCGACGGCGGCGAAGAGAGCAACCGGCCAACTCAATACAGCAAATCCGCCCCAGATCAGCGAGGTGCCGAAAAGCACGAAGGCAAAGAGCAGCGCCATCTCGGCGGTGGTTTGGCCATATTCCAAAAAACAATCACAAAGCTCGACGTCGAGGGCCGCAATGATCAAGCCGGCCGCGAACGCGGCGAGAAAACCGCTGCCGTGAACCGCTTCCGCGGCGGCATAAGCCGTGAACGCTATGCCCAAAGAGTAAATCGATTCATAATCCCGCAGCACTCCAGTTTTGTGCCTGATCATTTCCAGCGCGGAAGTTCCGAGCAGCCCTACCGCGATGCCAGCTCCCGGTCCCAAAAGAAAGAGATCGAGCCCGACGCGGGCCCATTCCGTTTGTGTGAGAAACACACCTTGGCCGAGAAACGGCATCGCCACCAGGATGGCAGGTAAAAGAACAACGTCGTTAAGACCGCTTTCGAGCCGCAGCGCGAGACGCACCGGTTCCGGAAGACCGGGCCGTCGAAGCAAACCGCGCAGCATGACCGGGTCCGTCGAAGCGAGCGCCGCGCCCAGGATCGCCGCCGCCGGAAATGAAAGACCCAAGAGCTGCCATCCCGCGAGCGACACCAATGCTGCGGAAAGCAGCGTTCCGGGACCCAAAACGCGAAACGCGAGCGCTCCATGGCGGCGCATTTCCGCGATGCTAAGACTGACGGCGTCCGTGAACAGCACCAGGACCAAACTCAAAGTAGCAACGACGCGAAGGATCGGCGACTCTAAAGTTATATCGAGCAATCCCAACCCGGCCGGGCCGAGCATGGCGCCAAGCGCAAGAAAGACGCCGACCTGCGGCAAATCGCTGCGGTGGATGAGTCCGGAGAGCAGCGCCGCGACGATGATGACAATGCCGACCAGCGCCAGAGTGAGAATGAAGAATTGCGCATTGAAAAGATCCATGATGACTTTTTAGTGCTGCGATTGACGCTGCGTAGCGAGCGTGTTTCGACCATAGCAGTTCCAGCTCCCAGCCAACAAGCGAGTAGTTGGCCGGTAACGGACGTGACCGGGAATGTTTCTGAACAGTAGCGGGTCTTAAACGACTGCAACGGCTTCAGCGACTGAAACATTTGGAACTTGTGCCGATACAGGCTGACACGACCGCAGCCGTTGGACAAAGGTCTCCAGGGCCGCTTCGACGTCGGCGGCGTTGCAGACATGCTTCATTTGCGAACGCAGCTCTTCGGCGCCGGGAAAATCGCGGCAGTACCAAAGCAAGTTTTTGCGCATACCGAAGAAGCAGTGGTTCTGCACGAACTTTTCATAGTGCCGGCTGTGTGCGAGCATGACGCTGAAACGTTCGGCGACACTCACGTCCGGCTGCGCATTCACTGTGCCGAGGCCGCGCAGGGCGAGCCTGACCTGTTCTTTCCCGGCGAAGAGCCAAGGATTTCCCTCGGCGGCTTGGCCGATGAGTACGCCGTCGACTTGGGTGTTTTGAACGCGCCGGTAGACATCCCTCAGGTCGCGCAAATCGCCGTTGCCGAGCAGCAAAGTGCCGGAGCCTTTGGCGATCTCGGCGGCTTGCGCGATGACGTCCCAGTCGGCGCTTCCTTTGTATCCCTGTTTTAAGGTGCGGCCATGGAGCGTGATCGCGGCGGGATGCTCTTCGAGCAAGGTCGAGAGCCAGTCCTGGATGACTATACGATCGTAGCCGATCCGGGTTTTGATCGAGAGCGGCAAGAGACGCCGGTCAATGTCTCGATCACCGCCGGTCCGGCGGCGATTGGCGGCGGCAAATGCCGCGATCGCGCCCGGGCGAATGCCAATCGCTTTGAGGCTCTGTCCGTCGTACCAGTCCTGCAGCCCTCGGCGGGTGGCCTGAATGATCGCGCGCGCCAGCTCCGGCTCGCGAATGAGCGCCGCGCCGCAGCCCGCGGCGGCGACTTTTTTCGCCGGGCAGCCCATATTGATGTCCAAGCCGTCGAAGCCCAGCGCGCCGACGATATGCGCGACTTTGTAGAATAGCTCCGGAGTTCGGCCATAGATCTGCGCTATCACCGGCCGCTCGATCTCCGCATAAGTGAAGTCTTTGAGAAGTAGCTCCGGCGCGTAAGGCGCCGACTGAATATTGACGAACTCCGTTAGAATGACATCGGGGCGGCCTTGCTGAGCCGTGATAAAGCGGAATGACGCGTCGGTAACGCTGTCCATCGGCGCCAGACCGATGATCGGTTTAGGTAGGGTTTGCCAAAAATTCATGTTGAACTGATGAAGGTAACATTCGGCAGGCACGCCTTCAAATCTGGGCTCGGCGAGGAAGCCGCGCTCTTTGGATCACATCCGAAGTGTGCGGGTGAGTGAGACAGGCTAAAGGAGGATGGCGGACGAGGTTTACAGGGTGTGTGACATGTCCAATTCGCCGAGGTCCTTGACCGGCCGTTTCAAATGAAGTTTGAGAAGATCCGTGACTTGCTTGCAGAAAGCTTGATCTCCAAAAATTAGAGTGCCGACGTAGGTCTCGTCCTCATAGTCCATAATCAGATAACATCTGCTGGACGATTGTGCATTGGAATGCACGTAGGTAAGAATGCCGACTTCGCCCGTGACGGTTTTCACGACATTGCCTCTCGCGCGTGTCCAGACCGGCGGCCAATTCTTCGATCCCCGATAACTCATCAGGGGATGGTCACGGAGTTTCATGGCCTTATTATGATGACGATTGGGAGAGCTTGTCAAATCAAATTGGCGCACCGCAAAGCGCGGACTCGCACTTTAAGTTTGACAAGCCTTCGGCGACTGGATTACAGAGAATCGCAGCGTGATTAATAGTCGGTCAGGGGAGGAGAGAATATGAACGCAGTCAAGATAATGGGCATAGTTCTGCTAGTGGCCGGCGCTCTCGGCTTGTTATATGGCGGTTTCAGCTTCACCAAGGAGACTCACCAAGCCAAGATAGGGCCGATCGAATTGGCGGTGAAGGAAAAGGAGACGGTCAATGTTCCAACGTGGGCCGGTGTGGCAGCGATGGTTATCGGCGGAGTTTTACTTGTGGTGCCGTTGAAGAAGTAGGGGAGTTCGCGAAGCACTCATCAGTGCGACTCGCCGTCATAGAAGATGGGTTGGGGGCGCCGTGAAGGTCGCGCAGATCACCAGCGTATATGTTTCCGTGCCGCCGAAAACCTACGGCGGTACGGAGCGAATCGTCTACTATCTTTGCCGGCAGCTCAACCGGCGCGGACACCAAGTCGAGCTGTTTGCTTCGGGCGATTCGCAGGTCGACTGCGCGCTGCACTCCGTGGTGGCCGTCGCCAGCCAGGATGATCCCCATTCCACTTTCTATCTTGAAAAGGAATTCGACGCGCGCAACGTCTACAACCTGTACCGGCAAGCGGATCGTTTCGACGTGATTCACGCCCACTGGCCGACCACGGTCCCTTATTTTTCTAATTTCACGCGCACCCCCACCCTGGTGACGTACGCCTACATCGAGAAAGAGCTGCATGAATATTATCGCCGGCATTTTCCGCGGTGCGTGCCCGTTTGCGTGAGCAACGCCCAACGAAAAATGCTCGGCGATGAATCGCTGCCGGTCGTTTACAACGGCCTCGACTTGGATGAAATAGCTTTTAACGGCGAACCTGAAGATTTCTTCATCATCGTCGGGCGCATGACACCGGAAAAAGGTATCGCTCAAGCGATCCGCATCGCGAAGAGAGCCGGAGTAAAGCTCAAAATTGTCGGCCATGTCACATCGCACTTGCCGTGGAGCGTGGACTATTTTTGCAAAGAAGTGAAGCCGCAGGTCGACGGCGTGCAAATTCAATACATCGAACGCTTGTCGTACCATGATACCGTCGCCCTCATGGGCAGGGCGAAGGGATTTTTATTCCCTTTGCAGTGGGACGAACCATTCGGTCTAGTGGTCATCGAGTCGATGGCGGCGGGTACGCCGGTTATCGCTTACGCGCGCGGGTCGATGCCCGAGTTGATCAAAAACGACGAAAGCGGATTTCTGGTTGACAATGAAGATGAGATGGCCGCGATGTGCGGTGAGATCGAAAAATTGGATCGCGCGCGTTGCCGGGCGTGGGTGGCGGAGCATTTTTCGATTGAGGCGATGGTGACCGGCTATGAGCGGCTCTACCAGGTCGTCGTTTGTGGTCGAGCCGGCTGAAGACTCGAGCCGCGAAGCGTCATGCCCGGTAATAAATGGACTGTCGAGCAATTGCGCGCCGACGTCTCTTATTGGCGCGCCTGCATTCTTCTCACCGCCGCCCGCCTGGACTTGTTCGAATTCATCGGCGCGCGGGACAAAACGCCGGCTGGTTTTGCCGCTCACTACGGCGGCGCCACGGCCGGTTGGGAAACCTATCTCAATGCGCTCTGCGCCATGGGCTTGCTTCGCGAGCGCCGGCGAACCTACCGGAACACCGTTTTTTCGGCCCGGCACATGGATCACAATGCAGCGCTCCGGCTGCGGCCGGCTTACGATGGATTGCGTCAATGGAGCAGCCTGGCTGCAGCGCTGACGTCCGGAAAAAGGCCTGAGGACCAGATTCCCTTTACATCGAATCGACGCCAAGCGCGGCAGTTGTTGAATAGTCTCGATCTCGATGCGCGCGCCATCGCCCCTTATTTATTGAAAAAGCTGCCTTTGAAGCGCTCAAGGACTCTGCTCGATGTGGGCGGCGGGCTCGGCACCTATGCGATCGCGTTCTGTCGAGGCTACCCTGATCGCACGGCTACCGTTGTCGAGCACCCGAATGTCGCGCCTCTGGTGCGGCGCGCTATTGGCAAAACCGATATGGCGCAACGAGTTCTCGTCGTCGGCGCCGATATCGAGCGAGAGCCGTTGCCGCGAGGCTTTGATGTCGCGCTACTCTCGAATGTCCTTCACGCCCATGGCGCGCGCGAGAACCAATCTTTGCTGCGCCGGGTGCATCGATCGCTCAATCCGCGCGGACGTTTGATCGTGCGCGATGTCTTCATGCGTCGCGACAGGACGGCGCCGCAGTGGGGGGCGCTGTTTTCGGTTTTGCTGTTTTTGCAGAGCCCGCGCGGGCGCTGCTACAGTCTCGACGAAATTTTGTGCTGGCTGCGCGCGGCCGGGTTCGCGCGCGAAAAAGGACCGTTTTGCTCCAGCCCTCTGCCTTTCG
>Ga0075431_100005802_pt1 | contig 12216 bp, 10 predicted proteins | sample RhiMetdeltSRZDD5_FD_75297 | JGI IMG/M metagenome (GOLD analysis project Ga0075431, IMG submission 75297) | Populus rhizosphere microbial communities from Tennessee, USA - Rhizosphere MetaG P. deltoides SRZDD5 | ecosystem: Host-associated > Plants > Roots > Rhizosphere > Soil | place: USA... | reverse complement strand
CCCGACGACGAATTCGATTACGACGAGTTCGTGAAGGAGGAGTTTGGCGACAAAAATCAGCCGAAGCGCCCCCAGATAGGCTGGTTCTGGTGGCTTGTTGCCGTGGGGCTATTGATAGCGATCGCGTTCTACTTTATCCGACTATAACAGGGAACGATTGAGCCAAACAGAGCCGCGCGCGTGAGCAAGCGGCTTTTGCAGGTCACACCACTGCTTGACGTAAACGCTCATTACTGCCTAAATGGCGGGGTCAGCATGGGCGAGTTCAAATTCAATTGTCCGTCGTGCTCGCAGAAAATCCAATGCACTGAGGATTGGATGGGACGCCAGATTCAATGCCCTGCCTGCCAGCAGAATATCCAGGTGCCCGTGCCGCCCCCCGCCGCCGCGCCGGTGCAGGCCAAACCTCTTGTCCGACCTTCAATCGCCCTGGCGACCCATCAGAAATCCGCGCCGGCGCCGGTCGCGACTTTTTCTCACGGCACAAGCCCCGTTCGGCACTACTCGCCCAGCCAGGCTGCCTCCAGCTCGGATCGAGGGGATAAAATCAAGCGCATCGCGATGATTGCTGCGTGCGTATTGCTGATTCCGCCGGCCGGTTACTTTGGCTTCACCGCGATCAGGGATTATCAGGCCAAGCTCAACGTGCAGCGCCAGCAAGCGGGCGAAGATTCGGATGGCGGCAGGCTCGGCCACATCGCCTCCTTATATGACGCGCTGGACGCCACCGATCCTGCCAAACATGGGCGCTTTGGCGACTCGGACGATGACGAGGATGCCAAGCGCAAACGTCGGAGTGGAACCAACGGTGTCGCTTCCGCTGAGGAGAAGATCGTGCCACCCAAATGGACACTCGAGATCGATAAGGTAAAGCTCCAGCGCGGAGCTGTGAACGGCAACCTCGCCGGAACGAATTTCCTTGCTGGCAGTGTGTTCGTGGACGTCAACGGCGTCATGAACGTCCTGAGTATTCGGCAAGGGACAAATTTTTACTCCGATCGCGAAATCATGGCGTACTTGAAGTTGAAACCGGCGGAAAGTCTCGTGGGCCAGACTTGGACCATCGGACCCGACACTCGCACCAATGTGCCGAACGTTGTAAAACGCTGGCGCCCTAATCCGCGATTTGCGCCTCAGCAAAAGAGCTTCGCGAACGGCTACGCCATGCGCCTCGAATTCCTGAACCAAAGTGAGGACCTCGTTCAGGGTAGGATTTATCTCGCCCTCCCCGATCCCGAGCAGAGCGTCATCGCCGGGCAGTTTACGGCTGAGATCCGGCAGGCCCGGCCGGTGGCCGCTGTTCCCGTCCGCACCCAGCCGCAGCAGCCGCAGCCCCAGCGGAGATATTAGTGTTCTGCCGCGCCGCATTAGCCTGGGCTCTTCTGGCGCCAATCTCACTGTACGCGCAGACCCTCAACGGCGAACAACTCGCCAAAACTTATTGTGCCTCCTGCCACGTGTTCCCTGAGCCTCAACTGCTTACGAAAATCGAGTGGATGCATCGCATCATGCCGAGTATGGCGCTGTGGCTCGGCGTCGAGTCACCGAACTATGAGGCGTTGCCGGAAGGCAGAATCCTGGAGGAAGCGAAGATTTATCCCAACGCGCCGTTGCTCTCGCAGAAGGAGTGGTTCGCGATTTGGGATTACTACAAATCGGAAGCGCCCGAACGGCAAATGATCGTTGCGAAGCCGCGCGCGGAAATGGGCTTGAAGAATTTTCGCGTTCGCAAAGTAAACTTTCACGCAGGCGCACCCATGATTTCCCTCGTGAAGATTGATTCACCGCGGCAGCGGCTTTATGTGGCCGACGGCTTTGCAAACATTCTCGCCACGCTCGATCCGAGCGCCAAAGTGCTAGCCAGGGAACGTCTCGCCAGTCCCGCAGTAAGCTTGCAGGCAACGGCCGCCGGCGTGCTTCTCACGTTGATCGGGCGCTTTTTTCCATCCGATCAGATGGAAGGCGCGACGCTTGCGTTGCCGGAGGGCTCCGCGGTGCTTACAAAGTTGCGCCGTCCCACGGATGTTCGGCCTGCGGACCTGAATGGTGACAAGCGCGACGATCTGGTCGTGTGCGAGTTTGGCAATCGCCTTGGCCGCGTCTCATGGCACGAGAACATCGGCAATGGGCAATATCGGATGCATGAACTGCTTGATCGTCCGGGCGCGATTCGTTCGGAGCTGCGTGATTTCAACGGCGATGGGAAGCTTGATATTATGGTGCTTACCACACAGGGCCGTGAAGGTATTTACATATACTACAATGAAGGTAGCGGACGCTTTCGGGTTGAAACGGTTCTGGAACAACACCCGTCGTTTGGCTACGCCGATTTCCAGTTGGTGGACTGGGATAAGGATGGCGACATCGACTTGCTCACGGCAAATGGCGACAACGGCGATTATCCAACGCCGCACAAGCCGTATCACGGCATTCGCCTGTACTTGAACGATGGCAAAAGCGCTTTCAAGGAAGTTTACTTCTTCCCAATGGAAGGCGCGTACAAAGTCGTGCCCGCAGATTTTGATCTCGATGGCGATCTCGATTTGGCGGCGATTGCCTTTTATCCCGATTTCGCGGACCCGCTGAGCTTCGTTCTCCTGGAAAATCGCGGCACACTGCAATTGAAGCCCTTCACTTTTCCCGAGGCCAACGCCGGCCGCTGGATGGTGATGGATGCCGGCGACCTCGACACCGATGGCGACACGGACATTGTGCTCGGCTCGTTCGTCATGGGCCCCACCACGATTCCCGTGCCTCCCGCTTTGCGCGAGCGCTGGAAAAGCGAAGGGGCCGCGGTATTGATCCTGGAGAACACGCGCAAGTGATTGCATCTCGGGCCGAAGCTTGTCAAAACATCCATATGAATTCGCATCTCACAATTTCGCGGAGGCAGTTTGGGAAGACGGTCGCCTTGGCGGGCGCGGCCGCAGCGGTTGGGCTTCGTGGCAACGCCCAAAGCTCGGGCGCGCGCCGAACCAAGCTTGGCCTCGATAACTTTGCGGTTCGCGGGATGGGCTGGAAAGCGCCGCGGCTGATCGAATACGCGGCATCGTTGAAGACCGACTCGTTGTTTATCAGCGACTTGGATGCTTTTGAGGACCAGACGGACGCGTATTTGAAAGACATTCGCACGCAGGCAACGGAGCGCGGCTTGCAGATCCACCTGGGGACATGGAGCATTTGCCCGACATCGAAAACGTTTCGCGACAAATGGGGCACGGCAGAGGAACATCTGGCGCTTGGATTGCGCATGGCTAAAGCGCTCGGCTCGCCGGTCTTGCGGGTGGTTCTTGGGAATGGCGATGACCGGCGCAGCGAAGGCGGCATCGAAGCGCGCATCAAAGACACGGTGAAGGTCTGCAAAGCGATGCGCAGCCAAGCGATGGATTCCGGAGTTAAGATCGCAGTTGAGAATCACGCCGGCGACATGCAGGCGTGGGAGTTGGTCACGCTGATCGAAGAGGCCGGGAAAGATTACGTGGGTGCCAACATGGATTCTGGGAATGCGACGTGGACCATGGAAGATCCGCTTGCGAGTTTGGAAATACTAGGTCCATACGTCCTGACGACGAGCCTGCGCGACTCGGCGATTTGGGAATCGGCCAATGGCGCCACGGTGCAATGGACCGCGATGGGCGACGGCATGGTGGACTGGAAAACGTACTTCGCGCGCTTTGCCGAACTCTGCCCGAATGTTCCGGTCCACATTGAAACCATCTCCGGCTTCAATCGCGAAATTCCATTCCTGAGACCCGACTTCTGGAAACCATGGCCCAAAGCGCGCGCGGTTGACTTGGCAAAGTTTCTTGCGCTCGCAAGAAAAGGCAAACCGCGCGATCCATGGAAAGCCCCCGAAGGCAAGGACCGCAAGCTTGCGGAGCAGGAATATCAGAAGGCCGAGATCGAGCGCAGCATCAAGTACTGCCGGGAGTTGGGTTTGGGACCCGCCTGATCGGGGCGCGCAAATGAATGCTGTGGCGCTAAGTACCAGCGAGGCGACTGGAAAGCGCCTCCGTTGGGGCGTCGTGGCTATGCTGATGGCGCTATGCTTCATCAGCCACTTGAACCGCATCAGCATGTCCGTGGCGGGGAACGAGCGGATCATGAAACAGTACGGCATTGCGCCGCACGAGATGGGGATGGTGTATTCGGCGTTTCTGCTCGTGTACACCGTGTTCATGATCCCGGGCGGGTTCTTCATCGATCGATTTGGTCCGAGGACGGCGCTTGCCGTCGTAGGATTTGGGTCCGCGGTCTTTTGCATGTTAACCGGCGCTGTCGGATGGATGGCAGCGAGCGTTGTCTGGATCGCGCTGCTGTTGGTGAGAGGGACGATGGGCTTGATCACGACGCCTCTCCATCCCGCCGCTGCGACTGCTGTCGGGCTTTGGGTGCCTGACTCAAAGCGCAATCTTGTGAATGGGCTCATCACCGGTGCTGCGTTGCTCGGAGTTGCTTGCACGTATCGATTTTTTGCATCGTTGATTACGAGATTCGACTGGCCCCGAGCTTTTCTCGTCACGGGAGCGATCACAGGGATTATCACCGTGGTGTGGCTGGCCGTTGCGCCACGGCGCGAAGCAGCATCGCAGGCGCAGACGATGACGGGATGGAAGGTCCTCCTGCGAAATCGAAACGTGTGGGTGCTGACGCTCAGCTACGCGGCTATAGGTTATTTTCAATATCTGTTCTTTTATTGGATGCATTACTACTTCGTGGATGTGTTGCACCTTGAAAAGGAAGCCAGCGGGTACTACGCGGCCCTGCCGCCTTTGACGATGGCGATTTGCATGCCGATTGGCGGATGGCTTTCCGACCGCCTTCAACCGAACCGCGCGCTCGTTCCGATTTGCGGGATGGTTGCCGGTGCGCTGTTGCTGGGTTGCGGCGTGTTCGCAAAGACGCCGTTCTGGATTGTTTTCTGGTTTAGCCTTGCGCTCGGCGCGGTCGGGGCAGCGGAAGCGGCGTTCTGGTCCACGATTGTGGAAGTGGGCCAGCCTTATGGCGGCGCCGCGGCGGCGATCATGAATACGGGTGGCAATGGCGGCGGGATGCTGGCGCCGTATCTCACGCCGCTCGTGAGCAAAGCGTTTGGGTGGCCAATCGGCATCGCGCTGGGCGGATTGGTTTGTTTGGCGGGAGCGATGTGCTGGATTGGGATCAGCCGGAGAGAACATGAGTTTCAAGTTAGCCATGGTTCAAATGCCGGTTGAAGGCGGCCAGAAGCGCCGGAACCTTCAGCGTGCACAAGAGTTGATCGGGAAAGCGGCGGGGCAGGGGGCGCAAGTGGTTCTGTTGCCCGAGGCGATGCCGTTGGGGTGGACGCATTCGTCGGCGCGGAAGGAAGCGGACGCTGTGCCCGATGGTGAGACTTGTACAATGCTCAGTGAATTGGCTCGCGTGCATCAGGTCTATATCTGCAGTGGCGTACTCGAACGCTGCGGGGAGCGCATCTTCAACTCGGCGGTGCTGCTTGGGCCGGACGGGAATCTGTTGCTGCACCATCGCAAGTTGAACGAACTGGATATCGCGCATGATTTGTATGCCCGGGGCGATCGGCTGAATGTTGTGAACACGCCGCTCGGCACGTTCGGGCTGATGATTTGCGCAGACGCGTTCGTCAAAGATCAGGTGATCAGCCGCACGTTGGGAGTGATGGGCGCGACGGTGATTCTTTCGCCGTGCGCGTGGGCGGTGGACGCGGACCACGATAACGAGCGCGATCCGTACGGGCAGCTTTGGCTCGACAATTATCAACCGGTCGCGCATGAGTTTAGTTTGTGGATTGCAGGCACGAGCAATGTGGGCTGGATTACCGATGGGCCGTGGAAAGGCCGCAAGTGCATTGGCTGTTCGCTCTTGATTGATCCGCAGGGGCGCGCTGTAGTACGTGGACCGTATGGCCACGAAGCGGAAACGATCCTGTATGCGGTGATCCCATGAACCTTGCGATTACATTGTCGTGCCTGTTTGCGCTGCCATGGCGGCAGGATGAGCCGCCGAACGAGCCGTATTCGACGCAGGAAGCGATCAAACGCATGACCGTTCCCGATGGGTTCACAGTCGAGCTCGTCGCAAGCGAGCCGGACATCGTGAATCCAGTCGCGATGTGCTTCGATGATCGTGGACGGATTTTCGTCACTGAAAGCGTCGAGTATCCGCGCAAGCCGGCAGGCGTTGGCCGCGATCGCGTAAAGATTCTCGAAGACACTAACAACGATGGGCGGGCTGACAAGGTTACGACTTTCCTGGATGGCCTGAACATTCCAACGGGAGTGGCGGTTGGGTATGGTGGCGTCTGGGTTCTGAACGCGCCGGACCTGCTCTTCATCAAGGATGGCAAGCGCGAGGTGGTGGTCACTGGTTTTGGTCGCACGGACACGCATGAACTTCCGAACTCGCTTACGTGGGGACCGGACGGATGGCTCTATGGGTTGAATGGCGTGTTCAACCAATGCAGCGTCAAGTCGAACAACGGCAAGGGATACAAATTCAATTGCGCCCTCTGGCGGGTGCATCCGCGCACGCGCGAGTTTCAAATTGTGGCTGAAGGCACGAGCAACCCGTACGGGTTGGCGTGGGACAGCGAGGGCAGCGCGATCATCGAGGCGTGTCATTGGGCCAACGATCATCTCTTTCACTTCGTCGAGACGGGACATTACCAGCGGCAGGCCGGCACGTTTCCGGCGTTCGCGATTCCGATCGGCTCGATCACGGACCATGGTCATCAGAAGACGGCTTACTGCGGCATTGTGAATCTGGACACGGACGCGTACCCGCAGCAATTCCGCGAGCGCATCTGCGTCGGCAACATTCACGGCGGCGCGATCAATGTGGACCGGTTGGAACGCGACGGCGCGACTTATCTTGCGAAGGGCGAAGCGGACTTGCTCCAGGCCAACGACGTGTGGTTCATGCCCGTGGCGCTGAAGATTGGCCCCGACGGCTGTCTGTACATTCTTGATTGGTACGACCGGTATCATTGTTCGCAGGACGCCGCGCGCGATCCGGAAGGCGTGGATCGGCTGAAAGGGCGGCTGTATCGGCTGCGGTATAAGAACACACCTCGCGCGCCGAAGATCGATCTGGCCAGCGAATCGGATGCGCGATTGATCGAGCGGCTCGACAGCGGAAATATCTATTTCCGCGAGACCGCGCAGCGCATTCTGACGGAGCGGATGAAGTCCGAACTGCGCGCGAAGCTGGAAAAGCTCGTGCTCGAGAAGACGCGCATGCACGCGTTGTGGGTGCTGATCGGCAGCGGGTCGCTTGATCCCGCGTTCCACTTGAAGCTTTTGGCGCATGAGGATTCCACGGTTCGCGCCTGGGGAGTGCGCGCGGCGGGGAATTTCGGCGAAGTTTCCAAGACGATTCGGGAGAAGATCGCGGCGCTGGCGAGTGATTCTTCCCCGGACGTGCAACTGCAGGTCGCGATCGCGTCGCGGAAGATAAAGGGGTTCGATGCGCTTCCCGTGCTCAGCGATGTCCTCGCTCGTTGCGGGCACGACAAGGTCATTCCTTCGATAGCTTGGAACAGCTTGCATCCGCTGCTTGAGACCGATGCGGCTCGGTTTGTTTCGCTGCAAAAAGAACTGATGCCTGCCATTGCGACGCTCTCGCCACGAGTGGTCGAGCGCATGCTTGCCGCACAGCGTCCTGATTTCTCGGCTGTCGCCGCCATGATCAAGTTCGTTGCCGAGCGCGATGAGCAACGGGCAAGGGACTGCCTCGCCAGGCTGAACGTACGTAGCGACGAGCTGGTTGCACTGGTGAAGGAACTGCTCGCGCACAAAGCCGAGGGACCTTTGCACTTCAGCGCGCAGTTGCTCGCCGCGCGTTGGGGCATTGCGGAAGTCGATTCGACGCTGCTCCGCACACGCTTCGTATCCGCGGATCAACCCGAAACGGTGCGGTTGCAGGCTTTGGACGCGCTCGTCGCATTTCGCGACTCGGGGTTGCTCGCGGAGTTGCCGTTAGTATTTTCGTCCAACCCGGCGCCCTTCGTGGGGCGCGTTTTTGCTGCGTTGGGCCGCGTGGATGATCCGAAGCTGGGTGATGTAGTGCTCGCCGAGTATCCCAAGCTTGCGCCGGAAGTGCAGCCGCTCGCGATCGATTTGATCATGCAACGCGAGCGCTGGGCGCGGAAACTTCTCGACGCGGTGCTGACGAAACGCATGCCGAAGAGCGCGCTGAACGCGAATCATCTTCGGAAGATTCTGGAGAGCAACGACCGCGAAGCGCTCTGGGCCGTTGAGAAGGCGTTCGGGAAAGTGCGGGCGGAACGGAATCCGGAGCGGGAGAAGGTGGTGAAGGAAATGACCGCATACTTTAGCGAAAACATTGGCGATCCGCATCGCGGCCAGACGGTGTTTCGGAATTTGTGCGGGCAGTGTCACAGGATTTACTCCGAAGGCGGGAACCTGGGTCCGGACATCACCGGCAACGGCCGCGCATCGTTCGAGCAACTGCTCTCCAATGTTTTCGATCCGAGTCTGGTTATCGGTCCTGCGTACCAGGTGACGACTGTGGTGACGAAGGACGGCCGAAATCTGACGGGGCTGATCGCAGAGGATAACGAGCAACGCATCGTGGTTCGCATGCCCGGCGAAGGCGAGGAAACCGTACTGCGCAACAACGTGAAATACACCCGCGTAAGCAAGCTTTCGATGATGCCGGAGGGGCTTGAGACGGCGCTGGAGAAGAAAGACCTCGCGGATCTGTTCGCGTTTCTTGCCATGGACAAGCCGCCGGGAGATCCGAGCGCCCGCCTGATTCCTGGCGCGCCCAAACAATTGGCTAGGCCCGAATAAGTCTGGCTGCTAAGAATTCGGGCATGAAACTCGCAAATCGATTGGCGGTGTGCAGTTGGTCTTTGAAGCCGGAGGGTCCGGAGCAACTGCTTGGATATCTGAAAACGATCGGTGTGCCGCGCGTGCAACTGGCGCTGGATCCTTTGCGGACGAATCCGAAGGCCTGGGGCAAAGCAGCGGACCTGTTGCGGCAGAATGAGATCGAGATCGTGTCAGGCATGCTCGCGACGGTGGGCGAGGATTACACGACGATGGAAAGCATTCAGCGGACGGGCGGCATTGTGCCGGACAAAACGTGGGAGGAGAACCAGCGGAACATCAAACAGATTGCCGAGATCGCGTCGCAACTGCGTTTGCTGCTGGTTACTTTTCATGCCGGCTTTCTTCCGCACGACGAAAAGGATCCCGGCTTCGCGAAATTGACGGACCGGTTGCGGCAAGTGGCGGACATTTTCGCTGCGAAGAAGATCGCGATTGGCCTCGAGACCGGCCAGGAGACTGGTGAAGCGCTGGCCACCTTTTTGCGCAAGCTGGACCGGCCGAACGTGTGCGTGAACTTCGACCCGGCGAACATGATTCTGTACGATCAATCCGATCCGATTGCGGCGCTCCGGTTGCTGGTGCCGTGGTTGCGGCAAGTGCACATCAAGGACGCGAAACGGACGAAGAAACGCGGAACGTGGGGCGAAGAGGTGACAGTCAGCAAAGGCGAAGTGGATTGGAAGAAGTTCTTCGCGGTGCTCGACGAAGCGCAATTTGACGGCTACTGCTGCATTGAGCGGGAGGCGGGGAACCAGCGCGTGCAGGACATCAAAACTGCGAAGGAGTTTGTGGTCAGGTTTGGAGAGCAGAAGGCGAAGGAATAAGCAATCAATGAACGTGGGCATTGTTGGGCTTGGTTTCATGGCGGCAACGCATATCAAGGCGTATCGCCAGGTGCCGGAAGCAAGGATTGGGGCATTATGCAATCCGAGCGGGCGCCATTTGGACGGGGATTTCACGGGGGTGGCGGGGAACGTGGGCAGCAACGAGCCGGTGAAACTGGACATGAAGGGAGTGAAGGCGACCAGGGATTTTGCTGAGCTGCTCGCCGATCCGGAGATTCAGATCATCGACATTTGCGCGCCGACGAAGGCGCATGTGGAATTGTCGGTGGCGGCGTTGAAGGCGGGCAAGCACGTGATTTGCGAAAAACCGCTGGCGCGCACACCGGAAGCGGCGCGGGAGATCGCGGCGGCCGCGGCGTCGGCGAAGGGATTTTTTATGCCGGCGATGTGCATGCGGTTCTGGCCGGAATGGGGCTGGTTGAAAACGGCGATCGAAAAGCAACGCTTCGGCCAGGTGCTCTCGGCGAATTTCCGCCGCGTGGCTGAACCGCCGGCGTGGGGACAGAAGAATTTTTTCCAGGGAGCAGAGTCCGGCGGCGGGCTGTTCGATCTGCACATTCACGATACGGACTTTGTGCAGTTTTGTTTTGGCCGCCCGCAACGGGTGTATTCGCGCGGGTATAAGAAGTTCAGCGGGGCGATCGATCATGTGGTGACGCAATACGAGGTGGACTCGGGAACGATTGTTCATGCTGAGGGCAGTTGGGCGATGGCTAAAGGGTTCGGCTTCAGCATGACCTACTGCGTCAACTTCGACGGGGCGACAGTGGATTACGATCTCGCGCGCACGCCCGACCCGCTGCGGCTGGTGGAGGACGGCAAACCGCCGGTGCTTGTCCGCTGCGAAGGAGCGGATGGCTACATCGGCGAACTAACGCATTTCATCGAATCGATTCAGGCCGGCAAACCGCCGTCGATTGTGACAGCCGATGATGGCGTGAGCGCCGTCGAGATTTGCGCCGCCGAGGAAAAATCGGTCCTCAGCGGCATGCCTGAACGGTTATAGTTCACAGTGCCCATGTACGGGGATTTGACTGCGCTTTGCTGTGCGCAACAGTGCGGAATTGTGCGTTCAGCTTCGCATCCGTCGTATCTCATCGCGAATCTTTTTCTGGGCAGCCTTTTGCATCAGGCGTGAGTGACGCTCTTTCTTTTGCTCAAGTACAAACTGAACGGCAAACTCTCGAAAAAAGCGGCGTGAGAGATGCCATGCGCTCAGGAGATTCAAAGAGATCAGAACCGAGAATGCGATAATGGCTGGAATCAATTTCGCAGTGGGCTGACGAAGCACAATGTTGGCGTTCCACAGCAATGTCGCGCTCCACGAACTGAAAAACACGATAGCGAACCAACGATGAAAACGCCTGAGTCGTACGAGGCCAAGCGTTTGCCATGCTACGAATGCAAGCGCAATGAGGGGGAGAGTCGTCCATAGAACGGGAATCGGCTCACCTGCCTCTCGGTAAGCTTTCGCTGGTCGCGTGAGATGACTCACCTGTATAAGCAACGCCAAGCAGTACCAAGTTGCGACAAAGTAGCAAATCCGTGGCGGCTTCATGGGAGCTAACAGGGATTGATTCTCATCTCTGACCATGATAATCCCCGCCGAGCATTAAGGGAATCCAAAACCTTGCCTGATCGGGACGAGAGGTGTTGCCCTTCGGGTCGTTACCCGATACGTGCGCGGTTTCTAATCACTCGGAGCCTAGCTCAAAACTCACGAGTTTCTTGCCGTCGGGCTTCGTGACCAGATGGAGTTCGCAGCCAGCATAATTAGTCAAAAGGGCAGGCAGGCTCCAAATCGTCAGGCAACTGTTGTTCTTGGGATCCAGCATCAACGTGTGCTCTTCGAGAAACAACACTGTTTGACTTTTGGCATCCGTGAAGTGCACGGCAATGCTGCCGGGCAGCAGAGCGAGCAGAGTGCCTGGATGCGCATAGCCGATGCAAATTACAGCGGTATTCTTCGATGTCGTTCTCGTCAACTGTCTGGCGTCCCCGACCGCATGAAGTCCAAAGCGCATGAGCGCTCGATTGAATCGGCCAACTAGCGGGCTGCCCCGGTAAATGGTGTGGTTTGTGCCTTGCGTGACGGCGAAGCGCGTCACGACAAGCGAGGAATCATGAACCGTGGTCCTAACAGGTTTGTAACCGTTGCTGCCTGAAGACAGCATCAATAAAATCCCTGCTGCTGCGATGCTGCCGGTGACTACGCAGGCAATGCCAATGAGGCGTCGTTTGCTCATCTCATGCTACGGGCTCAGCGCCACGTGCTCCATGACGCAGTTGATGGCAAACAATAATGAGGGCGCCGTGAGAATCAGGGTAAGTATCTTCAGCCATAGCGGTCGCCTTGGACAGCGCATGAACAGAATGCAGGCGACAAGCGCCATGACGACGGCAATGATGACACCGGGCAGAAGGACTCGCGCTCGTGGCCCTGACGGTGTGTAGAAACCGGCTGCGATCGGAAAACCAAGCACTGTGACTCCAACAACAGCAAGCGGATAAATCCAGAG
>Ga0075431_100005800_pt1 | contig 12217 bp, 9 predicted proteins | sample RhiMetdeltSRZDD5_FD_75297 | JGI IMG/M metagenome (GOLD analysis project Ga0075431, IMG submission 75297) | Populus rhizosphere microbial communities from Tennessee, USA - Rhizosphere MetaG P. deltoides SRZDD5 | ecosystem: Host-associated > Plants > Roots > Rhizosphere > Soil | place: USA... | reverse complement strand
CGCGAGGCGATTGCCGACGTCGTGCAGGCTCAGCAGCGCACTCGCGGCGCTTCAGATGCCGCACTCTCGGCAACTGCGCAACTTCGCAATCCGCAGACGGTCGCCATCGTCACCGGCCAGCAGGCCGGCTTGTTCGGCGGACCACTCTTCACGCTGCTGAAGGCGTTGACGGCCATTCGTCTGGCCGAGCAGGTCCGCACCGAGCACGGCGTGCCGACGGTGGCCGTGTTCTGGATCGACGCCGAGGATCACGACTGGGACGAAGTCAAAGCGTGCAGCGTGCTCGATACCGAGATGAAGCCGCTGGCCATTGCCGCCGGAGATCCTCCGCAGGCGCACAACGGCCCGGTTGCGCGGGTCCGGCTCGACGAATCGGTGAATGCCGCCATCGGCGCGCTCGAAGCGGCGATACCCGGCACCGAGTTCACGCCCGCGATGCTCGAGGATCTTCGCCGCGCATACGCGCCCGGCACGGGAATGGCCGAGGCGTTTGGACGCTGGCTCGAACGCGTGCTCGGGTCACGTGGCCTGATCGTGTTCGATGCCTCCGACCCGGCTGCCAAGCCTCTCGTTTCACACATCTTCGCGCGCGAGATCGAGCAGGCGGGTCAGACGGCTCGGCTCGCCGCCGAGGCGGGCTCGGCCCTGGAAGCACGCGGCTATCACGCGCAAGCGACGCCGCAGGAAGGCAGCCTCGCGCTCTTTCACATGAATGCGGGCCGCCAGCCCATCAAGCCTCAGGACGGCGGGTTCCTCGTCGGCGAGCGATCACAGCCGACGGCCGTGCTTCTCGACCGCGCACGCCAGTCGCCCGAGGAGTTCAGTCCAAGCGTGCTGTTGCGGCCGATCGTGCAGGACACACTGTTCCCCACGGTCTGTTATGTGGCGGGCCCTAACGAGCTCGCCTACCTCGGCCAGCTTCGCCACGTGTACGACGCCTTCTCCACTCCGATGCCGCTGATTCACCAGCGCGCCACCGCCACCATCCTCGATTCCAACGCCATGCGCTTCCTCACGCGATACGACGTGGCTCTGGAATCGCTGCGCGCGCAGGACGAGGCGGTGCTGAATGCGGTGCTCGAAGCCCAGCTCCCGCCCTCGGTCGACGCCTCGCTCGATGAAGCCATGCGCACACTCGAGCAACGCATGGAGCGGCTGGCTAAAGAAGTGGTGCAGATCGATCCGACACTAGAAGGAGCGTCCAGGTCCACGCTGTCGCGAATGCAGGACGACCTCAAGAAGCTCCACGGCAAGATCATCCAGGCCGCCAAGCGGAAGGACGAAACCTTGCGCCGGCAGTTTCAGAACGCGCGCGCGCAGGCGTTTCCCGGCGGCGAGCCGCAGGAACGCGCGGTCGGATTCGTGTACTTTCTCAACAAATACGGCCCGGCGCTGGTGGATCGTCTGTATGCAGAATTACCGGCCGATGCCGGAACTCACTGGGTCGTGACGATATAGATTCGTAGACAACCTTGGCAGGACCCTCGAAACGACCGCCTGCCGCACGCAAGCGGAGCCGCATGCAGCTGCGCATCAAGATCCAGCGCCGCTGGACTCGTTACCTGCTGTACGCGTGCTCGGCCGCCACCGCCATCGTCCTGGTCACACTCGGCTACGCCTACGTCTCCTTCTCGCGCATGATCGACGCGCGGCTGCACGGGGAGCGCGAGCGCACGCTGCCTCGCGTGTTTGCCCGCGCGGCGGAATTCCGCCGCGGTCAGATGCTGTCGCAGCAGGACCTGATCGTGAGGCTCAACGATCTCGGCTACGCGGACCGTCCGGCCGTGAAGCAGCCGGGCGAGTTCTCGGGCTATCGCAACGTGATCACGATCGCGCCGCGCGGCGGTGAGCTGGCCGGCAAGACGATCACCGTCACATTCCCGCCGGGACGCGTCACGCGCACCAATCCCAATCCCGCGGGCGGGCGCGGCATCCAGTCGCTCGAGGTGGTTGGCCTGGGCCGCACCGACGCCGTTCAACTCGATCCGCCACTGCTCACCTCGCTCATGACCTCGGGGGCCCGGGAGAAACGCCGGCACGTGCCGCTCTCGACGATCCCCGAGCGCATGCAGCAGGCAGTCCTGGCCATCGAGGATCAGAGCTTCTACTCGCATCCAGGTGTCAATCCAATCCGCACCGTTGCCGCCGCGATTGGCAGCCTCTTCAGCCGCGGCCGGCCGAGCGGCGCGAGCACCATCACGCAACAGCTCTCGCGCATGTTCTTCCTCGAGGACGAGTTCAACGAGGAGCTGCAGACGGGCACGGTCTCGCCGCTCAGAAAGGCCCGCGAGATCCTGATGTCGCTGGTCCTGGAACGGCGCACGTCGAAGGAGGAGATTCTCGAGCTGTATCTGAACGACGTCTATCTCGGTCAGCGCGGCTCGTTCGCGATTCATGGCGTTGCCGAAGCGTCGCGCATCTTCTTCGGCAAGGACGTCGCGAATCTCGGATTGAGCGAAGCCGCCCTCATCGCCGGGGTGATTCAAAGCCCGGCACGCCGGTCGCCATTCGCCAATCCCAAGCCGGCGGTCGAGCGGCGCAACGTGGTGCTGCAGGCGATGGCCAACGAGAAGTACATCACCGCGGACGAAGCCACGAAGGCGGGCCGTGAGCCGCTGCAGGTGGTGGCGCGCAGCGTCGACAACGAGGCGCCGTACTTCGTGGACATGGTCGGCGCGCAGGTCAACCAGCAATTCCCCGGTGTCACGACGCAGCCCGGTGCGGTGGACGTCTACACCACGCTCGATCTCAACATGCAGCGCGCGGCGCTCGACGCCGTGCGCAACGGCCTCGCCAACGTCGACAAGCTGCTGTCGCGGCGCAAGAAGAAACCGCAATCGGCCCAGGCCGTGCTGCTCGCGGTCGATCCGCGCAGCGGCGAGGTCCTCGCGATGGTCGGCGGACGCTCGTACAACCAGTCGCAGTACAACCGCGTGACCGAGGCGCGGCGGCAGCCCGGCTCGGTGTTCAAGCCGTTCGTCTACCTCGCGGCGTTCGAGCATGCCGCCCTCGAAGGATGGACCGATCTGACACCTGCATCGCTGACGCTCGACGAGCCGGCGACGTTCATGTTCGACGACCAGGTGTGGGAGCCCAAGAACTACGACGAGTACGACGGCGAAGTCACGCTGCGCCGCGCCCTGGCAATGTCGCGCAACCTGGGTACGATTCGCGTCGGCGAGCGTATCGGCTTCGACAAGATCGCGTCGCTGTGGCGGCAAGTGGGCGTCGGCACGACGCCGAAAGGCTATCCGTCGATCACGCTCGGTGTGTTCGAGCTGACGCCGATGGAAGTGGCCGAGGCGTACACCATCTTCACCAACCGCGGTTCGGTACGAACGCTCCGCGCCATCGATCGCGTTCAGGCAGGGACGAAGACGCTCAAGCCGGCGGCGTCGAAGCTGCGCGACGTCGCACAGCCCGACACGACCTATCTCGTCACCAACATGATGCGCAGCGTGCTCAATGAGGGCACCGGCGCCGGCGCGCGCGCCAACGGATTTGCGATCGATGCCGCCGGCAAGAGCGGGACGACGAACGATCTCCGTGACGCGTGGTTCGTCGGCTTCACGCCGGAGCTGCTGACGGTCGTGTGGGTGGGTTTCGACGACAATCAGCCGCTCGGTCTGAGCGGTTCGACGGCGGCACTGCCGATTTGGACCGAGTTCATGAAAGCCGCGCTCGCCGGGCACGCGAACGAAATGTTCGACGTGCCGGAAGGCATCGCCTTCGTCGATATCGATCACGACACGGGCAAGCTGGCGACCCCGAACTGTCCCAACGTCTTTACCGAATCCTTCATCGCCGGCACCGAGCCGGTCGAATACTGTCCGCTGCACAGGCAGGAGCAATAGGCCGCCTGGCAGGGGCCTCCTTCAGGCGGCCCTCGTGAACTTCGGCGCGGCGGGTCTCGTCCCCTACACCGGATGTTCAGATACGGTCCCCGGCGTACTTCGTCCTTTTCCGAGTTCATCAACTGGACCGACTATCGCTGGGAAGCCAGCCCGTGGCGCGAGCCCGCGGCCGGGTCGCGCCCCCGGGCCCCTCACGCCCCCTATCGCGGCCGCCGCCACAACCTGCTGCAGGTGTTTCTGGCCGGCCTCGCCGTGGTTGCCGGCCTGAAGCTCATGTCGGCGCTGAAAAACAGCGCGTTGGGAAATGGTGGGAACCGGTCCTGGATCGAAAGGGCTTTTCTGGCTGTTCTGCTGGTGATCGTTGCTTCCTACGTGTCGAAACAGAGGCAGCGTCGGTAGTTCCGCACGGCTCTATAATTCAAGTGTGAACCAGGAGGTCTTCGCCGCCCTGTCCGAGGCGCTCGATCGCGGGGAGGAAGTCGCGCTCGTGACCATCGTCGCGGCTACCGGCTCCACCCCTCAGCGCGTCGGGGCCAAGATGCTCGTCTTCCCCGATGGCCGCACGGTCGGAACGATTGGCGGCGGCTGCTACGAGAACGACGCCTTCTGGAAAGCCCGTGAAGCCATCACGGCGCGCCGGCCGATCAACGTGAAGTACGAGCTCAACGACGATTTCGCCCAGGAGACCGGTCTCGTGTGCGGTGGTCAGATGGAGGTCTTCATCGAACCGGTCGAGGCATCGCCCGACGTCTACGTCTTCGGCGCCGGGCACGTCGGCTACTGGGTGGCGAAGATGGCCCGCGACGTGGGCTTCCGTGTCCATGTCATCGACGACCGTGAGAAGTTCGCCAACACCGAGCGGTTCGGCGAGGGAATCGACGTCATTGTCGAAGACATTCCGACGTGGATCGAGCAGCACTCGCTGCCCCCGACCGCCTACGCCGTGATCGTCACGCGAGGACACACCCACGACCTCGACGCGCTTCGCGCCCTGGCGGCGCAGCGGCTTCGTTATCTCGGCCTGATCGGCAGCAAAGCGAAAGTACGGCGGATTTTCGACGAGCTGATCCGCGAAGGCACCGCCGATGAATCGCTGAAGGGCGTTCATGCGCCCATTGGTCTGGACATCGGGGCCATCACACCGCAGGAAATCGCGGTCAGCATCGTCGCCGAACTGATCGCGGCCAAACACGGGAAAACCAACGAGCCCAACGTCGCGGCTGTCAGCATGCGATGGGAAGGGGCCCTCAGAAAATAGACGGTATAATCAGTCGAGGCCTCTCTAAGCGCCTGCCTGGCAATGGGTTCCTACGAACTGTCCGAACGGTCGAGCCGCCTGCTGGCGACGCTCGTGCGTGAGTACATCGAGACGGCCGAGCCCGTTTCGTCGCAGGTCCTCGCCCGCGAAAGCGGTCTGCAGGTGTCATCGGCCACGGTCCGGAACGTTCTCGTCCACCTGGAGGAAGGCGGATATCTCTACCAGCCGCACACCTCGTCGGGCCGTGTTCCGACCGACCGCGGCTATCGTGCGTTCGTCGACCTGCTTCTCGAGAGCCGCAGGCCGGGCCGCGCCTCCGCTGACGTCGAGCACCAGCTGCGCCAGCATGCCGGGCCTTCACCGCTGATGGACGACCTCCTCGCCAGCGTGTCGCATGTCGTGTCGCGCGCCGCGCGTCACGTCGGCTTCGCGATGGCCGACAGCCACGCCGCCGTCCTGCAGCGCATCGAGTTCGTTCCGCTCGGCGGGCCGCGTGTGCTCGTCATCGTCGTCGCGCACGGCAATCAGGTCACGCAGAAGGTCGTCGATGCGCAGGAGACGCTGCGCTCCGACGATCTGGTGCAGGCCGCCAGGTATCTGAACACCGAGTTCGCGGGCCTGCCGCTGCTCGACGTTCGCGAGGCCGTGATTGCCCGGCTCCAGCAGGAGCGCATACTCTACGACCAGCTGCTGGCTCGCGCGCTTCGCCTCGCGCGGTCGACGCTGGAAGAGCTGCCGCGACAGCAGACATTCCACGTCGAAGGCGCGGCGTCGCTGCTCGACGGCAGCGCCCACGAACAGGTGTCGATGGGGACACTGCGGAAACTGCTCGACATGATGGAAGAGAAAGAACGCATGGTGCAGCTGCTCAATGCCTATATCGACGGTCCTGGCCTGACCGTCGTCATCGGCACCGAGCATGCCGCGCCAGACCTTCAGCGATTCAGCTTGATCGCCTGCACCGCCGTGGACGGCGCCACCACGCGAACGGTCGGCGTCATCGGCCCGACGCGCATGCGCTATTCACGGGCAATCTCGCTCGTGGATGGGACGACGCAGGCAGTTTCGCGCGTGCTGCGCGACGCACCGTAACGAACGAACCATGACTGAAGCGCTCAACGATCAGGATCCCCCGCAGGAGCAGCAACAGCCGGAAGACACGCAGCCCGATCCGCTCGACGAGCTCCGTCGCGAGCGCGACTCGCTGCAGGATCGTCTGCTGCGTACTGCCGCTGAATTCGACAACTACCGCAAGCGCATGGACCGGGAGCGGCGCGATCTCGCCGAGTACACCGCCGGCGAGGTGCTGAAAGAGCTGCTGCCGATCATCGACAACCTCGAGCGGGCGCTCCAGGCAGCGCCACAGGACGATCCGCTGCGCAAGGGTGTCGAGTTGACGCATCGACAGATGCTCGACATGCTGCGCAAACGCGGCGTGACGCCGATCGAGGCGCTCGGCGCGGATTTCGACCCCAACTTCCACCAGGCCGTAATCCACGAAGAAAGCACCGGGCACCGAGAGGGCGAAGTCATGGAAGAGTTGCAGCGCGGCTATGTGGTTGGTGATCGCCTGCTCCGGCCCGCGATGGTGAAAGTGGCGAAGCGCGCGTGAGCAAACGCGACTACTACGAAATCCTGAGCGTCGCGCGTACCGCGACGGAACAGGAGATCAAGAGCTCGTATCGCAAGCTCGCGCTCAAGTACCACCCGGACCGCAATCCCGGTGACAAAGAGTCCGAGGAACGCTTCAAGGAGGCGGCCGAGGCCTACGCCGTTCTGGTCGACACCGACAAGCGGCACATGTACGACCGCTTCGGTCACGCTGGCCTTGGCGGCGCCGCGACCGGCGGGTTCGATCCCAACGCGTTCAGCGGATTCGAAGACATCCTCGGCGGTCTCGGCGATATCTTCGGCTTCGGCGATGTCTTCGGCGGCGGGCGCCGGCGCGGCGGACCGCAGCGCGGCGCGGATCTCCGCTACGACCTGGAGATCTCGTTCACCGAAGCAGCCAAGGGCGTCGAAGCGTCGATTCAGATCCCGCGACAGGTTCCGTGCGATACGTGCGGCGGCACCGGCGCCGCGCCGGGCACACACCCCGTCACGTGTCCGCAATGTCAGGGCCGCGGTCAGCTGCGGTATCAGCAGGGCTTCTTCACCGTCGCGCGCACGTGCAATCAGTGCCGCGGATCGGGATCGATCATTTCCAAGCCGTGCGCCACCTGCCGCGGTGCCGGGCGCGTCCAGCAGGAGAAGAAGCTCACCGTACGAATTCCCGCCGGCATCGCCACCGGACAGCGCCTCCGCTTGAGCAGCGAGGGCGAGGCTGGGCCGCTCGGCGGGCCGGCCGGCGATCTCTACGTCGTCATCCACGTCCAGGAGCATTCGTTCTTCCAACGTGACGGCAACGATCTCTACTGCGAGGTTCCGTTGAACTTCACGACGCTCGCGCTGGGAGGAGAAATCCGCATCCCGACGCTCGACGGCGACGAAACGTTCACGGTGCCGGCCGGCACGCAGACGGGCGCGACGTTCCGCGTCCGCGGTCGCGGCATGCCCGACGTGAGCGGCCGCGGTTACGGCGATCTGCTCGTCACGGTGAAAGTGAGTACGCCGCGCAAGCTGACCAAGGACCAGAGGAAGCTGCTCGAGCAGCTGTCCGCGACGCTGCCCAAGGAAGAATTCCAGCCGACGCCGGTTGACGAGCAAACCGACAAAGGCCTGCTCGATCGCGTCAAGGATATTTTTGGGTAGCGGTCGTACCTGGCCTGCGCTCGACGTTCACCACGTTCCAGAGTTTCTCGAAGCCGCGCTGATCGATTACCACGTCACCGCCATCAACGAAGGCGACGAGGCGTGGCGCATCTTTTTTCACGACGCCGAGGAACGCGATCGCGCGGCCGCGGGATTGCGCGCCGAGTTCGACGGCCTCTCCGTGGAACCCGTCGACGTTCCGGACGAGGACTGGGCGGCACGTTCGCAGGCCAGCCTTCGCGCCATTCAGATCGGGCGTGTCATCGTCGCGCCTCCATGGGACGCGCCTGTCACCATCGTGGTGCAGCCGTCGATGGGGTTCGGTACCGGCCATCACGCGACGACGCGCCTGTGCCTGGCCGCCATGCAGCAGCTCGACGTGCGCGGCATGACCGTCATCGACGTGGGCACCGGCTCCGGAGTGCTGGCGATCGCTGCCAGCCTGCTCGGTGCGGCCAACGTCATCGCGATCGATGATGATCCCGACGCGGTCCAGGCGGCGCGGGAGAACATCGCCCTGAACCTGCGGGCGCGCGTCACGCTGCAGACCAGCGATCTGCGTGAGGCAGCACCGGCGAATGCCGACCTCGTGCTTGCCAACCTGACCGGGGCTTTGCTCGTCTCGGCGGCCGGGCCGCTGAAACAGTTGACGGATTCGGGTGGCCGCCTGATCCTGAGCGGGTTCATGGCCCGCGAGGAGCGCGACGTGCTTCACGCGTTCGCGCCGCTCGCCGTCGAACATCGCGCGCAGGAAGAGGAATGGCTATGCGTCACCCTTCGCTGACTCGTCTTCGCTTCACGTTGATCGTCCTTGCGGTGACAATCGCCTCGGCGCTCCCTCGTGCCGAGCGAATGGGATACCCGCCGGAGGAGTTCGTGGCGCGGCGACAGGCGCTGGCCAAAGTGCTTCAGCGAGGCACGCTGGTGATGTTTGGCGGCACCAGCCCGATTCCCGGCGTTCGCTTCCGTCAGGACAACGACTTTTACTATCTGACCGGCAACGAGTCGTTCAGTGGCGTGCTGGTGATGGACGTCGCCTCCGGCGCATCGCACCTCTTTCTTCCGAAGCTGAGCGCAACAGAGATTCGCTACGAGGGCGGCAACTGGCTCGACGAAACCGATGCCGCGAAGAAGTACGGATTCGCTTCGATACAGCCGCTCACGAGTCTCCATGAATTCCTGGCGCGCCGCCGCGCCGTGGCGCAGACGGAGCAGCTGTGGACGCGCCTCTCCGAGCGTGACGTCGTGGACCGCGGACGGCTCGACACCGCCATCGGCACGGCGCGGCGTCTGACCAATCCGTTCGCGCAGCAGCCCACCGAGGACGCGGCGCGAGTCACGTCTCTTCGCGAGCAGTTTCCCTACTACGAGATGAAGGACGTCTCGCCGCACATCGATCGTCTGCGGATGATCAAGTCTGCTCGCGAGATCGAGATTCTCAAATACAACGGACGCATCAGCGCCGAGGCGTTGAGGCGCGCGATCCAGGCGACCGCGCCCGGCAAGTACGAATACGAGCTCGAAGCAGAGGCCACCTACTGGATGCTGAAGCATGGCTTCCAGGGCGCCGCCTACCCCGCCATCGTCGGCTCCGGGCCGATGGGCAACCAATGGCACTACGAGGCCAACGGCCGCCAGATGAGAGCCGGCGAGCTCGTGGTCATGGACTACGCCGGCTCGCTCGACTACATGACGATGGACATCACGCGGACGTGGCCAGTGTCGGGGCGCTTCACCGACGCCCAGCTCAAGGCCTACGAATGCGTGCTCGAGGCCCAGAAGGCGATCATCGCCGCCATCAAGCCCGGCGTCGCGCGAAGCGTCGTTCAGAAGATCGCGGAAGAGATCTTCAAGAAGCACGGCTTCGATCCGCGCTACGCGTATGTCGGCCACTACGTCGGGATGTCGGTGCACGACGTCGGCGACTGGAATCTGCCGTTCGAAGCCGGGATGGTGATGGCCATCGAGCCGATCATCGACATGCCCGGCTTGCACATCCGAATCGAAGATAGTGTTCTCGTCACGCCAACCGGCGCGGAGGTCCTCACGTCGGCGGTGCCAAAAGAAGCCGAAGACGTGATGGCGCTCCTCAAACAGTCGACGCGATCGAAGTGACGAAGCTCAGGGCGCCTGCTGCACCATGCTCACGATCGCGGTCGTGAAGGCCTGCCGGAACGGTGCCCCAGCGCTCACAAGATTCGCGCGCGTCATGTAGTCCTGGAAGATATCGGGCTGAACGCCAATGTTTTCGATGTACGGCGCTGGTGGGAAACCTGGCGACTGCACCAGGCGACCTCTGTTCATCAACGAGACGGTGATACGAAAGAAGCTCTCGGTATAGGCGGTGGCGTTGAATCCCACCACCGATCCCCCCGCGCCCATTGTCCGCATCCCGAAGATTGTCGCGCGCTGATTGTCCTGAAGGAGCGCCGGAAACATGTCGCCGCCCGAGGCCGAGAACTCATCGACCAGGACGAGAATCGGTTTCGTGTAGGCGTTCGGCGCTGGCAGCAGCGTGAAACTGCCCGTCGAGTTCAGCGGAACAGGCTCGCTACGGCCACGATTCTCGTTGTAGGCGGAAAGCACCTCGTTGTAGATGTTCCGCAGGTTCTGAATGACTTCTGGTGGCGCATTCGACAGTTCCGCGAGCGTGAGTTGCGACGCAAAACTGGCAAGCCAGGCTGCCGTGGCGCGAATTTCGAATCCCATGGTTCGGAACGGCGTGGGGATGAATCGCTGCGCGGCCGCCTCGACGAACGAGACAAGTCCTCCAGGATTTCGCATGACATCCACGACGAGGCCATCGGTGTTCTGATTGAAGTACTGGATTTCCTGGTCAAGCTGCTGCAGGGCCAGGGCGATGTTCGGCGGAGACATCGTGGGAATTCGAATCAGGCCGAGTCGAACGCCATTTGCGACGAAGGTTCCACTCAGAAAGAAGTCGGTTGCCGAGGCGCCGAGCCGAAGGACGAATCCGGGCGGCGGTCCGTAGATTGGAATCCGTGATCCGAAATTCAGGACCGAATAGTAGTCTTGTCCTACGCCTACGTTGAGCAGCGGAGCGACCGGCCGCATGTAAGAAGGAAGGGTATTGTCGGGAGCGACAGTTTCCGCCACCGAGTAGAGTGTCGGCGTTGCAGGTAGCGTGAGGCCCGATATCGCTGGCGGCTCGAGCTCGGATGAGAGCGACATTCCGCCTTCGGTTTGACTGTCGAACGATCGCCCTACGGACCGCCACCGACCGGGACTGGGGACCGGGCCTTGCGATGTCAGAGGAATGCCGATCTTGCTCCAAGGTATGTCGTAGGTAGCCGTGGCGCTTGTGCTTGCGTGTCGGATGACGACCGATGCCGAGTCGCCCAGTTCGGGGATGTGCGGCATGATCTGCTGATTCCGGCTGACAATGCGGCTGGCCGCGGTTCGATCGGTACTGCGTTGATTCGCCGAAATCGCATACTTTCGAAACGATCTGATGAGCCCTTGCACCGGCTGTCGGTCAACGGCAATGACTTCGTCACCGACGACAAATGGATACTGGCTCTCGGGCAGCATCGCCCGATTGATCGCGTCGATCAGCACCTTGCCGTCGTAGATATCGACGCTGAGCCCCAGTGACACGCTGAAGATCGTTGGAAAAGCAATGTAATCGTGCGCGTCGTTCAGGGACGCTACGTAGTCGATCAACACCTCTTGAAAATCGAGGTCGTCAGCGTGGTGGATCTCACGGAGCCACGGCCTGAGGTCGAAGAGGTCGAACCCGAACACGTCGCGCTTCCATTCGTACGGTGCGTAGTTCTTGGCGTAAAAACTGGCGAGCTGGTTCAAGTCGGCCGTGCGCTGACGCGCCGTCAAAGCGTCCTGCGCGTGTGGGACAGATGACAAGGCGGTGCACATCAACACGACAAACCAGATTCGCCGCATACATCACCTCCGGGTCTGAAGGGGCAGGCGGAACTCTACTGATTTCTTGCTGGCCTTTCCACAGCATCGTGGGCGATCGAGACACCGCTTCGTCGAGCGGTGTTGTCACGGCTGGGCTGGACGAACGCTCCGGCGCTCCCCGACTTGCGAGGGTCTCTCGCGGGGGTGCGCACCGGCTACGCGGTTTTGTCTAATTGCCCCCGCTCGGCTTGAGTACATGACGATGGACATCACGCGGACGTGGCCAGGGTCGGGGCGCTTCACTGACGCCCAGCTCAAGGCGTACGAATGCGTGCTCGAGGCCCAGAAGGCCATCATCGCCGCGATCAGGCCCGGCGTCGCGCGAAGCGTCGTTCAGAAGATCGCGGAAGACATCTTCAAGAAGCACGGCTTCGATCCGCGCTACGCGTATGTCGGCCATTACGTCGGGATG
>Ga0075431_100005799_pt1 | contig 12218 bp, 4 predicted proteins | sample RhiMetdeltSRZDD5_FD_75297 | JGI IMG/M metagenome (GOLD analysis project Ga0075431, IMG submission 75297) | Populus rhizosphere microbial communities from Tennessee, USA - Rhizosphere MetaG P. deltoides SRZDD5 | ecosystem: Host-associated > Plants > Roots > Rhizosphere > Soil | place: USA... | reverse complement strand
CCGCCAATCCGAATGCCGGTCGTCACGATGATGTTGAAGCTGCGCGTGACACTCAGCGCCAGGGGTCCACCATCAGTCACACGGACGGTGACAAGATTAGTGCCCGTGCTCGGGGGGGTCCATGTGAGCGCGCCACTCGTTGGGTTGATCGCGGCTCCGAGGGGTGACGCATCCAACGAATAAGCGAGATTGTGCCCATCCGGGTCAGATGCGATTACCTGATACGTGAAGAGCTGATCGACCAGCGCGGTTTGGTCTGGAATGGCGCTCATGACCGGGTAACGATTAATCCATGTCGTGTTTGGCCCTTTCGGAGTCGCTGCAGCCAGGAAATAGATCGTACTCGCCCCATCGACATAGCGTCCCTGGCTCACGTCACTGAACTGCGGTTCGAAGGTGACGCTGTCGACGAATGCGCCATCGGGAGCAACGAGACCAATTTGCTCGCCGCCGCGCTCGAGACGGAAGCTTACGTGCAGGGCAGCATCATTCGTCTTGTTCAAGTCCGGCTCGTTATCGGCCCAGACGAGGAGGAACGCGTGCGGCGGAATCACATACCCCGGCGGAATTGGGAACTGGAATTTGTTCGTCAGATTGTCGGTTAGAAAATAGCCGGTGAGGTCCGCTGGCAAATCGGTCGGATTGTAAAGCTCGATCCAGTCATCAAACAGATTGTTATTGTTTGTGTTCAGGAGCGTGCGCGTGTTGCTCGCCATCCATTCGTTGATGAACACCGTGATCGGCGGCGGCGAATTATCATTCGTTCCGCCGGGTGTCGCGCGATAAAACACCTGGCGCGTGAACAATTGACCATCTGGATGAGCGCCATAGCTCCAGTTCGGCCGGACTTCTTCATAGTTCAGGTAATCGAGCACTTGCGGTGAGGATGGAGTCCAGCCAAGCGAGATCGATCCCTGCCCCGCTTGCGGACGGAAGCTGGCGTGCCACTCGCTGGCCGTGGATTCGCCGGGCTCGCCATCTGCGAAAATGATTTTGAACTCACCCGCGCCAATCGAACTGCCTGCCGGGAACGCCCACTGCGTGATGTTCGAGTAATTATTCGCGAGGTAATAGCCATCGAGACTGATCGGCGTCATGCCGGAATTGTAAATCTCTATCCATGGCTCGCGTTCGCCCTGGCCGTCCAGCGGCCCGGAAGTGTTCTCCGGTTGAACTTCGTTCAGATACAGGTCCGGGAACGGCGGCAAGTTGCGCGCGACGGTATTCGCAACGCCGGGCGAAGCCAGCATCGGCTGAATGGAAATCGTGGTGTTGAAGGCGCTGCCTGGAGCCGTGCGGAGGCTGAGCGTCGTGCCGTTCGTGCTCGGAAACAGCCAAAAGCTGAGGGTGAATTGCATATTGTTGCTGTTCCCCGGGATGAATTGCCGAATGAAATTGCCGGACGTCGAACCGGGGCCCGTAGCCACGATTCGCATGCTGCCTGATCCACTATGACTCAAAGCGGTGCTCTGCGCGGTGTTGATATGATTGCCCACCGTCGTCCACGTGCCGGCAAGTGGCGCCTCGAAATCGCCGTTGGTGATCAGGTTCGTGCCCTCTTCAGCCACAGTCCCCGCCACGAGCACCATGTCGTCAATGTAAACTTCGCCCGCGGAATTCAGGAACATAAAGAAATTGGTTCCGCGCTGCGACACCGTCGCGCTGCCCTGGATCGTGCCGGTATAGGTCACGTAGCGCCACCCAACGCCATCAGCCCAATTGCTAACCCGCGCGTTGTCTTCCGCGGCATCGATCAATTGCAGCGATGGACCAAAGCCATCCGCCGCCAAAGGCCACGGCGAGTTGTCCTCGTATTTGACCTTGTCCACCGCAATCTCCTCACCAGGATTTGCGCCCAGCCGAAAGAGCGTGAGCGTTTCGCCGTTATTCTGCAGATTGCCCCCAAATTCGCCAAACGCAACAGGCGCGCTCAAACCATAAGCGGTTGAATAAGCCGAGACTTCATTCACGAGCAACAAGTACTGCCCGTTGGTAATGATGCTCCCCTTGGGGAAGGTGTAGTCGAGCCCATTGATCCGCCAATCCGACAAATCGAACGTGAGCGGCGAACGATTGTACAACTCCACGAAAGCCGTGTCCGGAGTCGCCGAATTGTACATGATTTCGTTGAAGACGATTGCCCCGGTCGGATCTGGCGTCGGCCCCGTGTAATTCACTGTTACCGTGCGCGCGAGATTGGTCTGCGGATTGCCGCGAACATCAGAGCCGACAAATTCGAGCACATTCGTCTCATCAGACACGGGCACCATCATGCGCCACGCAGATGTGCTGGTCCACGTGATCGGATACTCTTTGCCGTTCACAAGAATGGTCTTCATCGTTACTGGCGCTGTCCCGGTAAAGGTGAGAAGGTTGCTGCTGGTCGTGATGAAGTTCGTGCCCGACACTGCGAACGGAGTGTTGATGAGAGTCGCAAGCTGCCCCTGAACGAACGTCACGCGCTGCCCGATCGTCGTCAGCGAGCCGCCGTAATTCTGACCCGGAGCAAAATTATCATAGTGATCCGTCCAATAACTCATGTAAGCCGTGTTAAAGCTCACGCTGATGATGTCCAGCATATGCGCGTACATGCAGCGCAGGTTGCCAGGCAGGTTCACGAGCCTTCCGAGATTCTGATCGCCCACCAACGCGCCGCCGCTGCCACGGGTAAACGCAAAGTCCATGTCCCACGGAAAGTACAGGATTTTTCCGTCCGTCGGGCGCTGGTACATGAAGAAGTTGTGGTTGTTTCCGAAAGTGTACATATCGCCCACGCTGCACAGTGAGATCAAAGCATACGCCCGCATCCATTGATCGATGTCCATGATCTGCCGCGTCTGGATGTCGAACGCGCTGCCGGAAGTCGTGCCCGGCAGGCCCAGCGCCTTGCACATCGCGACAAACCGGCTGTAGTCATCCGTGTCGCGATGGTTCTTGATCATGAAATTGTACCGATAGATTTCCTTGTCGTTCGTCAGATCCGTCAGGTCAGTCCCAACGACATTATCCGGTTGTGGCAGTTTATAACCGACCGCGTTCGCCGTCGTCGGAAAATAAATCAGTTCCATCTCGAACATCGTTCCATCCCCGCCATTCTCGAAAGCGGTCTCGATGAACAAATCCTCGTGCCGCGGGAAAAACTGGCAGGAACCAGTGTGGGCGCTGCGTGGAGCGATCACCCGGGCGATTTGCGAGTATGTGCCGGGAATGCCGCCCGCGCGATTCAGAATATGCTTCAACACGATTTCTTCCTGCCGGTTGGCCGTGGCGTCGCCCGCGCCCGAACGATCCACAAGCATCACGGGATGCTGGCCGAGAAAGGGATCATCCGGTTGAAACGTAATATGAAAACCGGTGCGAACATCGCTGTAGCGCCCGCGCTGGCTGCCGCGCAAATGCACACCGATGTCGTAGTAAGCGCGTTCTTCGTCGTAAACCACTGTGCAAGGCAGCAAATCGTTGCTCATCACGTTCGTCTGGTTGTTCCCCTGCGCAATGCCGTGCATGAAATTGATGTTCGAAGCGCTCATAATGATCCGCACGTTGTGCCCCAGAGCCAAATTCGCCTGGCCATCCGCTATCGCATAAAGCGCCCCTGAATCCGCTCCCGCCGCCGGAAACATCGCCGCCGCCGCCTGACTATCCACCGCGCGAACATAGAACTGCACCGTGCCCGAACTCTGGCCAGGAATCGTCCCCGTATACACACCAGGGGCCGCCGCTGCCATTGGCGCGTTATTCCACGCACCGCCATTCGCCGACCACCACACTTCCGCGGAACTAACTCCATTCGGGTCGCTTGCAGTCACCGACACCGTGACTGGCGTGTTCGGCTGGGGAACCACCGGCAGGTGGCTCAAGCCGCTGAACGTCGGTCCAGTATTCGCACTGTAGCGCGAATTCTGCGCCCCCGGCGTGCCGTTCAATTGCGGCGTCGGCAGCGCGGTCGTACGTGCTACACGATTAAAGTAGAGCCGCGTGTTCAGCAGATTATTTCCGGCTAACCAGCGCGCCCGAAAAGTCACCCGATAATCGCGCCCGTTCGCCACTGTCCTTCCTGCAATGTAGGTCCGTTCAATGTGATTGTGCATGTGCTCCTGCGGGCCAGTGGCAACGACATGCAACACCCGGTTACCGGGATCGGCCGGATCAAAAATTACCCGGCTCCGGTTGTGCGTGCCCAGCACTCGCCAGCCGGCAATGCCGCCTTCGAAGTCGCCATTATCGATCATCAGCACATTGCCGTTCGTATCAACCACGCTGATATCATCGATGAGGCATTCGCCACCGCTTTGAAGACCGAGGATAAAATCGTTCCATTGCGTCGGCTGGCCGCTGCCGGGAGGAATGTTCGCGGTCATCTGATACGAATACGTCTGCCACGAGGATTTGCCTGTCTCATCGCTCGCTGCCCACGCTTCGGCCTTGGAATTGTCCGCCCTGGGATCACGCAATTCGAGGCTCGACCCGCCCCCATCCGCGTATTCCGGCCAGCGGCCGCGATCGAAGTAACGCACTTCATCGGCCGGATTCCCCGCGGGATCGCGCAGCACAATTCGGTCGCTGCTGCCCGAAAGGCGCCCGCCGAAATCACCCACGATGTCCGCCGAAGGATAAATCAGGCGCAGCGCCGCTGCGTCATCCGCCACCACCAGATAACCGCCCGCGGGAATAATTTTGCCGGGACTGAAGCGATATTCGATGCCGCCGCGGATTTCCCAGCCCGTGAGATCAACCGGACTACCGCTGTGATTATGCAGTTCGATCCATTCCTCGTCCGAGGCGCGGGCAGGCGGATTGTTCGTGGGTGGAAGCAGTTGATGATTGTACATGATCTCGTTGATCACGATCTCACCGCGAAAGAAAATATTGTTCTCGTCGCCAGGCGTAAGCGTGGTCGGGTTGAACCATTCGCCCGTGCCATTCGGGAACCGCCCGCGCGCACTCTCCCCCACCACAATCGCCTGCAGTAACCGCAGGCCCTCAAACAGATACAGTTTGTCCCCATTCGCAACGGTGAACCCGAAAGTCTCATTGGAAAGCACGAGAAATTGCGCAGGACCCAGCGTTCCTGCCTGGAAGAAATAAACCTCATCCGTGGCGCCGTCGCGCACGATCCGCGAATCCTGCAGATCGAACGCTTCGGTACCATGATTATACAGTTCAACCCAAAAATCTGCGCCACCTGCGGAATATTCGTTAAACGCGACCGGCACGGGCGGTTCCGGACTGAAAGACGCGATCAACTCCACCGCCGCGAGCGGCGTAGGCGCACCGCCGCTGGCCTGATGCAGCTCAATCGCGAGCACATTCTGACTCTCCAACACGCCCGCCGTCGACAGTGTCACCACTCCGCCGTAACCGGGCGACGGCACGTCACTCAACGCGGGCGTCGCGGCCGTGATCGGCCCGGCGGGCATGTTGATGCGGTGCACTTCCACGCCGTTCAGATAAAACACAGCGCCATCACTGATGACGGCATTCATCCGCAGAGTCACCAACGCCGGATCGCCACTGACCGCAAAGGATCTCCTGAAATAATAAGTCGTATGGCCGCCCGGCAGCGGATTGCTTTGATTCACTTCAAGGCCGGAACTGTTCAATGCCGCGCGAAAACCGCCGGGGTTGGCGTTCGGAGGCAGATTGATCGTCTGAAACTCAAGTGTGTTGTTGCCGGTGACAAAACCACTGTTGAGATTAAGCGCTCCACTGAACTCGGCGAACCCCACGTGCGACAGCCCTGTCGGAGTGCCGTTCAACACGATGTTCGGGATCTCATTGTCCACGGCAACGCGCGCCTCGATTCGCACTGTGCTCAGCAAAAAATTATCGAGGTTGAACGTCGTCTGGAAATCGTAGTTGCCCGGATTGATGTTCAATAACCCGGAATTCACGATCCCGATCCATGACGAGCCCGAATCGTTCGCAGCCCAGGCCGTGTGGTTTTGCATCGCAAGGGCGTTCGTCCCGGTCCCACCTTGCGCATTTACCGTCAGCACATAGTGGGGATCGGGCGTGCCGGCGGCAAGGACCACGCGATTGTTGCCAACGCCTGTATTGAATAACGTCGGGATGGCCTTGTTAGTCACTGCGTTACGCGCGGACCAGGCGGCGTCGTTGTAGGTCAGGCCGCGCCAATCGATTCCCAGGTCCGTTCCCGATGCGTCGTACTTCAGCGCATCGTCAATCGCGATGACTCTGGTGTCAGGCGGAACCACCGCGAAATTCTCAGTGCCCGGTGTGCCATCGAGTTCTGCGCTGGCGGCCCAGTTTCTTGCCGGACCGCTGGCCGTATTACGATCGCGCTTTGCCAGCGATACACCCGATCCGTCAGCGCCCACCGGCCAATCGCCATCCACCTCGTAGGTCACCTGATCCATGATGCGGCCGCTGTTGTTGCGCAGCTCCAGGGTATCGCCGTTATTCGACAGCCGCCCCATGAACGGACCGTAGATATTCGTCATGCCCGTTTGCGCTTGCAGCGCGGTCGGGTTGATCGCCAGCACGATGAAACTGCGGCCCTTAATGACGCTTCCGTTCGGGAACGTGTACTCGATGCCCCCGCGCACGGACCATTGCGAGACATCGAGATCAACCGCGAGCTGGTTGTGAAACTCGACCCATTCGTATGCCGGTTCATTGATAACGGGATGATACATGATCTCGTTGAAGACCAGCGTCGTATCCGCGCGGCCCACCACTGTTGCGAGAAGAACCAGAACTCCAGTAAAAAACGGCAGTCGTTTCATAATAAAATCACATAACGGCCACGGAAAGGAATGCGTCGACTGTGACAGAACGGTTACGAAATTGCTAGAAGGAAAATGCCCGCTCAACGCGGGAGCGCATCTCTGTAGGCCGCGTGCCCTCACGCGGCGATCATCTACTTCCCCGATTCGCTCACCAAGTACTCCGCCACGAAATCTTCATCGATGGTGATCCCGAGCCCCGGCCGATCTGGAACGGTCATCCATCCATTTTCTGCGTCGATCTTCTCCTTCGCGAGATCATGACGCATAGGAGAATCCTCAACGCAATTCTCGAACACGAAAGCGTCACGGCACGTGCTCAGCCAATGCAGGCTCGCGGCCACAGTCACCGGGCTGGTGTAACAATGGTTGCACAGCCGCGCCCCGATTTCTTCCACGCGCGCCCGAATGTACGCACCGTCCGTGAATCCGCATCGCGATGGGTCCACCTGATAAATATCCAATGCGCGCCGATCGATCAGCGGACGAAAAGATTCCCGGCCGCATTCCCCTTCCCCCGCCGCGATGGGCACCGGCGAGCGGTCGCGCAGCCACACATACCCGTCGATATCGCTTTGCCGAAGCGGTTCCTCAAGCCAGCCAATATTGAATTCCGCAAACGCCTCGGCACGCCGCAACGCCGTGCGCGCATCCCACACGCAACCCGCATCGATCAAAAGCATCGTGTCCTTGCCCGCGCCCGCACGCGCGCCGCTCACAAGCTCGATATCCAGCGCCTCGCTCTGTCCCATTGGTTCCCACCCGAACTTGATTGCGTGATAACCATTCTTCGTCCATCGCCGGGCGATCTTCTCCGTCTCCACGCCGTCCTTGCCGAAGAGAATCGAGGCGTAGGCCGGAATACGATCGTGCAGCTTGCCTCCCAGCAACCGATGGATCGGTTCGCCGAAATGTTTGCCCTTCAAGTCCCATAGCGCCATGTCCACCGCGCTCATCGCCGCAATCGTCACCGATGTCCGGCCAAGATATTGCGTGCGGCGATACATCTTCTGCCAGAGCCGCTCCGTCTCCAACGGATTCTCCCCCACCAGGATTTCGCGCAAACCGCATGCGACATTGTGGCTGAACGGCGCATCGACAACAGCTTTCACCACCTCGGGAGAAGCATCCGCCTCCCCTACCCCTTCAAGCCCGTTGTCGGCTCGCACACGCACCAGCACCACATCCTGCGAGCTCGCAGTCTTCTTTTCCACCGAGCGCACGCGCAACACCTGGCAAACAATTTGCGTAATTTTCATGCATCCAGACTGCTGAGGAATTGAGCCAGACGTCAAAGTAAATCTGGCTATCTTCACTCCAATTCGCGATAATCCCCCAAACCCGTGAGAGTCGTTTGTGCGGTATGCTGTCTGTTGCTGGTTTCCGCGCGAAGTGTTTTATCGCAGACAGTGCGAATGAGTGACACCGCGCAACGCACCAACGTTTTCACGTTCAATTTCCCCACTGTTTCCAACCACAATTACAGTGTCATTTGGAGTACTCTGGCGCCGTCCGCCCCCTGGGGAACGCTCACGAACGTGCCCGGTAATGGCGCACCAGCCGTCATTCGTGACCCTGTTGGCCAGTATAGCGCCAAATTCTATCGCGTCTTCAACGAAGCGCCCCTCCGCTATCTCACGGTCGGCCACGTCGGACCTGCGAGCGCCCGCATCGCTCTCGGCCTCGACGCCCCGCGCGATCTGCGGCTGATCTATTCCACGAACGCGGATCTTGCGCATGCCACACTGGCGGGACCGTTCGTGGTTACTCCGGACCATGACTTCACTCGTGTGATTGATCTGGCGGGCCTCAGATCTGACACGCACTACTACTTCAATGTGTTGCTCGACTGGAAGCCGTATTACTCCGAGGACTTTCCCGGCTTCCGCACCTCAGTTCCGGACGGCAACTCCGGCGTGGTTAAGATCGCATTCGGGAGCTGTTACTTTGGTTCAAGCGCCGGTGGTTACGACACTGTTACCTGGCAAGCCACGCGCGCGGCCGACTGGATATGGCAGAGCGTCGCTGAAAAGTCTCCTGATTTTTTCATTCACCTCGGCGACACCGCCTACTGCGATAACTTGCACGCCACCGATTTGAATTCATACCGCCTGGTGCACCGGCACAGCCTCGATAAACGGCTCGCGAACATGTCCTCTTACGCCCGCTTTCGACGACACTTTCCCTTTTACACCACGTGGGACGATCACGAGATCCAAAATGACTGGCCATGGAATCCTCTCGCGTCCGGCCCGTGGCACCCTGCCTATCTTCCCATTTGCAAGCAGGCCTTCCGCGAATACCACGGCCGCGGCAATCCGGACCCCTTCCTGCCCGGCGAACTGTACTACGCGTTCCAACATGGCGATGTCGGTGTCTTCATGACCGACACACGTTCCTTTCGCTCCTGCCAGCAAGGCCTGGATAGCCTCGCCGATCTTTCCTCAGGCACCGTCACTATCACGTTCAATGCTCGCACTGGCATCGCCTCCGGCTCGGGATGGAATGGTGGGCTTGGCTTTACCCCGGCCCTCGTCGGCCGCACGCTTCGACTCGCAAACGGCGACACCCGCTATATCGTGGCCCAACAGTCCTCCACGCAGATCACCATTTCGGAGCCGTGGTTGTTCGGCACCTTCACTTTTTCCGTCCTTGGCAAGACTCTGTTGGGCGCGACTCAGAAACAGCATCTCAAGGATTGGCTCCTTCAAAACAAAAACCGCCTCCGCGTGAAGTTCATTGGCACCGCAACGCCAATCCATGGCCTCACTGAGCACATTACACGCAAAGACTCCTGGGGCGCCGGCTATCAGGCCGAGTTGAACGACCTTCTCGACTTCATCAACGCCAATGCGATTCGTAACGTCGTCTTCCTCAGCGGCGACCAGCATTGGGCCGGCAGCTTCAACCGCCGTCGCGGCGCCGTGAACTTCTTCGACTTTATGTCCTCCTCGCTTTCCTCCTCTTTCTATCCCCGATACACCGGCACCAACAGCGTTCTGCTCTCGCGCGTTAACTGGATGTATGATGCCAGCCCAACCTGGACCCGAGGCGAAAACTTCGGTCTCGTCACCGTCCGTACCGACACTTCGCCCCTCACCGTGACCTTTGAACTATTCGACGCCTTCGGCTCCCTCTTAAACTCCACCTCCCTCACAGAAGGCCCCAACGGCCTCGAACTTGCCCAGTAAGCCGGCGGTCGGTTGGGGTAAGTACCCATAGTCATCTTCGCCTCTCCGTGGCAAAACGATCAGCGTTAGTGCTGCCTCCAAAGTTTTAAACGCTGAGGTTCAGAGAAGGGGACGTTAGGCACAAACGTGCGGCGGCGAAAGCCGCCGCACTGATCTCCCGTTAATATCCTTCCCGCGCGTCTTCGTCGATCCAACATCGACGTTCTCCGGTAGCTTGGCATTGGTAGCGTAGAGTGCGCAATGAACCGCTTCTCAAACGGAGTCGCTCTTTCTGGAAACCGAACCGCCCTTCAAATCGGTGACTCCCTCCACGCGTTGAAGTTCAAGGATGAATGCAGGTGCCTCGCTCCCGCGCGCCTCGCGGAAGACTTTATTCTCGGTCTGCAGTATGCGCTGGTAACGAGCATTCCGCTCTAACGCTTTCTCACGGATCCAGAAAAAAGCCAGCAGAACGCCCACCGTGCTGGGCAATGCGATCTTCCAGCTAAAAGGAACCGCGAGTATTGGGTAGAGCAAAAGGATCAGATATCCTAGCAAACCACCGGTCTCGATACGCCGGAAGTAACGATAATCTTCACTCCCCACCGCTTTCTCCAAAGCCGGTCCGATAGGGCTGGTGGGACCCGTTTCTTCCTCTTCGCCCATGAAACATTTCAATTGATAGTTGCCGCAGGGAACCTGCACGACGCTGTTCTCGCCCGTAATCTGCGGCTTGTCGCTTCGGTAGTCTTCCACGCCTCCTACGACAAGCCGCCCGGTCGGAACGCAGATAAGGAACTCGCCAACAATCGGCCGAGTGCGCGCGCGCACCTGGGGAGGAATTTCCGAATCGCAATACACGTCGATCTGGCCACCCCAATCGGCACCTGTGTGAATGAGAAACAGGTCGCCTCGCGCGGCGTCCTCATTCAGTATGCTGTCCCATTCCTTGCCCCAGCTCTTCGCAACGACAGCACCGTTTCGGCTCGCGTCCCATGCGCCAATCATCGCCACATCGGTCCCCACTTCGATGCGCGCCTTCATCGATCTTATCTCAACGCCGCCACCGTAGCGTTGAGTACGTCCAGCACACGATCCCTCTGCGCTGGCTTCAGTGCCCGCATTTTCCTCAGCAGGCCCTGCTCCCAATCCTCCAGCCGGTTCTTCTCCCGCCCTGCCCCGCTCTTACCGGCCGTCCCACCTGGCTCGCTCTCGAGCACCAGCCTGAATAATCTCACCACGGTCGGGCTCGGCCTGTTCCGGCCAGTCATGATGTGACTCACCGCCCCTTCCGTGAGCTCCAACTGCCGCGCCACTTCCCGCTGCTTCCAGCCTGACTCCTTCACCATCCGCACGAATTCTTTCGCTAAAGGGTCCGTTTTTAACATATATTCAATATCTTTTGTGATTGACTGATTATATACAATCAATTATACTCCATATATAGAACTGGATCGTAAGACTGAAAACAACAGAAAAATCGTATGAAAAACCTCCTTTGCCTCTTTGCCTTTGAAAACCGCGGTTCTCGCGGCCCCTGCCTTCCCCCTCCTCCGTGCGCTCCGTGCTTAAAAACACCCTCGTCTGAAAGCCTCCGATTCTGCACTTCCACCGCGCCGACCTACCCCGGACCTATCCGAGGTAATCCGAAGCTTCGCCCTGGAACAGCGGCTTCGAGGCTGGGAAAAGCCGAACCGCAGCCCCCCTCCCCGGCCAGTGCAACACTATGCAGCGCCACCCGGATCGTTGCACTGTGTTGCAGCGTGTTGCACCGTGTTTCGCCCCAAATGTTTCAGGCCTCACGTGCAACACCTCAACGCATCTCGCACTCCTCGGCGCGCTATCTCGCGCGCATCGTGCCCCGGGAACCGCTCCGTATGCTCCTGCATCCTGTTTATGTTGCCTTTGTCACAGCCGGTTTGGAATGATGCGCGAAGTGTGAATTCGTTTCATTATGGAACAGAATGCAAATGAAGGCCGCCGGGATTTCCTGAAGAAAGCCTGCGCGATCTGCATCGGCGGCGCCACGATGATCCCGCCGATCGGTGCGGGCCTCGTCGTGCTCCTGGATCCTGTGCGCAGGAAATCGGCCGCCGGTGATTTCGTGCCCGTGGGGTTCCTGAGCGCGCTCCCCGAGGATGGCACGCCGCGCAAGTTCACCGTCGTCACCACCCGTGAAGACGCATGGAACAAAATGTCCAATGTGCCCGTCGGCGCGGTCTATTTGCGGCGCACCGGTCCGCAAACAGTGCAGGCGCTCAACGTCGTCTGCCCGCACGCGGGATGCTTCGTGGATTTC
>Ga0075431_100005798_pt1 | contig 12219 bp, 13 predicted proteins | sample RhiMetdeltSRZDD5_FD_75297 | JGI IMG/M metagenome (GOLD analysis project Ga0075431, IMG submission 75297) | Populus rhizosphere microbial communities from Tennessee, USA - Rhizosphere MetaG P. deltoides SRZDD5 | ecosystem: Host-associated > Plants > Roots > Rhizosphere > Soil | place: USA... | reverse complement strand
ACGTGTACTTGTAGGTGATCACGACCGTGAAGGCGAAGAACGCGTTGAGCCCCATGCCGGGCGCGAGCGCGGTCGGATAGTTGGCATAGAGCCCCATCGCCAGCGTGGAGACCGCTGCCGCCACGCAGGCGACGAACACGGCGCCCCGGTCCATGCCGGCATTGGCCAGGATCGTCGTCCGGAGCTCAAGTGATGCCCATGCCCTTCTACGTCAAGGGCGCAGGCGTGACGGAAGACAAACGGGCCTTCAGCCTCGACGCAGGAGCGGATCGAAACGTCTAGCGACGAATCGTCGCTCGCGTAACGTTGCACTTTTGACCGCAAGCGCCCGTGCCCCGCTGACTCGCGGGCAGGGTGGCTCGGCAGGACTCAAGGCACTTGTGTTGTTCAAGGCTGAGGGGGATTCTCCCATCCCGAGCCTCGACTGGCGAGAATGAGACCATACTCCCAACGCCCACTACAGCCGCAACGGCGAGCACCATCGTTCGCATTTGATTTCTCCTTTCGTTTGACAGCCAGTTATGAGCAAGGCTTTACGCCTGACCTGCCTTTACCTGCGACGCAACCCAGACCATCAAATGCTTTAGGTACCCGCGCGACTTTTCCTCCGCATGACCCAAATGGGTTATGACGGGCTGCAAATAGCGTGCAAAACGAGGAGCCCACTTAGCGGGCTCCATACCAGGTGCTGGTCCGGTCCATACTAGGAGAGGCCATCCCCTTTTCGCCTCGCCTGTTGCGTGCTACATGTTGTCCCGCTGCCGTTGAGATGAGCGGGGGCTGGCGGTGGGCTGGCGCTTCGTCTTGGCTGGGAGCTGAATATGCCAAGCCAGTTATTTTGGCGAGCAGGATGCGCGGTTGCATTAGCCGCGCTCAACGCCTCTGCATGGTGTCAGGAAATAGGGGGCGTCGAAACTTTTGGCGGCAAAGGACGACTTTATAGCACCGGAAGCAATGACCATTATCTGATCTCCCGGCAATCATACGCTACGGAAGATTCTTCAGGATACGAAGGACGGCTTCGCATCGTCAAGAAATACGGCGGCGGTGCATACGAAGAAATACTGATGGACTATACTGCGCGCTGCAACGCATACGACAAAATGATCTACGTCAGCATTCGGAAGGCTGGTACTGAAGATGGCGAGAGCATCGACATAAAGGGTCAGAATAAGTTTCCAGGGCAGGAGAAAAAGGCCGCATACAATCTCTATTGGGCTGCATGCCACGGTCAGTATCGAAAGTTTAGATGATACGAGAAAAGACCAATCGATGCCCAGATGGCCGTTAACTGCTGGTGGCGTGTTCCTGCTTATCGCGTCTGTCGTTGACGCATCGGCTCAGACCTGTGCGGAATTGCAGCAAGAGTATCAGGCGCGGGTGAATGCGCTGATTAGTGGCACTGGTTTTGGATTTGATGCGGCTAACGCCGCCCGAATCAGTCAGCTACAAGCCATCCTTCCAAACTGCAGAGACGCCTATCCGCAAGAGCAGCAGCCACAACGGTATCCCGAGCACCAGCAACCACAGCAGACCGAGTTCCCCGTAAACTGCGGCGATTACTCTTGCCGCGATGGTTACTATTGCGGCAGTCGTAATAGCTGTCTGGCCGATGGATCCAATGACTGCGGAAATGGAAGATCTTGCCCTGGCGAGAGCAAGTGCGCTCGCTCCGGGCAAAAGTGCCTTCCAAAAGACACTGTTGACTGTGGGTCCTTCTTTTGCGCTGCCGGTGGCAAATGTGGGAGCGGCAACAAATGTCTAGCGGAAAATGCCGTCGATTGCGGCGGCGGAAGAGCATGCCCCCGCGGCACGTTGTGTGTTCGCGGGGGTGCCGAGTGTCTGAGCCGAGAGGAGATCGCCCAGCGCGCAGCGGCGGAAAAACGCAAGAGAGAGGAAGAGGCCGCTACAAGGAAGCGGGAAGCAGAAGAGCGTAAGGCGGCTGAGCAAAAAAGACTTGAGGAAGCGCGTGAGGCTGCTCGACGAAAAGAAGAGGAGCAAAAGCGGGAGATTGCGCGAAAAAAGGAAGAAGCCGAGGCGAAGCGCAAAGCGGCGGCAGAGGCGAAACGTCAGGCAGTAGAGGCGCAGGCGAAACGCAAGGCCCATGACGCTGCTCGCAAGAAAGCGAGGTTCCCGGAAGCCGCGGGTCCGTGTGTGGAAGTGATAGAAATTGGATCCGCTGTGATAATCGGAACTCCTACAGAGATTACAAGTCCTTCCAGAGGCGTAGCATCTGGTACGTCGCCGCAAACCGGCGCTGCACCTCTCCGAACACCCTCTCCCACCGTGCAGTCTCCGACCAATTGTTACAACTTCACAGCCGCTTCGACTTTGACATCGGACTTGATGGCAAAACTGCCAATCAAAGCGGTATCGGAAAGCATCAGATCGGCGGTCCAGATGACACTGAGCAATGGACTAGCCGTAGCCATCCCTGTGGGACTGAACGCAAAACAAAAAATGGAAGCGATGAACGAGCTTACAGCTATGTGGAATAGTAAGCTCTCGAAGGCAAATTTTGGTCCGATTGCAGGTGGTTTTGCTGGGCAGGCCGTAAAAGACGTAGTGGTAGCCAAATCAGCGACCTTCGTGGGGGGTCTCGTTGCGGATACAGTAGCAAAACGGACCTCCAATACGTTTGTAATTGAATTTTTTAAAGCGTCTACTGAACTTGCGATCATAGATGCGGCCGCAGCCAAAAAGGGAGGATTACCAGCTGTTCTCGTTGCAAACTTTGCGAAAATCGGAGAGGCAGCTATTGGACTGCATATAGACGCGAACAGCGCGGCAAAAAGCATGCGAGCCTACGAAGTCCAGGTTAATGATATTATTTCACGTGCGCAACGTGAGCAAGACCCATCGGCGCGAATGCGGCTCGTCAGAGTAGCCAATAACGCGCTTAAGAGCTTGCATGAGCTGAGGAAAGAACATCCCACCATAAATACGTTGTCCACCATGAGCGTCGAAGGAACAGTGGAAACGCTTAGGTCTTGGGCGCCGCAATTTTCAGCGAGATAGATCCGACGTTGTCTGGTTCGGTCCCAAGACATTGACACCTTCTGAGCGCGCTATCGCCGCCAAGGCGAACACGTCAGATATCCTGAGGGTGTAAGTAGGACGGAAGATGAACTCGTTGCTTGCTGTTTCGACCGCAAAAATCAGATCAGGTGCAAAATAGGTACGCATAAAGAGAAAATTTGAGATTCTGTACCGCTCAATCGGACTCAGCTGCCAACGCATTATCGCGTGCGCGACTGAACCAGGCTTGTATGAATTAGCGTAGTCCCTCAACTCTGTCGGCCTGCAGACCAGTAAGCTCTCCACGTTGGAAAATTCGATCTCCTTCGACCGTGAACAGATCAGTTGAATCAGCCATAATATTTCCGACCAAGCTCCAGGAAAGGAAGCGTCTGTCACATGCCAATATGGTACGCGGATAGTCTTGGCGCGCCGGTCAACGGAGATCGTGGTGAACAAGGCGAAGACAAGGAGGGCGAGAACGCCTGCAGAAACACATGCGATGAGTAATGCAACAATGCTGTTTGGGAACTGTGTCACGCTTTCAGCGAGCAGTAGGCCAGCGACACTGAGGAGGAGCGGTGCCGTGAGGCTAACCAGAATTACATACGACGCCTTCGTTCTTGCCTTCATGGTAGGGGGTGAACCCGTCCATTCTACACTCCCACCGGTATGGTGAAATGTCGCGCCTGTGGATATTGGAATGATGGAGGATCATTCAGGGTGGCGCGAAATCGTGCAACGTACAACCTCGCACCGCGAAGCGTAGGAGGATGGCGAAGTACCGCTCAGCTCCTTCCCATCAAGAGCGAACCGTAGCTCGCCGGGCGGACGGATGGTCTCATGATCGCCAATCATCTCCTTCGGGGCCCAATGGCGACGCACCAGGCTGATCGAGTGTTGGCTCTGAAGTAGGACTGGACTCGCGGACATTGGGCGCGGCCGCCGACAAAGCCGCTGGACTGACCGCGTAGCAATCTCGAATCCTCATTCGCACTGAATTGTGCTCGTCACGGGTCATACGCGGCATTGCGTTCATGTCCGTGGCCGGGACACCTACTGAGAGCGCGGAGTTGGTCACGCCGCGCACGAAAGCGGCGAAATGATAGGCCGGTTGGTCGAGAATGAATTCGGGCGTGGTGCGCATATCACGCGCGAGCGCATGCGCCGCCGCGTCGCTCACTTTGGAAGCGAACTTGATCGAGGTCGCGCCGTACAGCGCGTCGAGCACGGATGGCTGAAGCTGCTGCAGGCGCTGGTGCGCCAGAATCAGGGCCACATTGAGCTTTCGAGCTTGGTCAAGGATCGATGGAATCTTCGGGTCTCGTCGTATGAAATCCTGGCACTCATCGATATAGACAAAGCACGGAAGACGCTGGTGCCTGGGAAGGAGCTGCCGCTTGTGCGCGGCGAGCAAGATCATCGATGTGAGGAACCGTCCCACGATCTCCACTCCGCCTTCTTGAAGCAGGCTCTGCGGGATGTTGACGAGGATAACCTTTGCAGTGCCCATCTCGGTGAAGAAATCGAATTTGGATTTGGGAGCCGCGAACATCCGGGAGAGCGTGCGGATGCGCTTGACCGCAAACAACCGGTCGACCACCTGCTCCTTGGTGCGGTCGAACTCCTTGCTGTTGAACTTCAGCTCAAAGAAACGCTTCGCATCGGGGTCGAGTTTGGAAAGATGCTGTTTGAAGTGCAAAAGGCCGCCCGGCTTCATGAGGTCGATGAGGGTATCGATTGTCGCCGAAGGGATGCTGAGCAAGAGCTCGATCGTGAAATGAAATAGCGTGTTCTGGCGGCTCGTCATCTCGGCCGAAAGCAACGCGCTGAAGATGTATTCATACAGCGCAAGCACGGCATTGCGAAAGCCTTCGCGCTCGGCGAGCGAATAGGAGTGCGTGTCTGAGATGCCCACATCGAATAGATTGAGCGCAATTGGCCACTCGATGTCTTCGGCGTCGATCACCACCAGCTTGCCCTCGAGGCGCTCGCCGGGCCTCCCGCAACCCCGCTGGCTCCCCCCTGATGTAGTCGAGGTCTCTCGGTAGCTCAGGATCGGAACTTGCGGCGAAGCCGCGCTTCGCGAACGCCCGCCTCAACGAGAATGGCGATGCTGCCGACCAGAAGGAGGCTGCCGCCCCACAATGCGTTCAGGTCCAATCCGAGATTAAGCCTGCTACGACAGCCACCAGGAGCAGGATTGCAGCTGTGAGCCGCGCATCGGCCAGGAACATCGCGATCAGCTCTTTCACAACATCGCGCAGGATGGCCATCACATTGCTTCCACATATCGGTGCCGCAGAAGGGATGCGGTGCCGAGCCCCACCAAGAGGAACAGGGCGGCAAAGACCAGCAATGCGAGGTCATGTCCCGGCCATTCAACGCCGAGGCCTTCGCCGGTCCAGAACACGCCGAACGCCGAAAGCATGACACCAACTCCGAATTTGAGCGCATTCTCGGGCACGCGCGAGAGCGGCTTGTGCACGACGACGCCGACGAGGAGGACCACCGCACAGGCCGCCAACGCACCAAGCGACGCCGGCCAGACGAGGCCACGCCCCGCGCCCACCGCGATGACGATAAAGATGACCTCGAGTCCTTCGAGCAACACTGCCTTGAACGCCGCGAGCCAGCCGATCCACGCCAGGGAAGAACGCCTGCGCTGGGCTTCCTGGGCGAGCTGCGCCTTCTCCGCGGCAAAGGAAGCATCTTCGTCATGGAGGGGAATGACCCCGGCCGACCGCAAGACCGCCTTTCGAAGCCACCCCATCCCGAACAGAAGCAGAAGCACCCCCACGGTCAGTTGCAGCGCGTGAATGGGCACCTGATCAAGCACCGGCCCGAGCACGGCGACCAGCAGTCCGAGCACGGCGAGCGCCGCGAGTGTTCCGGCCGCGGCGGCTCGCCAACCTTGCACTGTGCCGACCGCGAGGACGATTGTGAAAGCTTCAACGACCTCCACGAGGGAGGCGACAAAGGCCGCTGTCACGGCCGGCGCCGCAACGCCAAACGATTGCAGCTCCATGAGGTACCTCGCTCAAGCTGCGCCGCTCTGAACCGTCATCTGTTGATCGTCACGGCGAGGACGTGCCCCAGCCAAACAAAAAGCAGGCAGAGCACGACCGACAAGACGATATTCATTCCGACACTCAGCCACTCCCCATCTCGGGCGAGGGAAAGCGTTTGCAGGCTGAAGGACGAAAACGTCGTGTAGCCGCCGCAAATGCCGACCATGACGAAGACGCGCGCTTCAGAGGACACGAACCAACGCCCGTCGGGAGCTGTAAGGGTCGCGAACAGGCCGATGATGAACGAACCGACGACGTTGACGATGATCGTTCCCCACGGGAAGCTCTCGCCGAACCAGTGCGCGACAAATCCCGAGCACCAGTAACGGGCAACGCTGCCGAGCGCGCCGCCGATGGCGACCCACAGGTAGTTCATTCATTCACCATCTTGTCTCTCCCAATCAGGGATGACGCCTTGGCCGAAGCGCGGCGGCAACATGCAGAGCCGCGGGCTGGGTTGAGGGGATTGCACACCAGAGACATCGCCATGCCGCTCGCTCCAAACCAAGTCGTAGTCATTCGAGAACACATGCAATGGGCCTATGGGCTCGCGATCTTCCGGGACGTGCTCGCGCTCGCTGTATTCGGCGGCGAATGTGCGCTCGCGAGCCTGATGGTGCCGAATGGCGAAAATCGCGCGGTCATGGCGGTCATGCTGGGAACCTTGCTCATCCTCAAATGCAATGTGGCAGGCGGCGGGACTTTTGCTTGCGCGGTTTCAGACCGTCGTGTTGCGGGGCCGGACGGCGGATCGCGCTAGAATCCGCCGCGTTCCTTCAGACCGTTGCGTCCGTATTGAAGCACTTGCACCTTCTCGAGTGTGACAAGGCCGCTCGTGATCATCTTGTCGAGCACCGGAAGGAATTCATTGATCTTGGCTTCGCTATCGACAATTTCGACGACGACCGGCAGGTCCTCGGACAGCCTCAAGATCTTGGCGGTATGTAGCCGGCTGGAATGGCCATAGCCCATTGGACCCCGCAGGACCGTCGCGCCGCCGAGGTGCATCTCGCGCGCTTTGAGGACGATCGCCTCATACAGCGGGAGCCGCTCGAACTTGTCGTCTTCGCCGAAGAACATCCTGAGCAGGATCGCGTCCCGGGGTATCTGCATGGCTACACCGATAGGTTCATGGTTGGACCGTTGGTTCTTGCTGGGCCACGAGCACGGTCTCCTGCGGCTCACGCAGTTCCGCCGGCATCAGGTGTTGCGGCAGGTAGAAGGCGTTCGCGATGAGGGTGGGAACAACTGCGCTCGCCACAACGGCGGCTACCAGAGCCGAATATTGCGCCTCGTCGACGATTCCGTGCGACAGGCCAAAGAGCGAGGAGATCGTGCCGAAGGTCAGGCCGGTGGACATCAGAAGGGTCGTGTACATGCCCTCTTTCCTCGGCGCTCCGAACCCGCGCGTCACGGGGTATACGCCGGTGACTTTGGTCGCGACCTTGACCGCGAGCAGAAAGAGAAAGGCGGCCGGCGCCGCGAAAAGCGCCGGGACCGAAACGAACGAACCTGCGCGGATGAAATAAAACGGCGTCAGGAAGCCAAAGCACAAGGTGCGAAGGCGGCGAATCAGGATGTGGTCCTTGCCGACCGTCCCGGCGAGCATCATCCCGATGACGTAGGCGGGAAGGACCGCCTCGCTGTCGGCCCACGTAGCCAGCGCGCCCAGGCCAAAGAGAAGGAGCAGCAGGTATTTCGTTTCAAGCTCAGAGGGCCGCGCCCCGAAGCGGCGGAAGAAGCGTGGCGTCAGCCACGGCAGTATTAGCAATGCCGCGAGACTGACGGCCACAAACACCAGCGTCCTGAAGGTGAACGGTGCGAAGATAAGGCCGAGGGCGAGCACCGTGCCGAGGTCCGTTACGAAACAGGCCGCCAGCACCACCTTTCCGTATTCGGTGGCGTTGAACCCAAATTCCAGCATTACCGCGTACACGACAGCTACCGAGGTCGTGGACATGGCCACCCCGGCAAGCAGGGAGGGCATCAACTCCCAGCCGAGCCCGTAGCGCGCTGCGAGTGCGCAGCCGACGAACGGCGCAAGAAAGCTAACGAAGCCGATCGCGCCTGCTTCTTTCCACTTTGCCCGGAATACGTCGGGGTCGAGCTCCGCGCCGGCGAGGAAGGTGAGGACGATCGCGCCAGTTCCGGAAAGGAACTTGATCCAGGTTTCGTCAGTGCCGAGCAAAGCTGCGCCGATGACCGCGCCGATGACCAGCTGCGCAATCGTGCCGACGACGATTTCGGAGAGTGCCGTGGCAATCCGTAGCCAAATGGAAAGCAGCGTCGCGATGAGCGCAAGCCCCAGCCACAGGGCGGCCTGCGTCCAGATCCCGGTCATGGCGCACTCCCGGAGCGCTCACAGGCCGGCTTATGCAAATCAGCGCGTTGTCGGGGCATCGGAACTCCCTCAGGCGGTGAGTTCCGGACGGAATCCTACCGCGTTGACCGCGGTAGGAGTCATCAGCCTCTGCGGCGGTTACGGGGGACCCCATCCCCAAATGTCCTGCGATTGTAGGAGACGCGTGTTCGTCGCGTCAACTGCCTCCGGTATGCCCCCTGCTAGCTTAGCTAAGCTAGTGACGACGATGCGAAGGCATGGGGGCTCCATATGCGAGACCCGCGAGTCGATCTCTATCGAGCGGGACAACGCCGCGATGCTAGTCGCCCCCGAGCAGCGCCGGCTGCTGCATACCGCGCATGGCAAGGACTTCACCGAGGCGAACTGCTTCGAGCGCGTCTGCCTTGTGGTGAGGCCGGATCAGCTCGTATTTGACAACTCGCGCCGTCGAATCTTCCGCCGAGACCCCGCTTACCAACAGATTGGCGCCTGAGGTCGTGCTGGTGGTCGCGACCCTGGTACCGGCAGCTCCGCTGAAAGGGTTGAAGCTCCCAATCTCGCGGAAGTCGGAGCCGTGACCATGACGCAAGGGGCTCTGCAGATACATCGCAGGACCGCCATCCAACGCCGAGCCACTGGAGAAAATCTTCACCGTGCCGTTGCCCGCGAGCTGGCTGACAACGATCCGCTTGGCGCCGCCGAGCGACCCAGCCAGCCAGCCCGTACCGAGTGAAACGCCGGATCGATAGGCATCGCCGAAGGGCAGGAACCGTGCGGTCTGTTCAGGCTCGCTGACCCGGCCATGCCGGGTCGCAGAATGGCTGTGCTTGGCACTGCGCGCCGGGCTCAACAGCGAAAATGCAAAAACCTTGACTTCGGCTTTCGAACCTGGACCTGGCGCGGTGATGATGCTGTTTCGGCCTGTCGCAAAATCAACGAAGCCGGCCGCGACACTCACACCTGACCGGTCCTCGGCATATGGGCTGAAGGCCGAGAAAAGTGCCGGCGCGGTGCCCGGACTTGCCGCCAGCTCGAAGCGGTAGATCCTGACCTCGCTCGGTTTGCCAGGGCCAGATCCGACGATGATATTGTCGGCGCTCGTCCCATCGATTTGCGCAGCGGCCAGAGTGGTGCCGCCTCGTGCGTCGGCGGCAAAGGCCAGAAAGCGGGTCAGCTCCGTCTCGAACGCACGCCTTCCGCTCTTGAGGTTTCCAGAGTACGCAACGATCTCGGGCGCGTGCCCTTCGCCGGCGCCGACTATCAGGTCGAGGACGCCGTCGTCGTCCAGATCTCCCATAGCCACACTGGGCGTTCCCTCATAGCCAGGGAACGGGATGACCGTAGCCAAGAGACGATCCCCGTTCCCGTCATACACTCGCACCTCGGCAGACTTTCCCGGCGCTCCAGGAACGGCGACCGCGTAGGTCGAAACCGCCGGTATGACGTTGATGAGCGCCATCAGCCCGTTGTCCTCGTGGTTCAGGCGATGGCAATGCATCACGAACAGTCCGGTGTAGTCGTCGAATCGGGTGCGAATAGACAGGATGCCGGGCTGGATCACGCTCTCGTCGATGTGCATGGTCGGAGCGGGAACGTTGGCATTGTCCACACCCCACCTGTCCGGGCCCGTTCGGAGCCCGGTGGTCGGATCAAAGTATTGCGTGACCTGGAAATCATTGACGTGAACGTGGATCGGATGCTCGTCGTTGTTGTGGTTCACGAATCTCCACTCCTCGACCGAGTTGAGGCGCGGCTGGATCAGCGGGACGTTGGGAAAAGCAGCGCCGTCAAACGAATAGACGAAAGCTTTCGGGTCGGACGTATTCGCCAGATCGTTAAGAAAGCCTCCGCCGATTTTGATCTCTCGCGTGACGTCCGGGACGGCATTTGCAAGGTCTACGAAGGACGTGTCGGCACCGAGTGCTTGTCCCTCAATAAAGGCCGTCTCGCGCCCCGAACCTTCCGAAGGCACGGTTTTCGCAAGCACCTGTGTTGGAAAAACGAAGAAGCCGTCCGCATAGCTGACTGCCGACGGCAGAACGCTCAGGCTTCCGAGCACCGCAGGGGGACTGTCGGTACCATTGTTGGTGTAGAGAACACCGGGTGCGGTGATCGTCTTTGCGCCACCACCGCGAGGGGTCATTTCGAGCAACAGCTCACCTTCGGCAGGAACCTTCACCGCTATCGCGAACCGGCTCGCCGGCGGAATAAGCAGGCGCGTACCAGCATCCGTTGCGGGGTAGTGCACGGTTGGATAGGGATTTCCGTCCTGACCCACGATAGCGATCGGAGGATGTCGCCCGGTTGCTGTCTCCGTCAGTTGGATGCTCATGTACGCGATGTCGCTCACGTTCGCGAGCACCCAGATCTCGGTCTGGCCGGCCTTGCTCTTGATGATCGGTTGGAACTGGCCGTTTACGGTGAACTGCACGTCCCGCTGGTGATCCGGCAGCGACGGATCCGCTGGGACGTCGTTCTCGGCTTGCGCGCCACGCGCTGTGAATCTTTGAAGATTGCTCGGGATAAACTGAAAGAGCCCGCGATCGTTGCGAATTGAGAGGGGCCCTTCATACCACACCGTGAAGGACTTTTGTCCGAACTTGGCCTGGTTGAAGTTCACCGGCGTGAGCAGCGGGCGGTAGGTACCGTTCGACAGTTCATCAGCTTTAGGGGGAGCTAGGGTGCTAACGTACTGAGGCCAGTTTGGGTTGTTGAGCTGAGCGAGGCCCCCCGCCCGATCGAAGACGAAATTGTATTGAAGCAGCATGTTCCGGATCGGTATCCGGTTTTCCGTGACGGTAGGCAGATTGCCATCGGTGCGCCCGATGGCCAGAAGACCTACGAGGCCGGCGTAGACTTGCGGCGCTGTAAGTGTGTGGAGGTGACTGTGATACCAATACGCGCCGTGCGGCATATTCTTCGGAATGTCATAGGTATAGGTGTTGGACATTCCTGGCGGTATGTGCACCAAGACGTTATCGGCATTTCCTTTCGGACTGACGTGCACGCCGTGTACATGAAGATTTAGCGGCGATGACGTCATCTGCTCAGGATATAACGGTACAAGCTCACCCTTGGGCGCATAATGGGGGCTGAAATAGTCCCTGATTGTGAGGCCACTCAACTCATTGTCGAGATGAATGATAAGGGTCTCGCCAGGAAACACCTGCAAGGTCGGCCCTGGGTAAAGACTCTCCCCCGACGTCTCGCCGTTTGAGGCTGAGCCGCGGATCAGGTCGTAATCAAACAGGAGGAAGTTTTGTACGGGCGTCGCCACAGTATCCAAGGCGGCCTTGCCCTGTCGCGCAGTCAGTCTGACTTCGAGAACGCCTTCCCTGCTCACCAATGTCACCGGCTCGCGAAACTCGGGGCGAATTGCCAATCCGGCCGAGATGCTCGGTACCTGTGCCCAGGCGAGCGAACCGGGGCAGGTGACGGCTGACGAAATTGACAGGAGGCCCACTGCGAGGCCGCCTAGAAGCCAATGAAAGTGCAAGCCGGCGCCGTTTGGCGTCTTGCAAATCTCGCGCATGCTGGCGATCCCTCGGAAAAAAAGCACTAGTGAGGTACGGCTTTGCGGGGACATTCAACTGCCACCCCGTGGAGCCAGAAGGGGTGGATGGCGCATCAGCAAGGATGCGCCGGTTTCGCGCTGCGAGGCCGGTCGGCAGCATCATCGCCAGGCCGTTCCTCGGAATACGTCAGGATTTGATTTCCAGCAGCGACGGGGATTTCCAGGTAACGGATCGCGGTCGACGCGGGGATCAACTGCGCGGGGCCGGACATTCA
>Ga0075431_100005797_pt1 | contig 12219 bp, 5 predicted proteins | sample RhiMetdeltSRZDD5_FD_75297 | JGI IMG/M metagenome (GOLD analysis project Ga0075431, IMG submission 75297) | Populus rhizosphere microbial communities from Tennessee, USA - Rhizosphere MetaG P. deltoides SRZDD5 | ecosystem: Host-associated > Plants > Roots > Rhizosphere > Soil | place: USA... | reverse complement strand
GGCCATCCCGCTCCGCTCCGGTCAGGTCGAGGATGCTGGGGACCGGGCGGCGCGAGATCACCAGCGTCTCGAATGGCCACACCGCCCAGAATGGGACGAGCGCCACGAACGCGTCGTTCGCGCAGATCACCCTCGAACCGAGGTCGATCTCACGCGCCAAGTAGTCGGCGAGGAGCGTTCGGCCGGTGCGCGCGTGATAGGAACGCATCCGATCGGTCTCCCGGGCCGCCGCGCCTGGGATCGAGCGCTGCGCCCAGACTTGCCCGTGGGGGTGCGGATTGCTGCAGCCCATGATCGTTCCACGGTTCTCGAAGATTTGCACGTGGTTGATATCGGGGGAGGCACCGAGCTCGGCGAATTGATCAGCCCAGAGATCGACCACGCGCCTCACGGCGCGCAGTTCCATCTCGGCGAGCGTCAGGTCGTGCCGCGGGGAGAAGCACAGCACGCGCGAGATGCCCCGCTCCGCTTCGGCCACAAGCAGGCCCGCGCCCCCGTCGTCTTCCCGACCCTCGGGGAGGATGGGCGGGGCGTCCGGGCGGAGCGCGGCGTAGTCGTTGTCGAAGGCGAAGACATCCCGGTACGCCGGGTTCGTTGCGCCACCCGCCCGGGCGTTCCCCGGACACAGGTAGCAGGCAGGATCGTACGCCGGGCGCGCCTCCGGTTCAGTCGCTTCGACCTGCCCCTGCCACGGCCGCCGCGCGCGCTGGGGAGAGACGAGCACCCATTCCCCTGACAGGGGATTGAAGCGACGGTGCGCGTGCTCGCCCAGGTGCAATTCGGGGCTCACCTCGAAGCGCGACGGCCCAGTACGAGCATGAAGACGCCGAAGGCAAGGAGGACCACCCCCCAGACGAGGTTCACGTTGTAGCCCAGGGACCGCTGGTAGAGGGCCGTGTCCGACAACGCCCCGTAGCCGGTCAGCAACAGTCCCACCAGGGTGAACAGCATGCCGATTGGCAGGCGGATGTCGAGGGGCATAGGCGCGCTTGCCCTTAGAAGAAGATCACGTTGAGCACGAGCGTCATGCCCAGCACCAAGACGGCGAGCGGAACGGGCCGGCGGTACCACGGCGCCCCCTCGTCACTCGGCCGCTCCGTGAGTGAGTACACCAGCCCGCGTAACTCCTCGGGCGGCCGCGGGCGCGTGGCGAGGCTCACGACGATCGTCACCAAGAAGCACACAGACCAGGCCCAGATTGCCGTCCAGAAATTCTGCGCCATTTCGCTCGGATACGTGTTCAGCACGGCGTCCAACCACCCGCCCTTGATTCCCGCGACGGAGCCGCGCGGCAGGGTCAGGCCGTGGTGCAGTGCCGCGGCCAGAGTGCCGGCCACCAACCCGCTGAAGGCGCCGTGGCCCGTCGTCCGCCGCCAGAACATCCCCAGGAGGAACGTGGCGAAGAGTGGAGCGTTCACGAAGGCGAACACGAGCTGCAGCATGTCCATGATGTTGTTGAACTGCGTGGTGGCATACGCCGTGGCCACCGAGAGCGCGATGCCGAAGACGGTGGCCATCCGCCCCATCCACAGATAGTGCCGGTCGGACGCGTCGCGTTTGATGTAGGCCTGGTAGATGTCGTAGGTCCACACGGTGTTGAAGGCGGTCACGTTCCCGGCCATGCCGCTCATGAAGCTGGCCATGAGCGCGGTAAGGCCCAGCCCGAGGATCCCGGAGGGGAAGTAGTGTCCGAGCATCATGGGGATGGCCATGTCGTAGTTGAGCGAGCCGTCCGCCTTGGCCGGCAGAGAAAAGCCGGTCTCGCCCGCCTGCGTGGTGAGCGCGATCGCGATCATCCCTGGCAGGATCACCAGCACCGGGAACAGCATCTTGGGGAAGGCGGCGATCAGCGGAGTGCGGCGCGCGGCCGACATGCTGTTCGACGCCATCGCGCGCTGCACCACGAGAAAGTCGGTGGTCCAGTATCCAAAGGAGAGGACGAAGCCGAGCCCCATGGCCAGGCCGAACCACTCCACACCCATCGGGTTCGCATCCGGGCTCCCCATGTGCTGCCAGCTGTGCGTGTACGCGCCGGGCGCGAACCCGGCCTGGGTCGCGGTCACCGTCAGTCGCTCCGACAATCCCGCCCATCCGCCCACGTCCTTGAGGCCCAGGAAGACCAGGGGAACGAAGCCGCCCACGATCAGAAAGAACTGCAGTACCTCGTTGTAGATCGCGGAAGTCAGGCCACCCGCGAAGATGTACAGCAGGACGATGACCGCGCTGACGAGCACGCTCACGTTGAAGTCCCACCCCAGCAGCACGCCCAGCAATAGTCCCATCGCGTACATCGAGATGCCGCTCGAGAACACCGTCATCGCCGCGAAGGTGATGGCGTTGAACCCGCGTGTCTTCTCGTCGAAGCGCAGCCTCAAGTACTCCGGTACCGAGCGCGCCCGGGAGCCGTAATAGAACGGCATCATGAAGACGCCCACGAAGACCATCGCGGGGATGGCCCCAATCCAGTAGAAGTGGCTCGTCGCGATCCCGTACTTCGCCCCGGAGGCGGCCATGCCGATGACTTCCTGCGCGCCGAGGTTCGCGGACAGGAACGCCAGGCCCGCCACCCACGCCGGAATGGAGCGCCCGGACAGGAAGAAGTCCGCGGAGGATTGCTGGTAGCGCCTGAGGGCGAATCCGATTCCCAGAACGGATGCGAAGTAGATCAGCAGAATGGCGTAGTCAACGGCGGCTAGCTGGATGGTCACTTCAACTCCAAGACAGCGCCCTGCCTCGGCGCGAGTGTCCGAAGCGGGACCCAGCCACGGATCCGTCCGTCCGGCCCCACGCGGAGCGGCGCGGCGGATGTGACGGCACCCAGCAGACGGCGCGGCGTGTATCGCCCGGCCGGCAGCACCCGGTCCCCCGATGTCACGGTCACGCCGGCCACCGGGGCGGTCCCGAGGTTCAGGATCACGAGCACCGCGCGGGTTTCCCCTGGCACGCGCCGTAGATAAGCGGCCACGGCGTCGTGACCGGTCTCGAGCGGCACCAGCTCGCCCGCGCCGACCGCCGGTGTTTCAGCCCGCAGGCGAATCAGGCGGCGGTGCAGGTGCAGCAGCGACGTCGAGTCCGCCTCGGCCGCCTCCACCGTCGCGGTGAGCGAGTCCGGCTGCAGCCGCTCCCATGGGGTACCGCGGGTGAATCCGGCACCAGGCGCCCGGCTCCACTGCATGGGCGTCCGCAGGCGGGGGTCCGGCTTGTCGCCGGTCATCCCGATCTCTTCGCCGTAGTAGACGAACGGCAGGCCCGGGAAGGTGAGGAGGAGCGTGGCCGCCAACCGGGCGCCGGCCACGTCCCCACGGAGCGCGGTGAGCGTGCGGGTCTGGTCGTGGTTGCGGAGGAAGGGCGACCAGCGGCCAGCTGGCAGATCGCGTTGCGCGCGGATCACGGCTGGGAAGAGCTTGGCCGCGGACCCCAAGCGCACGGCGTCCAGAATGGCGTCCGAGACCTCGAAAGCGAAGTACGCGTCCAGCTGGTCCGGATAGTATGCGAGCAGGGCGGGCGTCGAGTCCCACACTTCGCCGATCGTAAATGAATTCGGCGCGATGCCACGGAGGTAACTCGTGAACTCGCGGAGGTATGTGTGGGTCGCGGGGACGTTCGCCGTCTGCGCACCGTCCTCGAAGAGGTGTCGGATCGCGTCGAGGCGGAAGCCGTCCACCTTCATCTCCTCGAGCCAGTACCGCGCGACGCGCTTCGCCTCCTCCCGAACGGCGGCGGTCTCGAAGTTCAGGTCCGGCATCCCGCGCCAGAAGAACCCGTAGTAGTACTCATCGCGCACCGGGGAGCGATGCCAGTTGTCTCCGCCCCATTGATTCTTCGGGCCCGGCGTGCGCGACCAGAGAAACCAGGAGCGGTACGGCGACGCGCTGTCCCGGAGCGCTGCCTGGAACGACGGGTGCTCGCTCGAAATGTGGTTCAGCACGAGGTCCACGAGCACTCGGATGCCGCGCCGATGCGCCTCGCCGACGAACCGCTTGAAGTCCTCGTTGGTGCCGAAGTCGGGTTCGACGCGGTAGTAATCCGTGACGTCGTAGCCGTGATAGCTGGGCGACTCGGCGACCGGCATGAGCCAGATGCAGCGGGCACCCAGATCCTCGATGTAGCCAAGTTTCTGGGTCAACCCGTTCAGATCCCCGATGCCGTCTCCGTCGCTGTCAAAGAACGAGCGGACGAAGACCTCGTAACAGACGGTGCTCGTGGGGATCCCGCGTGGGGGCGCCGTGTCGGCGGCGGCGAGCGGGGCGAGGAGCAGGGCGAGCAGGTTCATCGCGCGAGAATCGTACGCCATCCGGGCCCGCGCGGCCAGCGCCCTCCTGTCGCACGCACGCACCACTCGGCTCGTGCATTTTTTCACAAGCACCCATTGCGTCTCTTGACAGCAACCCGCGTGGGGGCCATTTCGGGTGTAACAAACGATTCCCGAAGAGCCGAGTTGACCCGCCGCGGAGGAAGATTCGCATGCGACTGACTCGCTACGCCGTTCCCGCGCTTGTCGGTGTTCTGGTGTGGGCTGTCCCGCTGAGCGGGCAAGGCTCGACCGGCACGATTACCGGACAGGTGACCGACGTCGGAACACAGCAGGGCCTTTCTGCTGTCTCGATTCGACTCGTGGGCACACCATTCACAACGCAGACGCGAATTGACGGCAGCTACACTCTGACCTCGATACCTGAGGGTGCTCACCAACTGCGGGTGACACGGATCGGGTACACCCCCCTGGATCAGGCCGTCACGGTAACGTCCGGAGCAACGACGACGACGAACATCGCACTGCACCCGCAGGCGGCGATTCTCTCACCGATCGTCGTCACGGGCTACGGGTCGCAGCGGCGCGAGGCGGTCACGGGTTCGGTCTCGACGATCGACCCGGCCGACGCCAACGTCGGCGTGGTCACGAACGTGAACCAGATGCTGCAGGGCAGGGCTGCCGGCGTGAGCATCGTGCAGAACAACGGCGAGCCCGGCGCCGGCGTGCAGATCCGCATCCGCGGGGCGACCTCCATCAGTGCCGACCAGGAGCCGCTGTACGTCATCGACGGCGTACCGATCAAGAATGAACCCGCCGAAGCCGAAGGCTTTGGAATCGGCGGCGCGCCGCCGTTGCCACGCAGCCCGCTGAATCTGCTCAACCCCTCGGACATCGGATCGATCACGATTCTCAAAGACGCTTCTGCGACGGCCATCTACGGCAGCCGCGGCGCGAACGGCGTCATCCTGATCGAGACCAAGAAGGGCGCGTCGGGCGGGGCCTCCATGACGTACGACAGCTATGTGGCCACCGCGTCACCCTACAATTCGATGGACGTGCTGACCGGCGATGAATACCGCGCCTTCGTGACGCAGCAGGTGGCGCTCTACAATACGGACAGTACCAAAGGCCTGAACCCGACGTACCTGGCGGCTCTGGGAACCGCCAATACGGACTGGGCCAAAGCAATAAGTCGCTCCCCCATGACGCACAATCACAATCTGGCCTTCACCGGCGGCAGCGACATCACGCGCTACCGGGCATCGTTGAACTACATGAACGAGCAAGGCGTGGCGCTCTCCAGCGGATTCCAGCGCCTCCAGGGTCGCCTCACCGCGTCGCACTTCGCCCTGAACAACCGCCTCCGTCTCGGTCTCAATGTGACGACCTCCCAGGCAAAGAACGACTATCTCGCCTACGAGAACGAAGGGGGCTTCGAGGGCGGGGTGTTCATGAACGAGGTCATCTTCAATCCGACGCATCCGGTGATGGTCACCGACTCGACGGGGACCCGTTTCTACGAGATCGGCACCGGCTCGCAGTCGGTGCGTAACCCGGTGGGGCTGGCCGAGCAAGTCCAGGACTTCGGCACCACGAACCGCACGATCGCCAACCTCTCGGCGGACCTGGACCTGGTGCCCGGGCTCACGGGGCGGATCAACGTCGGCGTCGACAAGTCGGAAGGCCTGCGCCAGATCTACCTCCCCATCGCCAGCCCGGTCGGGGCGAACACGAGCGGACTGGCGCGGCAGATCAACCGCGACAATACATCGCAGACGTTCCAGGGGATGCTGACGTACGCGCGGCAGTTCGGCGGCGTTCACGACCTCGACGTGGTAGGGGTGTACGAGTATTCCGAGTACCGGATTCAACAATTCCAGGCGGAAGCCCAGGGATTCCTCACCGACGCGCTTGGTTTCAACAGCTTGGTGGCCGGCGCCGTGCAAATCGCCCCGCAGTCGTTCCGGACCGACGAGAAGTGGATCTCCTTCATTACCCGTGTGAACTACGGATACAAGCAGCGCTACTTCCTGACAGGCGTGCTGCGCCGCGACGGCCGGTCCGCATTCGGCGACGCTCACAAGTGGGCGTACTTCCCGGGCATCTCCGGCTCGTGGCGGCTCAGTGAAGAGGGGTTCATGGCCAACTCGCCGTTCTCGGACCTCCGCCTGCGCATTGGGTATGGCGTCGTGGGAAACCCCGGGGCGCCGCCGTATTCATCATTGATCCAGGTAAGAGCCACCGGCGGAGCGAAGTATGTCTTCTCCGACCTCCCGGTCATCGGGTTCGCCCCCTCGAGCAATCCCAATCCGGACCTGAAGTTCGAGAAGACGTCCCAGATCGACGTCGCCTTGGACTTCGGTCTCATGCAGAATCGGTTGTCGGGCACGGTCGAGTACTACGTGAAGAACACCTCCGACCTCTTGCTCGTTGTCCCCGTGGCGCAGCCGGCGCTGGCTGAAACCCGGCTCGAGAACGTGGGGAGCATCCGCAATAAAGGCTTCGAGATCTCGCTCGACGCCTTGGCGATGTCCCGGCCGCAGATGACGTGGCGGGCGGGGCTCGTCTTCTCGATGGAACGGAACAAGGTCGTCGATCTCGTCAATTTCACGTTCCTCCCCACCGGTCGCGTCAGCGGCCAGGGTCAGTCCAACCAGATCTCCCAGCGCATCATCCCGGGCGAGGCGTTGGGCACATTCTACGGGCCCGTGTACTTGGGCGTGGATACGCTGGGAAGGCAGTTGTTCTCTTGCTCGGTGCCCAGCGCATCCTGCGTCAGCGGCCAGACACGCACGCCGCTCGCCAGCGACTACCAGATCATCGGCAACGCCTATCCCGATTTCAGCCTCGGCGTGCGCAGCGCCATCACCTACCGCAAGTTCGACATCAACCTGCAGGTGCGCGGGGTGTTCGGGCAGGACGTGTTCAATAACACGGCGCTCGTGTACTCCACCAAGGGCAACGCGCTCCAGGGCAAGAACTTCTTACGTGACGCCCTGACCGATCCGATCGACATCCGCGAGCCGGCGATCTACTCGTCGCGTTGGGTCGAAGGAGCGTCGTTCGTGCGGCTGCAGAATATCACCGTCGGCTACACGTTCAACCTCCCTGGCCCGCCCGGATCGCCCCGATCGGCCCGCGCCTACATTTCCGGCGACAACTTGCTGCTCCTGACGGGCTATTCCGGCCTCGACCCAGAAGTCCACGCCAACGTGGGCATAGCGTCCTTCGGCATAGACTATCTTACCTATCCACGTCCACGGACTCTGACGGCAGGCATGCAGCTTGCGTTCTGAGAGGAGACTACCTGTGAAACAGCCGATCAGCGCGGCGCGGTCCCTTCCGCGGCTGCTCCTGTCCGCGGTTCTGCTCGCCGTACTGGCGTGCACGGACCTGACGGAAACGCCGAGCAGCTTTACCACGCCGGAGAACTTCTACCGCAATGAAGCGGAAGTGCTCGGCGGCTTGGCGGCGGTCTACGCCCAGCTGCGGGGCACGCTGGACGACTACTGGTATGCGAGCGAGGTCAGCTCCGATGAAGTCGTCGTCCCCACGCGCGGCCAGGACTGGTACGACAACGGCCAGTGGCTCGAGCTGAAGCGGCAAGCGTGGACGGCGTCGAGTCCGTCGGGGCTCGCGTTCATGAACGGCTCCTACGTCACTCCGTTCACCGGCGTCGCGCGCGCCAACGTGTTGCTCGAGGCGCTGCAGAACGTGACGGTGCCCAATCAGGCGGCGATCGTCGCCGAGGCGCGCACGTTGCGGGCGTTCTATTACTACATCCTGATGGACATGTTCGGCGGCGTTCCGGTCGTCACCAATACCGCGATCATGCCGCGGGCCCGGGACACGCGCGACTCCGTGTTCAAGTTCATCGAAGCGGAGCTGCTCGCCGCCCGCACGGACCTGCCGGTCAGCTGGCCGGCGGCCGGCCAAGGGCGCCTGACCAAAGGCGCCGCCGACGCCATCCTGGCGAGCATGTACCTGAACGCCGGCGTATGGATGAAGAACACCGGCGTCAGTGCCACATCCTACAACACCTGTCTCGGGGTGATCGTGGCCGGCGGCCTGGACGCCTGTCAGGCCGCGATCAATCGCGCCGATAGCATCATCAATTCCGGACAGTACAGCCTGTCGACCGTCTGGCGCTCGAACTTCACCGCCGACAACGGAACGTCGCCCGAGAACATCTTCGTCGTGAAGTTCCTGAACAGGCCCGACGTGGGGCTGAACTTCATCATGCGGGCGCTGCACTACAACCAGCTGACCGGCGCCACGCCCTGGAACGGGTTCGCCACCACGGCGGCGGTTTACACCGCCTTCGACGCCAACGACGATCGCCGGGCGATGTGGCTCGAAGGACCGCAGACCAACGTGGAAACCGGCGCCCCCGTCAACGATCGGTCGGGCAATCCGCTGGTCTTCACCGATTCGATCATCGACGTAACCGCGGCCACCGAAGGCGAAGGCCCCCGTATCTACAAGTGGCCCGCCGATCCCGCCCGGCCCGACGGGCCGACCAACGGCAACGACTTCGCCTACTTCCGGTACGCCGAAATACTCTTGATCAAGGCGGAGGCGCTGAACGAACAAGCGGCGGGGGGGGCCCCGGCGCTCGCGCTCGTGAACCAGGTCCGCGCCCGCGTCTTCAATCCGGACGAGCCACGCGCGGGACCGATCGACCGGGCGCAGCTGCTGCAGGAACGCCTGTTCGAGCTCGCCACGGAGGGCAAGCGGCGTCAGGACCTCATCCGGCACGGCCTCTACACCGCTCCCTGGAGCTACAAGCTGGCAGGGGCGGCGCATCTGATCCTGATGCCGATACCTCAATCGCAGATGGACGCTAACCCACTGCTGGTGCAGAACCCGGGTTACTGATAGAGTTGGGTCGTGCGCATTGATCCCTTAGGGGCGCGGCGTGCCGCGCCCCTATTGCGTCTCCTGATCCCCGTCACCGGCGTCCTCGCCGCGTGCTCGGGGGCGGGTGGTACGCCGCCCGGCGGCCCCCTGTTCACGCGCCTGTCCTCGAGCGAGACGGGCGTCGTGTTCGAGAACCGCCTCCCCGACACCCGCGACCTGAACGTCTTCACCTACCGCAACTTCTACAATGGCGGTGGCGCGGGCGTCGGCGACCTGACCGGGGACGGCCTGCCGGAGATCGTGCTGACGTCGAACCTGGGCGGGACGCGGCTCTTCCTGAATCAGGGCACGTTCCACTTCCGCGACATCACTGAGCGCGCGGGCCTGCACAGCAAAGGCTGGACGACCGGCGTCACCCTCGCCGACGTGAACGGCGACGGCCGGCTCGACATCTACGTCAGCCACGCCGGCCGCATTCGGTCGATTTCCTCCTGGATGCCCCCGATCGAGAACGAGCTGTACGTGAACCAGGGACCGGACTCCGCCGGCATGCCCACCTTTGTCGAGAAGGCCGCCGCCTACGGTATCGCCGATCCGGGGAACTCGACCCAGGCCGCGTTCTTCGACTACGACCGCGACGGAGACCTGGACCTGTACGTGGTCAACAACTCGCCCCGGCCCGTCGCGAGCTTCCCATTGCGAAACACGCGCGACCTGCGGGACCCGTACGACGGGCACCGGCTCTATCGCAACGATGCCGGACATTTCGTCGACGTGAGCGCGAAGGCCGGCATTTACGGGAACGTGGCGTCGTTCGGCCTGGGGATCGTCGTGAGCGACGTGAATGACGATGGCTGGCCCGACATCTACGTCGCCAACGACTTCTTCGAGCACGACTACCTCTACATCAATAACCACAACGGGACGTTTACCGAGTCAATCGGGCAGCGGATGCCCTACGCGAGCTACTTCTCGATGGGCCTCGACATCGCGGACGTCGACAACGACGGCCGGCCCGACATCTACACGACCGACATGCTGCCCGAGGACGACCACCGTCTCAAGACGACCTCGTCGTTCGAGGGCTGGGACGTGTACCAGGCCAAGTTGCGGGAGGGCTACGAGTACCAGTTCATGCGCAACATGCTCCAGCACAACAACGGCGACGGCACGTTCACGGACATCGCGCAGATGGCCGGCGTGGCGCGGACCGACTGGAGCTGGAGCGCGCTGATCGCCGACCTCGACCTGGACGGCCGGAAGGACATCTACGTCACCAACGGCCTGGCCCGCGATGTCACGTCGCAGGACTACGTCGCCTTCCTGGCGAATGACCAGACGATGCGCGACGCGACCCGCGGCACGCGCGTCAACTTCATGGGGCTCATCACCGCGATGAGCTCGACCAAACTCCCCGATTACGCATTCCACAACAACGGCGATCTGACCTTCACCAACGAAGCCGCCGCCTGGGGCCTCGCGACGCCGAACTTCTCGAACGGCGCGGCCTACGGCGACCTGGACGGCGACGGGGCGCTCGATCTGGTGGTGAACAACGTCAACGACGAGGCCTTCGTCTACCGCAACAACGCGCGGGCCCAGCTCCCCAAGAACCGCTACCTCCAGGTCAAGCTCGACGGTGTGGGGGCGAACCCCTTCGCCGTCGGCGCGAAGGTGATTGTCGAGGGGGGGACGCAGGGGGGGCGCTTCTTCCAGGAGCTCCAACCCACCCGCGGGTTCCAGTCGAGTGTCGACTACGTGCTCACCTTCGGCCTCGGCGACGTCGATAGTGTCTCGGTCACGGTCGAATGGCCCGACGCGTGGATTACGACCGTGCCCCGCGTGGCCACCGACCAGCGCATCACGGTGCGGCAGTCGGGGGCGGGCACGATGGAACACGACGAGCACGAACACCCGCCCGCACCCCTGTTCACCGACGTCACCGACCGCATCGGGCTCGTTTTCGCGCACCATGAGAATGCGTTCGTCGATTTCGACCGCGAACGCCTCATCCCGAAGATGGTGTCGACCGAAGGACCGTTCCTGACCGTCGGTGACGTGAACGCGGACGGCTTGGACGACTTCTTCATCGGCGGCGCGAAGGATCAGGCGAGCGGGCTCTACGTACAGCAGGAGGACGGCCGCTTCGTCGCCACGAACCAGGCACTACTCGCACAGAGCCGCATTTCCGAGGACCTGGGCGCCGTCTTCTTCAACAAGTACCTGTACGTCGTAACGGGCGGCGCGGAGTACTCCGACCAGGCGCCCGCGCTCGAGGACCGGCTCTACGAGAGCGATGGACGCGGCACCTTCCGGAAGACGACCGGCCAGCTGCCACCGTTGTTCAACAGCGGCTCGCGCGTGGCGGCCGCGGATTTCGACGGCGACGGCGACACCGACCTGTTCGTGGGCGGCCGCGTCGTGCCGTGGCGCTACGGGATCGACCCGCCGAGCACGCTGCTCCGCAATGACGGCAAGGGCACGTTTGCCGACGTCACCGCGGAGGTGGCTCCCGACCTGGCGCACGCCGGCATGGTCACCGACGCCCTGTGGATCGACGTGGACGGCGATCGCCGCCTCGACCTCGTGATCGTGGGGGAGTGGATGCCGATCGTGATCTTCCGCAACACCGGGACGAAGCTCGAGCGCCTGGCGACGCCGGGTCTCGAGCACAGCTCCGGCTGGTGGAACCGGATCGTGGCGGCGGACTTCACCGGGGACGACCGTCCCGACTTCGTCGTGGGGAATCTGGGTCTCAACACCCGCCTCGAGGCCAGTGCCGCCGAGCCCGCCACCATGTACGTCAAGGACTTCGACGGCAACGGCTTCGCCGAGCAGATCGTGTGCTACTACACGGACGGCGTCAGTCTGCCCTTGGTGCTGCGCGACGACCTCATCCGGGGCCTGCCCTATCTCAAGGCCCGCTACCTCAAGTACACGGACTACGCGGGACAGACGGCGCAGGATATCTTCGGGGAGCGCGGGTTGGCGGACGCGGTCGTGAAGCGGGCCGAGACCTTCGCCAGCGCCCTCGCGAAGAACAACGGCGACGGCTCCTTCACGCTGGTCCCGCTGCCGCGCGAGGCCCAACTCGCCCCGGTGTA
>Ga0075431_100005796_pt1 | contig 12221 bp, 3 predicted proteins | sample RhiMetdeltSRZDD5_FD_75297 | JGI IMG/M metagenome (GOLD analysis project Ga0075431, IMG submission 75297) | Populus rhizosphere microbial communities from Tennessee, USA - Rhizosphere MetaG P. deltoides SRZDD5 | ecosystem: Host-associated > Plants > Roots > Rhizosphere > Soil | place: USA... | reverse complement strand
AGCTCCATGCGGGGAACCTCCGGACCGCTCCGAGTTATACCGGACGCCTTTGCATTAGAATCGGCGTCAGCGCCGTCCGTCGCCGTACGAATCGGGGGATCTTCTGGTGCGCCGACTGCTTCCGTGGCCACTCCCCTTCATCCTGCTGGTGGTCGTCATCGCCGTCTTGAGCGCGGTGACCGCCGTGCTCGGCGACGTTGACCAGCACTTCTCGATCGGCGCCCTCGGCTCCGTCCAGTTCGTGCTCAACACGAACGCCGCTGCGCTCACCTCGGCGATGGCCGTCTTGATCGCACTGGTCCTGCTGACGGTCCAGCTCACGGCGCAGCGCTACTCGTTCAGCGTCATCGGGATCTTCGTGCAGGACCGGGTCAACGCGATCCTGGTCAGCCTGTTCATCGTCACGATCGTCTACAACCTCTGGCTCGGGCTGATCCTCAAAGAGTCGTATATCCCCGGCTTCGCGACGATGCTTGCGATGACACTGATGATGCTCTGCTTCGCGCTGCTCCCTCCGTACGTGCTCTACCTCTTCGACATCATCAGCCCTGACAGCATCCTCGACCATATCCAGGGGCAGTTCATGAAATCGGTGCGGCCGACGAGCGGCGAGCGCCGGATCGAGCAGCGCCGCGCCCTGGCGACCCGCCGGATCTCCCAGATGGGCGACATCGCGCGGACGGCCGTCAACCTCTCGGACGGCGCGGTCGCGAGGCACAGCGTCTGGGTGTTGTACTGGAGCATCTCGCACTACCTCGAAGAGAAGCGCCGGCTGGCGCCCGAGTGGTTCGCCGTCGAGGAGCACCACTTCCGGGGCCGGCACGAGCTGATCGTGCGCGAGATCGAAGAGACGAACACCTGGGTCGAGATCCGGATGCTCGACGAGCTGCGCGAGGTCTTCTTCGCCACCCTCAACAAGCTCCACGACGTCAACAACACCGTGGCGCTGGTGCTGCGCCTGCTTGGCGAGAAGGCCGTCGAGCGCGACGATCACGGCCTCTTCTCGGCCATCATGAAGTTCTTCAACACGTTCTTGCGCGCGGCGATCAACCAGGGTGACGTTCGGGCGGGGTACCACGTGCTCTACCAGTACCGCCTCCTCGCCGACACGACCCTGGACGATCACCCTGAGCTCACGCTCCAGATTGCGCACCGCCTCAGCTACTACGGCGATGCCGCCGCCAGCGGACCGCTCCTCTGGATGTCGGCGGCGGCGGCGTACGACCTGCGCATCCTCGCCGAGAGCGCTCAGGCGCGCGGGGCGACCGACGAGGTGGTCGGTGCGATCGTCGGCGACGTGATCGACACCGTCAGGCGCGGCGAAGCGAAGCGTTCGCCGGCCCTCCCACAGCTCTACAAGATGGCCGCCGCGCTCGGCGCCTTCTTCCTGCTCCACGACGAGCGCGAGCACGTCCTGGTCCTCTGCGAGCTGCTGGCCGGCGTCCCGACCGAGACGCTGGAGCGGGTCGCCGCCGAGCTGATGGCCGTGGACGACCCGGTCTTCTGGGAGCTGACCGACCGCGTAGTCAACTTCGACTACGTCGAGCCGGACGTTCGCACGCGCCTGCCGGAGCTGCTCGCTCGTGTCCCGCTGGTCGGCGTGGCGCCGGACGAGGAGCCGGTCAGGCCTGGCGCGATGGTGCCGACGTCCACCTGATCCGCTCGGGGAGTGACAGAGGTCACAGGACGGGGCTCCGAGGGCGTGCTATCCTGGCGCCGTCGCGCAGCGGGGCATGCGGGCCGGGGTGGGGACGATGGCGGACGATCGCGACGCGAGGATCGCGCAGCTGGAGGCGGAGCTCGCTGGTTCTCGCCAGCGGGAGTGTGTGCTCGCGACCACGCTGACTGCGTCGGACGAGCAGCAGATGGCGACGGCCGAGGTGCTGCGGGTGATTGCCGCCTCCAGCCAGGAGTTGCGCACGACACTCAGAGATCTCACGGTGCGAGCCATACGGCTGCTCGATGCCGCCGGGGGCGGCATCTTTCGAGTGGATGGTGCCATCCTGCGACGTGTGACAAGTCGTGAGGCGGGCGAGGCGGACGAGGTCTGGATCGAGCGCCCCCTGGACCACCGTACCATTTCCGGGCGCGCGGTCCTTGACCGGCGCGTCCAGCACATTCACGACGTCACAGACACGGCTGAGGCCGGGGATGTATTGCCGGAAAGTCAGGCACTTCGGGCGAGGATGGGCGTCCGGACGTTTCTGGCGGTGCCGCTGTTGAAGGGCGACGTGGCAGTCGGAGTGATCTTCGTCGGGCGCCACGAGGTTCGGCCGTTCACCGATCGTGAGGTAGCCCTGCTGGAGACCTTCGCCAACCAGGCCGTGATCGCCATCGAGAACGCCCGGCTGTTCGAGGAGTTGGAGCGTCGGAACGCCGAGCTTCAGGAGAGCAACCGACAGGTCACCGAGGCGCTGGAGCAGCAGACCGCGACCGCCAGCATCCTGGGGATCATTGCCTCCTCGCCCACGGACGTGCAGCCCGTCCTCGACGCGATCGTCGCAAGCGCCCAGCGGCTCACGGATGCCAGCACCGCTGTGCTGTGGCGCATCGAGGGTAACGTCCTGCGCGGGGCGGCGATCACGGCTGACCAGGGCCTCAACCGCGAGCGGTTGCTGCGCGAGGAGCGCCCGATCGAGCCGTCGAACCCGAACGGCCGGGCCGCCCTGGAGCGGCGAACGATCCGCGTAGACGACATGGCAAACCCCGGCTGGGAGGTCCACTCCGAGACGGCCGCTGCTCAGCGCCTGGCCGGCTTCCGCTCGCTCGCCTCGGCGCCGCTCGTGCGAGACGAGCAGGTGATCGGCGTGCTGTCCGTGAGCCGGAACGAGGTCCGTCCGTTCGGCGACGCACACGTCGCGTTGCTGGAGACGTTCGCGGACCAGGCCGTCATCGCGATCGAGAACGCCCGCCTGTTCGACGAATTGGAACAAAGTAACCGCGACCTGACCCAATCGCTGGAACAGCAGACGGCTACTGCAGAAGTGCTGCGGATCATCGCCGGCTCGCCGACCAAGCTCGAGCCGGTCCTTCAGGCCGTCGCCGAGAACGCGGCCAGAGTCTGCGGTGCCGAGGACGCCCACGTGCGCCTGCTCGACGGCGATGCGTTACGTCTGGCTGCGGCGTACGGGTCTGTGCCCAGCCAGGCAGTCGGCGACGCGTTTCCCGCTGGCCCCTCCTCTGTCGGCGGTATGTCGATGGTGGAGCGCCGCACAGTCCATGTCAGCGACCTCCTGGCCGAGCCGGCAGACCGCTTCGCTATGGCCCGGAAGCTCGCTGTCGAGCTCGGCTTCCGGGCGATCGTGTCCGCGCCGCTGCTGCTCGAAGGCGAAGCGATCGGTAACCTCACCCTGCGGCGACTGGAGCCCGGGCCGTTCACCGAGGCCCAGATCAGACAACTTCAGACATTTGCGGATCAGGCCGTCGTCGCGATTCAGAACGCCCGGCTCTTCGAGGAGATCGAGGAGAAGAGTCGCCAGCTTGAGGTCGCCAGCCGCCACAAGTCCGCGTTCCTGGCCAACATGTCGCACGAGCTGCGGACACCGCTGAACGCGATCATCGGCTACTCCGAGATGCTCCAGGAAGAGGCCGAGGATCTCAATGCCGACGCCTTCCTGCCGGACCTGGTGCGGATCAACGGGGCCGGCAAGCACCTGCTGGGGCTGATCAACGACATCCTCGACCTCTCGAAGATCGAGGCCGGACGGATGGACCTGTTCATCGAGCCGTTCGAGGTTGGCCAACTCGTGCGGGACGTGGAGGCGATCGTCAAACCGCTCGTCGACAACGACGGCAACACGCTGGTCGTCTCGTGCCCCGAGGACATCGGCGCGATGCAGGCGGACCTGACGAAGGTCCGGCAGGCGCTGTTCAACCTGCTCTCGAACGCCGCCAAGTTCACGTCAGCAGGGACGATCAGCCTCACGATCCAGCGCGAGCCGGACAATTGGGTCACGTTCGCGGTCTCCGACACCGGGATCGGGATGACCGAGGAGCAGCTCGGCCGGCTCTTCGAGGCGTTCTCCCAGGCCGAGGCGTCCACGAGCGGTAAGTACGGCGGCACCGGCCTCGGACTCGCCATCTCCCGTCACTTCTGCCGGCTGATGGGCGGCGACCTGACCGCGGAGAGCGCTTACGGCCAGGGCAGCACGTTCACAGTGCGGCTGCCGGCCGCAGCCCAGAACCCGACTGAGCAGACGCAGCAGGTGGGGACAACGTGATGACTGACGATGCCGCGACGGTCGAGCAACTCCGGGCCGCGCTGCGCCAGCTCCATGAGCTGCGTGCGGTGGATCAGGCGGAGATGGCCGTGCTGCGTGCCGAGCGTACCGAGGCCATCGAGCAGCAGGTCGCAACACAGCAGATCATGCGCGCCATCGCCTCGTCTCCAGTCGATGCACAGCGGGTGCTCGACGGTATCGCCGAGGCCGCTGCCCGATTGGGAGGCGCTGATCGCGCCTTGATTCATCGGGTCGACGGCGATGTTATCGTGGGGATTGCCCACTCTGGGACCGAGCCGATGACATACGCGTTGCAGGCCCGTTCTCTCGACCGTGGAGCGGTCGTGGGGCGGGCGATCGTCGATCGGCGGACCGTCAACGTCAACGACATGACCGTCGCTGACCAAGAGTTCCCCACCGGGGCGGTCGCCGCTCGTCAGCTCGGCAACCGCAGCACGCTGGCGACGCCGCTGGTGCGTGAGGGCGAGGTGATCGGCGCCCTCCACGTCATGCGTCACGAGGTGCGCCCGTTCACCCCAGTCCAGGTCCGCGCGGTAGAGACGTTCGCGGACCAGGCCGTGATCGCCATCGAGAACGCCCGCCTGTTCGAGGAGCTGGAGCGGCGAAACGGCGATCTCACCGAGGCGCTGGAGCAGCAGACCGCCACCGCCGAGGTGCTGCGCGTTATTGCCTCCTCGCCGACGGACCTCCAAACCGTGCTCGACGCCATCTGCGAGAGCGCCGCGAAGCTCTGCGCGGCGCCCAGCGCCATGATCCACCGGGCTCGCGACGACGACGGTTCGCTCTTTGGCTCCGCCGGCTACGGAGAATCCAGGGCGCTGATCGACCGGATCACGCGCGAGAATGGCGGCGTACCCCCCGCCACCCCGCCGACGCGCGACTCCCTGGCGGGGCGCTGCTTCACGGATGGGCGCACCATTCGGATCGAGGACGCCACCGACGAGGCGGTGCTGGCCGAGTACCCCATCCTCCGCCATCGGCAGCGGACCCTCGGGCACCGTTCGACGGTCAGCGTGCCGTTGATGCGCCGGGGCACCCCCATCGGCGTGCTCGGCGTCCACCGCTTCGAGGTCCGGCCGTTCACCGACCGCGAGGTCGAGCTGCTGGAGGCGTTTGCGGATCAGGCGGTGATCGCCATCGAGAACGCCCGCCTGTTCTCGGAGCTGGAGCGGCGCACCGCTGACCTGTCACGGGCGTTGGAGCAGCAGACCGCTCTGGGCGAGGTGCTGCGGGTCATCGCCGCTTCGCCCTCGGACCTCCAGCGGGTTCTCGATGCCATCGCCTCGGCTGCCGCGCGCCTCACCGAGTCGGACGGCGCCGCCCTTCACCAGGCTGCCGGGGAGCGCCTTCGTAGCCTGGCATTGTATGGCGCCTCGTTCGCAAGGCAGGGGGCGTCACGCTCTACCGAAGCTTCCATCATCCCCTTTTCGCGCCTGAGCATCTCGGGCCGGAGTCTCCTCGAACGACGGACGATCCACGTTTCGGACGTCGAAGCGGCCGTCGAATCCGAATTCCCAGGCTCGCGCCCCGGATTTCAGCGGATCGGCGCACGGTCGCAGGTATCGACACCGCTGCTCCGTGAGGGGGAGGCGGTCGGCGTCCTGGTCGTGCATCGATACGAGCTACGGCCGTTCACCGACTCCGAGATCGCCCTACTGGAAACGTTCGCGGATCAGGCGGTGATCGCCATCGAGAATGCCCGCCTGTTCGAGGAGTTGGAGCAGCGCAACGGCGATCTGAGCGAGGCTCTGGAGCAGCAGACGGCAACCGCCGAAATCCTCCGCGTGATCGCATCAACGCCAACCGATCCACAGCGGGTTCTCCAGGCCATCATCGAGACCGCCGCACGGCTATGTGAAGCGCCGGGCGGCCTGGTTCTGCAGTTTCGCGAGCGAGACCAGCGTCTTTCGTCTCGCGCGTACGTTGGCCCGACGCAGGAGTATGCCAGACGTAACCAGCAGAGCTTCGAGAACGCACCCGTACCGCCCACGACGCGCGAATCGCCCGCCGGTCGCGCCTTTCTTGAGGGACGGACCATTCACCTGCCCGATATGGCTGAGGCGGTCCAGTACGAGTATCCAGCGGCGCGCACGATCCAGGCTGGCCTCGGGATCCGTACTGCCGTGTGCGTACCGCTGCTCCGGCACGGGACGCCAATCGGCGTGGTGATGTTGGAGCGGTTCGAGGTCAGGCCGTTCACGGACCAGCAGATCGCCTTGCTCGAAGCGTTCGCCGACCAGGCTGTCATCGCGATCGAAAACGCCCGGCTGTTCGAGGAGCTACAGCAGCGCAACACGGACCTGCACAGCGCCTTGGAGCAGCAAACCGCGACGGCCGACGTGCTGCGCGCCATCGCCTCCTCGCCGACCGATCTCCAGGCCGTGCTCCAGGCGATCATCGACACGGCCGCGCGTCTGTGCGACGCTCGAAGCGGAACCCTCGTCCAGGCCCACGAAAGCGATGGTTACTTCGAGGCTCGGGCGATGACGGGTCTGACTCGCGAGCGAAGGGCACGGAGGCGCGAGAGGTTTGGTCCTCCCGTAGCGGTTCCAGTCACCACGACTTCCGCGGTAGGTCGGGCCTACCTCGAAGGCAGAGTCGTTCATGTCCACGACATGGCTGAGGCCGTCCAGACGGAATATCCGGACTCACGCGCGATTCAGTCACGAGTCGGGTTCCGGACCGCGATCTACGTGCCGCTCCTCCGGCATGGGGCTTCTATCGGCATCATGTCGATGCACCGGTACGAGGTCCAGCCGTTCAGCGATCAGCAGATCGCCCTCCTGCAGGCGTTCGCGGATCAGGCGGTCATCGCCATCGAGAATGCGCGGCTGTTCGAGGAGCTTCAAGAGCGCACGTCCCAGCTAACCCGCTCGGTCGAGGAGCAACGCGCCCTCGCCGAGGTCAGCCAGACGGTCAGCTCGTCGCTTGACCTTCAGCAAGTGCTGAACACGATCATCGCGCACGCTACTCGTCTCGCCGGCGCCGACGCTGGCACCATCTACGAGCTGGACGCCGAAACTCGCCAGTTCGCGCGCCGCGCGGCCTACCAGATGCCTGACGAGCTGATCGCGGCGCTCGACGCGGCTCGCCCAAGCGCCGACGACAATTCCGTACTCGGGCGCATGGCCCGCGGGATGGCGACGCTCCAGATCCCCGATCTCATGGCCGAGAGCGGATTTTCCCACCCGATCGGCGTTGTCACACGCCAGGCCGGCTTTCGGGCGTTGCTGATCGTGCCGCTGATTCGCGAGCGGCGGATGGTCGGTGCGCTGAACATCCGCCGCAAGACGCCCGGCGCGTTCCCCCAGGCGATCGTGGATCTCGTCGAGACGTTCGCCAGCCAGTCGGTGCTTGCGATCGAGAACGCCCGGCTCTTCCAGGAAGTCGAGGAGACGAGCCGAGCGCTCGAACAGGCCAGTCAGCACAAATCCCAGTTCCTGGCCACCATGTCGCACGAGCTGCGGACGCCGCTCAACGCGATCATCGGCTACTCCGAGATGCTTCAGGAGGAGGCGGAAGACCTCGACGCCGATGCCTTTCTGCCTGACTTGCAGCGGATAAACGGCGCCGGCAAGCACCTGTTGGGCCTGATCAACGACATCCTCGACCTCTCCAAGATCGAGGCCGGCCGCATGGACCTGTTCGTCGAGCCTATCAACATCGCGGAGATGATCGCCGAGGTCGAGTCCGTCGCCCGGCCGCTCGTCGACAAGAACGGTAACGCCCTGCTTGTAACCTGCGCCGAGGACGTTGGCGAGATGCATGCGGATCAGACGAAAGTGCGTCAGGCGCTCTTCAACCTGATGAGCAACGCCGCCAAGTTCACCGACCACGGCACCATCAGCCTCACCGTGAAGCGCGAGTCGGACGACTGGGTCACGTTCTCCGTCGCAGACACCGGCATCGGGATGACCGAGGAGCAGCTCGGGCGGCTCTTCGAGGCATTCTCCCAGGCCGAAGCCTCGACTGGGAGCCAGTACGGCGGGACCGGGCTGGGGCTGGCCATCAGCCGTCACTTCTGCCGCCTGATGGGCGGCGACCTGACCGTCGAGAGCGTCCACGGCGAGGGGTCCACGTTCACGGTGCGGCTTCCGAGTGTCGTGGCGCCGACTACGTCGTTCTCGTCCTGACGCGCCGGGCGATCGGCGCGGCGCCCAGCTGGTCGAGCAGTGTCTCGGCCTGCTCGCGCAGCGGGGCCGCCGCGAAGTGGTTCCCTCCCGCCTCGTGGACCTCGGCGAGCAGGCAGAGCGAGCGTGCCAGCTCGTACGGCTGGCCCAGCTCCTCGGCCCGCTGTCGGGAGCGCTCCATGATCTCTCGTGCCTCGCCGGGCCGCCCGGCGTTGAGCGCCAGGATGGCGTCCGCCCGGTCCGCCGCCAGCACCGAAGCACGGCGCCCGAACCGTTCGCCGCCGTCGCGGGCTCTCGCGCTGTGCGCGGCGGCGGCCTCTGTGTCACCCAGTTCAGCCAGCACCTCGGCCGCGCACGAGTCCAGCGTCAGGGAGCACTGCATGCAGCCGAGCGTCGCGGCGGCCTCGTCTGCCCTGGCAATCGCCGCGCGCGCCGCCGTGTCGTCGCCGACGAGCAGTCGGTTGTACCCGAGCAGCGCCTGCATCAAGACCTGGCGGTGGGTGTTGTGAGAGTCCGCCAGCCAGATCTCCATCTGGTCGGCCGCCGCGTGGGCCTCGCCGCGCAGCGTCATCAGCAGCATCAGCCACCACTCGTAGATCGCGCCGACGCCGAGCAGGGTCGTCGTCTGCCCGGCCGATCGCCGCAGCTCCTGGTCCGCCGCCTCCCACTCGCCGAGCAGCAGATGACCGGCCCCGAGGATGCCGCGGGCGGTGTTCTCGGCAGCCAGCGAGCCGGTCGCCTGCGCGATCTCCAGCGCCTCCAGCGTCTCTGCCCGCACTTGCTCGTCGAACGTCCAGAACACCCAGATCTGGACCAGACCGCGCGCGGTCAGCGCCTTGAACAGGAACTGCCGGTCCTCCGGCCGCTCCCGCGCCAGGCGGACCCACTCGTCCCCGAGCTTCGCGATATCCAGGCCCAGCACGCCGATCATCGACGGGTGGGTCAGCGCCTCGTACGCCTCGCCGAGATGCTGGACAGCGCCGCGCTGTCGGGCGATCTCCAGCGCCTTTCGCCCTGCCTCGGCCGCCTTCTCCATCTCGGTGGCCCAGGTGTACAGCGCCGCCTTCAGGCTCCACGCCGAGCTGAGGTCAGGCGAGTCCGGCGGCAGATGGGTGAACGCTAGCTCCAGCTTCGACCGGGTCAGGTCGAGCTGACCCTGATAGCTGTACAGCCGCGCCATCCGGAGCGCCAGCGAGCCGACGATCGTACCCTCGACGCTCGCCGCCGCCGGATCGGCGCTCTGCTCGGGCGCGGGGTCGGTAGCATCCTTCAGCGCGTCCAGGTGGTGCTCGATGGCAGCGCGGTAGTCCGCGAGCGCCGCGTCGTACTCGCCGATCAGCGCCCGCACGTCCGCGCGACGCTCGGCCAGCATCGCCACGACCTCCGGCGCGGCGCCCGCCGCCGACCGCGCCGCCGAATCCAGGGCGATCGTGAACGCCGCGACCGCCTCGTCGTTGGCGTAGGCGGCGGCGGCCTGCTCGGCGGCCAGACGGCTGTAGCGGAAGGCGCGCTCCCACGACTCGCCCTCCCAGAAGTGGCGGGCGAGCTCGCCGTACCGCGGTTCGAGGTTGTCGGCGTAAATCTCCTCCAGCGCCCAACCGACCTGGACGTGGATCTCCTTGCGCCGACGCATCAGCAGCGACCGCGCAGCCGCCTCGTGGATCAGCGCCTGGGTGAAGGCGTACCGCCGCTCCGGCATTACCGCCTCCTCGCGCAGCAGTCCCGCGCGAAGCGCCTCGCGGAGATGCCGGTCCAGCTCCGGCCCGCTGTCGACCACCCGCCGCAGCACCTTCTCCGACACCTCGCGCCCGATCACGGCGGCGATCTGGAGCGTCCGCCGGACGCCGGCCGGCAGCCGGTCGATCCGCGCCATCACCGTCGCTAGCAGGGTGTTCGGGATCTCCAGGTCGGCGATGTCCGTGTCCGCGACCCAGCGGTCGCCGTCGAAGCGCAAGGCGCCGCCCTCGATCAGCGTCCGCAGCACCTCCTCGATAAAGAACGGGTTGCCATCTGTCCGCGCCAGCACCAGCTCCTCGACCTGGGCCGGCGTCTCGGCGCACGAGAGCAGGCTGCACATCAGCTCGCGAGCCGCTCGCTCCGGCAGCGGCGCCAGCATCATCTCGGCGTAGCGGTGGGGGAACGTTCGGGCGGCCTGCTCCTTGAGCTGCCACGACGGTGCGTCCGGCTCCGGCGTGAAGACGTAGGCGAATAGGATCGGCGCCTCGTCCGTCAGGTCCATCAGCGCCACCAGCAGCTCGATCGAGCTGGGATCGGCCCACTGGAGCGCGTCGAGCACCACCACCAGCGGCCGATCGGCGAGCAGCACGCCGAGCAGACGACGCGTCGCGTCCACGACCCGCCACTGGAGCTGCTGGGCGGTCAGGCCGGCCGTCTTCTCCGTGTCAGACTCGGCGCCCATCACCAGGGCGAGCGGCGCGGCCAGCTCTCCCAGCCCCAGGCGCTCCAGACGTTCGCCGAGCGCTTCGACCAGCCGCGCCTCCGAGCTGCCAGGGCGGAGATCGAGCAGGCGGGCCAGGATCTCGCGGATCAGGCGATAGCTCAGGCCCTGAGCGTGCGACGGGGCCATCGCCTCGACCCAGCGCAGGCCCAGCTCCTCGCCGAACTCGCGGGCCTCGGCCAGGAGCCGACTCTTCCCGACGCCGTGCTCGCCGATGATCGCCGTCAGCCGGCCGCGACCGCGCGAGACCTCCTGAAGGTGCTGACGCAGCTCCCGAATCTCCAGCAGGCGGCCGACGAGCGGACGCTTGCGGCCGGCCGGGGTGGGGACGAGGGCCGGCACGTCTCGCGCCAGGCTGCCGCGCACCTCGAACGCCGGCACCGGCTGGGCCTTCCCCTTGAGTACCAGTGGCTCGACCGCGACCACGTCGAAGACCGGCCCGGCCTGGCGCGCCGTCTCCTCGCCGAGCAGGATCCCGCCCGGCTCGGCGGCGGTCTGGAGCCGGGCCGCCGTGTTCACCACGTCGCCGAACACCGAGTACTCGCGATGGCCGCCGACGTCGCGGACGCCGGCGATCACCTGACCGCTGTTGATCCCGATCCGCAGCCGCAGCTCCAGCGGGTTGCCGTCGCGGTCGAGCTGGTGTAGCACGGCGACCGCCTGGTGCATCGCCAGGGCCGCGCGGACGGCTCGGACCGGATCGTCCTCGTGGGCGAGCGGCGCCCCGAAGAGCGCCATGATCGCATCGCCCATGAACTTGTCGATCGTACCGCCGTAGAGGGCCACGGCCTCGGCGAGCCGGGCGAGCACGGCCGCCGACAGCTCGCGCACGTCCTCCGGGTCGAGCCGCTCGGACAGGGTGGTGAACCCGACGACGTCGGCGAACAGCACGCTGACGAACCGTCGCTCCTCGACCAGGCGGCTGTCGTCGTCGCCGTCGTCGGCGCTGTCGACGGGCACGGGCGGCGACGGACCTGGCGCTGGTGAGGTCGGTGTCGCCGACGGCGGCGTTGCGGACGTCGGCGCGGCGGCCTCCCTGGCCGGCTCGGCGATGGCTGGGAACGGCGGGGCTCCCGCCACCGATGCGCGGGCGGCGTCGGCGTCACGCACCGTGACCTGCTGGACGCGGCGCTCGGCCTGCTCCCCGGCCGTCGGCGCCGTCAGCTCGACGCCGCAGGTCTGACAGAAGTGACGGCCGATCGGCGCGATCGTCCCGCAGCTCCAGCAGAAGAAAAGCAGGCGCGTGCCGCACGCCTCGCAGAACCGGGCGGTGCCAAAGTTCGAGGTGTCACAGACGAAGCAGACCACGCTGCTATCTTGAATCGTCGCGATCTGGCCGGCCGGAACGCTCATGCGACTGTTATAGCGATCGGGCATAGCTCGGCGGCGAAT
>Ga0075431_100005795_pt1 | contig 12221 bp, 10 predicted proteins | sample RhiMetdeltSRZDD5_FD_75297 | JGI IMG/M metagenome (GOLD analysis project Ga0075431, IMG submission 75297) | Populus rhizosphere microbial communities from Tennessee, USA - Rhizosphere MetaG P. deltoides SRZDD5 | ecosystem: Host-associated > Plants > Roots > Rhizosphere > Soil | place: USA... | reverse complement strand
CGAGCCGAACCGTATCTACGACCCTCTATCGACGCGTCCTGATCCGAACCGCGCCGGCCAGTTCCTTCGCGATCCTTTTGCCAATCAACTGATACCGCGCGACCGTTGGGATCCCGTTACGGCGAAGCTCCTCGTCGCCTATCCGCTGCCGACGTCCAGCGGCATCGTCAACAACTACCGCACCAACCTGGCGCAGAAGCAGACCTGGAACCAGGGCGACGTTCGCGTCGATCATCAGTTCAGTCCGAACGATAATGTCTTTGCGCGCTGGTCGATTCAGCACACAGAGACGACAGCGCCCAACACATTTCCCGCAGTGCAGATCCCGGGAGTCTCGGCGCCAATTGGAGTCGGCAATGAAGACTCCTTCGCCGGCTCGGCCTTCAATCCCACACAGCATGCTGTCGCCAGCTACACGAAAGTCATTTCGCCGCGCATGGTCAACGATTTCCGTGTCGGATTCAACCGGTTCGTTCTTGACTACACTGCGGAGGGGGCTGCCGATGGCGGCATTCTCGGGAATCAGCTAGGCGTGAAAAACTCGAACACGCATCCGCAACAATCTGTGTTTCCAATTTTCAGCCCTTCGAACTATGCGGGCGCCGGACATTCCCGTTCCCTCCCCATATTCCGCCGCGAAAACACGTTTCAGTACCTGGACAACCTGACGTTTACCACCGGCGCCCACACTTTGAAGTTCGGGGCAAACATTACGCGGCGCCAGATCACCGAATACCAGACCAATCGCGGTAATGGCCGTTTCAATTTCTCGCCGCAGTTTACGGATTCCCGTGGCCTGGTTGCCGCTTCTGGAAATTCCATGGCCAGCTTCATCCTTGGATATGCGAGCCTGATTGAACAGGACTTCACTCTCGCCTGGACGGGCCAACGAGGCTGGGAGGATGGCTTCTACTTCGCTGACGATTGGCGGATCACGCGGAAGCTCACTCTCAATCTGGGATTGCGCTGGGAATACTATAGCCCTTACGTCGAAGTCGCCGACCGCATCGCCAACTTCGACGCCGATTCAGTAACACTCAAAGTCGCCAACCGCGATGGAGTCGACCGCTATGCCGGCGTAAACCGCGATTTCAAGAATTGGGCGCCGCGTTTCGGCTTCGCCTACCAAGCGCTTGCTCATACGGTGATCCGCGGCGGCTACGGGCTCTTTTATAATCCCAACGGAAACGGCGGTGCTTTGTTGCGGCTCTTCCGCCATGCGCCATTTGGCCCGATTTATAGCGTTACTCCTGGGGACAATTTGGTCGGCCCGCGGGTGAGCGACGGATTCCCTAACCCGCCCACGGTCGATTTCAGCGTGGCAAAAAATCCGTTCGGCGCCGTAATTGGTGTTTTTCCGAACTTCCGCAGCGCTTACGCGCAGCAATACAATCTGACGGTCGAGCACGAAATCGCTCCATGGCAGATGCTCTTCAAGGCCGCCTATGTGGGCAATCTTGGCCGCCGGCTGGGCACCACGATCGATCTCAACCAACCTACTCCCGACGCAGTCCCGAGCAGCGTCAACCAACGCCGTCCGTTTTTCCCGAGAAACCCGAATCTGGTGGGGATCAATTACGCGCTCTCCGATGGACTCTCCGCCTACCAGGCTTTCCAGCTCACTGTCGAAAAGCGGCTTAGCGCCGGCTTCACATTCCTGAGCGGCTACACCTGGTCGCACAACATCGATACGATCGGGAATGACTTCGGTGGCGGCTCCGGCACACCGCAGGACATACGTTGCCGCCGGTGCGAGCGGGGCAATTCAAACTTCGACATTCGCCACCGGTGGACGATCGGCGGCGTTTACGAATTGCCGTTCTTCGCGGGGAAGGGACTGACTCACACACTGCTCGGCGGCTGGCGCATCAATGCGAACGCCATGGCCCAGAGCGGTCTGCCCTTCAACCTGGGTCTCAACAGCTCGGCCAATACGAACGGCGCCGGCGGCAGCCGCCCGGACCGCACCGGGAGTGGCGTGCTCTCCTCGAGCAACCGTTCCCTGTCCCGGTGGTTTGATACGACCGCCTTTGCTCAGCCTCCGAACGGCCGCTTCGGCAATTCCGCCCGCAATGCGCTCTACGGACCTGGGCGCGTGAACCTCGATTTTTCCCTATTCAAAGACTTCGCATTCAATGAACGGGCCAAGCTCCAGTTCAGGTCTGAATTCTTCAACGTGACCAACACGCCGCAATTCGGCCAGCCGAACGGCACTATCTTCAACCCGGGCGCGGGTCAGATCACAAGCACGGTTGGTAATCCGCGGCAGATCCAATTGGCGCTCCGCATCGTGTTCTGAATTAGCCGAGCCTGCCGGCGCGCCCCGGACCTATGATGGGTTGATGTATGCGCCTTTTTTTGGATGAATGCTTGTCGATATTGACGCGAACGCCTGCGACGCTCGCGACTCTGCTGCGCGATCTGCCGGAAGCGTGGACGTCGGCCACCGAGGGTCCCGGCTCGTGGAGCCCTTACGTAGTAATTGGCCATTTGATCCACGCTGAGAGGACCGACTGGATACCGCGCTTGACGATCATCCTGGAGCATGGCCCCAGCCGGCCCTTTGATCCTTTCGACCGAGAGGCGCAGTTCCGCGAGAGCAATGGGAAATCGCTCTCCACGTTGCTGGACGAATTCAGCGCATTGCGCCGCGACAATCTCGCGCGCCTGCGCGGGCTGAACCTGCAGCCTGCGCAATTGGAATTGAAGGGAACACATCCAGCGCTGGGTGCGGTGACTGTGCGGCAGCTTCTGGCCACCTGGACGGCGCACGATCTGGGGCACATTCTGCAAGTGACCCGCGTTATGGCCAAGCGCTACAAGCAGGAAGTGGGTCCCTGGGCGGAATATCTGTCAGTGATGAAATGATACTGAGCGGCCGAAAGTGTAATGTTTGATACCTGCCCGCCACTACTTTCTAGCGGATGACCTCGCCCGGATCGAGCGTCAGCACTTCGGCGGCGCTCATGCTTGTGGCATGCCCCCCGCAATCGCGAGTAGGATTCTGTTGGCGCGCAGCATTCGTTCTTCCTAATTCACCGTGACCTGATTTTCCGCGTGCCATTCCCGAACGACAGCGAGGAGAACCATTACCCCAATCGCCATGTACGGAAACGCCGTCACGCAACCGGGAAAATAATCGCCGTGCAGCAGAGTCTTTACCACGTGATGGACCTCTCCGACACCGGCCAGCCCGAAGAATCCCGCTGCTAGAAGCTTCCAGCGGCCGCCCACGAGCATCGCGTACAGAAGCACTTGAACGAACGTGACGGCGCCGATCACCAGGGCGACAGTGCCGAGGTCCGGATTTAGGAACTGGCTATAGTAGGCCGCCATCATTCCCCTCAGCTCCTCTAATTCGTCGAGCCCGAACCAAACCTGCTCGGCCATGTGAATTGGTCCGATAATCACGAGCCAACCGAACCAGCGGCGGAGGTCTTTCATCGGTGAACCTACCTTTAAATCACGCCCCCGTAACTCAATGTCGGCCCGCGTGGGCCGGCTAATCGGCAACTCGCTTCCCAGCGTCACACCCTCGAAGCGGAACGTATCAGTTAACATATGAGCTCCTCTCTTTCTGAAGCGAAATAGGTTAAGTTTTTCTGGCATTGAAGCCAGTTTTTTCTTTTCTGGCGAAATTCATCGCCCGAACAAGTATGTCCGAGTCGCTCGTTTTGAAGGAGTTGGTTACGGTAGATTACACCGTAAAGGTAGGATGAAGTCCCATGTTTCCAAGTAGTTGCCTGAAGTCGCGGTCTTCTATAAATGTCCGGACCAGTGATGGATGTCCTGAGGATGGCATCAGATGATTCCCCTCGGACCTACGGCCTCACTTCCTTAACCACTGCGCGCGAAAGCACCTCCTGCACAGCAAAAACATCCTTCAACTCCCGCTGGTACGTGCGCGACAGCAGATGGTATCCAGTGGACACCTGCATTCGCACGATCGGATCGACGCGAGGATCGAAATCGGCGCCGCGTCCAAAGACGTCGACGCCCAGCCGGTACTCCTTGATCTCGCCCTGCTTGCCGTTGAGCGTCCAGATCGACACGAATCGGAGAAATCGGCTTAGCGTTTCCGATCGGGAAAAATGCGCATTGCCGAGGACTCTATTGGTCTGAGCCAGCGCCGCTTCCGGCGAAATGTCACCGCGCACAAATATCACAATAGTAGCCCAGCAGGCGGGTATAATCGGGACAATCTACAGCTTATGACACCGGACCGCTGGAGCCAGGTCGAAAGCGTGTTCCTACGGGCCATCGAAGTCCCTCCCGAGAGCCGCATCAAGTTCCTGGATGAAGCATGCAGCGGCGACGAGACTCTTCGGCGTGAAGTGAACTCATTGCTCGCCTGCGATAACCCGAATACGCCGCTAATTAACGACCCGTTGCCCCCGCCCGAGGATTCCGCGACCTACGTTGCTGGCCGCCGCATTGGTGTCTACCGCCTGGTGCGACTCCTGGGACAGGGTGGTATGGGTTCGGTCCACCTCGCCGTCCGCGACGACGAGCAGTTTCAGATGGAGGTCGCCATCAAGCTGCTCAAGCGCGGCATGGATACCGATTTCATGCTGAGCCGCTTCCGGCAGGAGCGGCAGATCCTCGCCAATCTCGAGCATCCTTTTATCGCCCGGTTGCTGGACGGCGGCGCCACCGATGACGGTCTTCCCTATTTCGTCCTCGAGTACGTCGACGGCGCGCCGATCACAAAATACTGCGTCGAGAAAAACCTGAACCTGATCGAGCGTCTGCGTCTTTTTCGACTGGTCTGCGAAGCGGTGCAACATGCGCATCAGAACCTGGTCGTCCACCGCGACTTGAAGCCCGGAAATATTCTGATCACCAGGGAGGGCATTCCCAAGCTCCTCGATTTCGGCATCGCGAAATTGATCGATCCGGCCGCGGCCGCGTCCGACCTCCCCACGCTCACGCGTCAAGACCTGCGGATGATGACGCCTGCCTACGCAAGTCCGGAGCAGGCGATGGGCTTGGCGATCAACACCGCCACCGACATCTACTCGCTGGGAGCAGTCCTCTATGAGCTGCTGAGCGAGCAGCGTCCGCTCCGGTTCAAAACGGAGTCGCCCGCGGAAATAGAAAGGGTGATTTGCCAGGTCGAGCCCGAAAAGCCCAGCGTGGCTGCAGGGAACCGGCGGCTGGCAGGCGATCTCGACAACATCATCCTGACCGCCATGCGGAAGGAGCCACAGCGCCGGTACGCGTCAGTGGCCGAATTCTCCGAAGACATCCGCCGCCATATGGACGGCATGCCCGTAGCAGCGCAGGAGGACCGCTGGACTTACCGCACAGGCAAGTTCATCCGCCGAAACCGGCTCGGCGTGGCGGCCGCATTGTTGCTGCTGGCCAGTCTGGTCGGCGGCATTTTTGCGACAGCGGTCCAGGCCAGGCGAGCCGAAAGGCGATTCCAACTGGTGCGCGGCCTGGCGAACCACCTGCTTTTCGACTACAACGACCAGTTGGAACGCATCCCCGGATCCACTACATTGCGCGCGTCTCTAGTGCAGACGGTAGTCGGTTATCTCGACAGCCTCGCGAAAGACGCAGGTGATCCGGCTCTCGACCTGGAGATCGCCGACGCCTACCGCCGCGTTGCAGGCATCGAAGGCCATCCATTTCGCCGGAACCTGGGACAGACGGACGCCGCGCTGATTCACTATGGCAAGGCGCTGGAGATCTACGAAAGACTCGCCCTCCGTCCTGCCACACGAAAGCGCGCCATCCCGGCTCTGATCGGCTCACACCTCGAGGCCGGCGACGTCGAGCTAAGAACAGGAAAAATGGAAGCGGCCACTACGCGCCAGCAGCGAGCATTTGCGCTCGCAACCGAGGCCTCCCGACTGGACAGCGCGGCTGTATCGCCGGAGTCCTGGGTGTCTCTGTATTTCAGATTGGGCGACGCCGCGTCACGCCGTGGGATCGCCGGCGCCGCCCTCCCGCACTTTCAAAAGGCAGTTGACGTCTGCAGAGAATGGGTGGCTGCCGACGAAAGTCTTACCGTTCGCAACACGCTGCGAGCTGCCTACGGTCGGCTGGCTGGCGCGCAGTTGGCCAGCGGGGATCTCTACGGCGCGCGCGACACCTATCAGGCCAGCCTGCAGGCGCTCGAAGAGTTGCTGCGGCAGCCCGGAGCCACCGTCGGACTTCAATATAGTCTGAGCCCCGCGCATCGGGCGCTGGGAGATGTCCTCGGTAGCCCCGATGAACTGAACCTGGACGACCGGTCCGGCGCTACTTCCCATTACAAGTCGGCCGTAGAGGCCGCTGAGCGACTCGCCGCCGCCGACCCGCAAGAGGTTCGCTCTCGCGAGGATCTGCAGATTTCCTACCGCCGGCTAGGCGCAATGCTCCTCGAAGATCAACCCGGCGAGGCCTTGCGCCATTACCGGAAAGCTTTCGAGATTTCCGAGATCTTGAGCGATGCAAATCCCTCCGATATCAACAGCCGCCGTGATCTCGTCGCCGGACGCCTGGCCATCGGCGAAGCTCTGCACCGTTTGGGCAGAAACAAGGAAGCGCTCGATTACCTCAACGTCGCCCTTAAGATGATGCAGCAAGTTATTGCAGACGCCCCGCATCAGGTCTTCTGGGTTGAGACTCTTATTCGTGCGCATGCGGATATTGGAGATACGCTGCTCGACCTCGGTGACGATCCCGGCGCGCTCGAGAACTATCGTCAAGAACTCGCAATCGCGGAAAAACTGCACCAGAACGTGCCATCGAACCTTTACTTTCAGCGAGATCGAGCCGACGCCCTGGAATCCTTAGGACGCTACTACGCCCGTTTGAAAATGAAGGAGCAAGCCCGCGCCTGGTTTGAGAAGAGCCGGACTGTCTGGCAAGACTGGATAAACCGCAAAGTCGCCACGCCTTTCGCCATACGCCGCGAGAGCCGGATCGTAGCGTTTCTGGCCGCTCTCGATCAGCCATGATAGTTTCCGCCGCCCGTTTGCGCCTCAACTGGTATGAGTGCTGCTGCCTGCTGTTTGGATAGAATAGACAACACCGTGTCGTCCGATGTTACCCGGCTCCTGGTCCAGTGGGGCCAGGGCAATCAGTCCGCCTTGGACGAGTTAACGCCGCTCGTGTACCAGGAACTGCGCCAGCGGGCTCGAAACTATCTCCGCCACGAGCGCCCCGACCACACATTGCAGCCCACCGCGTTGCTCCACGAGGCCTATCTGCGGATGGTCGGCGATAGCATGCCCGAGTGGCAAAACCGTTCGCATTTCTTTGCCATCGCCTCCCGGGCGATGCGCCAGATCCTGGTCGACCACGCGCGCCGTAAAGGCGCCGGCAAACGGGGAAGCGGTGTCGTGAACATCAGCCTCGAAGAGGCCCTCGCCCCCGCCCAGGCTGAAAACAGCGATCTGCTCGCGCTCGATGAGGCGCTGTCGAAGCTGGCGGCGTTTGACGAAAGAAAGTGTCGCATCGTGGAAATGCGTTACTTCGGCGGCTGCACCATCGAGGAAACCGCTGAGGCTCTGGGCATTTCGACGATCACGGTGATCAGGGAAACCCGCGTCGCCGAGGCCTGGCTTCGACGCGCCATGCTTGGTCAAGAGCTGTAATCGCATAGCATGGCAACAACACCCGTGGGTTTCAGTGTTCCGAACTGCCTTGAGGCCATGATGGCTATCGAAGCAGACCTCGCCGAGCTAACTGCAGATCTGACCGAAGGCCAATTCCACGCCCCGTCCCGCGCGGGAGGCTGGTCGATCGGGCACTGCATCGAGCACTTGACCTTGACCGGGAATGCTTTCCTCGCGAAGTGGGACGCCGCTCTCAAGCCTCCCGCTCCGAGTTCAAATGACAGATTTTTCGCTTACTCGTGGTGGCAGCGCAGAATCCTTGAATTTGCGGGGCCTCCCTACCTCGTCAGGACTAAGACGACCAAGCCTTTTGTGCCGTACCTACGCCGGCCCAAGCAGGAAACCGTCGCCCGGTTCCTCAAGATGCATGGGGACATCGCCGCCCGCGTGTCGGCGAGTCAAGGACTCGATGCCAGCGCCATTAAGGTTCAGTCGCCCTTTGTCTCGTGGATCCGCTATCCACTGGGCATGTCGTTCGACCTCGCCTTAGCGCATGAACGCCGCCACCTGTGGCAGGCCCGGCAGGTCCAGCGTCAATTCCTTCAACAATGCCTTGAGTCCGTGTGAAATGCAGGAAATGGCCCGCTCGACACCAATGCCAACAGAGCCGTCGACTTGTCGCACGACCGTGGGAGCGGAGAACCGACGCAAGAGCAGCGCTAAGCTGTCGGTCCTCCGCTTCCTGCTTTTCACACAGACTCGTCAGCGAGCAGATTTGGCAGCCTGCGTCTCGGCGGTGGGCCCATAGATAGAGGGAACGGTCCCGCCGGCGATTCGAACATAAACAGAAAACTGACCGCGGTGATGGACCAAGTCGAACAGGTTAGCCCATAGCGCGTCCAAACGCCGCATATCCTGCCCGCCGAAGTTGATGATCTTATTCAACTCCTCGTCGGAGGCTTTTTCCAGGGCCGTATCGACTGCTTTGCTGTTCTTTTCGAAGGCAGCGATTACGCCTTCCATCGTGGCGGGAGCCTGATTTCCAAAGAGCGCGAAATCAATGGCGCCGTCGACGATGGACTGCTTGAAGAACAGCTCCTGGTTCGCCAGCACGAAAGCCAACTCCCGGGCGTTGCGTAATTTCTCAGCAGGTTTGAGATCCAGCCTGCCTGTCGGGAATGCCTTGAGAAGGTTGAGAGTGGTCTGACACTCCCTCTGATGAGCACCTTGGAAATACTGTTTTTCTGTCATGGGGGGACCTTTCCTTGCGATTTGATGTTTACACGGTTGAACAACTGTTAGTGGCGTTCAACGGATCGGCTCCGCCGAACGCCACACCAAACGCCGAGCGTCGCTACTTTTCGATGCCGCAGATTTCGCCGGACAGCGTGAATTCAAAATGCGATTGGTTCGCCGCGCTCGGGCCTGGGGGAAGCGGAAAGAAATTGAAGCCGATTCCTGTTGCCACGATCGTACCCGTGGCGCTTGCGAACTTGCCGGTTCCTCCGGTGATCGTCAGAGTCAAAACGTCGTTGACATTCCTGGTACCGGGGATGGGGGTGAACACCGCCACTCCCGTCGCGATTAACTGGTCCTCAATGCTGACCATAAACAGGTGGCGTGTAGTTGCGCCAAGAGTTCCCGGCGTCGGGCCCGGTCCAACGCTGGTGAGGATCCCGGTCCCGGTCGCGTTGAGCGTTCCCACCGTGACAGTGAGAACGCGTCCAAACGGATCGCCCGGCGAAAGAAAAGTATGAATTGGGGTCTCGTGGAACTTCCCAATCACTTTTCGGCACTCCTGTGCGGCGAACCCGGGCGTGCTCAACGCCAAACCCAGAATGCTGACAGTTAACACAGACACTTTACTTGCTCTCATGTAAATTTCCTCCGGTTAGTTTTAACTACTCGACTTTGATTCGCCGAATGACGAAATGATAAGTACCCAGACATTTCCCGACAGGCGGTATGATGCACCCCGGCGGCAACGAGGCCAAAGGATCGACGAGGGGAATGTGATCGCTGGAGAAAGTGTCGGCCGGGTTCGCCGGGATCACGTTCACAATTCCGTTCGTTGAGAATGGCGGAGCAACTGGACTAAAGAAATGCGGCTGGATGAAGCCGAGCATCCGGTCCGGATCCTTCGGATCGAAATAGGTCACGAACCTCGGCCTCACGGCGTTGTCCAGTTTATTGGATCCCGCAAAGTTCTGGCCCAGCCACAGGAAGCTGGCCTTAAACCGCTGAGTTCCAGGGCGGTTCGGCAGACCATCATTCTCGGACACGCTCCACTTGCCGTGCGCCGTTGTGTGATAGACCGCTAATTCGCCCGCGTCATCGGCTAGCACGGTACCGTCGGCGAGCAGCGTGGGCATCATCGGCACTTCGGGCGGCAAAGTTCCGGGAAGATTGGGACAAGCTCCACAGACCGAGGTGCAGAGCGCGGCGTGTGTAGGCGAGGTGTCGCCCGGCGGCGGCGGACAAGGCCGGGCGATTCCAAACCAAGCCCCAATGGGATCCGGCTTGGCGTTGCGACGGTCCTTCTCTTTATCCTCTTTATCGTCATCATCCGCCCTGGCGTATCTCGCAGTACTTAGGGAAAACCCGAGAACCATGGCGGCGATCAATGTGATGCTGAACACAACTCTCTTCATGGAAACTCTCCGTAGTTCATGTCCGTTGGTTCGCAAATCAAGGTCATTTGTGAACCAGGGAATGATTATGAACGAGAATCGAACTCAGGTCAATACTCTAGCATGGGCAGTTTAGTACTTTAGTATTGAACAATGTAGTACTACCACTGTAACTTTAACCGATAACGCCCCGTAAATCTTACTTTTCGGAGGAGTGTTTTGTGTTGCAACCGCCTCGAAACGGCCCACATGATAACCTGAAGTTATGGGCCTATCTGAATCGTTTTTCGGCGAGCGTTTTAATATCACCGAACGCGACCTGGAGCGTTATCTGGATGAAGCGCTCTCCCGCGGCGGTAATTACGCCGACCTTTATTTCGAGTATCTCGCCACCAGCAACATCAGCATGGACGAATCGATCGTCAAAAGCGCCACGCAAGGCGTCTCGCTGGGAATCGGTGTCCGCGTCATTTCCGGCGAGCGCACCGGATACGCCTACAGCGACGATCTCAGCCCCGAAAAAATTCTGAAAGCCGCAGGCGTGGCAGCCTGCATCGCCGCCGGCCCAGCGCAAGTCGAAAAATCGCCGCTACAAGAAGGCCCCCGCCGGAATCTATATCCGGTAATTACCGCCCCGACCGAAACCGCCTTCGCCGAACGCGTCGAGCTCGTCAAGCGCGCCGACAAATGCGCCCGCGGCTACGATCCCCGCATTTTCCAGGCCCAGATCAGCTACGCCGACAATCTGCGCCATGTCATGATCGCCACCAGTGAAGGCGTGCTCAATTTCGACCGCCAGCCGATGGCCCGCATCAACGTTCGCGCGCTAGCCAAACAGGACGGCGGCCCGCCCCAAAGTGGCCACGCCGGCGGCGGTGGACGCGTCGGCCTGGAATTTTTTCTGAACGAGAAAACTCCCGAGCATTTCGCCACCGAAGCCGCGCGTCAGGCCATCGTACAGCTCGACGCCATTGAAGCGCCCGCCGGTGAGCTGACCGTCGTGCTCGGACCCGGCTGGCCCGGCATCCTGCTCCACGAAGCCGTCGGCCACGGCCTCGAAGCCGACTTCAATCGCAAAGGCACATCCGCCTTCAGTGGACGCATCGGACAGAAAGTCGCCAGCCCGCTCGTCACCGTAGTCGACGACGGCACGATCCGCAATCGCCGCGGCTCCCTCAACCTCGACGACGAGGGCGCCGTCACCCAGCGCAACGTGCTCATCGAAGGTGGCATCCTGCGCGGCTACCTGCAGGACAAGCTGTCGAGCCGCATCACGCGTGCTCCGCAAACCGGTAGCGGCCGCCGCGAAAGTTACGCCCACATCCCCATGCCGCGCATGACCAACACGTTTATGATGGCTGGCGAAACCGACCCGTCCGATATCATCCGCTCGGTTCCCAAGGGCCTCTACTGCGCGAACTTCGGCGGCGGCCAGGTCGATATCACCAGCGGCAATTTCGTCTTCTCCGCCTCGGAGAGCTATCTCATCGAGGACGGAAAACTGACGCGTCCCGTCCGCAACGCCACCCTTATCGGCAACGGACCCGAATCGCTGCAGCACGTCAGCATGGTCGGAAACAATCTCGAGCTGGACGAAGGCATGGGCATCTGCGGCAAAGAAGGACAGAGCGTCCCCGTCGGCGTCGGCATGCCCACCATCAAAATCGATAAGATGACCGTCGGAGGCACCGCTTGAGCGAGAACCACCTCCCCGAACTCGCCGCCGATATCGTCAAGCAAGCCCAAGCCGCCGGCGCAACCGATGCCGAGTGCTCGATTTCCGAGGGCGAAGAGTTCTCCGCCAGCGTGCGCATGCGTGAGCTCGAAACACTAAAGGAGGCGGGCTCCCGAGCGGTTGGCCTGCGAATTCTCATCGGCAAGCGCACCGGATCGGCCTATACGTCTGACTTCACCCCCGACGGCATCCGTCTCATGGTGCAGCAGGCCATCGAGCTGGCCGAAGTGACCACCGAGGATCCACACTTGGGCCTGCCCGATCCGTCCGAGTTCGGCTCCATTCCCGGTGACCTCGGGCTCTACT
>Ga0075431_100005793_pt1 | contig 12225 bp, 10 predicted proteins | sample RhiMetdeltSRZDD5_FD_75297 | JGI IMG/M metagenome (GOLD analysis project Ga0075431, IMG submission 75297) | Populus rhizosphere microbial communities from Tennessee, USA - Rhizosphere MetaG P. deltoides SRZDD5 | ecosystem: Host-associated > Plants > Roots > Rhizosphere > Soil | place: USA... | reverse complement strand
TCGATCCCATGATGAATCCTATGGGGTTTAGCCCAGTTCTCGAGCATTGCAAGCCACGGGCCTTGGGCGCAATCCCAAGGTCAAGACCTGGTATTAACGCGGATCAATGAACCCGTGGTCCGGCGCGATTCAGGCATTACGGCCGGTCGCGTTTTTCGGCCGAAATTTGTGACTTGGGAAATAAGGTACAATCGACGGCTTCCCCGGCAGAGCAAGCTCAGCGCTTGCTTTGCCGTTGCTTTTTGACAGAAGCAAAAAAGTTGCAGTGCAGCGTACAAGGATCCGTATGAATCAGACCGCTACCGCGGCCCACCTTGCCCGGAATACCGAGACTCCCGCCTACGTGACGAACGAAAAGCTCAAGGCGTGGGTTTCGGAGGTCGCACAACTTACCAAGCCGGCGCGTATCCACTGGTGCGACGGCTCCCAGGAAGAGTATGACCGCTTGTGCCAGGAGATGGTCGACTCGGGCATGCTCATCCGACTGAACGAAACCAAGCGGCCCGGGTGCTTCCTCGCGCGTTCGGACCCGGACGACGTCGCGCGAATGGAAGAGCGTACGTTCGTATGCAGCCAGAACAAGGAAGACGCGGGCCCGAACAACAACTGGGTCGATCCTTCCGAGATGAAGGGGACACTCACGAAGCTTTTCGACGGCTGCATGCGTGGGCGCACGATGTATGTGATCCCCTACAGCATGGGCCCGCTCGGGTCACACATCGCACATATCGGCGTGGAACTCACCGACTCGCCGTACGTCGTCGTGAGCATGCGCATCATGACGCGCATTGGCCGTGCTGTTTTGGACGTGCTGGGGCCGAACGGCTACTTCGTGCCGTGTCTGCATTCCGTGGGTGCACCGCTTTCGCCAGGCCAAAAAGACGAGCGCTGGCCGAGCAACAAGCAGCACAAGTACATCGTGCACTTCCCCGAGGACAAGTCGATCTGGTCGTACGGGAGCGGCTACGGCGGCAACGCCCTTCTCGGGAAGAAATGTTTTGCATTGCGTATCGCCTCGATCATGGCGCGCGAGCAAGGCTGGCTCGCAGAGCACATGCTGATTCTCGGCATCGAGCCGCCTGGCGGGAAGAAGCACTACATCGCGGCGGCGTTTCCGAGCGCGTGCGGCAAGACGAATCTGGCAATGCTGATCCCGCCCAAGGCGCTGAAGGGCTGGAAGGTCACGACGATCGGCGAGGACATTGCGTGGATCAAACCGGGTAAAGACGGGCGCCTCTACGCGATCAATCCGGAAGCAGGTGCTTTTGGCGTCGCCCCCGGCACGTCCGAAGAGACAAACCCCAACTGTCTGGCAGCACTGCGCGAGAACACGATCTTCACCAACGTCGCGATGACTCCGGATGGGGACGTGTGGTGGGAAGGCCTCACCAAAGAGCCGCCGAAAGAGCTCTTCGATTGGCAGGGCAACCCATGGACGCCGCAAAGCGGCAAGCCCGCCGCACACCCGAACGCACGCTTTACCGTGGCGTCGGAACAGCTGCCTTCACTCGACCCCGATTGGGACAATCCGGCAGGCGTACCGATCAGCGCGTTCCTCTTCGGCGGACGACGCACGACCACTGTTCCGCTCGTCGCCGAGGCCTCCGACTGGACACACGGCGTATACATGGCTGCCACGATGGCTTCGGAGACGACCGCCGCAATCGTAGGCAAGGTCGGGGTCGTGCGCCGCGACCCGTTCGCGATGCTGCCGTTCTGCGGCTATCACTTCGGCGACTACTTCCGGCATTGGCTCGAGATTGGTCGCGCGCTCGCGCAACCCCCCCGGATCTTCAGCGTGAACTGGTTCAGGCGCGACGAGAACGGCAAATTCATGTGGCCCGGCTATGGCGAGAACATGCGTGTGCTGAAATGGATCGTCGAGCGCTGCCAGGGTACGGCGGGCGCGAAGGACACGCCCATCGGACAGATACCGCGTTACGAAGACCTGTATTGGGACGGCCTCAATGTGACTCGCGAGACGTATGAGAAGCTCACCGCCGTCGAGCCTGCCGCGTGGCGCGAGGAAGTGAAGGACCACGCGAAGCTCTTCGACCAGCTGAAGAGCCGCCTCCCCGGCGAGCTCGCCGCCAAGCGGACCGAGCTCGAGCACGCTGTCAGCTGATCACGCCTCTCTACTCAAAAGGGGCACCTGCGGTGCCCTTTTTTTTCGCGCGTCAGCTTCTGCCCGAGAACTCCCGCGAGGGAATCGCGACATTACGCCGGCAGATCCGGCCCGGGCTCCACATAGCGGCCGCGGCAGAAAAGCAGTGGGACGCACTCGCGCCATGCATATCGCAGCACGTGGCCGATGAAAATCACGTGGTCTCCGCTGTAATAGCGCGTCTCGTTCCGGCATTCGAGATGCGCCGCCGTGCTCTCGAGCAGCGGAGCACCGCCGAGACCCGGCTTGTAGGGCACGCCTTCGAATTTGTTTGCGATGGACTGCGAGAAACGGCGCGCAACGCCAAGCTGGTCCGCTGCGAGAATGTTCACTGCAAAATACGGCGCCTGCAGGAAGTTCGACAGGTTCGGAGACCTGAGCGACAGGCTCCACAATATAAGCGGCGGCGACAGCGAAACCGAGCAGAACGAGTTACACGTAAGTCCGATGGGCGAGCCGTCCGTGCCCACGATGGTTACGACCGTTACGCCGGTTGGAAACGCGCCCAGCGCGGTTCGCAAATCGCGCGGGTCGAACGGTTCAGCCGGGTCGCAAAGCGCGTCTGCCATCTCACAGCGTGGGAATGTCAGGCGCGATGCCAAGCATGAACTTGCCCGCGCTCGATGCAGCGACGTCCCAGGCCAGCGCGTAGTGGCTTTGCGCAGCGTGAATGTCGCGAAAGGCCCGCTGCATCGCGTTCGCCTCGTACAGGAACTCGCCGCCGCCCGCCTCGAATAGAAGATCGACCGCACGCGTGCACAAGCGCGCTGCGTAAGCACCATCGCGGCGCAGGCGGATTTTTTCGTTGGTCGAGAGCACGCGGGAGGCATCAGCGGCGTCCATCGCGCGTTTACAGTTGTCGAGAAGCAGGAGCTCAGCCGCCGACGCGGCTGCTGCAGCTTCGCCGAGGCGCGCCTGCGTGGTCGCGTGATCCGCGAGAAGTGTCGTGGAATACGAGGTTATGCGGTGCTGCGTCTCTTCCGTGAACTGCTCGACCGCACCTTGCGCGATGCCGAGCGCCGTCGCGGCGACTACATAAGGGAACATGTCAAAGACCGGCAGGCGGTACAAGGGTCCCGTGTTGATGGCAGCGCCGGGCGCCGCGCACCCTTTCATGAGATCGACGCCGAGCGCCCGGTGATCGGGTACGAAAGCGTCATCCACCACTACGTCCTGGCTGCCCGTGCCACGCAGGCCCGCCGCGCGCCACGTGTCGATGATGTGGTAATCGGCTGCCGGGAGAATGAACACCCTGTAATCGGGAAGCTCGCCATCGGCCGAAGCGATGCCGCCAAGCATGGTCCATTTGCAGGCATCGATGCCGCTCGAGAACTTCCAGCGCCCGCTAAGCCGGTAGCCACCGGAGGTGCTCGTCGCATGCCCGGGAGGAAACATCAGCGCCGAACCGACGAGCGTCGCAGGGTCCTCGCCCCAGATCTCGTCCTGCGCTTCGCGCGGCCACAGAGCAAGCATGAAATGATGGTTCGCGAGATTTGCCGTGACCCAGGCGGTAGAGGCACAGCCATGGGCGAGCATTGCGGTGACTGAAACGATTGCTTGATAGGGAAGCTCCGCCCCGCCGACGCGCTTTGGCTGGAGTATGCGGAAGAGCCCGCTCGCATGCAGATCGTCAATCGTCTCCTGCGGTATCACGCGAAGGGCCTCCGTTGCCTGCGCGCGTGCCGCCAGCACCGGCACGAGATTCCGCGCACGCTCGAGCTTGTCGTCGATACCGCCAGCGGCTTGTAGAGCCACGCCGTCCTCCTCTGGCCGAAAGATATGCCATCAAGGAGGCCATGGCAATGCGTTAACATAAAAGCGCCGACGCGATAACGCGCGAAGCGCGTCGTCGCAAAAAGGATTCATCGCGGCAGAGCCGCGTTCTTATAATTAACTTTGTGGAGGAGGGGTGATGCCCAAGATGACCGGAGCGCGGCTGTTCGCCGAAACGATGCGGGGCTACGACGTCTCGCATATCTTCTTTGTGCCGGCGTTCATGCTGAAAGCCTTCGCGGAAATGGAGGACATGCCCATTGCGCGCGTGATGGTACACGGCGAGAAAGCCGCCGCGTACATGGCGGACGGATATGCGCGCGCGAGTGGCAAGCCCGGAATATGCATGGCGCAGATGATCGGCGCTTCGAACCTTGCTGCAGGTCTGCGCGATGCGCATATGGCGGGCGCGCCGGTCATCGCGATCACGGGTGGCCCGACTCCCCAGTCGCGATATCGCCATGCATATCAGGAAGTCGATGACGTGACGCAATTCGATCCCGTCACGAAGTTCAACGCGCAAATCGATAGTGTCGCGCGTATGCCCGATCTGCTGCGCCAGGCTTTTCGCGTGGCGACCTCCGGCGCGCCCGGGCCGGTTCATCTGCGTGTACAGAGTCATCTCGGACAACTGACCGAGCAAGACGCCGAGCTCGACCTCATCTTCGAAAAAGCATTCCTTCGTGCGCCAGCTTTCAGGCCGGAACCGGAAATGCCGCGCGTGCGTGATGCGCTGGCAACCATCGGGACCGCTCAACGTCCGGTGATCGTCGCCGGAGGCGGTGTCATCACATCCGGCGCGCACGCGGAGCTCGTAGAGCTTGCCGAGCGCCTCGGCATTCCCGTGGCAACCTCGCTCAACGCCAAAGCGGCCATCGTCGACTCGCACCCGCTCGCCGTCGGCGTGCCCGGCGCGTATTCGCGAGACTGTGCCAATCGCGTACTGGCGGAAGCGGATCTCGTTTTTTTCATTGGAAGTCATACGGGCGGCCAGGTGACCAACAACTGGATGTTTCCCGCGCCCGGGACGAAGGTCATTCAGCTCGACGTCGATCCCGACGAGCTCGGCCGAAACTATCCGAACGTGGTCTCGATCCTGGGTGATGCAAAGACGAGTCTGCGCCGGATGATCGAAGCGGCTCCCGCCCGGCCAGCTGAAGCGCATTCCGGATGGGTGAAACGGGTGCAGGGCATCGTGGCGGAATGGCGTGGCGAGAACGCGCCGATGCGCAACTCGGACGCCGTGCCCATCCGTCCCGAGCGCGTCTGCAAGGAGATTTCCAACGTGCTGCCGGCAAACGGCGTGGTGGTGTCGGACACGGGGCATGCGGGTATCTGGACCGCCCGCTTCATCGAGCTGAACTCCACAGACCAGCGCTATTACCGGACAGCGGGATCGCTGGGGTGGGGCCTTCCCGGCGCACTGGGTGTGAAATGCGCGCTGCCAGATCGGCCGGTAGTCTGCTTTACCGGCGATGGCGGGCTTTACTATCACATCGCAGAGCTCGAAACGGCGGCGCGACATCACATCAACGCGGTCATCGTCGTCAACAACAACAGCGCGCTCAACCAGGAGATCAGGCTCAACGACACGGCCTACGGCGGAAAACAGCGGGGCCGCGCCGAGGAGATGTGGCGCTTTCCCGAGGTGAACTTCGCGAAAGTCGCCGAGGATTTCGGTTGCGCCGGCATTCGTGTCGAGCATCCGGGCGAGCTGGCCGACGCATTGAAACGCGCAATTTCGATGCAGCGGCCGGTCGTGGTGGATGTCGTCACGGACCTGTATGCCATTGCTCCGCACCCGTGGACGTCGACGGGCCGCGACTTCCATTCGTACCAGAAGACGGGCGCTTGAGAAGGCGCGAGCCATGCAACTCCAACCCTCCGTTCTCATCGCAGCGCTGCTCGTGGCAGGCGCTTCGCAATCCGCCGACGCTGCGGTGGCTTCCGCCAACCGGCCAGCCGCGAGCGCACCGCAGAGTTATCCAGCAAGACCGATACGCTTCATCGTCGGTCCCGGACCTGACGTGCTCGCCCGACTCGTTGGACAGAAGGTCACCGAAAGCTGGGGCCAGCAGGTCGTTGTGGACCAGCGCCCCGGCGCCGGCGGCATCATCGCGGCCGACACCGTCTCGAAATCGCAACCTGACGGCTACACGCTTCTGCTGACGACCGGCGCGTATACCATCAACGCGACCCTCTATCCGAAGCTTCCGTACAACCTGCAGCGTGACCTTGCGCCGGTCGTGCTGCTTGCGACGATTCCCTTCGTCGTCATCGTCACACCGACGGTCGCGGCGAAATCGATGCAGGAGCTCGTGCAGCTTGCACGTGCCAGACCAGGACAGCTCAACTGCGCACACTCCGGACCTGGAACGACGGCGCATCTCGGCTGCGAGATGCTCAAGAGCAGCGCTCGCATCGACATCGTGCCTGTCTCGTACAAAGGGACCATACCGGCGATCGTCGACGTGATCAGCGGGCAGTCTCAATTCATGTTTGCAGTGATGCAGGGGGGGCTGCCGCACGTCCAGGCCGGGAAAGTGCGTGCGGTTGCAATCACCGGCGTGCGCCGCTCACCCGCGATTCCGGATGTGCCCACGATAAGCGAAGCCGGCTTCGGTGGCGCTGATTTCATTTCCTGGAACGGCGTGCATGTTCGCGCGGGGACGCCCGCGACAATCGTCGAAAAACTGAATGGTGAGCTCAACCGGGTGCTGAAACTTTCAGATATTCAGGAAAAGATGGTCGCGCTGGGCTTGGATTCAGCCGGGGGCACCACCGCGCAGTTCGCATCTTTCGTGGGTGACGACATCGCACGCTGGGCGAAAGTGATCAAAGACGCAAATGTTCGCGTCGAATAGGGCGGGGAAACCAGGCTCGGGCTGTATGCACCGGATCGTACGCCGGGCTTGAAGGAGACACCATGCTACTAGCAGGCGGTTACGAGATCGCGCGAGCTGCGGATATCCCCTGGGAAGACCGTATGAACGTGGATGGCTGGCCCAGCCGCGCGGGCATGTACTGCAACGACGTCGACAACAATCTCTGCATGCGTCTGATCGATTATCCCGTAGGCTCCACGGAGCCGCGCCACGTGCATGGAGGGACCCACGCGACGACGGTCCTCAGAGGCAGAACGGTCGTGGACGGTCTCACGCTCGGGCCGTTGGATGTGATTCTCGGGCCGAGCAACGAGCCGCACGGACCGCTGCATTACCCCGAGGGATGCCAGCTTTTCAGCGCCTTCACCGGGAGCTACTTCCATAGCGAAGTCGAGCAGCTTTCTCCCGAAAAGCATTACAGGCTCATCCAATCCGCGCAGATACCGTGGGAGGATGGCGCGCCCGGGTTCCAGACGAAGACGCTGGTCAATTCTGACTTCGCGAGCCTGCGGCTACAGGCATTGCGCGCCGGGACCGACGCAGTGCTCGAAAAGCCGGCGATGCTGGCGGGCCTCGTCGTCGAAGGCGAAGCGCTGATCGAGGACGAGCGCCTCGGCGCATGGGACTTCTTCTACGTGCCGATCGGACTGGTCCACTCAGGGATCCGGTTTCCGCGCGGGGCGACACTGCTGACCGTGACACTTCTCTGAACGGCCGATGACCTCGTATCGCACGGCATACAACATCTCCGATCTTCGCGAGATCGCGCGCAGGCGGCTGCCGCGCGGCGTCTTCGAGTTCGTCGATCGCGGCACCGAGGACGAAGTCTCGCTCCGTCACAACGTTGCGGCGTTGAAGGCAATCAGGCTCCGACCGCGCACGCTCGTCGACGTATCGAACCGCACACAGGAAATCGAGCTTCTGGGGAAACGTCAGCGAATGCCGATCGCTATCGCACCGACCGGCTCGGCGGGACTCACCTGGTACGAAGGTGAAATTGCGCTCGCGCGCGCGGCTGCAGCGGCTGGCATTCCATTCACGCTCGCGACCGGCTCGATGACAGCGATGGAGAAAGTGGCGGACGAGGCTGGCGGCACGCTGTGGTTCCAGCTGTACATGTGGCCCGACCGCACCCTTTCGCACAAGCTCGTCGATCGCGCACGCGCTGCCAGCTTCGAGGGACTCGTCGTGACGGTGGACAGCCCCGTGCCGCCAAGCCGCGAATACAACCTTCACAACGGATTCACGCTGCCGTTCTCAATCACGCGGCGAAACGCAGCCGACATGCTTTCACACCCGAGGTGGCTGCTCAGCGTGCTCGCACGCTATCTCCTTACGACTGGCATGCCGCGCTATCAGAACTACCCGACGGAGATGAAACAGAAGATCACGGCGCTGCCCATGGGGCGCTCCATGGCGCTCAACGACACGCTGACGTGGGACGATTTGCGCGAGCTGCGGCGGCGCTGGCCGCACAAGCTGCTCGCGAAAGGCGTGCTTACGGCGGAAGACGCGAAGCTCGCCGCAGACTGCGGCGCGGATGCGGTCATCGTGTCGAACCACGGCGGACGCGTGGTAGATGGCACACGCGCACCCATAGAAATCCTGCCGGAAATAGTCGAGGCAGTGGGCAACCGCACGGAAGTGATCGTCGACAGCGGATTTCGGCGAGGCACCGACATCGTCAAGGCGCTGGCCCTGGGCGCTCGGGCAGTGCTGATTGGCCGGCCCACACTTTACGGCACCGCGGCAGGGGGCGAGGCTGGCGCTGCGCGGGCAATCGCGCTCTTGCGGGACGAGATCGATCGCTCGATGGCGCTTCTCGGCTGTCGCCATCTGGCAGCGCTCAGCCGCGACCACTTGATTCACACGGAATACGCAAGGGAATAAACGAACATGAGCGAAGGCATCAAACCGATACGCCGCGTCGTAACAGCCAACGACGAGAAGGGCCGCTCGCGCGTGCTCTACGACAGCCCGGCGCCGCGCGTGAAGGCGAGCGCATTCAAGAAGGGCACCGGGATGACGGACATATGGATGTACGAGTCGTCCCCGGCGCCGCTCGACGGTGACCGCGACGACGGCAACCTGCCGTTTCACTTCGAGCCGCCGGAAAACGGCGGCAGGCTGCGGATCGTGCAGTCGGATTCACGCCCCGCTGTTTACGATTCAGCGCGGGACGAATTCATCACGCCCGAACATCCTCCGCGCAAGACCGAAGGTGGAACGTGGGAGCGTGGCCGTCAGAATCTCTACACCACGCGCATACACAAATCCGAAACGCTCGATTACGGCATTCTGCTGACAGGCGAGCGCATCCTTGTGACCGACGCCGGCGAGCATCTGCTCAAGCCTGGCGACGTTTGCATCCAGATCGGAAGCTGGCATGCCTGGTCCGAAACGTCGGCCGGGAGCCAGATGGCGTTTGTCATGATGGCGGGGCGCTTCGACGAGCGCGCACGAAGCGCGGCCGGAGCAGCAATACCGCCATCCGGAACGCAGGGCGAGCCGACGACCGGACTCCGCCGTATCGTCGTCATCGACGAGGCCGGTCGGTCCAAAGCGATTGCCGACGGCGCAACCCCCGATGTGCGCACCGATCCCGCCAGGCCCGGATTTGTCTCCGCGCGCATGTGGGTGACGGACGCCACACCCGTCGCGCTCAACGGGCTCCGCGAATCGCTGCATGTGCCACATGCGCTGGAGCCTCCGGCTGGAGGCTCGCTCTGCCGTACGGCGACCTTTCCACCGGACGATACGTACATTCGCCGGACCGGCGAACGCGAAGTACGGGCGTTTTTCGAGGCGATGGGCTCGCCGGGTGCTTCGACCTACTCCCGAGGCGCACCGCATCCTTACATGCAGAAGACGCGGGCGCTCGAGTTCGCGCTGGTCATCGAAGGTGAGATTACACTCGTGCTCGACACAGCGGAAGTCACGCTACGGGCAGGCGACACGGTTGTCCAGCGCGGCACCAACCATGCTTGGAGTAACCGGTCCACCCAACCCGCCATCGTCGCGTTTTCCGCCCACGACGCCGCCTGGTAAGCACTTCTCTCCAGCTTCTGTACGCCGAGGGCGGCGCGGTTGCGTTATGCTGACTGCATTCAGAGCTCGTGTTCCACCCACCCCACAGGAGGATTCATGAAACGTTCCATTGCAGCGCTCGGTCTCTCTATATTTGCTTCTGCGGCGTTCGCGTATCAGGTCACCGGCCCCGTCCTCGAAGTTACGGACAACAAGATCGTGGTCGAAAAAGACAAGGAGAAATGGGAAATCGCGCGCGACAAGGATACGAAGGTCAGCGGAGATCTGAAGAAAGGCGCGCGGGTAACTGTCCAGTACAAGATGACCGCCACGAGCATCGACGTGAAGGACGCCAAAGGCAAGGACGCGAAAGCCAAGGATAAGGACGCCAAGAAAGAGGCAGCGAAGGACAAGAAATAGCCGCACGTAAGCGCAACGGCCTAGAAGGTGCGGCGGCGGGGGCCGCGGTCCTCGCCCCACGCACGGCATCCAGGGAGCTCTACGGACCGACGTGTGGGGCGGCAAACGCGGCCGTCGCCTGGTGCCGCCGCCGACATCCTTCGATTTGATCTGCGTCAAGTGAGTACCTGCCATGCGGTGCCACGATTCAGCCGAAGTTGTACGATTGATCGTGCACGTTTTCGCCTTTTCCTGGAGTCACTTGGTTCACTACAAGGAGGGTTCCGATGGCAGCTCAGCCCTGGAAGACAGACAACTGGTTCGTGAGTCAGTGGAATTATGCCGATGAAGTGCGCAAGGACCTGCATTTTCCAAAGCAGATCAAGGTCCATGACATCACGCTCCGCGACGGCGAGCAGCAGACCGGCGTCATCCTGACGAAGGACGACAAGATCCGCATCGCGGAGGGGCTGGCAGAAGCCGGCGTGCACCGCATCGAAGCCGGCATGCCGATCGTGTCGCCTTCCGACGCCGAGGCGATCAAAGAAATCGCCAGGCGTAATCTCGGCCCGCAGATTTTCGCGTTCTCGCGCTGCATGGTCGAGGACGTGAAGCGCGCGCTCGATACCGGCGTGCATGGCGTGGTGATGGAGATTCCCTCGAGCCAGCACATGGTCGATCTGGCTTACAAATGGCCTATGGAGAAAGCGATCGAGACCTCCATCGAGGCGACGAAGTTCGCGCATGATAACGGCCTCGAAGTCGTTTTCTTCCCGATCGATTTCTCACGCTCCGAGATGAACTGGGTGCTGAACCTGATCGAGCGTGTGGGCCGTGAAGGTCATATGGACGCACTCGCGCTCGTCGACACCTTCGGCGTCGTGTCGCCGCACGCGATGCGTTACTTCGTGCGCGAAGTGAAGAAGCGCATTGACAAACGGCTAGAGGCGCACTTCCACCAAGACTTCGGCATGGGCGTCGCGAACACGATTATGGCGCTCGCAGAAGGCGTAGAAGTGATGCATACGACGGTCCTCGGCGTTGGCGAGCGTGCCGGCAACACGCCGATGGAGGAGACCGTCATGGCGCTCCTCACGATGTACGGCATCGACGTCGGGCTGAATTACGAGAAGCTCACGCCGCTTGCGAACCTGGTGCAGGAGCTCACCGGCGTCGTCGTGCCGACGAACAAGCCAGTTGTCGGCAAGCAGCTCTACCAGATCGAATCAGGCATTATCGCGAGCTGGTTCAAGAACTGCGGCGAGAAGTACGCGACCGAGCTTTTCCCCGTGCGCTGGAACTTCGTCGGCCAGCCGCCTGCGGAGGTCGTCATGGGCAAAGGCAGCGGCATCGATTCGGTGAAGACCTGGCTCGAGGAGTTCGGCATCGAAGCGAGCGAAGAAGAAGCGACGAAGATGACTGCGCAGGTGAAGGCGTTTTCTCTTAAAGAAAAGCGCCTCCTCACCGAGCGCGAGTTCCGCAACATCGCGGAGCAGGTCATCCGCGAGCGCGCCGCCGCATAGCGGTTAAGCCGCACGGCGGCTCACGAGTGCCGTGAGCCGCCGCTGAACCGCGTTAGGGTCCTGGAAACGGAACCACCTTCTGTCGCTGTTCGCCCAGGCCGCTGATACTGAGCGTAACGACGTCTCCGGGCTTCAGATAGACCGGCGCGGGCTTGATGCCCATGCCGACACCGGGCGGAGTGCCGGTTGCGATAACATCTCCGGGTAGCAGCGTCAGATACTCGCTCACATAGGAGACGAGCTTCTTCACCGGGAAGATCATGGTTCGCGTCGTGCCTTTCTGCATGCGCTCGCCGTTCACGTCGAGCCACATCTCGAGCGCCTGCGGATCGGGAATCTCGTCCGTCGTGACCAGCCAAGGTCCGAGCGGCCCGAACGAGTCGTGGCTTTTGCCTTTCTTCCATTGCGTCGACTGGAACTGGAATCCACGCTCGGAAACATCGTTTGCGATGCA
>Ga0075431_100005792_pt1 | contig 12226 bp, 9 predicted proteins | sample RhiMetdeltSRZDD5_FD_75297 | JGI IMG/M metagenome (GOLD analysis project Ga0075431, IMG submission 75297) | Populus rhizosphere microbial communities from Tennessee, USA - Rhizosphere MetaG P. deltoides SRZDD5 | ecosystem: Host-associated > Plants > Roots > Rhizosphere > Soil | place: USA... | reverse complement strand
AAGAAATTAACCCATTGATTTTTAATGAGTTTACCCCGTGATCGCTTACATTCGATTTTATACGCAGGCTTCTAACTGTACCGCCTTCAGTTCGCTACTTCAGACTTGTTTATAGCAGGAGATACGCAGAGGTGGAACTCCGCATAAAAACAGGCATAGAATCTCCTTGGAGAGGTAAGACTCTATGCCTTTTTTATGCGAGATTCCAGGCTTGCGTATCTCCTGTTATAGGGAGAGTTCCCCCATGCTGCAGGCAGCAATACTCATACTCTTGACGGGAGGAGGATGCATGATGATCTTCTCCTTGATCGAGTTGTATCGCAAAAACATGTTCCTTTGGTTACCGGATTACATTCGTGGTGTATTGCGCAAATGGGAGAAATATGATGGTCCTGTACACGTCATGTTCTGTTTTGTGGACCACTACGAACCCGGTTGGCAGCGCCCGGACCTGGAGGTCGAAAGGGCGCGTGTGGCCTGTTGGTGCCAAGAGTATCCGTCCTTGGCGCAAAGGCATCAGGATACGGATGGCCAGGTCCCCAAACACAGTTTCTTTTACCCGGAGGAAGAATACCGTGAGGAACATCTCCGCGCGTTGAGTAATCTGTGTGCCCGGGGGTTTGGGGAGATTGAAATACATCTGCATCATGACAGGGATACCGAGGCGGGACTGCGGGCGAAAATCAATGGCTTCGTCGCCAAGCTCGTCCATGTGCATGATGCCTTACCGCGGGAACTGGCTACCGGTGACGTTCGGTTTGCCTTCATACATGGCAATTGGGCGCTCGACAATTCCCGCAAAGACGGCCGATGGTGCGGCATCAATAACGAACTGCAGGTATTGCGAGATCTCGGATGCTATGCGGATTTCACCTTACCTTCCGCCCCGTCCGATACCCAGACGGCGAAGATCAATAGCATCTATTATGCGTCCGACGATCCGGCTCGTCCTAAGTCACACAACCGAGGTATTGATGTCGAGGTGGGTAAAGCCTCCTCGGGTGATCTCATGATCATACCAGGTCCGCTGGGACTAAATTGGAAGCGGCGTAAGTTCGGCATTTTCCCTCGCATCGAGAATGCGGAAGTGCGCCGGGTCACGCCACCGACACCAGATAGAATTGACCAGTGGATCAAAACACATGTGCATGTCAAAGGCAGACCGGAATGGTGTTTCGTCAAGATTCATACCCATGGTGCACAAGAGGGGGACATGGACATCCTGTTGGGGAAAGCGGTTGATGACATGTATTCCTACCTGGAGCAAAACTACAACGATGGCTCGCGCTATGTATTGCACTACGTTACTGCAAGGGAAATGTTCAATATTGTGAAGGCTGCCGAGGATGGCCATGCAGGGAATCCCAATGATTATCGCGACTACATACTGAAGCCTCCTTCTTACTCGGTTGCGGTGGTGACCGAGTCCGCCACACAGACAAACGAGTCCCAGCTTAACGGATAGAAAATGATACAACCATTTCTCGTGCCTACCCGTCGTACGAAATCTGCTCGCGCCGAAATTGCCGGAGTTGCGAGTTCAGCAATGCCGTTGAAAACCCTGCAAATTGTTTTCAGTTTGGCCGTCGGTGGTCTTGAACGCTTCGTGATCAACCTGGCGTATGCGTTGCGGTCCTGCCAGATCGAGCCATTCGTGTTCTGCCTGTCCTACGCGGGGGCTTTGGCCCGTCAACTTCCCGCCGATACGACGACCTAGTACAGCCCGGCGGAAAAAAGTTCTCTGTTTACTTTGGGCCTATTCGAGGTACACTAGCGCAGCCTTTTACGCCATCACGGACCGTCAACTCAGGAGCCGAAGATGCCGGGTCCCAAGCCACCTGCAGTGCCGCTCTCGGAGGCTGAACGCCAAGAACTGCTCGCCCTCATCCGTGCCCATAAAACGCCTCAGCACTTCAGTTTTCGTGCCCAGATTATTTTGCACCTCGCGGACGGGCATAATGCTCACGAGGTTGCTCGTCTCTTAGAGACGAGTCGCCTGACGGTGCGGCGCTGGCGCCGCTACTGGCTGACGCGTCGCAATTGTTCCGTGCACGAACGATTACAAGATGCCCCGCGTCCTGGGACACCCACCACCTTTCATGTCGAGCAGTGGTGCCAGATCATGGCTCTGGCCTGTGAGCCCCCCGCTGACTCGGGGCGCCCTATCAGCCACTGGACACCGCGCGAGTTGGCCGACGAAGCCATGAAACGTGGCCTTGTCGAGCGCATTTCTGAGCGCCATGTAGGACGTTTTTTAAAATCACGTCGACCTCAAGCCGCACCGCAGTCGCTGTTGGCTCAATAGAGCGCCAGACGAAGCAGCCGATGAGAAAATGGCCGATGTGACCAGCCTGTATTTGCAGGCTCCTGCCTTGCACGCAGCAGGCGAACGAGTCGTGTCCACCGACGAGATGACGGGTATCCAAGCCCTGGAGCGCAAACATCCCACGATTCCTATGGGCCCAGGGCGTGTGGAACGCCGCGAGTTCGAGTACCTCCGCCATGGCACGCTCACGTTAATTGCCAACTTCGATGTAGCCCGAGGTCACGTCATCGCTCCGTCTCTGGGACCTACACGGACCGAAGAAGACTTTGTTGCCCATCTCGCCCGTACGATCGCTTCCGATCCGGAGGCGACCCGATGGCATTTTGTGACCGACAACCTGAACATTCATCAGTCCGAAAGCTTGGTCCGTTTCGTCGCGAAGCACGATGGAATCACGGCTGACTTGGGCCAGAAGGAGAAGTGTGGCATTCTCCAATCACTGGCCACGCGTGCCGCGTTTCTCTCCGATCCCACGCATCGCATTGTGTTCCACTATACGCCGAAACATGCCTCCTGGATGAATCAAATCGAGATGTGGTTCAGCATTTTGGTACGCAAGTTGCTCCGACGCGCCAGTTTCACTTCTGTGGCGGATCTGCAAGCTCAGGTGGTAGCCTTTATCGCGTATTTTAATGCGACCATGGCCAAGCCGTTCAAATGGACATATGGACGCCAACCTCTCAGTGTCTAAAGGATATGAGATTTTCGCCAGGCTGTACTAGATTGGGCATCACAGGCCAGAGGGCAAAATCCTGGATTGGCAGACCCTGCGACAAATCTTCCGCTGTATACGCAGCAAGGATATTGATGTCATCCACGCACATAGCCGCAAGGCATACGTCTATGGCACGTACGCGGCGCTGACACGGGCTGTCCGCTGGTCATCTCCGTCCATAGCCTGAGGCCAGTGCTGCGTCATAGGCAAATTTTTGAAGATATTCTCCTAAATCAGTCCACAGGAGATTCGAACACTCGATGTCACGGACACACCGATATTGCGCGTTTAGGGGGCCTACCAGTGTGCCAATGTTGTGTGGCTTGATTTAGATATACGCACCAGATCATTTCAGTCTCCTTGGCGTCAGGACACTAATGCACGGCCCAAGCGAGCCGAGAGCGATTGCGATCACGGCGTCGGTCACCCAGGCTGCCTCTGGAAGAAGCCAAAGCTTCTCAGCACCGGAGGCAAGAAGCATGTGAAGACTACAGTCTTCATCTCAAGTTGCTGATACGGTAAGTGCAGCGCTCTTTACATGTACTTGATTATCGATTGGCGCACATTGAGAGGAAAGGCAGAAGTCATCCGATGAACACGAAATACGAGTTCAAAGCAACCTCTATGATTCTCAGGGTTCTTATTATCGGCAGCGGCGTCTGTTGGGGGCTCTTTCTCACCTGTGCCTGGAGCCTGGTTTCAGTCTCAGCGGTCTAGGCCGCCAAGAAACCAGATGCTGAAAAACACACGGGAATCGTCATCGCCTCGGCGGCCGACCTGCGCAGGACGCGGCTAGATGAGCTTCCGCAATTTTTCAACGTCCTGAAAGGCGACATGAGTGGTGGGCCCGCATCCGGAAAGACCCGAGCTCGCCGAGCAGTTGGCGATAGCCATTCCGTACTTCGAGGAGCGGATGCGCAACGTCAAGCCCGGAATCACGGGTCTGGCGCAGGGCAACCTGAGCTATAGCGGCAAACCGCTTCTGGACAGCGTGATCGCGAAGTTCGAAAGCGATCTGACCAACCCGTTCAAGTATGGAAGGGACGGAGGATACGATCGCCGATCACATGCGCATCAAGCTGCTCTACGATCTCGCCTACTCGGCCGCGATGCAGGATCTCCGTTCGTTTCTCGCGGTGGAGATCAGTATCCTCGCGAGGACGCCATTGGTCATGCTGCGGGCGCCCGGGCCTTGAAACCCGCCCCATGATCATCGCGCACGTCCTGTCATCGTTACAGATCGGCGGTGGGGAACGGATGGCGCTGGAGCTCGCGGGCGGGCAGGTCGACGCGCGGCACGACGTGCTGGTGATCAGCCTCGAGCCGCCGCCCGACGGGCCTTTGGCAGACGGCTTCCGCGCCCGCGGGGTGGCTGTGCACGGGGTGGCCAAGCGGTCGGGGGCGGACGTCGCGCTGCCGCTCCGTTTGGCGGCGCTGTTCCGGCAACGGCGGGTCGACGTCGTGCACACGCACAATCGCTTGCCCCTCATCTACGCGGCCGCCGCCGGCAAGCTGGCGGGTGCGAGGGTGGTGCACACGCGCCACGGGCCCGGGAAGGGCACGCGGCGCGAGCAATGGCTGCGGCGTGGAGCCGGTTACATGCTCGACGCGTACGTGGCGGTGTCTCCCGAGCTGGCCACGCTCACGCGCGCGCTCGGCGATTGCGCCGACAGCAAGCTGAAGGTGATCCAGAACGGCATCGACGTGGAGGCGTTCGGCGGCGCGGGCGGGGAACGCGCCGCCGTCCGCGCCGAGCTCGGCATCCCGGGCGACTCCTGGGTGGTCGGTTCGGTGGGCCGGCTGGCGCGCGAGAAGGACTATCCGCTACTCGTCCGCGCGGCGGCCCCGTCGCTCGGCCCGCAGGGGCATCTGTTGCTGGTCGGGGATGGGGGCGAGGCGGATGCGATCCGGGCAGAGGTCGCCGCGCAAGACGCGGGGGCGTTCGTGACATTGGCAGGCGTCCGCCACGATGTTCCGCGCTGCCTCGCCGCGATGGACGTGTTCGCGCTGTCGTCGCAGCTCGAAGGCTTGCCGCTGGCTGCGCTGGAGGCGATGGCCGCCGGTTTGCCCGTCGTCGCCACCGCCGTCGGCGGCCTGCCCGGCCTGATCGAGGACGGCGTCAACGGCTTCCTGGTGCCGTCCGGCAATGAACCGGCCCTGGCGGCGCGGCTGGCCGCCTTAAAAGCCGATCGGACGCTGGCACACGCGGTGGGCGATCGCGGGCGGGCGCACGTGCGCCTGCGCTACTCGTGCGACGCCATGGTGCGCCACTACCTCGATCTCTACGCCGACATCGGAGCGCGCGTGTGATTGCCTGCATCATCATTGCGCTCACGTTGCTGGCATTCACCTGCGTCGGGTACCCGATCGCGATCGGCGTGCTCGCCCGGCTGGCGCCCTAGCACCAGAAGCCGCCCGTCGCCGAGGGCGGCCCCCCGCCTCAGGTCACGATCTGCTTGCCGATGTTCAACGCGGCCGCCTACCTGCCTGTGAAGATCCGCAGCCTGCTCGCGCGGGACTACCCAGCCGATCGCTTCGACATCCCGGTTTACCTGGACGGCGCCACCGACGACAGCGAGCGCGTCGCGCGCGAACTGGCCGTCTCGCCCGAGCCCGAGGGGAGGCTGCGCGTGATCGTTGCGCCCGAGCCCAAGGGGAAGCCGACCGCGCTCCACGTCATGGGCACGGCGGCGACGGGCGACCTGGTGCTGCTCAACGACGTGCGCCAGCCGCTGGGGCCGGGCGCAATGAGCACGCTCGTTACGGCGATGGGCGATCCAGACGGCGGCGGCGCGACAGGCAACCTGGTGCTCGCGGGTGGAGCGGGCAGCGGCGTCTACTGGCGCTACGAGAACTGGACCCGGCTGCAGGAGTCGCGTTTCCGCGGCGGCGTCGACATGACCGACCCGATCGCGATGATAAGGTGGGCCGACGTAACGCCCCCGCCCGAGGATCTGATCCTGGATGACGTCTGCATCCCGATGCGCCTCGGGCTCGCCGGCAAGCGCATCGCGTTCGTGCCCGAGGCCGAGGCGCACGACGCGGCATTCGAGGACGATCGCGAGTTCCGCTGCAAGGCCCGCACGCTCGTCGGGAATTACCAGCTTTTTGCGCGCCTGCCCGCGCTGCTCAGCCCGTTTTCGAACCGAATCTGCTTCGAGACCATCTCGCACAAGATCTGCCGGCTCGCCGCCCCATGGCTGCTCCTGCTGCTCGCGTTTGCGTCAGTCATGGAGGCGTGGCGCGACGCGATACCGGCGACGGGGTTTCTGGTCGCCGGCCAGCTCGCGTTCTACACCGTCGCGGTGACGGCGATCAACAGCTATCGCTTCGTCATCAGCGGCAACGTCGAGCGACCGGGCGTATACAGCGCCAACCACTACGTGACCGTGAGCGAGGCGATGGCGCTCGCGGGCGGGCCGAACAAGTTCGCCGACCCGGGCGCGATGGTGATCATCCGCGGCGATGCGTCGGGGGCGGTGCGCCGAATCCCCGTCGACTATCCCGGCGTCATCGCCGGCACCCACCCGAAGGAGAACCTGTGCAAACTGACGCGCGCGACGGGGTAGCGCATCCCCCCAAGCTGGCCAAGCCGCGCCAGCCGCCGGGCTTGAAGAACCGGCTCAAGGCGCTGGCGGCGTGGGCCGTGCTGCGGAGCTTTCTCGTCAAACGCGGCGTCACGGGCGCTCATCGCGTGGCGCTCACGTTCGACGACGGGCCTCACGAGATGACCGACGCGTACCTGGACGTGCTCGACCGCTACGGCGCGCGCGCGACGTTTTTCGTCGTCGGCAAGGAGTGCGCGCCACGGCCTGACGTGCTGGCGCGGATCGCGGTGCGCGGGCACGAGCTGGCCGGTCACGGGTACACGCACGATCCATTCCCCACGATGACCGCCGCGGGCCTGCGGGACGAGCTGGCGCGCACGTCCGCCCTGCTGCCGGCACCGTCGACCCGGCGGCGGCTGGTCCGCCCCCCGCGCGGCGCGACGTCGCTGTGGTCGCTGGCCGTCTGCGCGCACGCCGGTTATACAACCGTGTTGTGGTCGCGCGACTCGGACGATTGCCGCACGTTGTCGAAGGACGACGTCGTTGCGCGGCTGGCCCCGGACGGGCTCGCGCCCGGCGAGATCGTGCTGCTCCACGAAGGGCAGACCTGGACGCTGGAGGCGCTGCCGCGCGCGCTCGAGGCGTTCGCGCGGGCAGGCTGGCGGGCGGTGACCGTGGGCGAGATCATCGGGGCCAGTAGGCCGTGAACATGCGACCAGGACAGCGACCATGTGCGGCATAGCGGGCCTATTCAACTTCGGTGGCGGTAGCGGCCGCGACCCGGGCACGATCGCGACGGTGATGCGCGACGCGATGGCCCACCGCGGCCCGGACGACGCCGGGACGTGGCAGTCACCCGATCGCCGGACCGCGCTCGCACACCGGCGGCTGTCGATCGTCGACCTGTCGCCGGCGGGACATCAGCCGATGTCCAACGAGGACGGCAGCGTCTGGATCACTTTCAACGGTGAGATCTACAACCACGCCTCGCTGCGGCCGGGGTTGGAGGCCAAGGGGCATCGGTTCCGCTCGCGCACCGACACCGAAGCGATCGTCCATCAATACGAGGAGAGCGGCGAGGAATGCCTGCAGGCGCTGGACGGGATGTTCGCGCTCGGGATCTGGGACGCCGCGCGCGAGCGCCTGCTGCTGGCGCGCGATCGGCTCGGGAAGAAGCCGCTCTACTACACGGTCGTTCGCGGCTGCCTGCTGTTCGCGTCGGAGATCAAAGGATTGCTCGCGCATCCCGACGTCGCGCGCGAGATCGATCCCGAAGGGCTCAACCTCTACCTGACGTTCGGCAACGTTCCGCCGCCGTTTACGCTGTTCAAAGGGATCAAGAAGCTGCCGGCCGCGTACCGCCTGATCTGCGATCGTCTCGGCAACCTGAAGGTCGAGCGGTACTGGTCGATGATTCCGGACGCGCCCTGGCCCACGCACGTCGACGAGCAGGAAGCGGTGGGGCGCGTGCGTGAGTTGCTGACCGACGCCGTTCGCAAGCGGCTGATGGCGGACGTACCGGTCGGCTGCTTTCTGTCGGGCGGCGTCGACTCCAGCGCCAACGTCGCGCTGATGAGCAAGCTGGTCAACCACCCGTTGCAGACCTATTCGGTCGGCTTCGAGGGCTTCGGCCCGGCGGAGAACTTCCACGATCTGCCATACGCGCGCCTGGTCGCCAAGCGGTTCGGATGCGATCACCACGAGATCAGCGTCACCGCCGACGAGTGCCGTGATTATCTGCCCCAGCTCGTCTACCAGCAGGACGAGCCGATCGGCGATCCGGCCTGCCTGCCCATGAGTTTCCTGTGCCGGCAGGCGCGCAAGGACGGCGTCATCGTCGTGCTGGTGGGAGAGGGAAGCGACGAGGTGTTTGGCGGCTACGGCGACATGGCGCACATGCTGAACGTCGCGGCGCGGCGGTGGGACCGCATCCGGTTGCTGCCGCGCATCGTGCGCGCCGGCCTGCACCGCGCGAGTCGCCTGCTGCGCGCGCCCGCTGGACGCACCGACGTGCTCCGGCGTGCCCGCGACGGGCATCCGCTCTACTGGGGCCTCGACGTCGTGTTCTGGGACAGCGAGAAGGAACGGTTGCTCACCCGCGAGACCTGGCAGCGCTGGGGCGAGGATCGCGCGTCACGCAGCGGCGAGATGCTCGCCGGCATCTACGCCGACCTGCTCGCGCGCCAGCCGCGCGCCGATCTGCTGCAACAGATGTCGGTGGTCGAGCTCAGCAACCGACTTCCCGAGCTGTTGCTGATGCGCGTCGACAAGCTGTCGATGGCGCATTCGATCGAAGCCCGCGCGCCGTTCCTGGACGCGGCGCTGCTCGCGTACGGCCTGTCGCTGCCGCGCGCGCTGAAGATCGACGGCAACAAGACCAAACGCGTCCTCAAGCAGGCGCTGCGTGGCGTGGTGCCCGACGAGGTGCTGGATCGATCGAAACAGGGGTTCCGCGTGCCGCTGCCCGAGTGGCTGCGCGGTCCGCTCGCCAGCTGGGCGAAACACGAGATCTTCGATAGCCCGCTCGCGGCGCGCGGGTTCTTCAACCGCGCGTTCGTCGACGAGATGTGGAACCGTCACCTGGCGAACGTCCAGGACCACAGCTTCGACCTGTGGTGCCTGGTCAACCTGGGTGCCTGGTACTCGCACTGGATCGAGGGAGGCAAGGCGGCATGAGCAGCCCCGCGAAGGTCGTCTATCTGGTCGACAGTCTCGGGCTGTCGGGCAAGACCAAGGCGATGGTGGATCTCATCGCCGGCCTGGATCCCGGGCGGTTCGGCGCAGACGTGGTCAGCTTCGACACGGAAGAGACCGGCCTCGACAGGCGCCTGGGGGGCCTCGGCGTGGCGGTGACGCGGATCCCATGCCCCGATCGCCTCAACCTCGGGGTGGTCGCGCGACTCGGCAATCTGGTGCGGCGTTTGCGGCCGGACGTGATCCACTGCTACAACCCGCGCCCGATGCTGTACGGTGGAATCGTCGCGCGCCTGGCGCGGGTGCGCGCCGTCCTGGGCACGCTGAGCGCGTTCGCCTGCCTGACACCCGAGGGCAATTACCCGTTCTTGCCGCAGAAGCTGTTCTCGGCGTCGCCGCGCAACCGACTCCGCAACCACGCTGTCAGCAGGCTGATGCGCGCCATCGTCACGGTGTCGCCGTCGCTCGGGCGGGGCTTCTGCCGCTACAATGGCATCGACGAACGGCGCCTGCGGGTGGTGCCCTACGGCGTCGACGTGGCGCGGTTCGCCGCCGTGTCCGCGGAACAGACCGCGGCGTTCCGTGCGCGCCTGGGTCTAGCGCCGGACGCGGTCGTCATCGGCAGTGTCGGGCGCCTGGTCGAGCAGAAGGATTACCCGACCCAGCTGCGCGCCTTCGCCCTGGCCGCCGCCCGGCATCCCGGCGCGGTCATGCTGCTGGTCGGCGACGGGCCCCTGCGCGCTGAGATGGAGGGGCTGGTCCAGTCGCTGGGCATCGCCGAGCGCGTGAAGTTCGCGGGCCATTCGGACGAGATTCCGATCGCGTTGCGGTCCATGGACGTGTACGTGATGGCGTCGAAGTTCGAGCCCTACGGCGTAGCGCTGCTCGAGGCGAAGGCGGCGGGGACCGCGATCGTCGCGACCCGGGTCAACGAGATCGCCGAGATCCTGAGCGACGGCGAGCCGGGCGGGCCGCTGGGCGTGCTGGTCCCACCGGCCGATCCCGCGGCGATGGCCGAGGCGTTCGTGGCCCTGGCCAGCGACGGCGCGCGGCGGCGCGACCTGGGGGCGCGGGCGTCGCGCGACACTGCGGTTCGGCACAGCCTGCCGGCGGCGATCGACACCTATCAGAACCTGTACGACGAGCTTCGCGGCGTCATCGCGAAGGAAGTTGGTTTCACCCGACTTTGACACCTGCTAGATACATGATGGCCGTAAGGCTATACAACTCAAGTGGTTGTTCGATTATTGGGAGAGAGGCGTGTATGTAGGTCTTCGAGGAGGTCGAAGAAGATCTTTCGGTGCTTCATCTTCCAAAATTACAGTCACTTGCAGGCGACTGACAGCACGCAAATCCTCGGAAAATCTCACCACACTGGTCAAACAATGCCGTGCACTTTTCTGCCCTTCAGCGAGGAAGAGCCCGCCTGCCGATAGACCGAAAAAGGGTCTCAATCATCCTCGCATACGTAGAAATATAGCAGGAGCTGTGGGCATTTCAAGTCTATCTTGGCCATGTATGTATCTAGGATTTTTGGCCATGTATCGAGGTATGAAATCCATAAAGCTATACAATTCAAAGACCCCTTTCCCGCACACCTGTTAAAATGTATCTGTTGGTGTCAAAGTTGGGTTTCAGCGCGGCGTTAGGTTGTGCCCCGGACCCCTTCGGATAATGTGTTGCGATCTCTACTCAGCCGGCTGCGCAGTATGAAGCAGCCGGGCATCAACCCGCGCAGCCGGTTTTTTGGACCTCTGGCCACCCTGTCAACCGCTCACAGGCACACCAATCTTGCCTTGCCTCCGCGCGCGTCGCCCCCCCAATGCTTTACACCGCACGAGGTTGTGGCCATGGTGGCACCCGAAACATCAGCACCTCGCGGAGCGGCCCCACGTGATCGCCCAGGCCGGCCGCCCTCGCTGGCGTACACGGCCGCCACCCCTTGGCCGAGCCACTGCCGTTGGTCGCTTCAGGAACCGGCAACGGTTGGCGCACGCCTGTGTGTGGCAGCACGACGTTGTGGTAGCCATGGAACACCGCCAGCTGATGCTGCCTGCCGTCTGCGCCCTGACACAGCGTGTTGCCCCGACGGCCTACCGCCGCCACACGCTGGCGCATGTCCAGGTTGAGGCGCTCCACGAAGGCCGTATTGCGCTTCCAGCCCCACGCCGCTCAGCCCTGTGCAATGGCCCCCCCTGTGCCGAACATCACCCGGTGTTTCACCCCCACCAGGCGCTGGCGCCGGTACTGCTTGATCACCGGCGCATAGAGCAGCCCAGGCAACGGCATCCAGCGTGGCTTGGCCTGGGGCCTTTGTCCTGGCGCCACGCGGTATCTACGGTCTCTTGCTCACACAACTCACATTCCGCACCCTTTTCCCTGGGGCTCTGAGGGTTTTTGCGAAGAGTGTCCTCACGTACGCTTGGACTGGCCATAGAGAACCACTCCAGAGCGTGTCTCTAGGCTCCTTCCTGACATCCTGACAGTCTCACCCGGATGTAGTGCCTGGTGAGGCTGCGAGCGTAGGCGCAAGAGTGCCGCTTGCTCACCCGGCAATGGCCTCTTGCCCTCGGTTTGGCCCATCTACCTCTGGCAACCAGGGAACTGTGGGCTCCTGCTATGGCCCTCATCGTCTCTCTATCCACTCTGGGGGGGGGGCGGTGAAGTAGGTGGTCGGGACACGCAGGGCCAAGAGGTATTGCTGTTGGACCGTCGACAGGGGGTGGACGAGCTGGCGGTGGCCCTCGACTTTGAGCACCATCACCCCGGCAAACTTGGTCATCATCATGAAGGCTGTCGGCTTCTGCGTGGCCTTCTTGTCCCACCCCGTCAACGGCTGTCCCGTGGTCTCCACATGCACGCGCAGTGTTCGCTCCACCAGACGCCACAGCAGCAGCGCCAGCAATAACACCAGCCCCAAGGCTTCGATCCGCTCGGGCTTTT
>Ga0075431_100005791_pt1 | contig 12226 bp, 12 predicted proteins | sample RhiMetdeltSRZDD5_FD_75297 | JGI IMG/M metagenome (GOLD analysis project Ga0075431, IMG submission 75297) | Populus rhizosphere microbial communities from Tennessee, USA - Rhizosphere MetaG P. deltoides SRZDD5 | ecosystem: Host-associated > Plants > Roots > Rhizosphere > Soil | place: USA... | reverse complement strand
TTTGGTGGAGCATGATCTTTTCCGAAAACCGGTATCCACCCATAGCGCGTCGGAAGACGCGCGTGAACGCGCTTATGATCAAGTCCGGGGCAGGCTTTTTCGGGATCATGCTCTAGGACACACCCATCCCGCGCGGCTCAACCACGCGCCTTGCCCGGGGCGGCATGATAGCGGCCGTGCGAAGCATGATCGCCATCACGTTGCTTCCCGCCCGCCGCCTGCGCGGCGGTAATATGTTGGCGATAGAAGTCGAGCACGAACAGGCGCAGGGCCGACGACAGATTGCCGTGCTGGCGCTCCGCATCGATCTCGGCGACGAGATCGGACGCCGTCATGTCGCGCGCGCCGGCGATCTGCCTCAACTCTTTCCAGAACGCGTCCTCAAGGCTTACGCTGGTCTTGTGGCCGGAGAGGACGACCGAGCGCTTGGCAACCGGAGATCTCATTGTGCGCCTCCATGACTTGTCGAAGCGAGGCCAACGGGCGTCTGCTCGGCCGCCGCCGCTACGCCGTCCGTCCCCGGGCGGCGTAGGCACGCAGCATCACGTTACCGATGCAGACCCCCGCGATGGGTGCGCAACGTCCACCGAGGCCGCACATTCCACGGGAATCATATGTGAGTCGAGAAACGCCCGGCGGTACTCTGCGGCGACGCCGGTAAAGAAAAACCCAACTCGATAGCTACGATCTATGTCGAAACGTCATCATCGCCGGCGCTTTGCCGGTATCCAAGCACGGCAGAATTGAACTAATTCCGCATCATCTCGGCGGTCAGCCGGATATCGATCTCACCGGTGTGGCTGCGGATGACATCGATGACACCGCGGGCGAGCCGATGGTCGAGCAATTTGCCGAGCCGCGCATCGCTGATGCGCGGGTGCCGCCGGCGCATGGCGCGAATGAGCTCTTCGCGGGTCGGTGCCAGCACTGTCGGCGCGGTCGCAGGCACGCTCGTGGTCATGCTTCTTCCTTGTTGGAGCTTCGGTCGCACGCGGCATCCGGTGCCAAAGTCCGCGGCGACCTTCTCGGGTGGTATTTTTTGCCGGCGAATGTCCGGCCCGGCGTTGCAGGCGTTTCGGAATATGTCGCAGCCCGGGCGGTACCGGTTCAAACGACCGCTGGAAAGTTGGAAGAAAGTCGCAGGGCTAACCAGCGGGTCATGACCAGGCGCGGATGCGGAGGATGATACCCATACATGCGGTCATGCTCGAACGGCGAGGCTCTCCAATCCGAATCATCCGACTTCCGCCTCGCCATGATCGCGTTTCGGAAGCGATAGCTCGCCGGGACGCTCGGGGCCGGCTCGGTAAGCAACGACGGGCTTCGCTTTCGCAACTACGCGGTCGGCTTGGTCTCGAATATTTCGCTGAACGTCGCGACGCAGCTGTCGCAGATGAAGACGCGGGCGCCGGCGGCGAGGCGCACCTCGGGCTCACGGCGGAAGCAAAACGAGCAGGCCTTGTCGTCGGCTGCTGCCGGCTCCGGCTGGGTGCCGCGCAGTTCATCGACGGCCGTGAGCATGAGCGGCATCCAGCCTGCTTCGAGCTCCTCGTCGGCTTGCTCGCGCGAGAGCAGGTATGCCAGCAAGGCCATCAGCGCCGCGCTCTGGAAGCGCTGTTGCTTCATCAGCTCGCCCCAGGCCATAGCGATGAGCCTGGGCAGCTCGAGGGATGGGGTGTCGGGCATGGAGAGCTCGGCGAGGGCGGCAAACCCCACCTGCCGGTGGCGGACGCCTTACTTGGTAAGTCCGGCAATGCCGGCGATCAGGAAGGAGGCGAGCACGTAGCCCATGATCTTGTGCCCGTAGAAATAGTAGCGCGGCCAGCCCTCAAGATCGATATCGTAATGCTTTTTGCGCAGCTCGATGATCGGCAGCAACATGTCGAAGCTGTAGGTGATGCCAACCGGCATGCCATTCTTGCGGCCTTGCCCTGAAATCTGCAGGACCAAGAAGCCTGCAAAGATGAAGACGGCGACCCAAATCAACGTCCGCTCGATGTGGTAGCCATAGCCGATCAAGCACTTCAATATGGTCAGCCAGGCATATTGAAAAAATGAACCGATGGATTCAGGAAATGCGCCGAGAGAATATTCCTCCCGAGCCCGCTGGATGGTGTCGGCACGTTCGCCTTCCCTGCTCGCATACAGGATCTCTTGGGCATCTTGCGCCCTTCCGTGGCTACGCAGCACCGTCGCAAGATGCTCGTAGGGCGCTGCGGTGTACTCTTTCTGTCGGCCAAGCCATTCCTGGAACCATTCGACCCGACGCCCGCCGATCGAATCCCGTTCCGGAGTGAAAACGCCGCCCAGGCTCCGATAGGTAAACCCGGTCAACTCAAGTCGATTTTTGGGCGGCCAGGCGTCCTTCAGATCTTGGATGGCATCAGCCCGAGCGCTGCGCAGAATCAGGGCGGACTCTTTAAGCCAACGCGGCAGATCATCCTTCGATGATGCAAGGCGAAGCTCTCCGGTCACCTGCGTCCCGGTTAGCTGCACGATGTCGTGAAAAATTCCGCCCGTCAGTTCAAGGCTGCCGCCGATCTTCCCAAACACGATATGGATTGCACCATGGTACTCGCTGCCTCTACCGAGAAACAAGTCTTTGTCGATTCGAACAGCATGCATGGTGAGTGTTTCTGAGACTTTCGAGCCCAGGAGACTGAGTTCTCCGCCAACATGAGCACTGCTAATGTTCACTTCGGTGAGCTCTGCTTTGCTCATATGCAGAGCGGCACCGACGCTGAGCACCTCCATGATGAGCTTGCCTGTCACCTTGGACTCGCTCAGGTCGTGCTGTCCGCCGACGCGAGCGCCTCTCATAACCACCTCGGCGAACTGGGCGTTGGCCATGAACAAGCTTGAATCCACCTGTAACATCGTCATGTCGAGCTTGCCGGTCACCTTGGTTCTGGCCAGGTCGAGCTGTCCGCCGACACGAGCGCCTCTCAGAACCACGTCGGCGAATTCCGCCTCATGCATGAGCAGGGCAGAACCGACCTGAACGCCGTACATGTCGAGGTTTCCGGTCACCTTGGATTTGGTCAGCTCGAGCTGTCCGCCGACGCGAGCGCCTCTCAGAACCACTCCGGCGAACTCGGCCTCGCGCAGAAACGCGTATTGGTCGGCTCGAAGCGCATCCATACCCAGTCGGCCGGTCACCTTCGAGCAGTCCAGGTGAAGCTGCCCGACGATATGAGCGCCGAACAGACCCACGTCGGCGAATTTTGCGTGATCCATGAGCAGAAAAGAATTGACCTGAACGCCGGACATGTCGAGCTTGCCGGTCACCTTGGATCTGCTCAGACGGAGCAGACCGCCGATGCTAGCGCTTCTCATAACCACGTCGGCGAATTCCGCCTCATGCATGAATAGAGAAGAACCGACCTGAGCGCCGTCCATGTCGAGCGTTCCGGTCAACTTGGATTTGGTCAGCTCGAGCTGTCTCGCGATGCGAGCGCCTCTCAGACCCACTCCGGCGAACTCGGCCTCGCTCGCGCAGAAACACGTATTGGTCGGCTCGAAGCGCATCCATGTCCAGTTGGCCGGTTACCTTCGAGCCGTCGAGGGCAAGCTGCCCGACGATATGAGCGCCGAGCAGAACCACGTCGGCGAATTCTGCGTGATCCATGAGCAGAATAGGACTGACCTGAACGTTGGACATGTCGAGCTTGCCGGTCACCTTGGATCTGGTCAGCTCGAGCTGCCCGCCGCTGCGAGCGGATCTTAGAACCACTTCGGCAAATTCGGCCTCCCGCAGAAACACGGATTGGTCGCCTCGAAACCCGTCCATATTGAGCAGGCCGGTCACCTTCGAGCCCACCAAGCTGGCGAGCCCGGCGATATGAGCGCTACTCAGACTCGCATCTGCGAATTCTGCGTCACCCATGAGAAGCAAAGAGCCGATCTGAACACCGTCCATGTCGAGCTTGCCGGTCACCTTGGATCTGCCCAGCTCGAGCTGGCCGGCGATACGAGCGCCTCTCAGAACCACTTCGGCGAACACGGCCTCCCGCAGAAACGCGTCTCGGTCGACTCGGAGACCATCCATATCGAGCTCGCCGGTCACCTTTGAGCCAACTAAGGAAAGCTGCCCGACGATATGAGCCCCCCCGCAGAATCAGATGTGCGAATTCTGCCCCACCCATGAGTAGCGAAGAGCCGACCTGAACACCGTCCATGTCGAGCTTGCCGGTCACCTTGGATTTGGTCAGCTCGAGCTGGGCGCCGATACGAGCGTTGTGGAGAGCCGCCTCGGCAAGTTCGGCGTTGCGCAAGAGCACGTAATTTTCGGCTCGAAGCCCATCCATAACGAGTGGGCCAGTGAACTTCGAGCCATCAAAGGCGATGACCTGGGTCGATCTCATGAACCTGAGATCGGCGCCCTTTTCAAAAAGACTTTCACTCAACCCAAGCCCATGTCCGAGTTGTGCACCGTAAAGGTCCAGTTCCTCCACAAACCGCGCGCCGACAATGTCGACCCCATTTCGTGTCAGCACGCGGCGGTATTGATCCTTTAGAAGGATCGTTTCGAGAAATGACGGCCGCAGAACCCGGTTCTGCGGCCAGTTGTCAGGCTTTTTGGGGTCGAGGGACCCACCGTATTCCGGCTCTTTGTTGAAATCCGCTGTCTCGCCGATACAGACGCGATGCCAGACGAACTTCTCTTGCGAGGTCCAGCCCTCATCTTCCGGCACCGAACATTTTTTGTCAGCAGGTAGAGGCTGTGCCGGCTCCTCAGCGCAGACGCACAGCGTCATCGTGATCAGCATCAATAGGACGCCGCAACAACGTCGCATTGTCTGCCCTCGGTCAGGCGGCGGGATTGCTTGCGCTGCGTCCTCCCTCGAGTACCACTGGCGTCAGCTTGACGCCGCGTTCGGGCCGCATCGCGTCGGGTCGCGGTGACTCCTCGTCTTCCAGAAGCCTGACGACGCCGGTGGCGTAGCCTTTGTGTTGCATTGCCTCGGCCGGCGTAATGCCCTCGAGCTCGGGGCGCGGCATGAACACCCAGTCTTCGGCAGCGGCTTTGCTGCCCAGCACAGCCTCAGCCCGTGCCAGCAGATCGCGAAGCGCGCGGGCGATGATCCGGTTCTGCGGCGTCACCAGAATGGCCCTGCACGCCTGCGGCACCATGAACCCGATGATGGCCCCGCAGGTGGCGCCGGCGAGGCCGACGATCGGAACGAGGGAGTAGACGGGTTCCCGATTAAATTCGTACTCGCTCAGAGATACCTGAATCAACTGGGCCGCCGCCGCCGCGACCCCCAATGCGACGCCGAGGGTGACGGCGTCCTGGATGCGTTGGCGCCTCCCGGTCCGCCGCACGTCGCCCCCGATCATCCAGGCGATGGCGACGCTCACGGTCGCACCCGCCAGGAACCATGGCAAAGGCGGCACCACCATTTCAGCCAAACTAACCCCTGCGGACTCGCTTGCGGCATCGGACGGCTCCAACAGCCCCAGGAGTTCGCTCACCTTCCGCACCACATCGTCGAGGGAGAAAAGCACGGTCGTGGCAACGATCACCAGCCATGACACCAGCCCGGCTTTCACCGCAATCGGAATGAAACATTTCGGAGACCCCTCACGCCAAGCCTTGCGCTCGATCAGTGTAGAGCGCTGGTTGAGCGCGATGTAGACAGCCCATCCATACATGACGCTGGCGGCGATCGCGGATACCACCGCGAAGATGACGCTCCACGACATCAAGGTCCCACGCGCGGCGTGGACGATTATCCAGAACAGCAGCGTGAACCCTCCGATCAGAAGCACGGTCGGGGCCACGACATCCAGCAGGCGTGGACCGCTGACCCGCGGAACGCGGAAGCCGAGGTCTTCCAGCAATTGGTCGATCTCCCGTTCGGTGCTCGCCTGCTGTCGGATCCCCCAACTCAGATAGGCGTAGATCTGCCGCAGCAGACGGTCGACGGACCGGGTCAGAGTTTCCGCCGTGTTCTCGTCCATACGATCGCGTGACAGCGAATCGATATCCTTTTCCAAGGCGCGATATCTGGTGCGGATCGCATCGAAATCCCCCTCGAACGGCGCGAAAGCGGCTCGCTCCAGCGGGTGAGCAGCGCCCGCACCCATCTGCTTCAGCGATTCCATGAGCATCTGCGCGCGAGCCCAGCGATATTGCAGCGAGCTCGTCGGCTGCCGCAGATCGCTCCGGAGCTTTTCCCGCAATTGAGGATTGATCACCGAGTTGAGCTGCGTTGACGGCGGTTCATAGGGCGCATCCTCCAGCACTCCGACCGTCCGCATGACGCCGTCCGGTACCAGGAACCAGGCGTGAACCCAGCGCCGCAGCGTCTCCTCCACGACCGTAAGCCACTTCATGTTGGAATTGGGAATGAGACCGACAAGCAGCAGAGCCACGAGCAGGGCCCATGCCTCGGTGGGGAAGTCGTCCTTGACTCCGACCAGGCCGAGCGCAGGTTTGACCGATTCACCGGGCCAGACAAGCAGGCAGTACAACAGCAGCGAGGCGGCGATATAGGCGAGGCGTGCTTTCCAGTAGGCGGATCCCAGGAACAGGAACCGAAGCGGCGCGACCGTGTGCGGCAGAGTCTCCTTGTCTGGGAATGACGGCTCGTTGAAGCGTTGCCAGCCGTATGCAAAGATCACCAACAGGCCGAGAACAAAGAAGACGGAAAAGAAGTGGCCCGGGATGCTCATCATGGGTATTCTCCGTATCTTGATCCCGACCAGGATGCGCGGATATCTGCCATTTTGCGGTCCGGTTATTGGATCGGGATGTCGTCTTCCTTTCTCGATGAAGTGGTGCGTTCGCTGGCGCCAGCAGTCGCGCGACCGCCCAATTGCTCCTCGAGCCTGGCCAGCACGACGTCGATCACCGCTTTCTTGCTCAAGCGGCAGTACATGGTCTCGGTGCTGTCGAAGCTGCCGTTCTCGAACAGCTTGTTGGCGGGAGCTCCTCCGAGGCACACCTCGAAGTATTCGCAATCCCGGCGGCATTTCTGGATGCCGCGCTGAATGTCGCTGTTGACCCGGATAAATCGGCTGTCGTCCAGGATCGCGGCGAGGTCGGGCGTTTCGTGCACGTTGCCGAAGACGAAGTCGCCGTAGGGTTCGGCGCCGTATCCCAGCAGCTCGGGTGAGAACGTGCTCAGCTCGCCGTGCACCCCGACGGAGACGATGCGCAAGGGTTCAGCTTGCGGATTATCGAAGCCCTCTCCATTCCCGTTGAGAATGACCCCGAGCGCCCCCGCGAACTCGCGGACGTCGAGGGGCTGCCCGGCTTGATGGTTCAGGCGGAACAGTTCGTCGAAGAACGCCCGCACGTCGTTTACGATCGTCGGTCCTTCCAGTGACGAGCGACTATGCCGGCCCTCCACCTCCTCGATGTTGAAGGCGACGTGCCGGATTTGATGCTCGACATAGAACTCGAACAGTTCGCGCGCGCTGGTGAGGGATTCGCGCGTCAGAACCGTGATGACGTCGAACGGAAGCTCGTTCTGTTGCAGCAGCTTGATGCCGCGCATCACCAGCGCATGAGTGCCGCGGCCATTCCGCGTTTTGCGATAGCGGTCGTGCAGCCGCGCCGGCCCATCCAAGCTGACGCCGATTCTGACGTCGTGCATGCGGAAAAAATCGATCCACTGCTGCGTGAGCAATATGCCATTCGTTTGGATCGTGTGGTTCAGCTTGGCCGGTCGACGATTGAGCCTGTCGATGACTCTGAACGCCCGCTCGTAGTAGCCGATACCGACAACCAGCGGCTCACCGGCGTGCCACAGGACCGTCAGTTCGTTCGCGAGAATTGGACTTGCAAACACCTTGCGGAACAGCTGTTCCAAGGTCGCTTCGCTCATTCGCTCCTTGGACGTTCGGTGCGGCAGATAGCAATAGGCGCAATCGATGTTGCAAAACGGCGTAGGCTGGATGATCAGCATCTCCAAGCCGCCGCCCACTGGTCGCTGGTGACCCGCAGGATGCACAATCGTGCTCCCTCATTCAGCGCCCATTGGCCTTTCGGAAGCCATTGCGGAAATTGAACCACTGCGCAAACGTTTGGCCGTTCTCGGCGCCCGGCATGCTGGCGCGCGCTGACGCCACATGCTCGCGGATCGCGCGCAATCGCTCCGGGATCGATTTCGCCGCAGTTTGCGCGGGAGCGGATTCCGGCGGGGTAGCGGCGGGCGATGCCGTCCCGGAGGCCGGGAAATATGTGAGAAGCAACCCCGCCCATAAGAAAGTGCGATGCTTGAGCTTCTTAAACATGGCACGCCCTCTCGACTCTGGCCGGCGAAGATCCCCCCGAAGAGCTTTCATTGCCAGGTATTTAGCACATCCAACCTGGGGCTTATGTGAAATATCTAACATTTGCTTCGAAGAATTTCCGACAATTGCGAGGTCGGCGGTATCGCAATACGAATGCTGACGCGTCTTGCATTCCGCTGCGGCCGAGCAAGGTCGCGGCGACTATCCCATTCGGCTCGGCGCACCGCGGCGCACGCCGGCTCACCACCAGGCGTTTTGCACCTACACCAGCCCGCTCGGCGGATACACGATCCGCCGATTGAAATTGCTCGGCGCCACCGGCCGCGCGAAGGGGCGTCGTAGCGGTAGCTCGGGTCGCCGGCGTCGGCCTGCAATGAATCGGAATCGGGCACCTGCACACCACCCTCCAACTCAAGCCATGCCTTCGACTTCATCCACATCTCCGCGCGTCGGTTGAGCGCCCCGCCCGACGGCCGGGCCAGCTCATCGAGCGGCGGCAGCGGCACCAGCCAGAATTTTTCGGCGCTTTGCTGGGCTTATCCCCGTAAACGGGGACCTGTCCCGAGGGGGAATGACAGGCGGCCGAGGCGCGCGCAACGCGCGCCTGTTCGAGAAGATGTGGGCGAGGCGTGCGGATGAGCGGGACAAGCCCGCGCAAGACGGCGGATGAGAAGAGGCAAGTGGGCGACGCGCGAGCTCATGCCCACGTCGGTGGACACTTGGCGGAATTGTTGCGTAGCCGGAATTAGGCGTTGACGGCCGAACGTGCTTCAGACGTCCTGGCCATGTGTGGCGCTACGCGGGCTTGGCGCCAAAAACTCGGCGCGGCGGTTGAGCGGGCCACCCGACGGCCGGCACCCGAAGGAGCTACCAGGCCGCCCTAAAGGCGCTACAATGCCGACGGCACGAGAATGCGTCGCGCCAGGAGAGGAGACACGAAATGACTCCATATTCCTACACGATCACGCTTGCTGCTCGCGAAATGATGGCGCTGACCTCAGCGCTCGCGCACTATATGACAGAATGCGAACGCGAGCTGGCAGAGGGCATGGAAGTACCGTTCTGGGCGCACAGGGAAGCAATCAAGGACATCCACTCAAAGCTCTTCGATCAGATCAACACACCCTGCGGAACTTACACCAAGGACGAGTTGGACGCGATGGTGTGGGGGGCGTACGAAGCGCGATGATCAGCCGGTCTGCTTGGTTACGAATGGTTTGGCGGTCGCATAGGGCCGGTGAGTAATATGCTCAAAATCCGACGGAGCCTATCGATGTTTCACACCTATGTTCTGGCAACATGCGGAAAAAACGTCGATTTCGACCGGGCGAGCTTTCTGATGGACCGAGACCTGCTGCAACAGTCGATCGATGCCATGACCCACGAGCAGACGAGCGGGCCGCGCTGGGACACGACTCGCCGCGCGCAGTTGGTATGGGATCATTACTGCGCGCGCCACGCAGAGACATACGGCGAGTCCTTTCGGCCCGACGTCGATCCCGGCTGGGACACATAAGCTTACAGGGTGTCGCCACCAATCCACCACAGCAAGCTGGGGTGGGCGCGGCGCGTACCGCGCCCACCCTGCTCTCCGTCACGCCGTTGTGTTGTCGAACACGCCGCCCGAGGCCTTCTCGTTGCGCGCCTCGAGCGCATATTCCGACAGCATCTGGCGCCGGTCCGAATCCCCCGTCTTGGCGAGCGGGATCGAGATCATCTTGCGGCCGGAGAGATAGGCGACCGCCCACTTGTCGATCTCCAGCACCAGCACGTCGCGGGCGCGCTGGAACCGGTTGGGCACCACCTTGACGGTGCCGAAGTCGGACTCGTAGGCGTCGACCGCCGCCACGATCTTCTTCGACTTGGTCTCCTCGGTCGGGGTGGCGCGGCCGGTGAAGGTCGACATCACCTGCTTGTTGAAGCCGCCGAGCATGATGGTGTCGGGCTTGCCGCCCGAGTTCCAGATCGACTGCAGCACGGTCTTAAGGTTGGCCTCGGTGAAGGCGCGTTGCGTCCCGTCGGTGCGGGTGCCGGTGCCGTCGGCCGCCGAAGAGTCGGCGCCGCCGGCGCCCTTCGAGGTGTTGGTCTTGATCCAGGAGAGGATCGAGGCGGTCTTGCGGGCGACCGCGTCGCTGCCGGCGACCTTGGCGACGTTGACGCCGACCAGCAGCGTCTCCATGTCGCGTTTGAGCTCGAGGCCCTTGAGCATCTCCTGGTAGGCGAGCTCGTCGTCGCGGCCGGAGTGCTCGACCGCCTGCTGGGTGCCGGTGACGCGGGCGACCTTGTCGGAGATCTGGCAGACATTGCCGAGCCGGACCGTGGGGGTCGCCGCGTCGGTGGTGGCGTCGTCGCCTTCCAGCACATAGTTGCCGGTGTCGACGGCGGCGAGCGCCTGGGTCTGCCATTCGTGGTTCACGGCGGTGGCCTTGGTGCGCTCGCACCCGGTCATGAACGGCGTGTCGGTCGGGTCGATGCGGTAGATGACGTCGGACAGGTCTTCCCGGTTGCCGACGGCCTCGTAGGTCGCGAAGGTGTTGGTGGGGAGTGCCATTTGCTGTTTCCTTTCTGTGGAGTGGTGAGTGGAGCAGCGAATAGCGAGTAGCGAATGGCGAATAGCGAACTGAACTATTCGCTACTCGCGACTTCGCTATTCGCCGCTCATCGGGCCGCCTTCCGGCGCGCGGCGATCAGCGCTGCCGCGTCCTTCAGGTTGCCGGAGGTTTCGAGGCGCTTGCTCAGGGCTTGGATCGCGGCGTCTTGCGCGGCCCCGCGAGGCTGCGAGACGCCGGGCCGCTGCACCGGCGGGACAGGCTTGGCGACGGCTTGCTTGGCCTTCTGGTGGGCCTCGCGGTATTTGACGCCGTCGAGGATGAGGAGCTGCAGGCGGTGGTCGCGCAACGTCATGTTCGCCCGACCGGTCCAGAGGTTGCCCAGCTCCTGCTCGGTGAACCCGACATCCTTGAGCACGGCGATCGCCGCGTCCTGCAACTTCGCGGCCTTGGTCCGGTCCGCAAAGTCCGGGACTTTCTCGTTGAAGAGCTCGTCCTGGCGCTTGGCGAACGCCGCCCATTGCTGCTCCTTTTCCTGGGCGGAGCGGACCTGGGCGACGGCCAATTGCTGCTGGAGCGCAGACAGCTGTTGCTGCTGCGCCTGCCACCGCGCGTAGCGCGGCGCATCCTCGCGGGCCATCTTCTCGACGTCCGCCGCCGACTTGACGTCGGCGAACTCGTCGGCCTGCTGCAGCTCGAGCGTCTGCAGGACCACCGGCAATGCCGTTTCGTAGTGCTGCCTTGCCTGTTCCGCCGCCTGCTCTCTGGCGGTCATGCCTTTGAGCTTGTCGGCGGCCTCGTTCTGACGGCGGAGAAAATCGCTCTCTCGGGACCGCTCGCGTTCGGCAAGCCGCGCTTGCGTCTCGCGGGGGAGGCCCTTCCAAAGCTCCTTGTCTTCCTTCGTCCAAGACCTGGGCGGCTCGATGGACGGCGGCTGCGCCGGATCGGCACCTTCGGTCTCACCGCGGACCCCGGGCTCTTCGACCCGGGGGGCGGCACCTGCCTCCGGATCAGATCCGGAGGCGGATTCTTGCGGCACGTCCGCCGCGGCCGGTGAGGCGCGCGACGGCTCCGCCGCTTCGCCCGCCGTCGCTCCATTGCGCGGCGCCTGGGCGGACACGTCCACCGCAGCTTTCGTGCCGGCGGATTGTTCGTGCCTGCTGTTGTGCCGCGCCTGGGTGAGCGCGCGGGCGGCCTGGCTGACCGAGCGGAAATCGTGATCGCCAGCGGGCGTGACCACGCTGATCGACGCCTCGCCGCCATCAGCGGCGGCGTTGTCTTGCATGTCCATGCTGTGTCCTCTGCTTTTTAAGCTCATTTTCAATAGCTGTGTGACGCGCCTCACGCTCGCTCGCTGTGTGAAGGCCGTGACACTCGTTGTCCCCGATCGAGGGTATCTCCCGCCCATTCCCGAACGCAGCGCATCCGCCGGA
>Ga0075431_100005787_pt1 | contig 12230 bp, 9 predicted proteins | sample RhiMetdeltSRZDD5_FD_75297 | JGI IMG/M metagenome (GOLD analysis project Ga0075431, IMG submission 75297) | Populus rhizosphere microbial communities from Tennessee, USA - Rhizosphere MetaG P. deltoides SRZDD5 | ecosystem: Host-associated > Plants > Roots > Rhizosphere > Soil | place: USA... | reverse complement strand
TCGACGATCTCGGGCTTTGCCGACGCCTTCGCGCAGGCGATCTCCTACTCGCTGCAGTACGGCGTGCCGCTGCAGGTGCTGGTCGACAAGTTCAGCCACGCCCGCTTCGAACCGTCGGGGATGACCAAGAACCCCGAGGTCCGCTTCGCCAAGTCGATCGTCGACTACATCTTCCGGTGGATGGCGACGAAGTTCCTGTCGCCCGAGGCGCAGTATCGCGCCGGCGTCAACATGCGCGAGGAGCCCGAAGGCGCCGATGACGCGCCGGCGGTTGTAACGCCGGCGGCACCTGCGGTCACTAACGTAGGTGCCGGCGTCAGCCGGCCCGAAGAGAAGCCCGCCGCGAAGCGTTCCGAGTTCGCGGCGATGCGGAATCAGGAAGACGCGCCGCCGTGCACCACCTGTGGCTCGATCATGATCCGCAGCGGCAGCTGCTACAAGTGTGCAAATTGCGGCACGACAAGTGGGTGCGCCTGATGAAGACTGTAATTATCTGGGACGAGTAGTCCACACGACGTAGGGCCGGTCCTGTCGGACCGGCCTTGTGACACATCCGGTCCGGCTGAAGCCGGACACTACGTACGCTCGGTTAGCTATACTGCCGAGCACGAATGCTGCAGTTCTTCCAGTGGGGCATCCTGCTCCAAGTTCTCGCGGTGCTGCACTTCATCCGCCGCCGCCCCGAGACGTTCTGGCTGTGGGTGATCATCTTCTTCGGCCCGCCAGGCGCGTTCATCTACATCCTGATGGAGGTCGTCCCGGACCTCGGGCTGCTGCGGCAGTCGTTCGAGGGCTTCGGCCGGCGCAAGCGGATCAAGCACCTCGAGGCACTCGTGCAACAGAACCCAGCAGCCGGTAACTACGAGGAGCTCGGCGATCTGTATCTCGATGAGGGTCAGTACGCGAAAGCCCGAGCGTGCTACGACAAGGCAATCACGCCGCGCACGACACACGCCGACCCGTTTTACCGCCGCGGAGTGGCCGCCATCCGCATGGGCGACTTCTCGGCTGCGGCCGGCGATCTCGAGCACGTCACCTCGCAGGAGCCGAAGTACGACTCGAACCGTGCGCTGGCTTTGCTGGCGCACGCCTATGCCAACACCGGACAGCCAGAGGACGCCGAGAGGTACTTCCGGCGAGCGCTCGAGTTCTCGACGTTGTCGGAGACCTACCTGAACTATGCGACGTTCCTCGCCGCGCAGAGCCGCACCGGTGAGGCGCGCGAGTGGGCCGAGCGCGTGCTCGCCAACAAGGCCACCATGCCTCGCTACCTGCAGCGCCGGGAGCGGCCCTTGTTCCGCAAGGCCGCCGCGTTGTTGAAGCGTCTCCCGAAGGTCGGATAATACGGAGGCCATAGGTCAAAGGGCAAAGGCGAGGTACAAGGCGCTCATGACGAGCTGCAGAACCTGGTCACCATGGAGACGTTCTCGGTGCGCGGCGGGCTGATCCATCACGTCGAGGCCGCGCCGTTCGTGACGCTTCCCTACGGTTTGGGCAACGGATGGACACCAGGATCCGGACGCTGATCGGCATCGCGTTGGTCGGCCTGGTGCTGCTCGCCGGTCCGAAAGGACCGGCCCTGCAAGCGGACGCGCGGTTCAAGCTGCGGCCCGACGCGTCAGGGCAGATCCCGTACGTCATCGTCTCTCCCGTCGAGAACTCGGGCTATCGGGCCGGCGACGCGGAGCTCGCCGTCTGGGCGACGGAGGAGTGGGAGCGCCGCGTCGGTGGGCCGCTGCGTTTCCGAAAGACCGACGACGAGGCTGGCGCGCTTCTGCGTGTGCGGTGGCTGCCGTGGGCCGAGGACGCGGCGCTCGGACGCATGGAGCCGATGCCGGTCGGCGATCGCCTCGTCGCGTTTCTCGACATCAGACCAGACGAGGCGCGCTTCAGGCCGAGCATCATGCGCCGTGTGAAGGTCGATCCGCTGATGCGCGACGTCGTGCTCTACTACGTGTGCCTGCACGAGATCGGTCACGCGCTCGGCCTCAGTCACAGCGACAACCCGCGCGACGTGATGTGGCCCGGCACGAACGGAGTCACGCTGCCGATCTACGACCGCTATCGCCATCACCTGAAGACGAGGGACGACATCCCGCGCGTCGAGTGGCTTTCAGCGCACGACGTCGCTCGCGTCAAAGCCCTCTTTTGATGTCCCGTTAAAGCCGAACGCGACGCGTGTTACGGTACCAGTAGCCATGTGCCGAAACATCAGGACACTCGCGAATTTCGACCCGCCCGCGACCGACGATGAGATTCGCGCCTCAGCGTTACAGTTCGTCCGCAAGCTGAGCGGATCTACGCATCCCTCCCGTGCGAACGAAGCCGCATTCAACCAGGCTGTCGAAGACGTCACTGCCGCCGCGCAGCGGCTCGTGCATTCCTTCAAGACGAACGCACCGCCGCGCAACCGCGAGGAGGAGATGCGGAAAGCGAAGGAGCGCGCTCAGAAGCGCTATGCCTAGCGCGCTTTTTCGATCGACGTCGCGCGCGTCCTTGGTCCTTCGTCCTTGGTACTCAGTCCGTCCTTGGTCCCTCGTCCCTGGTCCCACCTTTTCGATCGATCGGAATTGCGTGTGGCCCGAGTCGTGCGCTACATGGATCGAAAGCGCTACTCATGCCGCAAGGCGATGATCGGATTGACCCCGGTCGCACGCCGCGCGGGGATCATCGACGCCAGCAGCGCAATCGCCACGAGGAGCACCGAGACCGCCAGATACGTCGCCGGATCGGTACGCGTGACCTCGAACAGCGACGCCTGAAGCAGCCGGCTCATGAAGAAGGCGGCGACCAGGCCGATGACGACTCCCGCGGCAACGATGCGCGTTGCATGTCCAGCCACCATGACCAACACGTCGATCGCGCGTGCACCAAGGGCGATGCGCACCCCGAACTCGCGCGTGCGTTCGGCGACCGAATAGGCCATGACGCCGTAGATGCCCACCGCGGCCAGCAGCGTCGCCACTGCGCCGAACGCGCCGAGCAGCAGCATATAGAGCCGCAGATGCCGAACCGAGTCGTCGAGTGATTGCTCGACGGTTCTGGCGCCAGCGACAGGCGTCGCTGGATCGACCTCGGCGACCGCGTTTTTCACCGCTGGCAGCAGCGTCAACGGGTCTCCGACCGTTCGCAGTACGAACGCCATGCCGTTCCGGATGTAGACATACGGGCCCGCAAATGTGGGGCCTTGCTGGAGATGAGGCACGTAGACCGCCGGCGAGCTCGTGGTCTGAAGACGTCCGACCAGGACGTCGCCGGCGATGCCGACGATTTGACGCGGGCGCTCGTTGGGCACGAAGTCGAATCGGACGTACTGGCCAATCGGATCTTCGTTGGGGAAATACTTTCGCGCCATCGCCTCACTGATGATGACGACGTACGGCGAGTCGGCTCGATCATGGCTATCGAAGTCGCGGCCGCGGCGCAGCGGGATGCGCATCACGTTGAAGTAGCCGCTGGTCACGGCGGTGTAGTCGGCGGTCTGCTGCTCGGCGGGCCGCGTCCCGGCGGCCACCGAGGGAGGGAGGGGCCGGCCCTCGATCGCGAACGGCATCGCCAGCGCGAGCCCGCTGATGAACGGCGCCGTACTGGCGGCCGCCACTGATCGGACGCCGGGCAGCGATTGGAGTCTGTCGCGAACCCGCTCGAAGGTCTCGGCGGGCACCGGGCTGACCTCGAACAGACCGGAACCGCGGTAGATGCCTGCTGCCTTGAACGACTCACGCGGCGGCAGCCGGAAGTCGAACGTCAAGAGGCTGCTCGGGTCGCCACCGAGATCGTTCTCGAGCACGCGAACGAAGCTGTTGATCAACAGGCCGGCGCCGATGAGCAGGACGAGTGCGAGTGCGATTTGGCCGCACACGAGCACGCTGCGCATGCGCTGACGGGCAGCGCTGCCGGTCGCCGTCCGGCTTGATTCGCGCGACGCCTCGAGCATGGCCACGCGCGAGGCCTGCATCGCCGGCACGACGGCGAAGAGCGCTGCCGTTGCGAACACGACGATCGCGGTGAACCCCAGGACGCGAAGATCGATGGCGACCTCGTCGAGACGGGGAAAATCTGGCGGAGCCATCGTCATGAACAGATTCAAGCCGAGCCACGCGATCGCGACTCCACCCGTGGCGCCGACCAGGGCCAACGGCAGGCCTTCGGTCAGCACCTGCCGCGTCACACGCCAGCGTCCCGCACCGAGGGCCATTCGCAGCGCCAACTCTGTCCGTCGGCTCGCGCCGCGGGCCAGGAGCAGCCCGGCGACATTCGCACAGGAGATCAGCAGGACCAGGCCGACCGCGCCCTGGAGAATCGTCAACGAGGAGACGTAGTCGCCGGCTGGCTGGCCGATGGTGTCGAGCGTTCGGGCGCTGGCCCTGTTCAACGATTCGACGCGCACCGAAAACCCCTGATGCCGCCGCGGATCGGTGGACGTGAGCTGGCCGTTCAGCGTGTCGAGCTCGGCCTGCGCCTGCGCAATCGAGACACCGGTTTTGAGACGCGCGATGATGCTGTTTCCGCCGGTCCGGCCTTCCACCTGTGCGCGCGTCAGGCACAGCGGTGCCAGGAACTCGCGATCGTTGCCGAAGAAGTCGAAGCCCTCCGGCATGACGCCGATGATCGTCGTCTTCGTCCGATCGAGCGTGAGCGTCTTGCCGACGATTGCCGGGTCTCCGCCGAAACGGCGCTGCCACATGCGATGACTGATCACCACCACCGGTGCGACCTGATCCACGACGTCCTCGGCATCGGTGAACGCGCGGCCGAGCATCGGCTGCACGCCCAGTGTTCGGAACATCGTCGGCGAGACGGTCTGCCCGAGGATGCGCTCGGGCGCGACGCCGTCCTGCTCGAAGCCAAGCGTCTTCACGCCGCACGCGACGCCGTTGTAGGCGGCGACCGACTCGAACGATCGGGTGTGATCGCGGAACTCGGTATAGCGCGTAATGCTGGAGGTCCCCAACTGCTCCGGCCGATCGGCCGGCACCGTCCAGATCGCCACCAGCCGTTCCGGCTCCGGCAGCGCCAGCGGTTTGAGGACCGTCGAATCGAGCAGACTGAAGACCAGCGTGTTGGCGCCGATGCCAAGCGCGAGCGAGAGGCCGGCGGCCAGCGTGAAGCCCGGCGCACGCCGAAGCGCGCGCACCCCGCCCAGCAGATCGGACGTGGCCTCGTCGAACAGGCGAAGCCCGCGCGCGCCGCGAACTTCTTCCTTGTAGCGTTCGACCGAGCCGAACTCGATGCGCGCCGTCCGTCGCGCCACCTCGGGGCTCATGCCGCGCGCGATGAGATCTCGCGCGCGGGTCTCGATGTGGAACTCGATTTCGGCGGCGAGGTCGGTCTCGACGCGCCGTCGCCGGAAGAGTCCGGCCAGCAACGACCGCAGCTGTGCCCACGCCATGGCTCACACCCCTTCGGCGCGAAGCGCCCGTGACATCGCCACCGCCAGCCGGTCCCAGCGCTCGGTCTCGGTCCTGAGCCGGCGGCGGCCGGCGGCGGTCAGGCGATAGAACTTGGCCCGGCGATTGTTGTCGGATGTACCCCACTCGGAGCCGAGCAGGCCCTGGTGCTCGAGTCTCGCCAGCGCGGGATAGAGCGCCCCTTGCTCGATGAGCAGCGCACCGCCGCTGATCTGCTCGATGCGCAACAGCACGCCATAGCCATGTTCCGGCGCCAGCGAAACCGCTTTCAGGATCAGCAGGTCGAGGGTTCCCGGCAGCAGCGCGGCTTCGTCGGCCATCGTCTCTCCTAAATGACTTAGGTGTGAGACGAGCGTAGTGCCGTCTCTCCTAAGTTGTCAAGGAGAGACGGCTAACGTGGGACCACCCGGGTGCCGAGCAGCCAGTCGTGCGGACTTCGTTCCGGCCGGAGGATGGTGAAGACGATGCCGATGCCGAGCGCCGCAAGTGTCAGGAGCGCGCCGAGCATCGGGTTCGGCGGCGTCGGCACGAACCCCTGCACCTTTGGTGACGAGGCCAGATACAGGAGCCACGCAATTGCCGGCGACCACGCCACCAGCACCCGGGCCAGCGACAGCGGCCGGCCGATCTCGGTGCCGCGTCGCGTGACCACAGCATGGCCCAGCATGCGCGTGAACAGACCGCCCGGCACGATCAGCGACGAGACGACGCTGAGCAGCACGAACAGCAGCAGCATGCCGGCGATCAAGGACATGACGATGACGCCCGCGAGGTCGCCGAAGCTTTCCCGTTGCCGCCGCGCGCGCAGACGCGCGAGCTCGGGCGCGATGGTTGCCGTGGCTCGCGCGAGGTCCTCCGGTGAGACAGATGGATGCCGGGCGGCGACGTCGTCCGCGGTCGGCTGCAGGCGTTGGCCGATGCCTTGCTGGATGACCGGGCTGTTCCAGAACCCCGGATCTCTCAGTCGCCTGCTGTGCTTTCCAGCGACGTAGATCTCCATCGCCTGCCGCACGCCGGGATCGACGAGACGGCTGTCCGGCGGAGGTGTCGGTGCATACAGACTTTCCAGCAGACCCAGCATCTCGGTCGTTTCGGGACCGAAGAACCGGTTCATCGTCGGCATCATGACGAACGTTGTGAAGCCGATGATGAGGATCATCGGAAGCAACGCGAGCGCGATCGGCAGGGAACGCCTGACGCGCTTCACGCGATCCGGTCCGGCAGCGACTCGCACGAGCTCGGCATGTGCATCCGACAACGACGGCGGCGTCTGACGCGACCACGAGCGGAGCAGCGTGCGAGCCGACAACGGCATCAACGCCGACGAGCCGCTCGACGCCGGCGTGCTGCGTTCAGCGACAGCGGACAGCAGCTGCACCGGCGCGAGCCCCCCGACCAACTCGCGGTCCAGCGCTGGGCCTGGCCCAGGGGCGGGGAAGTCCAGCAGCACGAGACGATCGTCGTCACGCACCCACAGGCGGTCGAGTCGAAGCACCGGCATCGAACCGTCACGAGCCGCGGCGACGAGCTCTGCGGAGAGATCGAGGAGCCACGATTTCAATGTGCTCCACTGGGGCGCCGCGTCTTGAAGCGTTGCCAATAACGATTGGCCATCCGGCGCCTCGAATGCGTCCCAGTTGTCCCTGGCGCTGCGCCGCCCGGTCAGCCAATGCAGACGCCCGGTTCGCGACAGGTCGCGACGGGCGACATCGATCGGACGCGCGTGCGGCGGCACGACATGGATCCACACGTTCCGTCGCAGTACGGGGTCGAAGCCGACCACCAGCTGGGGTTCACCGTCGACGACGTCAGCCGCGGCGATGAACGGCCCGTAGCGCCGCCCCCGGACAGCGGGAGCGGTGTCGAGTAGCGTCGACGCCGGCGTTGCACGACGCGAGCGCAGGCGTGCTGCCGATCGCGTGACCACTCGAGTCGCGCCGGCGAGATCGTGAAGACCCGCCCAGCCGTTGGAACGTCGCGCGGTGACAAAGAGACCGGCGACTAGCGTCAGCGTCAGGACGCCCTCGATCAGATCGCGGGTTTGCTTGGCATTGAGCCTTCCGTTCTCTCCCAGCGCGATATCGCGTGCCGGGCCGATCGGTCCGAAGGACACGAGCAACAGGCTCACCACGAGCCACGGCAGGTGAAAGACAATCGTTCGGCGCGCGACTCGCTTCACCCAGCCGGCGCTCCCCGGCGAAGACAGCTGCAGACCAAAGAGCTGCTTGCCCCACGAGGCTCCCCATCGTGCCTCGAGCACGAAAAAGTACAAGGCATACAGCAGCCATCGCCACGGGCTCGCCGGCGACGAGACGCTTTGCCCGTTGATGACGACGTCACCGGCCGCCGCATCCGAGATCGAGAACGGCAGCGTCACGATGACGAAATCCACGATCGCGGCGAGGACTCGCAAACGAATCGGGGCAGGCGATTCGCCAATGGTTGAAAACGGTCGAAGCAGCTCGGCGAGTTCGGGGTAGGACCCGGGACGCTGCCCTGGCGATTTCGACAGGCACCGCAGGATGACGGCGGCCAATCCCGACGGGATCTCCGGACGCAGCACCCGCGGCGACTTCGCCGGCTCGTTGTTGACGCGATCGACCAGTTCGCGCAGATCGCGTGCTTCGAACGGTGGCTGCCCGGTCAGCAGGTAGTAGAGCGTCGCGCCTACCGCATAGATGTCGGCGCGAACGTCGAGCGGCTCGCCGCGCAGTTGCTCGGGCGCGGCGAACTGCGGCGTGCCCTCGAAGCCGGTTGCGAGTTGCTGATGAACGTCGCGGGCGAGCGTGGAGATCGACAGGCCGAAGTCGCCGACCTTCACCGAGCCGTCGCTATCGACGAAGCAGTTCGACGGCTTGATGTCGCGGTGCAGGATGCCTGCGGCTTGTGCCGCGTCGAGTCCGCCGACGATGTCGAGCACCGCCGACACCGCGACGCCCGGTGGCAAAGAGCCTTCGGCCGAGACGCGGTCCTTCAGCGTGCCGCCGGGCAGCAGCTCCATCGAGATGACTGGAACGCCGCCAATCTCCTCGCTGCCGAAGATGTAGACGGTATGCGGATGACTGATCGAGGCAGCGAGCTGCCCTTCGCGCAGGAAGCGCGCGCGTTCGTCGGCGTCCTGCAGCCGGCCGCGCAGCACTTTGAGGGCGACTCGTCGTCCGCTGTCGATGTGCTCGGCTTCATGGACTTCGCCCATCCCGCCGCGGCCGAGCAGACGGCCGATGCGATACGGTCCCCACGATTGGCCGTTATCGAGCTGCGGAACCTCGGCCCGGCCAGGCGCGGCGCCGCCGCGCGCGGTCACCGTCAGCGCATCCTCGATCGTCGCGTGGGTGATGGTTTCTGTTCCTGCGGCAAGCAGACATGCCGGGCACAGGCCTTCGGGAGCGTCCTCCGCCAGCGCTTTTCCGCAGCGGGGACACAGTCGCGGTAGATAGGTGACGTCCTCCATGCTGGGATCAGACAGAACCGCGCGACGAGGTTACGCCCCGAGCGCGCGCACCAGATATCTGAGTTCGTCGTCCACGTCGGCGGGATCGGAGACCGTTTCGGCAATGTCCTTGCGCAGCGCCGCCTGAAATCGCCGCCGCAGCCGGTGGACGGCGGTCTTCACCGCGCCTTCACTGGTGTCGAGCCGGGCCGCGATCGTCGCATAGCCTCCGGACGGGTTGACGCCCAGCAGGCAGGCTTTCAGCTCGTCGAACTCCGCTCCGCGCCCGTCGCCTTCCCACTCCAGCCGAAGCTCGTTCAGCACGCGATCGATGACCGTCAAGGCCCAGCGGCGTTCGTACAGCGTTTCGGGCGTCGCCGCCTCTTCGGGTTCGATTCGATAGCGCCCTTCGGCGTCATCGAAGGCGAGCGGAAGAAACGTGATCTGACCGCCGCGCTTCAGCGTACGGCGTCGCGCCGCGTCATTGGCAAGGAAGTGCTGCAGCGAGGCGAGCAGGAATGCCCGGAAACGGCCGCGCTCCTGGCGCAGATGCTCGAAGTCGCGCCGCGCGAGCAGCAGCGTGAAGAAACCCTGCGTCACATCCCGGGCGTCGTCGGCGCTGATGCCGCGACGCCGGACGTACGCGTAGAGCGGATACCAGTAGGTTTCGCAGAGCGTGGAAAGCGCCGCGCGCGCCGCTGACGAGTCGCCGCTGCCGGCGGCAACGACGAGACTCCACCGCGTGGTCTCGAACGACACGGGACGGATCGTACTCGATTCGTTCAGCGTTCGAACGGAAGGCTCAGACCAGCCGTGATGGCGTGGCCGACGTGGGTGTCCGAGCCGCCAGCGTAGTGCACGTACGAAGCGAACACATCCACTTTCGGCAGCGAGTACGACGCACCGCCGGTGACGTGCACGTTGTTGTCCTCGAGGAGGCGGTCATATTGCGAGTACTGCTCCTCGCTGATTACCTCCGTCGAGCGAAGGCCGCCAAGCGAGCGCTGCCACGCCAGGCCGATACGGGTACTCAGCCACCAGGCGATGCCCGAACCTTGACGGCGACGTCTCGATCGAGCTGCTCATCGCGGGCGCGATACACCTCGCCCATGCCACCAGCGCCCAGTCTGCTGATGATGCGGTAGCGCGCCAGCCGCCCGCGATCCATGGTGGATGCCGGGCTGAAATTCTATCCGAGGGGTCTTGAGTTTCTTGTCGGTCCTTTGTCCTTGGTCCTTGGGTGCCTGGTCCGTCCTTCGTCCTGGGGTCCATGTCGCAAGCATGGCCGCATAGCGACAGGGACTAAGGACCAAGGACCAAGAACGGACCAGGCACCAAGCACCAAGGACCGAGCAGCCTAGCGCGCGTTGCCCAGGACAAACCGCTGCGCGCGGCGGTTGGTGACGATTTCCGCCGTATAGAGATTGCCCTTCGAGTCGGCAGCCATGTGATGCACGATGTCGAACTCGCCGGGCTTCGGACCACGCATCCCGATGGTGCCGATCTGCGTCATCGTCTCGCGATCGAAGACCGCCACCTGCATCGGTCCTGAATCGACCACGTAGAGAAACTGCTGCTTGCGATCGGGAGAGAATGCGAAGCCGGCGGGAACCGGGACGACCGTGCCCTGTTGTGCGAGGCGCGCCTGCCGCAGGAACTTGCCGGCGGTGGTGAAGGTCTGGATCCGGTTGTTGGTGCGATCGGCGACGTAGACGATACCGTCGCGCGACACCTTGACCGCGTGCACCAGGCCGAACTGTGGTGGACCGTCAGGGCCGCCCTGGTTTGGCTGTGGCGTCGGCGGGTTGGGCGCCATCGCCGCGGGTGGCGTGTTCCCGAACGCGCTCCACATTCGCTTGAATTTCCCGCTGTTGGCATCGAATACCGCGACACGCTGGTTGCCGTAGCCGTCGGCGACGTAGAGCTCGTTGCTTTCCGCGTGGACGAACACGTCGGCGGGCTGATGCACATTCATCGTGTCGGCGTTGCCGGTGCTCTGCCCGCGCCGGCCGATCTGCATCACCAGCTTTCCGGCCTGCGTGAACTTGAGGACCATGTCGTCGCCGCTGCCAGGCCCGGTCGGCTTGGGCCAGCCGCCGTTGCCGCTGATCCAGACGAAGTCCTTCGCATCGACGAAGATGCCGTGCTCGCGCTCGGGCCAGTCGTAACCCTCGCCGGGTCCCCCCCAGCTCGTGAGCAGCTTGCCCGACGCATCGAACTGCAGTACCGGCGGCGCGGCCTTGGCGCGTTGCGCTTCGGGAATCGACCGCGGCCGATGCAGTACCCAGATGCGATCGCGCGAATCGACTGCGATCGATGACACCTCGCCGAGGACCCAGTCGTTGGGAATCGACGGCCAGGCAGGGTCGACCTGGAAGGCAGGCGCACGCAACGGGCTCTGGGCCGCGATCGAGGAAACAGCGGCGGCCAGCGCCAGGAGGATGAGGAGACGTCGGGTCACGGTCCGCGTAGACATAGCGGCGAGATTCTACGTCCGCAGGAAGAACAACACTACACAGGCCACGCTCAGACACACGATTGCGATGGTCAGCACGCGCAGGTGCTTGCGATGCTGTTCTTCCGACAGCCTGAGCTCGACGATGTTTTCCCACAGCGCGCGCTGGAGGAAGGGCTCGGCCGGTATCCGGATCTCCGGCGTTTCGTCGCGGGCCGGCACCGTGACGGGCGCAAGGAATCGATATCCGCGTTTGGGCACCGTTTCGATGTAAATCGAGTTTTCCGCCCGGTCCCCGAGCGCCTCGCGTACCTGTTTCACCGCGAAATTCACGCCCTGCTCGAAGTCGACGAACGTGTCGTTGGTCCAGAGCGCGGCCTGGATCTCCTCACGTGTCACCAACTTGCCTGGTTGATTCGTGAGCAGCCGGAGCAGTTTGAAGGGTTGCGGTTGCAGCCGGACCTGGCGGCCGTTCTTGAGCAGACGTTGGGCGTCGAGATCGAGCTCGAAGGCGCCGAAGCGCACGACCGCGGCCTTGGATTGGTCGATCATGGCCTTGCCCGCCGCCACTGTTCGCGGCAGGCGAACCGTGAGCCAGTGCTGTCTTGTCGGGTCGCTCGAGCGACCCGACCTTGGCGAAGGCGGGTGCTCAGCCTATCACTTCGGCGCTCGCCGGTACTCCATAGACGCCCGCTCATGTTGTTGAACTATAAGGTGTTGCCCGCTTAGGGAGCGATCGGCCGGTTCTCAGCCTCCGCCCATGGTCGCTGAAACGATCAGCGCGTAGAACTCCCCAACACTTTCGGGGGAGGGAAGAACATGGATTTTCTGAAACGTCTTGCGCTGCTTGCCGTCGGAGCGGCACTCGTCACGGCCGCCGAAATGGCAGGTGCGCAGGGACAACCGGTCAAACCGGCGACCGGTCGAAAGCTGA